>ERZ779880.2672-NODE-2672-length-12165-cov-7.206771_pt1 | contig 12165 bp, 17 predicted proteins | sample MGYA00511555_ERZ779880 | MGnify/ENA primary metagenome ERZ779880 (study PRJEB29588, sample SAMEA2145815) | human gut metagenome | biome: human gut; feature: human-associated habitat; material: faeces | place: Denmark | collected 2008/2010 ...
TGGCGGAAAGATTTTCATAAATAGGCGGATTTTCAATTAACGCTCCTATTTTTGATAAATCTTTCCTATCCAAAAGTTTTCCATCAAAGTAAATCTTTCCTGCAGTTGGTTTCATCATACCGGTCAGCATTTTCAATGTGGTAGATTTACCAGCGCCATTCGGTCCAAGCAGTCCATAAATCTGTCCCTTTTCGATATTAAGTGAAACATTATTTACCGCTTTCTGTTTTCTAAAATATTTACATAGATTTTGTGTCTGTAACATCATTTCCATCTTTACTATCCTTCCTTCTATATTTCATTTCTTACTGAAATATAACCTAACAGAAAAAAATAAAGATTTGATGAAGATTTATTCCCGTATGGAATAAACCATCAATTGAATATCATTATCAGAACTCGGCTTTCCACTGAAATCAGCAACGCTGTTACAAATACGAAGTCCTAATTTACCGAATATCTCCGTGATTTCATCCAAACTATATAACCTTATAGGATTTCCTTCTTTCATTTCAGGCTTATAAAGTGCTTCTCCATACATATAGTCTACCTGCCCATATATCAGCGTTTTTCTATCCTTCTCCCATTCAAAAGCAGATAATGTAAGTCCCTTTTCTCCTGCATCCCATAACTTGCAAGGGAAATGTGTTTGGGCATAGCTTCCATTCATGATATCCATAAAGTGCTTTCCACCATTTTTTAATGCTTTCGCAATGACAGAAAAAATCTTATGATTTTCCCCATCGTCTTCAAGATATCCTATTGCTCCATCCGCCATATTCAGCACAACATCAAATTCCTTATCAAATGTGATCGTGCGAATGTCCTGACAAATGAACTTTGCATGCAATTCTACGGAACTCCATGTAAAAAGTCGTTCCCCAGACCTTGTACTTTTCGCCCCAAAAGTACAACGGCATTGTACTTTTGAAACAAACATCAAAAAAAGACACCTACATCAAAGTAAGTGTCTTTAACGGCATCCTAAAAATATCATTTCAAAAGTTCTTCATTCAGAAGAAATTGTTCTATTCCTAAATATGTGATCCCGTTTTCATCCTGCCATGGTTTAAGATAATCCCGAACTACAACCATCTTGCTGAAGGAATCAGGTATCCTTTTCAATGATTCAATCTCCTGCTCCTTTTTGTCCGGGTCGGCTATAGATAAGGCAGATTGGATATAAAACCGCTTGCCGCCTTGGTTTACGACGAAATCCACCTCCAACTGCTTTCGGATCTTCTTACCGTCAGCATCTTTCGTATTGTATTCCACCACACCCACATCAACATTCATTCCTCTCCGGATGAGATCATTGTACAATACATTTTCCATGATGTGAGTCTCTTCCAGTTGCCTAAATCCGAGCCTTGCATTGCGAAGCCCCAGATCGGTGTAATAGTATTTAGCGGGAGTTCCGATATACTTTCTGCCTTTTACATCATAACGTACAGCCTTCTCTATAAGGAATGACTCCTCAAAATATCCGATATATTTTTCGATCGTTTCAGAGCCTATGCCAATCTGCCGTTCACTTTTAAACGTATTGGCCAGCTTGCTTGGATTGGTAAGTGATCCGATCCCCGATGCAAGGACATCAAGCAATATATCCAGCACCTCTGTATCATTCTTGATTTCATGTCTTTCAAGTACGTCTTTTATATAAGTCCGGTCGAAGAGATCCCTTAAATACCTGCTTTTCTCCTCGTGTGATTCAAGTGAAGTTGCAAGCGGCATTCCGCCATAAGTGTAATAATCCTGCCAGGCTCCTCTCTTATCCCCTTCATATTCGTTATAAAACTCCGCAAATGACAACGGATATACCCGGATCTCATCACCCCGATCTCTAAACTGAGTCAGTATATCCGAAGACAACATTTTGGAATTACTGCCGGTTACATACACATCGGCATTATCCATATGCATGAATCCGAGAATAACATCGATAAACGTTATCTTGGCATCCTCATTATCCACGTAAGGATTTTGAATCTCGGATACAAACTGGATCTCATCAATGAAAATGTAATACCTCTTCTTAGGATCGACCATATGATCACGAACATACTTATCCAATTCCAAAGGATTACGATATCTGGCATTTTCAAATATGTCCAAAGCCAAAGCGATGATCTGGTCTTCCTTCACCCCTTCTCCCAGAAGCCATTCCCGATACAGCTGAAACAATAGTACCGATTTGCCGCTTCTACGCAGTCCCGTAATGATCTTAATACGTCCGTTATCTTTCTTTGAGATGATCTCTTTCAAATACTGTTCCCTCGGATACATCCAAACACCTCACATGATTTGTTCGCGGTTATCCGCAATTATTTCATGTATAATATAGCATTCTCTCCTCTTATAAGTCAATGATGTTCATGAAATTTTTGCGGATATCTGCATTTTTTTATCAAAGTTCCGAGCTCATAGTCGCCAGTAGTTTCATCTGTTCCAATGCGATTTGCTTTGTTTTAGAACCTTTCAGGTTCTTATATACTGTAATTATCTCCAATAAGTCCTCTTCATATTCCTCCATCCCCAGCAAATAGTTCGGTGATGTATGCAAAACCCCGGAGAGTTCGATAAGGATACTTCCCTTGATATCGACCTTACCCTTTATTCTGACAGAATCAACAATAGGAGTCAGCAAGCCTCCCCAATAAGCTTTGGAATTGCTAGTGAACATCTTGATTTTCTTTAAGAATTCCGTTTTATTTTCAGACTTAAAATCCTCTCTAACAAGTAAATTTGTTGATACCCACGCAAGGCCTCTGATCACAGATGGAGAAGTCCGCCCGACAGATATCGTTCCTGTAATAGCTCCCAATGCTAAGGGAATAAAAAGTGTGTTCCCCATGCAGTGGGGCTTTCTTGCAAGAGATGGAAAGCGCAGCCTCTTTAATGCCAGAGTTGAGTCTGCCATGAAAAAGCCTACTTTCAAGGATGCATGGAAGTCACACAGATGCATCATACCTGCTTCTTATTACTTTGAGTGGGAACATTTCAAAAGCACAGACGGTAAGACCAAAACCGGTGATAAATATGCCATTCAGCCCACTGGCTGCATTGTTACCTGGCTCTGCGGTCTTTACCGCATTGAAGACGGCTATCCAGTATTTGTAGTTCTCACCAAAGAGCCAACAGCAGAGCTATCTAAGATCCATGACAGGATGCCACTCATGCTTCCCAAAGAAAAAACAGATGACTGGATAAGCCCGGAATCAAATCCCGATGAGATTGTTCCGTTTGCTTTATCAGATATGGTTATCGAAAAAGCTGAAGGTTAGTCCCTCAGCTTTCTCTTATATTTTTTATTATCCAGACAATTATTACACTCCAGACAATGAATGTTTCATCATATAGTCAGACATTCTAAGCCAATCTATATCCACCTGCCTAGTCTCCCACTCATCTATTAATTTGCTGCACTCATCTTCCGAAATTTGGCTGTCAGGTACTTGCGATGCGTCTCCAATACCTTCGCTTGAACCATTTATATGTACTGCTGAACCCAAATACCCAATAAATTCATCTTCCACAAAACCGTTACTTCCCCAGTCTGTGTTTTCATCAACCTCCAAATCCAATGGATTAAAGTGAAGTCTTGAAATGCCCCAGTAAGCAGCTCCACCGCTTCCGGTTTCATAAATATAACCGTCTAACCCAAGCCAGTGTAAGTCTCTACTACCACCTTCACAGATTTTAATTACATGTTCGTCTACCAAAGCATATGCTCTCTCAAAATAGTCTTTTGGTATCCAGTCTGCATCAGCATCATCCAACACACCAAATATCAATTCACAGATTCCATCACTATCAAGATCAACATATGTATATCCTACATTATTAAGGTCAAAATTATAATCCATTTCATAATATGAGCCTAATGTGATGACTGTATTATTGTCATTCTTATATAGCAAATTACTCGTTTTAGTAATACTACCAAAATCATAGCTTTGGTTTTGCCATTTCATTACTTCATCATAAGAATCAACCATATCCTGAAATGCATTAGCATACAGTTCATCATATTTTTCAATGATGTTAGTGTCCGTCAGACTATAAATATATTTTCCATTTTCCTCATAGAGATATGTTCGATCATATAATCCTTCTTCTGGGCCATATAGATTTTTAGCATAAGAATCCTCTGCATCACTTTCAGAACTTGTATCTGTACTTTCCAATTCTTCCTCGTCATTACTTGCAGCCTCATTATTTACATCTGTATCTTTACTTGTCTCCACAGACTGCTCCACATTAGCTTCTTTAAGTACAGCACTATTATTTCCACAACCGACCATTATATATACAGAAGCTACTAATAAACATCCAAAAGCTGCTTTTCTCATAAGTTCCCTTTCCTAGTGTCTTATATGCCAGTTCTTAGACTCAAATAAAGTATTTCCCTAAGTTCGCCTTATCTAATCATCTTCAATAACCAACGTGTTTTTTTAGACCAATCACAGTTACTTTCTATATTTGTTGAGGTTGAACCCCTCTCTTTTTGCCCTCTCTAGCAACTGTTCCTTTGAAGCATCCTCAGCATCACACATATCAAGAAAGCCTAACCCACCTGAATATACTGCACTCTGCGCACCATATTCATTCACTAAATCCCTGCGTAGTCTGTTATAGTCATAATCACCATCATCTGTATTCTTACTATTAAAGAACAATCCCATATGATCACCATGCCCTTTCCAGCTGATTCTCAGAATATGAATCAACGCTTCCGCTACTCAGTGAAACCATATATAAATCGCCATTAATATCAATAACCGTGCCTTCCTGACCACGATACTTAACTCTCACATGATCGCCAACTCTGAATTTACGAACAGGATGATCAGCGGCATCATTGATTCCTTGACGGATACCTTCACCTATGCCAAAAGCCATTGCCATCTTGCTAAAAAATCCACCTGGCTCTTTCTCCTGCACCGGTTTTGGTTCTTCAAATGTCAGATCATTTACATAATTAACAAAGTTCGTTATGCCTTCAGCAAGCCCCGGCTCACGCTCTGGTAATGCCATGCCCTTAAGCTGATATATTTTATTGATCACCGCTTCATCATACAGCCCTTCCATATCCTCTAAATCTTCTTTAAAAAATGAACTGTATGATTGTGTTAAAAGCTGTATCTGCAAGTCACTATCTATACATCCATCAATATCCTAGAGATTATCCCATGAAAATACAAGCTTCTGACCAACAGCTTTCCTCGCTAGTCTGTTACAGATATCCTTATGATGGAAACTCATATCAGTAATTATTTCAGTAACCTCATCTGCATTGCCAAGCATATCTACTGACGATAGTTTCTTTATAGCTGTGCTTTCAGCCCAGCCATAGTAATTGTCGTAATATTCTCCCCAGGTCATACGGCTATCACCCACCTTACTATGTTTTAAATAAGTTTCCCCTATGATAATTCAAATATTTCTTATTCCCTGAAGTCAATTCAATATGCATATCCTGCCTGATATTCAAAAAAATCCTATCTTTTTCGTCAAGTTCTTTTGAAATCATTATTATCCCATCATCATCAAAAGTAATGTACCCCTTATCAAATGCTTTATCGTGATTAGGACAGAGCAAAAAACCATTATCTACCTCAAGCCTTTCATTTTCATCACTTTCACTCCAAGGCTTAATATGACTTGCTATGAGAAAATCCTTATTAGATACACTACATAAGCAGCAATGATCGTACCTTTGTAACAATCTTTCCTTAAATATGCCCTGATTTACACGTGCCTTTACTACAGCTTCTTTGTCTATCCCTTTTAAATCAAGGTCATCAATTTCCTTGGAAACTTTCTTTGATATATCCGCATTTTTCTCACGTTTCAGCAGACTTCCATCTAGTTTTTTGTTATTGCGCCAGAGCCAATCACAAAAGCTCATCAGTACCTCATTACTCCACGCCGAAATTTCAGGTATTGAATCCTTCCAATCCCGTAACATAAAGTTCTGATATATCATATCTGTCTTCGCATCGTAGGGAACTCCTACCCTAATACAATATTGCTCAAGCGTTGATGAAGCTACTACCGGCACAATCAATCCTGGAAGATATGTAATAATAAGCCTGAACTTAAACAGATTATTTAAGTTATTTTCTTTGATAGCTTCATAATCTCCGTTGACATTCTTCGTGTTTATCGGAAGAATTGTTGTCAATTTGTTGTCATTTTGTTCTGACTATACCTTGCAAGTCGCATAAACACTGACTTTTAGCGGTCAACACTTTTCATTGTCGGGATTTCACATCAATTTAATTTACATTGACGCTTTTTCCTTTAATAAAGCCCTTTTCGGCTCATCAACATCGTTATAATAACACTTCTTTGTTGATTACGCCACTAAAATTTGTCGTACTTTTGTCGTATGGCACACATTTTGTCGTACTCAGTCAGTCCCAGTAGGACTCTTTCCTAAAATACATCTAACTTGTGTGCTAAATTTTGAATTGCTTCTTGCTTTTTGGTATCGGTAACTTCCGCATAAATATCCATCGTCGTTTCGATGTTTGCGTGTCCCATAATGGACTGAATTACCTTTAAGTTTGTTTCATTCTCGCAAAACCTTGAGCAAAAGGTATGTCGCAAATGATGACATGAGAAATGTGGTATTATCACAGGCTCACGATGTTCTTTGGAAGCCTTCACCACTTCTTCTGCATTGTACGCTTCATATATACGCTTGATTGCCCGATTGACTGCTTGCGGATTATGGACATTCCCAAAACGATTCATGAAGATAAATCCTTTCATTCCATCAATTTCGGTTTCATTAAACCCGTTCTCCTTTTGATCTTCCCACTCCGTCTGGAGCGCATCATAAACAGTATCCATCATCGGAATAATGCGTATACCTGCTTCTGTCTTTGGAAGGGATACCGCAAACGAACACATAGGGTGGTCTTTATATTCTCTGCTGTAATAGACTAAGCTATGATTGATATTGATCATTCGCTTATCAAAGTCCACATCTTCCCACCTGATTCCGATTGTTTCTCCAATGCGACACCCTGTTCCCAACAGGAACTTAAAAAATGGTGCCCAATGATAAAATGTAAGACTGTTTTCTACATAGTTGATAAAAGCTCTCTGCTGTTCTATCGTCAAAGCGTGTCTTACACCATGATTTTTGCCTGGCTGCTTTTTAATCTGCGCCATAACTCCATCGCTCGGATTAACTCGAATAATGTTATCACGCACTGCAAGCTGAAATGTCGGGTGCAGAACTGTATGAATTGTTTCCAGCGTATTTATCTGCATTTCCTTTTCCTTCAGTAAGTGCTGGTAAAACTGCAACACATCTGAATACTTCACAGAAGCGATTTTCTTCTTTCCAAATCCATCTCTGATAAAGCGGTCATACATATACTTGTAATTTCTCATAGTCGTTCCTCTAAGTTCTGACTTCGTAGAAATATATCTGTCAAAAACAAAGTTGACTGTCGAATTACCCGCCGCATACGCATCCAATCCGTCCAGTTGATCTTTAATCAACTTTTCTTCCCTCTGCCGCAGCTCCATGATGTCCTTAGAATAAATGCTCCGGCGTTTTCCCTCCGGATCAGTATATGTATAAACATACTTACCATCACAGCTACGCTGCGTTTCGCCTTTTCTTAAAACCCTTCCTTTGTTATCCTTTCTTGATTCCGCCATCTCGTCTCCTTTCTCAAGGAAAGAGATTTCGTACTAACTACTCAAAGGTTTTTCCATTGCATATTGCAAATCAATACCTTTTTGTAGCACCTGCGTTATGGTCATGTCATGTTTGGACGCATATTCTCTAAGTTTTGCGGCTTCTTCCTCTGTCAGTTTCAATCCTATTAAAGTCTTTTTAGGATTTTCCGACTTCGGTCTACCTGTTCTCGCCACAACATACACCTCCATCCATTTCATATTTATTATACTTTCAGTTAAACCAAAAGTCAACACATTTTTGGTTATACGAAAAATCTTTCTCAAAACTCCAACTACCTATTGCACACGAAATGACTCCAGATATTGGTCAAACACATCAAGGTCAACCAGTACCATTCTGTCTATCTTCAAAATAGCACCTGCGTCTTTCGCAAGAGTCTGAAACTTATTCATTCCCATGCTATACATTTCTGCTCCTTCCTTATATCTGACTAATCTTTTCTTGTTAATTGCCTTTGGTATTCTTTGCATTAATAAGTCCTCCTTAAATTAAGCACACAGTTTTATCTGCTTATAAACAAACAGAATGTACTTCTACTTATTTATAAACAGATAAAAACTGCATTACAGGTGGCAGGTCATTACTCTGCCCACATCGGTCTTGCACCGTCATTCAAATTGACCGGATCTCTCCGGAAGTATCATTATCACAGATATGCTTCATCGCCCTGTGTAACTGCTACACATTTTGCCAAATTCTTCTCGCTCCATACCTTTGCTTCAATGTAGTGTTTCAACATTTCCTCACGTTCACTCAAAAAGAGCAGGTATCTCTTGGCGAACCTGCCTAGTGGCTCTGCATATCCTCACGTCCTGTATGCAATCAATATTCAGTTGTCAAGGTACATGGTGCATACGCACCGATCAGCGAATGGAAAGGGACACCGCTGACCGACTGCTATGCAACTTCAAAAGCCAATATTTTTGTAATCAGCTTTGTTTCTAATCTGCGACGCAAAGTTTCATCAACACAGTAATGCGGATTCCCACACTCATCATAGAGCCTTCTTGTAGACAGAGCTGCAATATACCCCTCGTAATGTTTCAACACCTCATTGATTGCTTCCACATCGCCGGAAGCTGCTGCCGCAATGATATGGTAAGGCAGCAACTTTGAACATTTACTTGATTTCTCCATTCCTGATTCCCTCCATAATCTTTTTTAACGCCTGGAGTGAGCTTACCCGGTGATGATGAATGGTACTTCTGACAAGGTTCATGTGCTTTGCAATCTCCGTATCTGTCATATCCAGAAAAAAAGACAGCAAAATAACATTCCGCTTCTTTTCCGGCAGATACTTCAATGCTTCACTGATCAGCTCGTCCTTTACCTCAATATCATAATCAAGGACACGAAATACCTCTGATTCTGCTATGTAATCATCCTCAGTATTCAACCGACTCAACTCCTCCTGCGTTAGTTCCGAGAAAGAAACTTCATGCTTTTGCCGATAGCTTCTTGCCCGTTCATAGTCAATCATTTCATTCTTTAACAGGGTTTTACAAAAGCTGTCAAACTGTTTCCTTATTCTTAACTGCTTTTCGGAAGAAGATTGCTCCATAAGAGTTCACCTCCTTCCGCACCCATTTGGAACAGAGTGAAATATCTCCCTTTCACTCCGTAGCACGAATGGAAATATGAACAGCGTCGAAAAATCGACAACTTTTTGAAAAAATTTTTTTGTATATAAAAAACGCCCTTGCAGGTACATACCCACAGGACGCTTCCTATATCTGATATTAAATTTTTACCACATAGCACAAGTGCGTATAGTGCACTTTCAATGATATACTTTGCCGCATCTGCTGAGATGCGACCTATAAAATTACCTTTCCACGCAAAATGCCGGACAGGTTCCTAATAACATAAAAATATCCTCTAAACTGTTCAGAACACATAACTCTCCCAAACATATTCAAAGGATAAAACAACGTGAAAAAACCTTTGAATACTGCGTTTTTTTATATGCAATATCCAAAGTTCCTATATTTTATTAGTGCATTATATCCCTCTGTTAAAGTGTATTATTAGTGCATTTCCAAACCAAAACGTGCACTATACACTATACATGGAGGTGCATATATGGCTAAATCTAAGAAAATTGATAAAGACATGGGTTTTCGTCTTAAAAAGGCTAGACTGGATCAAAAGCTGACATACGATGAGTTATCAGAAATGTCCGGTGTTTCCTCAAGGTATATCAAGGAAATTGAAAATCATGGCAATATTCCAAGCCTTGAGAAATTGGGGCAACTGATTCGTGCTTTACATATCTCCGCTGATCCTTTCTTTTATCCGGCAGCTCCAACTGACAATTTGGATTATCAAAGGCTGCTGGTCTATCTCTCACAATGTACAGAAGAACAGATAACAACGATTCTTGCCATTGTGGAAGCCTATCTTCGGACATATAACAAACCCACAAATTAGAATAGCAGAATGATTTTGATTTTAACTTGATTGTTTCTGAATTATTCTGGAGAAAAACAGGGTGGAAGTTCCATGATCGGACGCTCCACCCTGCTTACTTATTTCATTATTGTATTCAATAACTCTTTTACCTTAACACTCTCTTTAACAATCCCAAGTCCAGCAAGTATCTGTACTGCATCTACGATACCCTGATAATAGGCTCTCTGTTGTTCCTGAAAGTGTGCATGATCTACAATATCCATATAGTTTTCTAAAAAATTTCTCTGCTCTGTAGAAAGGTCAGATAAGAATTTTTCATATTCCCGGTTTTCTTTTTTCAGTTCCTTATCCGCCTTCTTTGCTTCCTCCGTCTGTATGGAATACTCCCGTTCGCCTGCATCGCTTCGAAGCTCCTCAAAAACATCAGATAATCTTTCAAATACTTCATTCATTTTGTGTCCACCTTTCTCTAAATAAGTATTGCATTTTACAGGCAGTATTATCAATCCTAAAATTTCTTACAACAATATTTTTCCGCACTTCATCTTTAGAAGTATATTATCAAGATTATTCCGTAAAATCAATCATGTGGCACTTCATCTTTAGAAAGTTGGTGATGATATGAAAATTTACTGGAATAAAGAAAGCAATTCCAAAAATCTGATAGGTCAGAGAGTAAAGGAATTGCGAACTGAAAGGCAGCTATCGCAAAAAGCACTGGCAGAACAGCTCCAGCTTGCCGGATATGAATTTAGCGATTTGACTGTATTACGAATCGAACAAGGCACACGATTTGTGCCGGATTATGAAGTAGTTGCTCTTGCTGAATATTTCCAAGTATCATGTGAATATCTTTTAGGAGTTAAAAACGAAAAATAAGCAGTGATCTGTATTTCTTCATTTACAGACCACTGCTTAAATTTTTGTTAAAACGATAGCCCACACCCCATACCGTCTGTATATAGATTGGCTTGCTTGGGTTATCCTCTATCTTTTCCCGAATATTCCGAATATGGCTCATGACAATGTTGTAATCACCGGAATATGATTCTTTCCAGACAATATCATAAATCTGCTCCTTGCTGAACACTCTGCCTGGATTGTTGGCTAACAACAATAGAATTTCAAACTCAGTATATGTCAGTTCAATCTCATTTTCCTCACGAACCACGTTCCGCTTATACTTGTCAATACAAAGTCCTTCAAAATGAAGTTTTTCTTTACAGAAGTCATTATGTTTCAGAACTTCTATTTCTTCATTAACATATGACAAAAGACGATTGAAAATATGCTCTTCTCCATCCTCAAATGATAGAATTAAAATCTTCCCAAATGATCACCCCATTTCACATCCTGTACAAGCCAATTATTTTTATGCAAATTGTTTTGTCTTATAAGATACCAATCCTTTTACCAAACACCCTATGGCAAAACAAACATTTATTCCCAGTACAATATACCAAATCTCATATATGTCATTTACAATTCCCGTCATGACAAGAAAAATCGGCATAGAATCTACTATAAGCCAAATGATTCCCCCGAAAAACATCCTTATCAATACAGGAAGTCCCCAACATACAGCCACAATAATTACTGCGCCAAAAGAGCTATCCTGATATGCAGAAACGCATAGTGTAATGGCGCATAACGATAAAAGCGCCTGAAAAGCTAATCCTAATAAAATGCCAAGATATTTCAAAAATAATACAGGTTGAAGCATATGTTGAGAAAGCACCATCCAGGATATATTTTCAAATCCCTTCAAACCATATATCAGCCAGCATAAGACAAAATTGACTAACACAAACCACATGAAAATGAAAATAGTGAATGTAAAAGAAGCTAAAATTTTAGCAGGAACATCTTTTCTTCTTCCTTCTTCCGTGCTAAAAATTAATGGCAGCATTTTCGTCTGGCTTTCCTCTGCGAAAATGGTAGACACCCCGCAAATAATCAATATGCTTCCTAAAATCAATCCGGTGACAAGGTTCGTTGCCCCCGGTCCGCTTGTTGCAAAACAG
>ERZ779880.2675-NODE-2675-length-12161-cov-3.151082_pt1 | contig 12161 bp, 9 predicted proteins | sample MGYA00511555_ERZ779880 | MGnify/ENA primary metagenome ERZ779880 (study PRJEB29588, sample SAMEA2145815) | human gut metagenome | biome: human gut; feature: human-associated habitat; material: faeces | place: Denmark | collected 2008/2010 ...
TGTTATAAAAATGAAAGTACCATTTTATAGCAGCCTTTTTTCTCCTTTTAGCAGTAATGAGAAACCAAAAAAGCGAGGTTAAATATGGATTACAAGATCATCGTCCTGGATCTGGACGGGACGCTGACGAACAGGGAGAAGAAGATCACGCCGCGGACGAAGGCAGCGCTTATGGAAGCCCAGGAGCGCGGAAAGATTGTCGTTTTGGCTTCGGGGCGGCCGACGATGGGCGTCATGCCGCTTGCGCGGGAGCTTTCGCTTGAAAAATACGGCGGCTACATCCTTTCTTTTAACGGCGGAAATATCATAAACTGTGCCACCGGGGAGCTGGTGTTTTCCAGACAGATTCCCAGCGAAGCAAACAGGAACATCATCTGGCTGGCTGAGGACAGCCGTGTGGATTATCTGACATATGAGGGAGATCACCTGGTGACAAACAACCGGGAATGCCCTTATGTGAAGCTGGAAAGTTCGATTAACCATATGGAACTGGTGGAAAAGGAGGACATGGCATCCTATGTGGATTTTCAGGTGCCGAAGTTTTTGCTGGCTGACGACGGGGACTACCTGGCGACCGTGGAGCCGAAGGTGAAGGCGGCACTGGGCAAAAATTTCAGCGTTTACCGGTCGGAGCCGTTTTTCCTGGAAATTCTTCCGCGGGGCATCGACAAGGCCCAGAGTCTTGCAAGGCTTCTCGAACGGCTTGGGATGACGAAAGAGGAGATGATCGCCTGCGGCGACGGCTATAATGACCTTTCCATGATCCGCTTTGCCGGCCTCGGCGTTGCCATGGAGAATGCGGTTTTTCCGGTCAGGAAGGCGGCAGATTTTATTACTGCCTCCAACAATGACGACGGCGTTGCGCTGGTGGTGGAAAAATTTATGGTGAATTTGTAATAGTTCAGCCATGCAGAACCATATGGCAAAATGCTGCGTGAGAGCTTGCTCGCTAAGCAGTATTTTGTCATATGGTTCTATATGGTGAACATCCGACATGAATAATTTGACGGCTAATACCTTTTTTGTTAGCCAATATCGTGGAATCCGTCAAATTATGAATGGCATGGCTGAACGGTCAGGCACTCCTGCATGGTCTGCAGCAGCTCTTCCGTATAGGCCAGAAGCTGCCTTTCATCCTTTTCCACCATGCCGCACTTCTGATAGTGGAATACAAAACAGCGCATTTTCGGATTGAAGCTTAAATGCTCCACCCTGCCAAGCAGCATAGGAATATTCTGCACCTGAATCTGTGCATCCTCCTTTAAGGTAAACACAATCTGGCTGTTTTTTCCTTTGACATCGATCATATCCAGCTTATGGGCAGCCACGCGGATCAGAGCAATCCGTAAAAGGTTGTCTGCCTCCGTCGGAATCACCCCGAAACGATCCAGCAGCTCTTCCTTCATATCATCGCATTCCGCCTGGTTCTCGATACCGGCAATCCGCTTGTAAATATCCAGCTTCTGCACCTCATTCACGATATAAGACGGTGGAATAAAGGCATCCACATCGAGGTCTACCGTAGTAAGGAAGTCTTCCTTCGTGGGGATTCCCTTCAGGGTTTTCACCGCTTCGTTCAGCATCTTACAATAAAGATCGTAGCCGACAGCCTGCATATGTCCATGCTGGCTCGCTCCCAGAAGATTTCCGGCGCCACGGATTTCCAGATCCCTCATGGCAATTTTGAAGCCGCTTCCCAGATCCGTAAATTCCTTAATTGCAGCAAGACGCTTCTCTGCCACTTCCTTCAGCATCTTATCCTTCTTATACATGAGGAACGCATAAGAAGTACGATTGCTTCTTCCCACTCGTCCCCGGAGCTGGTAAAGCTGGGACAGTCCCATATTATCCGAATCGTGGATAATAATGGTATTGACATTGGAAATATCCAGTCCGGTTTCAATAATCGTCGTAGATACCAGTACGTCAATGTCCTGATTAATAAAGTCAAACATGATCTGTTCAAGCTGCTTTTCCTGCATCTGTCCATGGGCAAACGCCACATTGGCTTCCGGGACAAGCTGCTGCACCTGGGCGGCCACATCTGCAATTTGATTGACACGGTTATAAACATAATAGACCTGTCCGCCCCGTGACAGCTCACGCACAATAGCCTCCCTTACCATTTCATCATTGTATTCCATGACATAGGTCTGAATCGGAAGGCGGTCATTCGGTGCCTCCTCCAGAACGCTCATATCCCGGATACCGATGAGGCTCATATGAAGGGTTCGCGGAATCGGTGTTGCAGTCAGTGTCAGAACATCTACGTTTTCCTTCATCTTTTTGATTTTCTCTTTATGTGCAACGCCAAACCTCTGTTCCTCATCGATAATCAGAAGTCCCAGATCCTTATATTCCACATCCTTTGACAGAACCCTGTGCGTACCGATCACAATATCCACCATGCCCTTTTTCAGGTCTGTGATGGTCTTCCTCTGCTCTGCTGCCGTCCGGAAACGGGACAGCATGTCGATTCTCACCGGGAAATCCTTCATCCGCTGTACAAAGGTATTGTAATGCTGCTGCGCAAGAATCGTTGTCGGGACAAGATAAACCACCTGTTTTCCCTCCTGTACTGCCTTAAACGCAGCACGGATGGCAATTTCCGTCTTCCCGTAGCCAACATCCCCACAGATCAGGCGGTCCATGATCTTCGTGCTCTCCATGTCCTTTTTCGTCGCATCAATGGCAAGCAGCTGATCCTCCGTCTCCTCAAAGGGAAACATCTCTTCAAATTCCCTCTGCCAGACCGTATCCTTTCCGTAAGGATAACCGTTTTTCTGCTGACGCGCCGCATAAAGCTCCACCAGATCCTTCGCCACCTCGCCGGTTGCTTCCCGGACCTTTGACTTGGTTCTGCTCCATTCCTGTGTACCGAGCTTATTGAGCTTTGGCTTTTTTGCATCTGCAGACGCATACTTCTGAATGGCATCGAGGCCCGTTGCCAGCACATAAAGGGTTCCACCGTCCCGATACTCAATCTTGATGTAATCCTTCGTAACCTTATCGACCTCTACCTTTTCAATTCCCTTATAGATCCCCAGCCCATGATTTTCATGAACCACATAATCTCCGATGCTTAATTCATTGAAATCATTGATTTTCCGGCCTTCATAGGTCTTCTTTTTCTTCCGCTTCTTCTTTTCACTTCCAAAAATATCGCTTTCGGAAATGACCGCAAATTTAAGCAGCGGATATTCAAAGCCCCGGAGCACACGGCCATAGCAGGTCATGATTTCCCCCGGCTGGAGCTCCCGTTCCGGATCCCCGGAATAAAATGCAGTAAGTTCAGCGTCCTGAAGATCCCTGGCAAGACGCTCTGCCCTTGTCCTCGAACCGGATAACAACAGAATCCGGTACTTATTTTTCTTGTACCGCTTCAGATCCTGCACGAGGGATTCAAAGCTATTATTATAGGAAGAAATACTTTTGACCGTCATGTCACTTTTAAGTGACGGCTTCAGCAGCTTTCCGGTAAAGCTGTTCTTCATATCAAGTGCAGACAGATACGCAGCATGTCCCCGTGAAAGCCGCGCTGCGGTCTCTTCCAATGAAAACAGCAGGTTCATCTGTCCCGGCAGAATGTATCCCTTCTCGGCACGATGAATCATGCTCTCACGGAACTCTGTCTCTACCGCCTTTGCATGCTCCTCAATATGCGCCGGTTCATCCAGGAAGAAAACAGTATCTTTCATATCAAACAGCTCCAGAAAAGAAACGGTTTCTTCATAGAAATAATTCATATAGCCGTCCAGGTTTGCCGCATTCCCGAATTCCATCACCTGCTCTTCGAGTTCTTTGACATGCGTGGCAACCCGGTGGGCTTCCTCGGTATGAAATTCATCCCGGAGCTTTTGTTCAAATGCTGCGGCTTCCTTTTTGATCTTTTCCATCCCGGTCTTTAGCTGGTTTTTCGAAAGCAGCATTTCGGTTGCAGGATATACGGTGATTTCAGACAATTTTTCAATGGATCGCTGGCTCATCACATCAAAGCTCCGGATGGATTCGATCTCATCTCCCCACAATTCAATTCGATAGGGATTTTCTTCTGTCAGGTCGAAGATATCCACAATGCCGCCACGCACACTGAACTGCCCGGGTGTTTCCACCTGATAGGTTTTCTCATATCCCATTTCCACAAGACGCAGAGCAATCGCCTTTTCATCAATAATGCTCTTTCCATCCATATGGAGCAGATACTGTTTCCAGATATCGAGGGAAAGCTGCGGTGCCATCAGGCTGCTGAAGGTGGTAATTACCGTAGCCGGCTTTCCCTCCAGAATCCGGCGCAGCGTCTTAATGCGCTCCTTCGTAAGCTGATTTCCATGAATATCCGCCTGATAGAAAATAAGGTCCCTCGACGGATAAACGACGGCCTCCCGGTCATAAAACCGCTCATCCTCTAAAAGCTCCTTAATCCGCTGGTCGCTATAGGTGACGAAGATCCGGTTCTGAAACCTCCCCTCCGAGAGTCCGTAAGCCATATGAAGCTTCTGGGATTCGATGCATCCCGTAAGCGCTACACAGCCGTTTTCTTTATCTAATTGTTTCTGAATCTCTTCAAATTCGCTGATTTCCCATAGTGGCGCGAGCAATGTGTTCATTTACTTCTCCCTGCGATTGTATTCGTTCATCGCCTGATCCATATTTCCTGCAAGAATCAGATTTAATGCTTCCATCGCCTTTGTAATCCCTTCCTGCATCAGAGGCTGCTCTTCTTTGGAAAAATGTCCCAGTACATAGTCGGCAAGATCATAGCCCTTCGGCTTTTCACCGACACCGATCCGGATCCTCTTAAAATTCTCGGTTCCGAGCTGTCCAATAATGTTCTTTAAACCATTATGCCCACCGGCGCTTCCTTTCTTGCGGATACGGATGCCTCCGGGAGATAAGGTGATATCATCCGATACCACAATCAGCTCACTCTCCGGATCTACCTTATAATAATCTGCAAGCGGACGGATACTTTCACCGCTTAAATTCATAAAAGTCAGGGGCTTTACCAGAAGCACCTTCTGACCGCCAATCATTCCTTTTCCGGTCAGTGCCTTCAGCTTCACATCCATGACATTAATATCATATTCTTGCGCAAGTGCATCAATGAATGCAAATCCGATGTTATGTCTTGTATTGTTATATTCTTTCCCGGGATTCCCCAGTCCTGCAATCATATACATGGTTTTCTCCTTTTCCTTCAGCGCGAATCGGTTTTATCTTAGCACATTCGTCTGGATTTAGGAAGAGGAGGACTTCAGTTAAAATTCCAGGCAGAGCATTTCGCTTTATGGAAATTCCAGCGGAATTCCCTAAATGGAAAAGGATGAACCAAACGGTCCATCCTTTTCCATTTCATAATTTCATCGTAACTGTTTATTATCTTTATTATCTTCTTTTTATGTCACACTGCTTCGTCACAGACTGCCTGCAGTTCTAAACTGCCTGCCGCTTTTCTTCCTCATCATCGAGCAGATTTTTCATGCTCTCTAAGCTGATTAACAACGTGGAGGTGTTATGAAGCAGGGCAGACATCGTCGGAGGAATCAGTCCCATCACCCCTAAAACAATCAGCGTGGAATTAATACCGATAATTCTGCGGTAGTTCTTATGAATACGCTTCATCATGGCTTCACTTAAGCGGCGCAGGGTAATGATCTCACGCAGATCATCTGCTGCAATGGTAACATCTGCAATTTCTCTGGCAATTTCAGCCCCATCACTGATGGCGATCCCGACATCCGCCTGCGAAAGTGCAGGGGAATCGTTGATTCCATCGCCAATCATAATAACCTTACGTCCGTCGGCTTTTTCTTTCCCGACAAAGCCTGCCTTATCCTCCGGAAGCACTTCGGAATAATACTCGTCCACGCCAACCTTACCGGCAATATTGGACGCGATCCGATCACTGTCTCCGGTCATCATCACAAGCTTTTCAAGTCCAAGCTCACGCAGGGATTGAATAACCATAGATGCCTCCCGGCGCAAAGGATCCTCGATCGTAATGACTGCAGAGAGCTTTCCATCAATTGCCATATAAAGATGGTAGTACTCCTCCGGCAGATGATCAAACAGCTCCTGCTTTCCTTCCGGAATCTCAGCCTTTTCATCCTCAAAGATAAAGTGATAGCTGCCAATGACAACCTTCTTGCCTGCAATCGTGGAAGAAATTCCATGTGCCACAAGGTATTCTACTTTAGTATGCATCTCTTCATGTACCAGGTTTCTTCTGGCTGCCTCACGAACCACTGCCTTTGCCATGGAATGAGGGAAATGCTCCTCAAGGCATGCCGCAATCGTTAGCAATTCATCCCTGGACTGATCGCTGAACGGCACAACATCCACAACGGTAGGCTGTGCCTTCGTCAATGTCCCTGTTTTATCAAAAACAATGGTTCTGGCTTCGGCCATCGCCTCGATGTACTTACCACCTTTAACCGTAATCTCATGACTGCTCGCTTCCCGGATTGCTGACAGTACTGTTAACGGCATTGCCAGCTTCAGAGCGCAGGAATAATCCACCATTAAAACAGACAGTGCTTTGGTCACATTACGGGTAAGCAGCCATACCAACCCGGTTCCCAGGAACGTATATGGAACAAGCTGGTCTGCCAGATGCTCCGCTTTACTTTCCAATGAAGATTTCAGCTTCTCGGATTCTTCAATCATCGCCATGATCTTCTCATATTTACTGGATCCATTTGCCTGTTTTACACAGACTGTAATTTCTCCTTCTTCAACAACCGTTCCTGCATAGACAGAGCTTCCCTCTTTCTTACGCACCGGAACAGACTCTCCGGTAAGGGATGCCTGGTTCACCATCGCCTCTCCATCTGTTACCACACCATCAAACGGAATTACATTACCCATATGAATCCGTACCAGATCCTTCGGTTGGATTGTTTTAGAGGGAACCTGAATTTCCTGTCCATCCTTTACAAGCCAGACCTTATTGATATTTAAGGACATACTTCTTGCAAGATCGCCCACGGATTTCTTATGCGTCCACTCCTCCAGGATCTCACCAATTCCCAGAAGGAACATTACAGAGCCGGCCGTATCAATATCTCCACGGAACATGGATACCCCGATCGCCGTTGCATCCAGCACCGGTACTTCAATCTTTCCTTTGCAAAGCGTGCAAAGACCGTTCCACAGATAGCGGACCGATTTGATTACCGCAATTCCTTCCCTGACCGGCAGTGGCATCAGAAGTCTTGTTCCATAATGAAGCACCACCTGATTTACCAGCTTATCCTTATATTCCCTGTTCATCTCTCTTCCGGAATTCTTAAGATAATCTTCCGGAATATTTACGTGTTCATAGGAAAAGTTCTTTATTACATCAAGGATAGCATTCCTGCTTCCATGATAGCAAATGGTTGCATCGCAGGTTCTCTCCTGAATCCTGGCAGTTTCTATATTTTCCTGTATCTCCAGATAGTACTGCAGGATATCTGCCTGTTGCAAAGTCATTCTTTTCTGGACGAGATGAATACGGATTCTGCCTTTGATCTCATGTTTTATTACAAATCTCATCGTAATCACTCCATTCCAAAACAGATTATTCCTGCTCTGCGCTTTCCTCTGCATCCTCTGTTATATCTGTTTCTTCAACGGTTACGTCTGCCCCCAGCTCCGCATCCTGTGCTGCACGTTCTTCATTGATTTCCTTAGCTTCTGCATAAATATCTTCTGCATTCTCCTGTACGGAGGTTACCGTCTTCATAACACATTCCTTAGCACGCAGCACAGCTGCAGTGCATTGTGTATAAAGCTTCTTTGCATCCTTGCTTGTCAGAATTTTGATTCCGGCTGTTCCAAATAATACACCGGCTGCAAATAAACCTGTTTTTTCTTTGTTGATTTTCTTTAAGCACTCTAACATTGTTTCGTCCTCCTTGTATCTTTTCAGCTTTATTTTATTCGTACACCAAAATATAGCACTTACCTGTTTAAGATACAAGCAGCAACGTTTTCTTGATATTTTTTCTCAATATCACATCCGTTCTACTCTCAAAATGATCCCCTGAATCATTTCCTTATGCATCATTTCCTCATAAATCCTTTTCTCCTATGCAGAAAAAAGGCAGCCGCATCATGCGGCTGCCCTGTCTGTTTTGTTTATTCAGAATCCGGTTCAGAGAGTGATCTCTCATAAGCATCAAGAATCATGGTCTGTATTCTTTCTCTGGTCCGTGAATTGATCGGATGAGCAATATCCCGATATTCTCCATCCGCTGCCTTTTTACTTGGCATTGCAATGAACAATCCCTTATCCCCTTCAATAACCTTAATGTCATGAATCACCAGTTCATCATCCAGTGTAATGGATACGACAGCCTTCATCTTTCCTTCCTTCGTAATCTTGCGAACTCGAACGTCCGTAATCTGCATAATTTTACCCCTTTCTTTCTTTTGTCCCTATACAAAATTCTTGCAGATTTCCTAAGCTGTCATTCCCCTGTTGACGTGCAAGTATCTTCGTTTATTAAATTTAATTAATAGCCGTTCCGCCATGCCATTCATAAGTTGTCGGTTTGCACGGATTGCCCAATCATTTCTGCATGGCTGAACCAGTGTATCAGATCACATACCGGTCATTTCTCTCCACAACAATCTTAATCTCATTCTCACCAACATAGTAAGAATTCGCCCGGATGGTATCATGACTTTCTATGATGCAGTTTTCAATGTGCGTATTATCCCCAATATAAACATCATTGAGAATAATAGAATTCTTGATGTAACAGTTATTTCCAATGTACGTTTCTTTAAAGATCACAGAGTCTTCTACTGTTCCATTGATAATGGTTCCACTCGACACCAGACTGTTACGGACCTGTGCACCCGGATTATATTTTGCAGGAGGAAGATCATCCACCTTGGAATAAATATCCGGATACTGTTTAAAGAAATAATCTCTTGTTTCAGGCTTCAGGAAATCCATATTGGTTTCAAAATAATCATCAACCGTAGCAATGTTTCTCCAGTAATCCGTAAGCTTGTATCCGTAGATTTTCTTCATATTCTTATAACGGATCAGAATATCCTTTACAAAATCATAACGGTCTTCTTCCGCACACTTCTCAATCATCTCAATCAGCTGACGTCTTCTGACCACATAGATTCCGCAGGAAATCGTATTGGACTTCGCTACAACCGGCTTCTCTTCGAATTCTTCAATCCGGCTTTCTTCATTCATCTTCACTGTACCGAAACGGTCTACATTCACACCTGCCGGCATGTCCTTGCAGACAACTGTAATATCCGCCTTCTTGGCTACATGATATTCCAGTACCTTATTGTAATCCATCTTGTAAACACAGTCACCGGATGCAATTACTACATACGGCTCATGGCTGTTTTTAAGGAAGGACAGATTCTGTGCCATGGCATCTGCAGTTCCACGATACCAGAAATTATTCTCTGCCGTAACAGAAGGAGTAAAGGTAAATAATCCTCCCTGCTTCCGTCCGAAGTTCCACCACTTGGAGGAAATGAGATGCTCATTCAGACTTCCTGCATTGTACTGGGTAAATACGGCAACCTTCTGGATATGGGAGTTGGTCATATTGCTCAGTGCAAAGTCGATGCTCCGGTAACTGCCTGCAATAGGCATTGCACATACGGCTCTCTTCGATGAGAGCTCTTTCATTCTGTAACTGTTTCCACCTGCTAAAATTATACCGATTGCTCTCACTTATTATCACCTTCCTTAATTAAAGTTTTACCGCTTGCAAGGAATTTCTCAGGGTAGTCGGAATCGTCTGTCTTACCAAAGATACAGGTGTTCTTTCCTACAGTGATACCGTTTGGAATCACACTCTTCTCACCGATGGTAACAATTCCGTTGTTGTAAATATGAGGGTCAGTCTCATTCTCTGCCTCTTCACCAATGCCAAGTCTGACCTCATCACCCACAACAACATTCTCTGCAATGATCGCCTTGTTCAGCTCACAGTTCTCACCGATCACCGTATTATTCATAATGATGGAATCACGTACCACGGTATCTTTTCCAATGGTTACGCCGCAGCCGATTACGGAGTTGTAAACCTTACCGCAGATGGTTGCACCTTCACCGATAATACTTCTCTCAACAAAACAGGTATCTGCCAGGTACTGGGGCGGAAGGATTTCACTCTTTGTATAAATCTTCCAATATTCTTCATAAAGATTAAATTCAGGAACAATATCAATGAGCTCCATGTTTGCTTCCCAGTAAGAATGTAAGGTTCCAACATCCTTCCAGTATCCGTTAAACTCATATGCATATAACGGCTTTCCGTTGTCATGGCAGTAAGGAATGACATGTTTACCGAAATCAAGGCCAGGCTGCTGTGCATTGGCAAGCAACGCTTCCTTTAAGGTCTTCCAGTTGAATATGTAAATACCCATGGAGGCCAGATTGCTTCTGGGATGTTCGGGCTTCTCTTCAAAATCGGTAATTTTATGATCTTCATCGGTAATCATAATTCCAAAACGCTTTGCTTCCTCCATCGGAACAGGCATAACGGCGATGGTGACATCTGCCCCCTTCTCCTTATGGAAATCCAGCATCACTTCATAATCCATCTTATAGATATGATCTCCGGAAAGAATCAGAACATATTCCGGATTATAGCTCTCCATATAATCTATGTTCTGATAAATCGCATTGGCCGTACCCGTATACCACTCGCTGTTCGTGATCTTCTCATACGGCGGAAGCACGGTCACACCACCGATATTTCTGTCCAGATCCCACGGAATACCAATGCCTATATGCGTATTCAACCGTAAAGGCTGATACTGTGTCAATACACCAACCGTATCGACACCGGAATTAATACAATTGCTGAGCGGAAAATCAATGATCCTGTATTTTCCGCCGAACGAAACGGCTGGCTTTGCAACCTTTTGGGTGAGGACGCCAAGCCGGCTTCCCTGACCGCCTGCCAACAGCATCGCAATCATTTCTTTTCTTACCATGATACCACCTCTTGCTGTTCAATTTTGTTCATAATATTCGGCCTTATGTATGGTGTAACCATTATAGCACACATTTCATAAAATGTGAACAAAATCTTATCAGTTTTAAGCTGTATTTTGTACATATTCTGACATAAATCTCCATTTTATGACCGAACAGCCTTCGTCATCCTGCATAATTTTCCCATGTCAGGACTTCCATTTGAGGTATTATTCCGCCAATTCCCAAAAAAAGACTAAATCTCGTATTTTGTTCCGTCGGACAGAAGTTTTCCGTCTGTTAATTTTACGCGCAGCAGGACGGTGTTTTCATCGGAAAGATCCACATGGGCGTCATGGATCCACTCTCCAAACGCCGCCCCCAGCTTCTCTGCCGTCTCCCGGTTCTCCGGCGACCCGAAATATCCCAGATTCTCACATGTCCCGTGGCCTTCGAACCACTCGCCGGCAACGGCGGCCGTCGGATTCTTTGCGATCTGTTTCATTTTCTCGGAGCGGGCATCCGTAATAATATAGAAGGAACCGCCCTCATAATAAGCCGTCACGTTCCGCACATAGGGAATTCCGTCCACGGCCGTCGCCAGGGCAATCAGCCGGTTTCTCCCGAACCGCTCCCTCATAATCTCTTCTGCTTTTGGATCCCATGTTCTCATCAATGTCCTCCCTGCACTTTTATGTTTTCCTGAAAAATCCGGCAGGAAGCCCTTTTTCGGGCCGCCTGCCGGATCTGTTCCCTGCTTTTCATTACTTCATGATATCATATACGGTACCACAGAACACTTTGACTGCGTTCGGGAGTACCTGCTCGTCGAAATCGAAAATACGGCTGTGGCCCGGGCCGGCTTCCTTTGTCAGCACGCGCATGAACGTGGCCTGGCCGCCCTGCTCCTGGACTCTGTGCATCATGTAGGAAACGTCCTCGCTTCCGCCGTTCTTGCTGCTCGTGGTGTTGGAGACCGGAAGGTGGAGATGTTCCTCGCATACCCTGCGGACGCGCTCCATCAGCGCCTCGTCGCTTGCCAGGGAGTATGCGGCTCCCATTAACTTCATCTCACAGGTGCAGCCATGCATCTTTGCTGCGTTCTCGATGATGCTTACGGCATAGTCCTCCATGAACTTGTTGATTTCTGTCGTCTCGCCGCGGACTTCGATCTCCATCTTCGCCTCATCGGCAATGACGTTCCTGCCGC
>ERZ779880.2678-NODE-2678-length-12149-cov-8.402266_pt1 | contig 12149 bp, 9 predicted proteins | sample MGYA00511555_ERZ779880 | MGnify/ENA primary metagenome ERZ779880 (study PRJEB29588, sample SAMEA2145815) | human gut metagenome | biome: human gut; feature: human-associated habitat; material: faeces | place: Denmark | collected 2008/2010 ...
TCTGCCGCACCTCGCTCGCCGTATCGGCACTTAGAATTATGCGGTATTGCCCAAGGCTTTTTAACGCAAAATCCGGCTGCGTTTGTAGAAATAGACGATACTTTCGACTTTTCAGATACACCCTAGCGCAGCGGCGGAACTTTCCCTCTTTCCGAAGCTGCATCAGGATAAATTCTAGTATAATACATAAATATTCAAAGTCAATGCATAAATATTGGATTCAGCATTTTGCGGCAAGATGGCTGCCCGCCCCACCAGAAATTGTGCATTTTTCAAGCCTGCATTTCACAGTTTTTCCTGATATATTGACGCCGTAAGTTAAACGTGGTAAACTTTACGCGTTCATGAGCGAAATTCATGCCTTTCAGTCGAAATAAACCGGCTTGCATTACCTTGCCGTACAAAAAAGAGGAATCAATATGCGGACATTAGGTGACCTGCACATTGGGCAGGATGCAATCATCCGCGTGGTAGGCGGTGAGGGCGAGCTGCGCCACCACCTGCTGGATATGGGGCTGACCCCCGGCACCGAGGTAACGCTGCGCAAAACGGCCCCCATGGGGGACCCCATTGAAGTGGAGCTGCGTGGTTATGAGCTGACCCTGCGCCTGGCCGATGCGCAGAAAATTGAAATTGACAGCGTGCATGCAACGGACCGCGCCGCCCCCAGCGAAGAGCGCCACAAGGTGGTAGCCCACCCCGGCGTTGGCGAGCTGGACAAAGCCGCCAGCTACCACGAGCGCAAAGCCGGCGCCCCCATTGCCGCCGGTGCACCGCTGACCTTTGCCCTGGCCGGCAATCAGAACTGCGGCAAAACCACGCTGTTCAACCAGCTGACCGGCTCCAACCAGCATGTGGGCAACTTTCCCGGCGTTACGGTGGACCGCAAGGACGGCGTGATCCGCAACCACAAGGAAGCCACCGTAACGGACCTGCCGGGCATTTATTCCCTGTCCCCTTACTCCAACGAGGAGATTGTCACGCGGGATTTTATCCTGAGCGAGCACCCGTCCGGCATTATCAACATTGTGGATGCTTCCAACATTGAGCGCAACCTGTACCTGACCATGCAGCTGATGGAGCTGGATACCCCCATGGTGCTGGCGCTGAACATGATGGACGAAGTGCGCGCCAACGGCGGCACCATCATGGTAAACCAGCTGGAAGAAACGCTGGGCATTCCGGTTGTTCCCATTTCTGCCGCCAAAAATGAGGGCATTGACGAGCTGATCGAACATGCCATCCATGTGGCGCGCTACCGGGAGCTGCCGGGCCGCATCGACTTCTGCACGGCGGGCAGTGACCCAGCAGACCCCAGGGGCGCGGTGCATCGCTGCATCCATTCTGTCGGACATTTGATTGAGGACCATGCCGCTGCCGCCGGGCTGCCGCTGCGCTTTGCCGCCACCAAGCTGGTGGAGGGAGACACCCTGATTGAAAAAGCCCTGCAGCTGAACCCCAACGAAACAGATATACTGGGCCACGCCATTGCTGAAATGGAAACCGTGACCGGGCTGGACCGCGAAGCCGCCCTTGCGGACATGCGCTTTACCTTTATTGAAAAGCTATGCTCCGCCACGGTGGTGAAGCCGGGCGAAAGCCTGGAGCATAAGCGCAGCGTTGCCATTGATAAGATCCTGACCGGCAAATACACTGCCTTGCCCTGTTTTGCGGGCATTATGGCGCTTGTTTTCTGGCTGACCTTTGGCGTAGTGGGCTCCACCCTTTCGGACTGGATGACCCTTGGCATCGACTGGTTTACCGGCGTTGTGGACCGCGCCCTGACGGCGTATCAGATCAACCCGGTGGTGCACAGCCTTGTGATCGATGGCATTTTTGCCGGTGTGGGCAGCGTGCTGAGCTTTTTGCCCACGATCGTTATCCTGTTCTTCTTTTTGTCCATCCTGGAAGATACCGGTTATATGGCCCGCGTGGCCTTTGTTATGGACAAACTGCTGCGCCGCATTGGGCTTTCGGGCCGCAGCTTTGTGCCCATGCTGGTGGGCTTCGGCTGCTCGGTTCCCGCCATTATGGCAACCCGCACCCTTTCCAGTGAGCGTGACCGCCGCATGACGATTTTGCTGACCCCGTTCATGAGCTGTTCCGCCAAGCTGCCCATTTATGCGCTGTTCACCGCCGCGTTTTTCCCGCGGGTATGGCGTGCACCGGTCATGATTTTCCTCTATCTTTTCGGCATTCTGTGTGGTATACTGTATTCGCTGATCCTCAAGCAGACCTGTTTCCGCGGTGAACCGGTACCCTTTGTGATGGAGCTGCCCAACTACCGCCTGCCTTCGCCCAAAAGCGTCGGCCAGCTGATTTGGGAAAAGGCCCGTGATTTTATTCAGCGTGCCTTTACAATTATCTTTGTTGCAACCGTCGTGATCTGGTTCCTACAGACGTTCGACACCCGCCTGAATGTTGCTGCCACCCCGGATTCCAGCCTTCTGGCTTTGGTTGGCAGCCTGATTACCCCCATCTTCAAGCCCCTTGGCTTTGGCGACTGGCGCATTTCCACTGCGTTGATCACCGGCTTTACCGCCAAGGAAAGCGTTGTTTCCACCCTGACCGTCCTGCTGGGCGGCGATACCGGCGCGCTGAACATGCTGTTCACCCCGTTTACTGCGCTGGTTTTCCTGATCTTTACGCTGTTGTATACCCCCTGTGTTGCAGCCATTGCCGCTGTCAAGCGGGAACTGGGCGGTGGCCGGGCTGCATTGGGTGTGGTACTGATGCAGTGCGGCATTGCCTGGGTTGTGGCGTTTGCCGTGCACTGTGTAGGGGTTTTGCTGGGGTTGGCATAAGGGCAGCGTATTCACCTGTCACTTTGTTTTCGCTTAACCCATAGGGAGGTTTTTTCCATGTCACTTCAAAGTATCCTTGTTCTGGTTATTATTTTTGTTCTGCTCGGCGTTGCCATCGGTTTTATTGCCAACAGCGAAAAGGGCTGGCACGGCGGCTGCACCGGCAACTGCGCCAGCTGCCAGGAACACTGCAATGACAAACAGAAAAAGAACCCGCCCAAGCAGCAGTGATGTCCAGACCGAAGGAGACCGCCGTATGACTGCTGTTCAACAATCCGCCGCTCCGCACCCTGCCGTGCGCCAGCGCATTGACTAGATTGATACCGCCAAAGGTCTGTGCATGATTCTGGTGATTGTGGGGCACACCCTGCCCTACGGCAACCTGATGCGCAATTTCATTTTTTCGTTCCACATGCCGGCCTTTTTCTTTCTGACCGGCTATACGGCCCGCCGCCCGGATACCTGGCAGGGTTTTGCCCGCCGGGTCAGGAAGGACTTTGTTGCACTGATCGTTCCCGTGCTGGGTGTGGTGCAGGTGTTCAACGTTTTGCTGAACTTTTTCCTTTCTGATGACAGAAGCCTGACCAACCTGTGGGATATTGCCCGCTACAATGCCATCACCCTGTTCTGGGCCAGCGGTAACCCTGCCGACGGCATTCCCAGCTGCGGCATGCCATGGTTTTTGTTTGCACTGTTCTGGGGCAAGCTGATCTGGGAGCTGCTGGGGCTTTTGTTCCCCAAAGGGGATTTTGCCGTCAGTTTCATTGTCATGCTGTTCGGGGCATACATCGGGCAGGTACAGTATCTTCCCCAATGTCTGGATGTTGCAATGGTCGTTGTCATGTACCTCACATTGGGGCAGCTGTTCCGCCAGCATCAGGCACTGTTGGATCGTTACCGGGTCCCGCTTTTCCTTGCCATGCTGATCCCCTGGGCATGGTGCTGCCAGCAGGGCATTTATATTGAACTTGCTTCCCGCACATACTCCAATTACATTTTGTGCGCTTCCATCAGTGTATGCGGCATCTGGATCTTCTGCCATCTGTGCCGTGAACTGAACGCCAATAACGCTTTGCGGCCGGCGCTCAGCTTTTTGGGGCGGCACAGCCTGTGGCTGTTCTTTGTGCACCATATGGATGTGTTTACCAGTGCCATCTGGCAAAAAGACCGCCTTCTGTTCACGCTGCCCTGCCGCATCGGGTGGGACATCCTGCTTTCCCTGCTGCTGCTTGGCTGCTGGACATTGCTGCGCACCGGCTGGCGCAGGCTGACCGCAAAATAAACTTTTTGAACCGTTCTGCATCCCCTGTTCCGGGCCTGCAGGGCGGTTTTTGTTTTGGCAGCGCTTTCTGCCACAGTGCAAACATTGTTTTTTACCGCGGATTATGGTACAATGAATTGTCTATAAGTATGTATCGGGGATTCCCCTGAAATATCTATTTTTGAAAGGGCTTTTTATGGCAGAGCAACGCAACCAGACCCCTGCCGGGGATAACACGCAATGGACCACCATCATTCGGCCGCGCACCGGCTGGTTTGATGTGGACCTGGAAGAGCTGTGGCGCTACCGTGACCTGATCGTCATGTTCGTCAAGCGCAACTTTACCGTCATGTACAAGCAGACCATCCTGGGGCCGCTGTGGATCATCCTGAATCCGCTTATCACCACGGTGCTGTTCAACGTGGTGTTCGGCGGCATTGCCGGGCTTTCTACGGACGGTACGCCGAGCTTTTTGTTCTACATGGCAGGCAATACGGTGTGGACCTTTTTTGCCTCCTGCATCAACGGCACGGCCAACACCTTTGTGGCCAACAGCCAGGTGTTCGGCAAGGTGTATTTCCCACGGCTTACCACCCCCATCAGCCAGGTATTGACCAGCCTGATCAACTTCTTTATCCAGTTTGTCATGTACATTCTGTTCTGGGTCTACTTTGCCGTGACCGGGTCCGGTGTACACCTGACGGCCTGGGCGTTTGCCGTGCCGCTGGTGGTACTGGAAGTCATGCTGCTGGGCCTGGGCGTGGGCATTATCGTTTCCGCCCTGACCACCAAGTACCGTGACCTTGCCATTGCTGTGAGCTTTGGCGTGCAGCTGTGGATGTACATTTCCCCTGTGGTCTATCCCCTTTCCAGCTTGGAGGAATCCCCCCGGCTGCAGATGCTGATGCGCTTGAACCCGATGACTGCACCGATCGAGGTGTTCCGCATAGGCACCCTTGGCACCGGCACCGTGGAAGTGGGCAGCCTGATCTACAGCCTGATTGTTACCGCAGCCGCCCTTGTGCTGGGCGTGGTGCTGTTCAGCCGCATTGAAAAAACCTTTATGGATACCGTGTAAGGAGGGGCGCAGATGGAAAACCAGACACATGCACAAAACCAGCGCGTACCCGTCATTCAGGTATCGGGCTTGAAAAAGCAATACAAACTGGGCCAGATTGGCGGCGGCACTTTGACGCATGACCTGCAAAGCTGGTGGGCCCGTGTGCGCGGCAAAGAGGACCCCAACACCGTGATCGGCACGGATGCCCGCCTGTTTGGCAAAACCTTTATGGCACTGAACGGTGTGGACCTGACCGTGTACAAAGGCGAAGCGCTGGGCATTATCGGCCGCAACGGCGCAGGCAAATCCACCCTGCTCAAAATTTTATCCCGCATTACCGCCCCCACCGAGGGCGAGATCCGGCTGCGCGGGCGGGTGGCTTCCATGCTGGAAGTGGGCACCGGCTTTAACAACGAGATGACCGGCCGCGAGAACATCTACATGAACGGCGCTATTCTGGGCATGACCCGCGCCGAGGTCGATTCCAAGATCGACCAGATCATTGAATTTTCGGAGTGCGGAGATTTTATTGATACCCCCGTCAAGCGGTATTCCAGCGGCATGTTCGTCAAGCTGGCGTTTTCCGTTGCCGCCCACCTGGACAGCGAGATCATGGTAATGGACGAAGTGCTGGCCGTGGGCGATATGAAGTTCCAGCAGAAATGCCTGGGCAAAATGAGCGATGTTGCCGGGCAGGAGGGCCGCACCGTCCTGTACGTCAGCCACAACATGAGCACCATCCGCCAGCTGTGCACCCGCTGCGTGGTGCTGGACCAGGGCCGCGTGATCTTTGACGGCGATGTAGAACAGGCCATTGCCGTGTATATGGAAACCACCGATGTGAACGTGGTCCACTATGACCTGCTGGATGTTTCCCGCATGAACGCCAGCGCAGGCAAGCGGATGCGGCTGGAAACGCTGGACTTTGTGGGCAAGGAATCCAGTGTGTTTGCGGACACCGAAAAAATTCTGGTGCGCATTACCTGGCGTGTTTCGGAGCCGTTTACCGGGGTACACTTAAAGCTGAACCTGCATTTCCGGGATTCGACCCCCGTGGGCATTACCCACCCGGTCAACCTGGGCGCCGCCGTGCCCGGCAAGCTGTATACCACCGAGTTTGAGTTTGACCCCAGCCTGCTGGGCGAAGGCCAGTATTTCTTCTATGTGGATGTGTTTGACGGCGTGCTGACCCAGGCTGTCTGCCTGGACAAGCCAGTGACCGAGTTTGCGTTTGAGGTAACCTCCGGCGATTTGACCATGCCGGAATGGGCACCAGGCTGGGGCCGCATCCACTTCCCGCCGGTCAAAGTGTTGGAGAATGGATACGATGGGTGATATTTTCATCTGCCACACGCTGTATCATGTGTTAATCGCGCTGGTGCGCGCGCTGCGCAGCCGCCCCGGCAAGTCCACCCTTGTGCTGAGCACCTGTGTGCCGGAAGCCGAAACCCTGCGCGCTAAATTGCTGGACGCCGCGCCGGATCTGTGGGACGCTGTTTTGATCGTGGACGAGGAAAAGCTGGACGCACAGAACAGCGAAAGCGACTTTTACCGCCTGCGCCACCCGTTCCGCAAGCCGTATTTTACGCTGCCCAAGGGGCATGTGTACATCAGCAATGACTGGAGCGCTTTAGGGCGCTACCTGCAGCGGGAGCGCCGGGTTTATACCCTGTGCGAAGATACCTTTGGCGGCACGTTGGACCCTGACCAGCACCTGCTGGACGAGCAGCGCGCCAACCCCCGCGGCCCCTACCGCTACTGGGGCGACAGCCCCTGCTGCCGCACGGTGGAAAGCGAAGACGCCGCGCGGTGCAGCATTTTTGGCGTAGACAAGCTGGTAACGGTATCCAAAGCGCAGCTACTGGAAAGCCTGACGGAGGAAGAAAAAGCCATCATCCGCCGGGTGTTTTTGGCCGTTCCCCTGCCGGAGCATGTGCAGGGTGCCTGCCTGCTTTTGCCCCGCAGCTTTGTGCTGGACGGCCTGATGGATCAGCCCACCCAGGACGCCATGTTTGCGGCTGTTGCCAAGAAATACTGCACAGAACCGCTGTTTATCAAAACCCACCCGCGGGATACCACGGATTATTCCAAGCTGTTCCCTACTGCTGTTATCCTGCCCCGCACCATGCCAAGCGAGGTTCTCAATTTCTGCCTGCCCTTCAAATTCCAGCGCGCCGTCACCGTGCAAAGCTGGGTCCTGCGCGGCTTTACCGCCGCGGAAGAAAAGGTGTTTGTGGGGCTGGAAGAGGCAGAAAAGTTGGTGCAGGGGTAATGCCTCCCCTTGAAAATACCTGTTCAGGTGATTCCATGGAGCTGAAACAACGTAAAAATCTGCGGCTGCAAAGTTTCGATTATTCTTCCGCGAAGTATTACTTTGTGACCATCTGCACCAAAAATCGCGCCCGTCTGTTTGGGCAGATTGTAGGGAACGGTCTTGACCGTTCCGCCGCCATGGAATTATCCTCACTTGGAAAGACTGCCGAGAAAATGCTGTTGGAAGTTCCTGTGCATTTCACTTCCACTGCGCTGGATGCTTATGTCATTATGCCAAACCACATCCACTGCATTTTAGCAATCGGCTGTAACGAGCTTTCGGAACGGTCGAGACCGTTCCCTACACTGCCAACCATAATTGGGCAATATAAGTCCGGGGTGTCTCGCGCAGCAGGGTTCCCCGTATGGCAAAAATCCTACCACGACCATATTATTCGCAACCACTTTGACTATGAGGAAATCTGGCTTTATATTCAACAAAATCCCCAGAAATGGTTGAATGACCTGTTTTACACTGAATTTTGATATAAAGAAGGTTACTATATGAAACTTATCGGCGTTATTCCCGCCCGTTATGCCAGCACGCGGATGCCGGGCAAGCCGCTGGCGGATATTTTGGGCAAGCCCATGATCTGGTGGGTGTACCAGGAAGCCAAAAAGTGCAAAAAGCTCGATGATGTGTTTATCGCCACCGATGATGAGCGCATTGCCGAAGCCTGCCGCACCTACGGCATGGAATACTGCATGACCAGCCCCGACCATGACACCCCCACCGGGCGCATCTGGGAGGTTTCCACCAAGGTAGAAGCCGACCTGTATCTGCAGATCATGGGTGACGAGCCGCTGATCAACGTAAAAGCGTTTGATTTGATTCTGCCGGATACCCTGCCGGAGGACCCGTATTATGTTGCCGTGCTGACCAACCGGATGGAGCACCCCGCGGATGTGATCGATTTTTCCAACCAGAAGGTCGTGACCAACGCCGCACGGGAAATTTTGATGATCTCCCGCAGCCCCATTCCCTACCCCAAAGGCACGCTGGATTTTGAATACGAGAAGGTGACCGGCATCCAGCTGTACTCCCGCCGGGCGCTGGCGTTCTACCACGAAACACCGAAGTCCATTCTGGAAAAAGCCGAAGAGAACGATATGATGCGCTTTGTGGAAAACGGCCACAAGGTACATGCCATCGTCAGCCCGTACAAGACTGTGAGCGTTGACACCCCCAAGGACCTTGCCCTTGTGAGCGAAATCCTGAAAGGAAAAGAATAAATGCCCGATATTAAACTGTTGGACTGCACCCTGCGTGACGGCGGCTATGTGAACAGCTGGAACTGGGGCTTCGCTGCAGCCAAAGATATTATCGCCTCGCTGACCCGTGCCGGGACTGACATTGTGGAAGTGGGCTTTCTGCGCAATGTGGATGGCTACAACCCCGATGTGACCGTCTGCAACACCATTGAAGAGCTGAACAGACTGCTGCCTGCCCACACCGGCAGCACCATGTACAGCGGCATGGCCATGCGCTCCAATTATGATATTGCCAAGCTGTCCCCTTATGAGGGGCACGGCATTGAGATGCTGCGCATTACCGCCCACGATTACGATATCCGCGAAGGCATGGATTTTGCCCGCGAAGTCAAGGCCCGCGGGTACAAGCTGTCCATCAACCCCATCAACATTATGGGCTATGCCGACAAAGACTTGCTGTGGATTTTAGACCAGGTAAACGAGATTCACCCGTACCAGTTCTCCATTGTGGATACCTTCGGCAGCATGCGGCGGCGTGACTTAGAGCGCATCGTCAGTCTGGTGGACCACAACCTGGCCCCGGATATCCGCGTGGGGCTGCACCTGCATGAGAACATGGCGCTCTCTTTCTGCCTGGCGCAGGAATTTCTGGACAAGCACCTGGGCCGCGATACCACTGTGGACGGCAGCCTGATGGGCATGGGGCGCATTCCCGGCAACCTGCCCATTGAGCTGATTGCCGACTATATGAACGAGACCCTTGGCTGCCATTATGACATTGACGAGATGATGGACGCCATCCAGGACCATATCGCCCCGCTGAAAGGCGAGACAGCCTGGGGTTACACCCCGGCTTACTTCCTGAGCGCACGGTACAACCTGCACCGCGATTACGCCGAGCATTATCTGGACAAAGGCGATTTGACCAACCGGGACATCAACCATATTCTGGCCGGTTTTGACCGCAGCAAGGCCACCGCATACGATAAAGACTATGCCGACCGCCTGTACCGCGAATACCAGAACCGCGCCATTGACGACACCGCCGCGCTGGATACCCTGCGCACCGCGTTTAGCGGCAAGACCGTGCTGGTGCTGGCCCCCGGTGCCAGCCTGGCGGACGAAACCGGGCGCAGCGCTGTGGCCGCCGCCAAGGCGGACTGCATTGTTTCAGCCAATTTCTGCCCGGAATTCTGCCAGCCGGATTACGCATTTTTTACCAACAGCAAGCGGTTTGAAAAGCTGGACCTTGCTTCCCTGCCCTGCCCTGTTGTGCTCACCTCCAACCTGCGGCCGCTGCCGCAGGGGGCTCTGGCGGTCAATTATGACCGGCTGGCTGCCCCGGATGTGCAGAACGCATCCCTTGGCAGCAACAGTGTACTGATGCTGCTGCGGCTGCTGCGGCTGTGCGGTGCCAAGGCTGTGCTGCTGGCCGGGGCCGATGGCTACAAGCCCGGTACCCCCGCCTATGCCGACAGCCTGCTGCACGCTCACACCGGGCGCGGAGCTGCGTTCAACACCGCCATGGCAGGTGCCATCAAAGCCTGCGGGCTGGATGTGACCTTTATCACCCCCAGCGAATACGCAAAATAACGAGGTTTGCCCATGATTCGACTTTTGGTTCTGGATGTAGACGGCACCATGACAGACGGCGGCGTGTACTATGATTCCGCCGGCAACGAGCTGAAAAAGTTTGCCATCAAGGATGGGGCCGGGATCGTGCTGGCCCGCGCGGCAGGGATGCAGGTTATGATCTGCACCGGGCGCGAATGTGAAGCCGTGCGCCGCCGTGCCCAGGACCTGCACATTGACTATCTGTTCCAGAACGTACACGACAAAGCCGCCTTTTTGAGCAGGTTTATGGCTGAGCACAGCCTGACCAAGCAGGATGTTGCCTATTGCGGCGATGACCTGAACGATTTGACCGCCATGGCTCTGTGCGGCTTTGTGGCCTGCCCGGCCGATGCTGCCGGCCCTGTGCTGGGGCGGGCGGATTTCATCTGCCGCCAAAAAGGCGGCGAGGGCGCTGTGCGCGGCACGGTGGAAGAGATCCTGCTGCGGGACGGCCGCCTGCCTGCCGCCGTTAAAAAAGCCTTTGGCGCAAAGATTTGATGGGTGCGGCTGAAACGTTAAATATTCCGGTGTTTGTTTTGGACACCCCCTGAACGCTGAACCACCAAAACCGGGAGGAGCCCGTATGAGCAAAATAAAGGATTTTCTGAAAAGCCCGCTGGGCACCGCCCTGTGCGCCGCTGCTGCCTGCCTGCTGGCCGTGGTGCTGGTTTGGTTGGCCGCGGTGCGCCCCAACAATGACAAGAGCCTGTCGGAGCGCATCAGTGATGATTACAGCCAGTACAGCGCCGAGCTGGACGAAGCCAACGGCGCTGCCCAGACCTTTGATACCGACAATGACCTGCTGGCCATGGCCTTTGTGTTTGGCACCAGCAGCGGCCAACCCACCGGTGAGCTGCACCTGGAACTTGCCGATGCCGACACCGGCGAGGTGCTGGCCCGCTCCACCGGCGATATGGCGAACATTGTGGCCGGGCAGTACACCGGCATGGGGCTGGATACCCACGTGACCGGCAGCGCAGGCCGCCGCTACCGCGTGACCCTGAAACCGGAGTATACCGGTTCCGGCCGGTTGACCGTGGGCTGCAGCAACGGCGCTGTGCTGTGGAACGATACCTTTACCGTAAACGGCGAAGCCGTGGACGGCACGCTGGCGCTGCTGGTGACTTACAAACAGATCGGTGGATTTTTGACCCGGTTCTTTTTGCTGGTCGGGCTGCTGGCCAGCGTTGTGGTGTTCCTTGGCATTTATTTTGCCATGCGGGGCCGCATGCCGCTGCACCGGCTGGTGTTTGTGCTGGTGCTCTGCTTTGGCATGCTGTACAGCTTTGTGCTGCCGCCCTATGCCGCACCGGACGAAAAATACCACATCAACCAGTCCTTTACTTTAGCCTGCAAGTGGGCCAACATGCTCTCGCCGGATGAATGGCGGATGGGCAATGTGCCGCTGGATATGACCTACCGCCGCGAGCACGACTTTGACCCCCTGCTGCAAAACGAAAAGACCACCGTGTTCAGCTGGCAGGAACTGAGCGAAAACCTGTTCACCACCACCCCTGACAGTTTTGACAGCCACACTGCGCTGGAAGAACTGCAGACCGACCGCAATCCCACGCTGTACCTGTTCAGCGCGGCAGCGGTGTTCCTGGCATATGTTTTTCACCTTGGCTTTGTTCCGGCGCTGATGCTGGGACGCACAGCAAATTTAATTGTGTTCGCTTTGTTAGCAGCGCTGGCCGTTAAAGCCGCGCCGTTTGGCAGGCGGGTATTCGCTGCGGCGGCCCTGCTGCCCATGACGCTGCATCTGGCGGCTTCTTTCAGCCGGGATTCCCTGCTGCTGGGGCTGGCGTTTGCCTTTACTGCGCTGTGTATGCAGGCGATTTTTGGCTGCAAGGACGGCACGGTGCTGCCGGTGCGGCTGTGGCTG
>ERZ779880.2687-NODE-2687-length-12105-cov-4.370290_pt1 | contig 12105 bp, 13 predicted proteins | sample MGYA00511555_ERZ779880 | MGnify/ENA primary metagenome ERZ779880 (study PRJEB29588, sample SAMEA2145815) | human gut metagenome | biome: human gut; feature: human-associated habitat; material: faeces | place: Denmark | collected 2008/2010 ...
AACAGGTCACAGGTGTAGTCTGCCTATTACTTTCCGACAGTAAATTTACCCCATCTAATTTTATAATAATATTGTAATTCATAGGAAAATGTAATATGATAAAGTCATAGTATATCAACAATGGAGGGTAATGGATTGATTCAAATAAAAATTCAAACTATAACATCGTTGGGTGATTATGATGACTTGTTTGAAATTGTACCAGCTCATTTAATAAACAAGGAAGTTATAGATTGTTTAAAAAAATATGTAGGAACGAAATGTGACACAATTAAAGTTGAATATCCATATTATGATAGTGACTACTTAAGTACTTATTATGGACATTATTCTCAGAAATTTAGAAATTATAAAAAAAGTTGTTGTCGTTTGCATTTTGAGAAAAATGAAGATTACTATGGCTATATTACTTTGCGACCGACAATCAAGGATACAAAATTGGGGAAAAGTTATCTTTCACCCAAGTTGTTAGTGGAGTCAGATGCTTATTTAATGTTGAGTAAATATAGTGCCCACATATATGGACAGACGTTTGAAATTGAATGTTTTCCGTGGAAACGTCAGCAGACAGATATATCTATTTGTGCCCATACAGCAACATGGACCGTCATACGTTATTTTGGAAATAAATATAAAAATTATGCAGATACTACGATTGGTAGTATTGTTGATAAGGTTGAAAATGACTGGGGAAGGAAGACTCCTTCATTGGGGTTAAATCCAGTCCAAATATCTGACGTATTTAAGCAATATGGTTTGAGTCCTCTGATTTTGGGGGGAGAAAAGAGAACAGATTACTCACTTATTGATGAGATTGTAGCATATGTAGAATCAGGATTACCAATGGTTGGTTTTTTGGCTGTTCCAGAACATGCTATTTCAATAATGGGACACGGAAAGATAAATTATGAACTGTTAGAAAATCAGCAAATGGTTGAACAGATTACGGATAAAGAAACGGGTTTGATTCCTCATGCTAGACTTATAGAGTCGTTATATGTTATGGATGATAGGTTTTTTCCATATATGGAAATGCCGGTTGGGTTACCGACAAAAGAGAGTGGTTTGGATTATGGATTAAATCAGTTATATTATGCAGTAGTACCATTATATAGCAGGATGCAATTAGCGTATAGTGATGTATATTCGCGTTTGACTACTTGGATTAAAGCTGGAGAACTGAATTGGGAAGAAAAGAAGGTTTGTAGGATATATATTACGTCTGCTAATTCATTAAAGCGGGAAACATTTCTATGTGATAGCATGGCAGAAGAATTGAAAGAAATAATACTTACATTGTCAATGCCTAAATTTATATGGTGTGTGGATTTAGCAGGAATTGATAATTACAAACATCATCTCACATCAGGTAGGATTATTATAGATACAACAAGTGCTTCTTGGGACTCAGAGTCATGGATATTACGACATGATTCTGAGATAATACAGTATAGAGATTTTGATAAAAACCCAGATGTTATTTTAGAAAAAAAAGCTGAAATAGAACCTTATGAAATATATAAAAACAACTTGCATTTGATAGAAAAGGAGTAAAGAATGACTAAGTATGTTGCACCGGAATATTTGTTCATAGAACAAAATTTAGGACCTTTTATCGCAGAACATGATTTAGATAGTGTTACGATTAAAAGTTTAATTCGGGGAAGTGTAGAAGTGCTTGAACCAGAGCCGCCAAACGCATTGTTAACAGTTATAGATGCGAACAACTTGCAAAAAGGATCAAGCATAAAACTCAGAAATATTAAGTTTAATGTGCAATTTGCGTTGCAATCTATTTTCTCAATGAAGGATGTATGTGATGAAAAGGGGATGTGGAGTGTTTTAGCATTTATAAAGGCAATATATGCCTTTGTTAAGGCAATGCATATATCTTTTGGTCAAATAGACGCAATTGTGCTTTTTTGTGTTTATCGCTTACGTTCTGCAACAGTACCTCAAATCATTGAATATCATAATGAGAGTAATTTTGATAAAAAAATTGCCGATAAAGTATTGAGTGAAAAAAATGTCCAGAGTGCTTTAGCAGATTTGGAGAAATTGGGGATTGTTGGTATTGATGGTGGAGAGTATTTTGTGAAAGAAAGCATTATTGTTAGAAATAATGCATGAATCTTGGGAAAAATACTTGCAAAATCAGTAGTAATGGAATATAATATTATGCAGACATTGCTTAGAAGGTAGGAAAAAATATGGCGAAAATAATTTTGAGTCAGGCTGCACAGACTGGAATTCAGAATGTGACAGAGAAGAAGATGAATGAAAGTGATATTTATCGCAAGTTAGTTGAAGAGGCTGACAGGAAAATAGAAGAAAGTAGACATCGGTATGCAACAGCATATAAAAAGGCGGCGACATATTTAGCACATTAAATAATGTGGTGACAATAGTAGAAAAAATAGCCAGCGGTTTCTGTTTAGAGGATACTGTTGGCTTTTTGGGTTTAAATTATAATTAAGAGTGTATATAGAGTGCATCCCAATTGCAGAAAATGAAATAGATATGATGAAGACGTTGAATAGATAGTGTGTAGCCTTATAACTGGGTAAGAGTTTGTCTTGACAGAATCAAATACTAAAAAAGTTACATAGCCGACAGGTTTCAATAAAAGGAATCTGTCGGTTTTTTTATTGCCCGGATAACAGAAAGATATCTAATTTATGGCAGGGAAAGGAAGTGAAAGGATGGCATATATTGAGCCGGAATTGGTTGCGAAAGCAAAAGAAATGGACTTGTTGACGTATCTGAAGAATTATGAGCCGGGACAGCTTGTAAAACTTTCCGGCGGAGAATACTGCACCAAAGAGCATGACAGTCTTAAGATTTCCAACGGAAAATGGTGTTGGTGGTCAAGGGGGATTGGTGGCAGGTCAGCACTTGACTATCTGATTAAGGTACAGGACATCCCTTTTCTGGAAGCAGTAGAAATCATTTTAGGGCAGGCAGAAGTCAGACCACCCAAGATTGTGCAGCAAAAAGAAACGAAAAAAGGACAACTTACTGTACCTAAAATGACGGTCAGCTCGACAATCGCATACGAATATCTGACGCAGAAAAGGATGATAGACCGAGAGATTGTCATGGAGTGTTTTGCCCAGAAAATGATAATGGAAACCCAAAATCATGAGGTGGCATTTATTGGTTATGACGAGAAAGGAGCAATCAGATGTATCAATGTGAGAGCGACAGATGATTCCGATTTCAAGAAAACACTGTATGGTTCCGACAGGAGATTTGCTTTCCGGCTGGTGTCAGAAAATGAAAATCCGGTTTTGCATTTGTATGAAGGTGCAATAGATTTACTTTCTTATATTACCATTTTGAAAGAGCAAGGAGTGGATTATAAGGAAGGCAATTTTTTATCTTTAGGTGGAGTTTATCAACCAAAGAAAGAAATTGAGAAAAGTACTGTCCCAGTTGCTTTGCAACGGTATCTTGCAGGACGGAAAACAACAAAAATCATGGTGCATTTTGATAACGATTTTGCTGGCAGGAGAGCGGTGGAAACATTGAAAATAATTCTTCCAGAATATGAAGTGAAGAACTACCCGCCGCCGACAGGCAAAGATTATAACGATTATCTTATCCTGAAAAGATTGCATGAGATGAAAAGAAAATCAAAGGAGGTTTGCAGATGAAATATCCAGTAGAAATAACAGAAACACTACAAAGAATAGTAGAAATTGAAGCCGCTTCCAGAGCGGAAGCCGAGGAAATAGCCGAAGCAGAATGGAACAAAGAGAAGTATGTATTAGACAGTGAGGACTTTGTGGGAGCAACTTTCCACGCCAGAGAACAGGAAAAGGATAAGATAAAGGTTTTGTTGATAAAGCCAAATGCCAGACCGGAAATTGCCCATATAGGAACAGAATTGGAGGATATGCAGGCAGTAGTTGACGGAAATATACAAGAGTTTCAACCTTTTGAAGATGAAGCAGCGGTGGTTTGCAATGAAGAAGGGAAGATATGCGGATTGCCGTTGAATCGTGCCATATATGATAAGGATGGAGAAATGATTGATATTATTGCAGGGAAATTTTTCATTTGTGACGCACCATTTACGAGCGAAACTTTTCAAAGTTTATCAGATGAACAGGTCAAAAAGTATGAAAAAATGTTCCGTGATCCAGAACGTTTCTACAAAATAGGAAACGAAATCAGGGTACAAAAAATCAAACCTTCGAGGGATAAGGAACGGTAAAATTCAGAAAAAATGTGGCAGTAGTCGGCAGGTTTTTTTTAAATCTATCGGCTTTTTTTCAATGCTTTTTCTTGAAATTAAGCGTTCAGAAAATCCGGCTGTAAAAGGGAAAAAGAGGCAAGTAGCAATATGCACTATACCAGCAAGCACTGGATATGGGTGTCCACGGCACCCATACCCTCTTGTTAGGGGAAACCCCTAATACCCAAATTCCAAAGCATAAAATTTATAGAATTTTGTTTACCAATGTGATAAAATTGGAGAAAGTTAAACGTACAGATACAAATGATTCGAAAGTATTCCATTTATAAAGGGTGGAAGACTTTCAGGAAATAGTGGCGAGTATGTCTGCTACTTTCGTTTTATGTAGTGACATCTGATTAGATAATGTCAAGGATTTATTTGTGAGGTGAGTGTATGAGAATAAACATTGAATTTTTTAAGGATAATTTTATAGACGCAATAGGTGCTGGGGTGTATGAGGTCGAAATTGTGAATAGTAGCGGAGAGACAAAATCAGTGTATATTGGAGAATCTGTTTTTGTGTTGGTTCGATGTGCTACACATTTATATGAATTAAAAATGGCTCCATGGTATTGGGGGGTTCACGAAAGAGACAATAAAAGATGAAAAGATAACTTTGAAATTTAAGTTGCTTAAATTTCCTGATGGCAAAAATAAAGAATATAAGGCTGACAGGAAAGCATTTGAGGTGGAGCAAATTAAACAGAAAAGTCCAACGAGTCAAAGTGGACGTTCTGATTATTTAAAAGATGTAGAAGAACGAATAAATGAACTTAATAAGTTTATAGAGGAAGCAAAGTTATAAATACAAATAGTAAGGGGGATTATTTGTGGAAAAAATACCTGATAATTTTAGCGGCTATCTGGAAGTGGGTGACGATACTTTCGTATACAACGTTGCTAATCATATAGTGACTTTGTTGCCTGCTCAAAGCGAAAGGAAGAAAATATGGGAAAGTTTTAATAGAATAAATTCTCGTGAAAAAAATATACCCGAATATTTTTTTGGTGAGGATGGTAATAGTAAAATTGCTATGTTGCACAATAGTAATTTTAATAGCAGTGTTTTTGGAGGAAATCCGTCTGTTCAATTTGCAACGCCTATTATAATAAAAGCTGCTGGTAATGCGTTTGGATTTTATAATATGCTAACGCAACCGTGGGAAAAGTTTCATGCAATTACGTTCTATGGTGGTAGTATAAACGCAATATGTGACCCGCAAATGGCAGTTGACAGGTCAGATTTTGATGAATATCTAAATAATGATGGAGCGAGGAAAATTAAAGTACGTCCATGGGATGATTATACCCGCTCTGTTGAGTTTAATCTGGATGGTGAGAAAGTAAAATTGACAATATCTGTATCGCAAACTGGGGTAAACAATAATACGGAGCATATGGATGCTTGTAGCCTTGGAGAATTAAATTCTTTCATCCGTTTTGCTTTTGAAGATTCTCAGTGCTTTGATAAAATAGGACGATACTATACAATAGTGAAATCCTTAATAGCAATTTTGACCAAGCAAAATAATATTTTCTTTGAGGTATATTTGAGTCAAAGAAATACTCAAAATCAATATTTCAAAACAGGTTATTGCAAGATTTATGATGATTACGAAAATTATTGCGCAAAAAAATGGTTTAATGTAATTCCTATACATGCCATTATAGACTATATTCCTAAGTTAATAGAAAGCATTGTAAATAATGAGGTCGATAGTTTGCTTGTACTATTACCAGAAAGTAATAGAGAAATAAATCGTATTTCAATTACAAATGTTCAGGACTTATGTACGGCTTTGGAAGTTGCCTACTCTTGGAGCGAAAAAGGAAAAGAAAAAGATATCCTCATAAATGAATTAAAAAAGAAAATAAAAAAAACGATAAGTAAATTTGCAAAAGACCATGATGAAATTGATGTTCATAAAGAAACTACGATAAGTAGTGCATTCCAATATCTTGACTATACGCTAAAACAAAAAATTCTTACAATGTACAATGAGAATAGAGATATAGTTGACAAAGTAATTGCAAAGCGAACATTACCCCAATGCAATGAGGCTAATGTAGCATCCTTTGTAAAACTTCGTAATAACAAAACGCATTCTGGCATAGTTGAATGGGGAAACAGTGCGAATCTGTATTTGGTTTTGTTAGCACTTCTATATGTGTGTTTATTTAGACACATTAATATGCCGGAAGAAATAATAGAATTAGTTATTTTGCAAGTATTTTAAAAAATAAGTCTACATAGCCACACGGTTCCGCCGTGTGGCTTTTTCCATTTCAAGGCAAAAGGGAGGTGAACACATTGCGGAAACGAAGTATCCGTGTCAGTGTCCGGTTCAACCAGTCTGAGCATGATCGCTTTGTAAAACTGGTGGAAGATTCCGGACTGTCACAGGAGGAGTATCTACGCCAGTTAGTGTGTGGGGTAGTGCCGAGGGACGCACCACCACCGGACTACTACAAAATGATGCGTCAGCTTTATCACATTGGGAACTCACTGAACCAGATTGCAAAGAAAGCCCATGTGTTAAATGTCATGGACGTAAAACGCTATGACAAAGCTGTAGCAGAGTTTGAACAGGCAGTCAATGAAATCACGCAGGCAGTGATTCTGCCACAGGAAAAGTGAGGGAACCAATGGCAACAACAAAGATATGGGATGTGAAGGGATGGCTTGGAAAAGTAGTCATTTATATTGAAAACCCAGAGAAAACAGAAAATCCCGCCTTTTATCAGAAAGAAGGATTGACAGAAACACAGGCACAGGGACTATCTGATGTGATTGAATACGCTATCAATTCTGACAAAACAGAAAAGCAGTTTTATGTATCGGCGGTCAATTGTTCCACTCTGACAGCAAGGGATGAAATGATGGCAGTCAAAAAACGATACGGAAAAGAGGATGGTATCGTTGCTTTTCATGGCTACCAGTCTTTTGCAGAAGGGGAAGTAACCCCGGACATGGCACATGAGATTGGTGTGCGTCTGGCAGAGGAACTTTGGGGCGAACGGTTTCAGGTTCTGATTGCCACACATCTTGATAAAGCAAATCACATTCACAATCACTTTGTTCTAAACTCCGTCTCCTTTCTGGATGGCAAACGGTACAATGACTGTACCGCCACCTATATGGAAATGAGGAAAGCATCCGACAGGCTATGCAAGGAATACAATCTGTCCGTGATTGAAAATCCAAAGACGGGAAAAACAAAGCAGTATGGAGAGTACCGGGCGGAGAAAGAGGGCAGATATACCTACCGCAGTCTGGTCAAAGCGGATATTGACAGGATAATCGCACAGGCAAAAACAGACAAACAGTTTTTCTATCTGCTGAAACAGGCAGGGTATGAAGTTAAATGGGGAAAGGATATTACCGTGCGTCCCAAGGATAAGCCGAGAGGTCTGAAACTGGAGCGTAACTTTGGAGAGGAATATTCCTACGAAAATATTTGCAGGCGTATCCTTGAAAATCCATATCCCGTACTGGAAACAAAGGAGAGGAGGGAACAACCAAAGAAACATTATAAAGTAACGGTAAAGAAAGGCAGAGCAAAAAAGATAGGAGGACTTCGGGGACTGTATTACCGTTACTGTTATGAACTTGGCATAATGCCAAAGCGGAAGCTATCACCGGCAAAGATGCACTTTTTATTGCGGGAGGATTTGACAAAACTGGACGAGATTGCAAAAGAAACAAGATTGCTTGGAACGTATCACATTGGTACAGATTCCGAGCTTTTTTTATTTCAGGATAAAAGGAAACATGCGCTGGAGCAATTATCGGACAGGAGAAAAGAACTGCATAAGACAATCCGCACAAAAGCCGGAGAGGAAAAGGCAGAGGAACTTCGGAAAGAGATTGCAGGACTTTCCAAAGAAATCCGGAAACTTCGAGAGGAGGTGGTTTTATGTGACAGGATAGCAGAGCGTTCCCAGAGTATGAAAGAAAAACTGCAAGTCGTCCAGAAAAAGCGACAGCAGGGAAAGGAGGAAAAGAATTATGAACACAGGCGGAGAAGCAGCCGAACAAGTGGTACGGATGAGCCTGAACGGAGTTGAGGTGGCAGCGAAGATTACCGGGGAAGGTGCAAAGCAGCTTGCGGTTTTACTCTATACCATTTTGAAGGATCAGGAAAAAACCAAAGGTGCGGCTAGGTTATCTTCCATGCTACGTTCCGGCAAGGAACTAAAAGTATTCACAGTCAAGCAGAGCGACCTTAAAACCTTTTCCAAAGAAGCCAAGCGATACGGTGTTCTCTATTGTGCCTTAAAGGGTATTAAGAAAAATCCGGATGGACTGGTAGATATTATGGTAAGGGCAGAAGACGCATCCAAAATCAACCGGATTGTAGAACGGTTTGAACTTGCCACGGTGGATAAGGCTTCCATTAAAAATGAAATCTTAAGGGACAGAGAAAAGAAAGCCATATCGAAACCAGTGAAGGAACAGAAGGTAGAAGGACTGACACCGGAGGAAAACGAACAGGCAGAAGCCTTTTTGGATGAACTGCTTGGAACTGGAGAAAGCCAGACAGTCGGGAAAGCCAAAGAACCGGAGAAACCCGGTCAGGAACGGAAACCCAGAAAAAAGGAACCGACCAGACAGGGGGAACAAAGGGGACAGACAAACGCCCGTCTGTCCGAGCCTATCTCAGAGAAGCAAAGGAAATTCGACAGAACTTCTACGGATAGGAATGGGGAACGGCGTTCGGTAAAGGCAGACCTTGAAAAAATCCGGCAGGAAAGAGAAAAGGCAGAGAAAAAACAGATGCCAAAAGAGCTGGAAAGAAAATCGAAAGACAGGCAGAAGCCAGTTATGCACCAACAACCGGAAAAGAAAAAACGCCGTAAGGAAAAGGAAAGATAGTATCAAAAGCACGACAGACGTTCAGAATGGAGGAATCTTATGGACAGAAATTATGATGATATTTTAATGACAGCAGAGAAAGAAAGCAATCAGCCCTTTGACAAAGAAGCATGGGCAGAAAAGAAAAAAGCAGAGAGGGAAGAAGTGTATGACATGCTTGACAAGGTAACTGATGAGGTTTCCGCTGATGGCAGCAAGTTCCAGCAGTACCTTGACATCCAGAGTCGCTTTAGTCGATATTCTGTGGGAAATGTGTTGTTGATTATGGCACAGATGCCCAATGCAACCAGACTAAAGGATTTTGATGGATGGAAAGAAAACCGGGTATCTTTGCAGAGAAATCAAAAGGGCATTCGTATTTTGGAGCCGGGAAATGAATACCAGAGGGATGATGGTTCCATCGGAACGTCCTACAACGTAAAAAAAGTATTTGATATTTCCCAGACAAAAGCAAGGAGAGGACTGGAATCGGAAAAGCCGGATGAGAGAAGTGTACTCATGGCATTAGTCAGCCGCACACCTGTCCCTATGCAGACCGTAGAGCAGCTTGAGAATCCGGGCATGGGTGCGATGTATCATGCACAGGATAAGAAAATCTATGTCAAGAAGGGCATGAATGCCGCTGATATTTTTCGCTCAGTGACACAGGAACTTGCACACGCAGAACTGGCACTTTCTGTGGATAATTACAACCGGGGAGAAAACTCTTTCCGGGCATACTGTGTTTCCTATATGCTTTGCAAACAGTATGGATTTCCAACAGAGCAGTTTTCTTTTGATACCCTTCCGGGTGGATTTGCGGAAGCAGAGCCGCAGGATGTTCGTGCAGAACTGGGAGTTATGCGTGATGTAGCAGATAGCATTTCCGGGCGTATGGCAAGGGTGCTTAGTCAGGAGAGAAACCAGAGGACACAGGAACAGGAGCGATAATGCCGGGGAGGTAGCCTATGAAAAAAGATAAACGGGTAGTGCAGTTGGAGGAAAACGAGTGCAGTATCGTAATCCGGTGTCTGAATGACAAGAGAACAGAACTTCTCAGACAGGAGAAGGATACAGAGGCAGTGGATGAACTTCTTTTGAAACTAATTGATGCCCCGACAAGAAAATCCAGAAAGGAAAGAGAATATGCGGAGAGATGACCGCCATACCGACTGGATTCTTTTTTTGATTGGACTACCATTTGTGGTATGGGCTGCCCTTCTGGCAGCTCCATACTGCAAAGGAGGATTGCCGGAATTATTTTGGAACATGGATAGCATTATAAACCATCCGTTTGACATACAAATCTGCGGGGACACAAAAAGCTGTGTCCTTTTTTTGTTGTCAGCATATGCGCTTGCATTTGGGGTATATCTTTCCACCAGAAAAAATTATCGGCGTGGCGAGGAATACGGTTCGGCAAAATGGGGCGATGTCCGGGCTGTAAACCGAAAATACCGGAATCGAAAGTTTGCAGAAAACAAGATACTGACGAATGGGGTACGGATTTCTCTTGATGTGCGAAAGCACTTTAGGAATCTGAATACGCTTGTCATCGGAGGTTCTGGAGCAGGAAAAACAAGATATTACTGTAAGCCGAATGTACTGAATGCCAATACGTCTCTGTTTGTCCTTGATCCAAAAGGAGAGATACTGAGGGATACGGGAAATGCGTTGAAAAGAAAAGGATACCGGATACGGGTACTGGATTTAATCAACATGGACAAATCCCACTGTTACAATCCATTCTGTTATCTCCGCACGGACAATGACGTACAGAGGTTAGTAACCAATCTGTTTAAGAGTACCACACAGAAAGGAACACAGAGCCAAGACCCATTCTGGGACAATGCGGCAAGTATGCTTTTACTGGCACTGATATTTTATCTCTGGTATGAAGCACCGGAGGATGAACTGTTTGACCGTTTGGAAATGAAGAATCCGGAGCATATCGCAGTGAAATACTACCGAAGCTATCACAGCGGTTCGGCAAAGACATTAAAATCCATTCAGATTACACTAATGGCAAGACTGGAGAAATTCAATCTGGAGAGCCTTAGTAAGCTGACCATGACAGACGAAATGGATTTGGCAGGGATGGGAGAAGAAAAAACAGCATTGTATGCCATCATTCCGGATAATGATACGTCGTTTAATTTCCTTATCAGTATTTTATACACACAGTTATTCCAGCAGCTTTTTTATTTGGCAGATTATAAATATGGCGGGAGCCTGCCCGTGCAGGTACATCTTCTCATGGATGAGTTTGCCAATGTTTCTCTGCCGGATGACTTCGACAAGATACTGGCGGTCATGCGAGCCAGAGGAATGTTTGTGTCGATTATCCTGCAAAATCTCTCGCAGTTGAAGGCACTATTTGAAAAGCAATGGGAAAGCATTGTAGGAAACTGTGATGAATTTCTGTATCTGGGCGGCAACGAAAAAGAAACCCATAAATATGTCAGTGAACTATTGGGAAAGGAAAATCTGGACACAAATACCTATGGCAAGAGTACCGGGCATAGCGGTAACTATTCAACCAATTACCAGTTGACGGGGCGGGAGCTTCTGACACCGGATGAGGTGCGGATGTTAGATAACCGTTATGCCATTTTGTTTATCCGGGGAGAACGTCCTGTTATGGATTTGAAGTTTAATCTGATGAAGCACCCGAATATTGGGGACAGTGCCGACGGGAAAGGGGGTGTTTATCCACATGGAACGGTAACAAAGGCTGTTGCAACCATTTCCCTTCAGGAAATAGATGGGGAGGAGGCAGCAGAGATTTCCACAAACGAGAAGACAGAAGAATATGTGCTTTTGACAGAGGAGGAAATCGAACAGTTGACAAATGCAGATTGATGGCTATGTAAAATGGCAGAAGTGGAGGTAACTATGAAGTTAAGAAACAAAAAACAGAATAAGGAAACAAAGAAAATGCCGATGGGAAGGAATGATGTGACCCCCAAATGTTAGACTTTTTAGGCGTAGCAGTTTGATGGCTGCT
>ERZ779880.2693-NODE-2693-length-12086-cov-2.160170_pt1 | contig 12086 bp, 10 predicted proteins | sample MGYA00511555_ERZ779880 | MGnify/ENA primary metagenome ERZ779880 (study PRJEB29588, sample SAMEA2145815) | human gut metagenome | biome: human gut; feature: human-associated habitat; material: faeces | place: Denmark | collected 2008/2010 ...
GTCGTTGTACTGTTTTCCTCTGCCTCTCTTTGCTGTTCGAATATCTTGCCAGAAACAAATGCCCGCTCAATAGCAGTTTCCAATTTTTCCATTTTGCTCTTGGCAGAGGCTTTAACCCTCTGCCGCCTCCTTTCCATCTGACTGAATGCACTATCTGAAAATAAGTAGCATACCAAGCAAGAACATTGACAGTCCCCAAACCCCAATACTGAGTTCCCGCCATTTTTCGTTGTCCTCATCTGTATTCTTATTTGTATTCTTATTGGAAAACAACCTACAGACACTTACAAATGTTAGTAAAAGTGAGAAAATCTCCAAGCATAAACATAGTCTCCAAATATCCCTTCCTGTTGAAATATATGATGGCATCGTCTCAACTAACATAAATAATCTTGTTGTGGAAAATATGACACAAAGCAATATACACACCGGAATACCATTTCGAAATTTTGATTTGCCGCTGTCAGGTTTTCCCTTTTTCTCTGTCAAAAATGTAGCCAAAAGACAAAAGAAGATCCCAACAAATGACAATCTGCTTAGTATAAGCGAAATCATATTTAGAACCACAAATACTTGGTTAAACACTTCAGAAATTTCAGACATTTTTCTTTTCCCTCCTTTCGTTTGTTTGCATACAGGATAGCGCATAGGACAGGCTGATGCAGCTCGCATTCCAAATATCATGCGTTGGGATTTTTCTCAATCTTCTTTTCCAGTCGATCCTTGACATCACTCACAAACCAACCAATGATGTCCCAACCACCCAAACGATCCTCTAGTGCCTCAACAATGCCAGTCCTACAAACAATGGCAACATTCTCATCTGTGGTTGTGAATCCCTTTTCGCTCAAAACCTCTTTGATGTCGTCAACGTCCCACAAGACAGACGCGATGTATGGCTTGTGATTGATCAAATTGTAAACATTACTTTCTGAGTTGTTTTGCATCATTTCAGCCAGCTTGTGTGCCATTTTAATAGCACTTTCGTTCCCACTGTTAGCAAGCACCTCAACAATATCTTCCAATTCGTTTTTTGTAAATTCCATTGATCCCCCTTTGCATGCCTACTTACGAAAACTTCCAACAAGCATATGCATTTCCACCAATCTCCCAAAACTCCACACTGTCTGCAAAGTAGGCCCAGTCGCAATCTATTCCCTCATACGCTTTCTGTGTTTCCTCAAGCTCCCTTTGTGCATCAACCAAAGCAGCTTCTTTTGTTGAATAGGTTTTTCTGTAATCTGATTCCCCAGTATTGTCGGTATAGCTGACCATAACCATAGTTAATACACCATCCTTTTCTTTAAACGCATCCCGCCGAATTAATCCATTCTTTCACCAGATTCATAGAAACTTCTGCCGTTTCAGCGATTTTCTCAATGCTGTCACCATTTTTGTACATTTTAAGAGCCATTTTTTTGATACCTTCTGCGACACCTTCTGCGACACCTTCTGTTTTACTCTCGTCAATCATATCCTTAATTGCCTTGCACATTACCTCACACATCATGCTCTCCTTTTCCCATTGGAACTGCTTCCCTGCCATATAAGGACCTCTGTATCTTAGCCAACCGAATTAAGCCATTCTTTGACCTGATCCAGAGAAACTTCTGCCGTTTCAGCAATCTTCTTAATGCTGTCACCATTTTTGTACATTTTAAGTGCCATCTTCTTTGCTTTATTTAACTCACCTGTAGCAATTCCTTCATCAATCATATCCTTTACCGCCTTACACATGTCGATTTCCCCCTTTCCATCTGGAACATGAATTGGTGTGTTTGTGATGTCGCGGATCACTTTTGTTGTATTATCACCCATCGAAATCTCCCTTACTTCTGAACAAAATCTTCCCATCCTTCCTCGACAATCGCCACAACAGAACAGCCCTCGAATTTAATTCCACTGTCCGTGAGTGGCGTTAAATTCATATGTACATCAGTCCTACTCATCAATTTCATTTCCTTTCTCATCATACACTGCCATATTATTGATAGATATATCAATTTCAGCAGCTACACAGTGCTTCAAGAAATCATCAACAACCTTATCATATGTTGTTGCGTCCGATTTAAAAGAAATATAACAATCGGTTATGCGCAATTCGTTCATAATTTTTCAGGTGATGGAAGCCTCACTTGGATGAAGCAACTCTCCTTTCCTCCTTTCGTATGTTTCTTCTAAGAGTATTGCTTATTTCAAAGTAATTGCCTTCTTCGGCGCCACGCCTCTGCGTGAGAGGCGACATACAACCAATCAAAGTCAACCACTTTAATCATCAAAGATCTCTTCTAGCTGCTCACCATTCAATCGTTGACCTCTACAGTAAACTACATCTTCTTCAATTTCTCTATTGCTCAAAGAGTACCAGATATTCTCCTTAATGGTTTCTCCATCAACACGCACAATCTTTGTACCAACCAACCGCCAATGACAATCCTTTTTTACTCTCCTGGAAAACATTTCTTCTTCATCACAATCCCACTCTGACAACAACAGATACGATCCCACAACCCCTCGTGCGCTTGCATACGGCCCCCATGCCGCAGCGATCACATCTGGCTCTTCTGCAGATGCTCTCCCGTACAGACTGGTTGTACATGCCATACTACCGTTTCCAAGCGCAGTAGTTGAGCCATCTTTTCCTGTTGCACATGCAATGCTGAAGTCTTTAGAAACGTATGCATTTCCTACATTACCCGTTGATGCTGCAATACCCAATGTACTTGCATTAACCGCCATACTAAGACCAGCTGTTGCAGTTGAAATTCCACTCTTTCCACTAGCAAAGGAAAGACTACTATATCCAATAGCCGATGCCGTGCTATTGGTGCCATCTGCAGATACTATTCCATGTTCGCCCACTACTGTTGACATGATCTCATAACCCTCTGCCACTGAAATATCATTGTATCCCACTACTGCTGACACAATCTCCTTACCAGTCGCAGCCAAACGAGTCTCGCTCTGTGTCACACAGCAAGAACAATCTGCCACACTTGGCTTGTTTCTCTTCACATCTGCAGTGTCTTTCATCGCAAGCTGCAAAAACTCTGATAGCTCAATTTCCCTTACAATTTTAAACTTTCTCGTTTCAAAAATGCCTGGTGTAAATTCTTCTGAAGCGCCATCGTCGATTTGTACCTCGTAATGTGCATACTCTGGCAGAGGATAGCTATACAAACAGCGCAAAGGCGATGCGTGTACGTAGAAATAGCCTGCTGACAGTCGATATTCCTTGCCCACTTCACACAAAAAATCCCTACAATAAGAACCTTGGTATTTCTTTCGAAGTTGGAATTGTCGGCACTTTAAGCCTTCTTTTCTTTTTTTGAATCCAACATAGTATGTTTGCATCATTATATTATGCGCTGTCTCCGACTGGTGTTATGTTGTTAGAGGCAGCGCGCCTCCTTTCTCTCGTTTTGCCAGTAATTGCCTTTTTTCGAAACCGTTCTGACTCTGCAAGCCGCTGCCAGACTTTTGTTTCTCTGGCAGAGAACTTCTTATATCAGCCTAGAATACTGACTCGCCCTCTTCGTCTGGCTCATTGCTCAAGTCAATCGTTTCATCTTTTGTATCATTTTCTTGTTCTTGATTGGCTTCTTCGAAGTGATCTGACCATATCACACGCTCCCACTCTCGCGCATATTTGCAGATAAACGGCACAACCGTGAATTCGTTCTCCCGAACAAAGAATACATCTGTCATTCGAAAGATGATAAACATCTGCGCTTTCTTTGTATCTGCTGATACCTGCTTATCAATATCGTCTTCGTCTGGCACATAACGTATCGTGTAAACATGCAATGCTCTTGCTAGAGACTGATTCAAGGCAAGTTCTCCGACAACATATTGCAGCACTGGCTCCTTTATATTAGGATTCAGTTCAGAAACTGGCTCCTCAATGATTCGAAAATGCACATAGTCAAATGCATCCAAACCGTTGATTTTCTTTGTTTCCTTATCCTTCTTATGTGAAACAGTGTCAATTCCGTTTGTGTGCAAAAATTTGAGCATTGCCCTTTCGTCTTCCTTACACTTTGAATTCTTACACAAACTTCTCAAATCACCCTTGTTGCAGTCGGACTTGTTTTGCGTAGATAGAAACGTGTCTAGCTTTTTTAAGACAGCATTGTAATAATCGTCACAATGCGTCTGCTTATAAAATTTCTTCAAGTAGTTCTGAAAGTCGCTTACACTACATACCGCGCCTTCTTCTTTTACTAACTGATCGTTCAATCCTTCCTTGGGTAAGAAGACCTCTTCCGTTCGACTGACCACATACTTGTTGCCGTTAATACCGATAACACATTGCATCACGCGTCCACGTTTTTCCTCTTCTTCTCGAAGATTCTTAAAGCCTTCTTTCTTTTTATCCGAAGTCTCATCGTCAAAAGAGAAGTATCGATCAATTGTACCATCTGACAATACGGTAATCTGTGGACACCAAAAGATAGGCTTTTCTTTTTCTGTCGTATTTGTATCAGTTTCTTGTGTCATTTCAGAATCCGAAGGAGCTTCTGAAGCATTTTGTGTCGCTTTAGAAGTTTTTTTCTTATTGTCTTGTTTTTTTCTTGTGATCCATTGTACTGTCATTTCACTGTCCTCAGAGTCGCCAATAAACTCCGTCATATCCACCAAACTGATTGTTTCATTCAGTAGATCCGTTTTAATGATCGCCTCTGCCAACAGTTTTAAAAATACATTCTGATCAACATTTCTGCTGCTTTCTTCCTCGTCAGTGGCACTTTTCTTTTTCTTCTTTCCCTTTGTTTTCTGCTTCTTTTCATCCTCTAAATACGGAATTACCATATGTTGTACTGAAAAATCGGCTCCCGTATAGGCATCCTTGACATTTTTATTTATGCGCTTCATCTCTGCATATGCTTTCTTACTGTGGATTAGTATGATTGCAAATTCGGTTCCTTCTTTAATTTCTTCTGGCTTTTGAATGCAATGCTCGATCTCAAATCCATACTGCGTTAAATAGCCAGCCAGCTCATCGGCGGTATCAATTCCCAATTCGCCAACTAAATTGCATATGTAAAATTTGAGAATACCCAAGTTTTTAGCCAAACTTACATAACGCTCAGTTCGCTCCTTTGCATTCATATTTTTAAGTTTGAGTTCTTCTTTTAGCTGATAGTACGGCGTTGTCTCAAACTCCAGTGTAATGTAATTTGACAGGTGTTCTTTTAATTCCTTCATGAAGGATCGGTACAAAATACCACACTTTGTTTTGGCAGATTTATCAAGTGACTCCCAGCTGCAGAATGAAATGGTGCTCTTTTTTCCCTCAAAGTTTCCTTTCAGATATGCGGTTTCTCCAATATCTTTTTTACGAATCCGATGGATTTTCCCAGTACCTGTTTCAACCATATACAAAGGCGCCAGTTTGTGTGTCCTTGGGTTGTATCTTCTGTTCAATGCCTCCTCTTTTGTGTATTCAATAAATGTCACAACACGTAACTCCAAAATCATATCTTCGTTAATGATTACCTCCAATGCCACTCGACAATGTAAGGACAAAGATTTATCATACACATAAGCAAGCTCTGATGTTGTGTAATACAAATGACCTTCCATGTTACTATAGCTGCTATTTAAGCTACTGTTCGTTCTTCCCATTAGATTATAAATCGCACGAATCAGATGAATATTGTACTTTCCCAAGATATCTTCATTGTCAACTGGCACACCGTTTTTAAAGATATCGATGTGCATGAGTTTCATATCTGAGTCTGGATCTGCTTCATACAATTTCTTAATCAGACTTCCACTGTCTTTTCCCTTTGGAAACAAGAGTGCGGCTCGCTGTCCATACAAATGGGAAATGGATACTGGATTTGCCGTCTCTAGGATTCCAAGTGCCTTTATATAGGATGCCTGTCTTTTTGATTTGTATATTGTATCACCTTCATAGTTTAGTACAAACAAATCAAAATCACGGTCAATCGCCTTTAAATTCAGTATCCCATATCCCTCTGCGCTTTTATTATAATCAACCTTAATTCTCGATGTTCGAACCTGATCAATTTTGTAATTGTCCATCGCATTCTTCTGCGGCTGTTTCTTTCGGCAATTCATCATAATCCTCCTGTAAAATTTGATCTAAATGTGATTTAATCACATGCCCATTCTGATCAATCAAACCATTGATGTATACAATCTGAGCAGACTGTGACGTTTGTGCATCATAAATCAGCGCAGGCCGTTCCTGTTGTTCTTTTCTGCGTTTCTCCAGATCCCACTTACTGATAGCCTCTCCTACTTCTTGACTGACCTTTTTGTCAATGAGATTGATAATGTAAACCTTCTTTGCATCAATCTTTTTTACCTTTTCCTGTGTATGTAAAATCAATTCGCTTACTATGCGGGATGGTAATTCACCATCATGGTAATTTTTAAAGTCAATATAAATACCATCTTTCAATTCCATATCGAATCGCTCATATCTTACACCATCAGTAATTTCTCTAAGATGCATATGCTTTTCCTTATGAAGAATAACCTGGCAGGCAACTTCTCCTTGTCTGCCTCGTGCAAGATTGGCCGCCTCTGGATTTAATACATAACGGCCCGGTTGACAAGAAGTAAACATATTGCGCCGTTCAAATTCCTCTTTTATGCCAGGATAATCGAACAATGTAGGAAATTCAAAGATTGCCTCCGAAACCTTCAATATTGGTCCAAACTGCGAGTTCCACTTATCTGAACTATTCCTATTGAGATTGTCCATATAGGATCTCACTACTTCTATATCGTCACTAATAACGCAAGTCTCAAAATCTCCCTGCTTTGAATAGTAATAGCTGTTCACAGGTTGTTTGAATACGGAATACATACTATCGGTTGCATACTTCGGATCATTTGAAGAAAATGTTGTAACCACATCCTCCTTTACCTGTTCATACTCGTCCATCTGTTCCTGTCTCATATTTATGTTGCCATATTCACGATGAACTAGACTCTTTATACGGCTATGGTAAATGCCACTGTTTGTCATATTTTTGTTAATATACTTATATATCTGAGGATCTTCCCTAATGGCAATTCCTTTGTCATAAAACATTCGATAAAGTGCCTCTGTTTCCGGCGGCATAAATACTTTCTTTTGTACGAATCCTTTCGTCGGCTTTCCCTCTGCTGGCAAACCATCTGCAGTATACTCTTCAAGCATATTGATATTAATAACCTTTCCTACATCTGCATTTGCAAATATATAAATGTCCTTATTTTTACAACCACCACGCATAATTCGTCCCAGTGCCTGATGAACATCCTTCTCTGCTGCCTTTCGATATCCATCCATTCGGAAGAAATCTTCCTTTTTGTATGCTGGATTTCCACCCGCATATAGTTCAATAACGCTATCAATTGCTTTTCTGGCAACAAATGGCGGAATGTCACCACCATGTAACATATACATAATATCATTGATATGCGCAATTACATCATTTACAGTGTTGGTATTTGAACTGACAGGTACCGCATTATTTGTAATAGGTCCCAAATACAAAGCAGGAATATCCATTTTTTTCCTACGGGCATCATCTTCATTTCGAAATGGTAATACTACCACCTGATCATCGGATACCGTAATCGGGTTTTGAGACTCTAAGTTAATACCCACACCTGCAGTACTATATGCCGTAACGATATATTGGCGTTGTCCATTCTCACGTTGAGAAATGATCTCCTGTAAGAGATTTCCTTTTCCTTTCATTGGATTTGTTGCAAATGTTTTTGCACGAAGGAAAATAATCGCAATGGACTCCTTTTTCCCTGTACTCTTACACTTTGCCTCAACAATCTCATCAAATATGAATTGCAATACGCTTTGTGTCCAGTCATTATTTGTGTAAGTGTTTCCCTCAGTCGGCAATTTCTTTTCAAAATGAAGCATTGCTGACAGATCCCCCGCAACAAACCAATCTACCAATTTAGCAAATATGACCAGTCTTGAACGCTGCTCTTTGTCTACAGCATTGATTTTTTCTGCTATTTTTTCTGCACACTGCGGATAGTTTTTTAACTGTTCCTTCAGAATATACAAAGTTTCCTTATCCTTGTCAGGTTCTGGCTCCTTGGAAGAATAACGAATCGGAATACACTCTGTATGAATGTTAATCTGCGGATTTGGTGACAAGTACGGTTGCCATTTTCTCAGCAGTTCATCATTAAAATGCTTAATCCAAACAGGCATCTCGTTAAGAGATTGCACATGCTCACTTCCTAATAGACCAGTCAACTCACTTCGATTATAGTTTGTAATTGTACTGTCTATATCCATTGTACCTGACAGGCAAAAGACTTTTCCTCGTAATGCCTCAATACCGAGGATTCTTTCAGCTGTAATTGGCACACTGAAATTGCTGAAGCGTAAATCTTCCCTAGTGTCTTCATTTGCGACAACAACAGTTACTTGCCATCCGTAAGCAGCAAAATTAGACAATTTCCTCTCTTGCCCATTTTCTTCTTTGTCCATTATCGGAACTGGCGGAATCTGATTCATCAAATAATCACTACGAGTATTATTTGTATCATCCATTCCTACAGCAATAAGCACGTTATGCCATGCGGAACGCTCTGACATTTTTAAATGTCCATAATATCCGTCTTCAATCTCTTTTTTCGTGTCCTCTTCGTCCAACCACCGATACCCTTCTACCAATATTCTGACTGCCTTGGCAAAATTAATTGCCATTCGTCGCATATCCGCTGTCATACGAACAAGGTTAATCTCTGCCTCCTTACCATATCTGCTTCTTAGTTCCTCCTTTGCCTCTGTTATCGGATTATCTTTTGCAAACAATTTGTACACATCAACTTGATTGGTCTTTTCATTAAAAAAAGCAACAAGTTCGCCATGTTTTCCTGATGCATCTGCATTAGTGGACCAACCACCTGCATACACATACCAATTTGTTTCTCTTCTACTGAGAGAATGAGTCTTTTCAAGTCGGAAGCATCTTTTTAGATGATATTTGCTAATTAATCTCCCTAGATTTTTATATAAATACTTCATTGTATTCAGTTTGTTATCTGCAAGGGTATCGTCTCCGTCGGAATGAATCTCATCAAAACGATTTTCCCACTTGGCCCATTTTTCTTTTTGATTTTTACTGTTTTCCCCTTCCAGTGCATCTTTTAACTGATCAAAAGCGCTCGTCAAAAGGAGTTTTAAATCATAATTTTCTGCGTACTGATTTTCAATAAACGGCTTAATTTGATACTTTTTACTTGCATCTCCTTCATCTGAAAAAAGAAGTGCTTTCTTCATCCATCTGTCATATGGATAACCTCTGCCCTTGCTCAAATCCTTGTATGGGAAAACCATCTTACTTACCGTTGTAAAAATGACTTTTCTGTGGTACACCAGCAATACCGGCCACAAAATAGCCATCCATTCATAATTAGGACTTGTACATATAAGCTCTACCTTTTCCTCTTGGACTCGGGCAATCTGATCAAGCTTATCAAGATCATCCCATACCTTTTGAGTATCTTCTTGCTTCAATTTTTCTTTTGCTTTCTTTACAGCCATGTCTTCCAGTCCTTTATTTTCGACGGCCTCTGAAAACAAATCCCTATTTGCCTCTGATACTCGCAACTGAATTTTTGACTCGGCAACACTGTCAGCATCAAGCAAACCTGTAGACTTTGCAGCAGCATCGTTTAATGCAGCTCTATATGCGTCTTCAAGCTCTTTTAATTTTTCGGAATTTAGGATGTCAACTGGCATAAGCTTTTTTGATTTCTCAAAGTTTCGCTTCAAATTTTCCAGAAGTCCTCGGATTTCAAGTACATTTTCCTTATATTCTTCTTCGGTTAAATTATACGCTCCATGTTTTGTACACAAGGACTCTGACGCAATCAGTTTGTTCTGAATCGTTGTTACTATGATACGATCATATCTATCAAACAATTCAACATAGCCTGGTACTCCCTTAATTGCCTTGCAGATGATCTCCTCAATGGTATATGACTTTGCCTCTCCAGTGGGAATCTGGCCAAAGTCAACTCCTGTCCTTGATCCTTTCAGTGCCTGATATAAAAGATATTGCTCAATGACTGGCCGTCCATCATCTACATAAACATCCTCTTCTTGGGTCTTTTGTTTTTGTGAGAAATCCTGTGTTTCCTTTGGAACTGAAATCTCCTTACATCTTATATACTCTTTTTTATAAACGTACAAATAATCGCTGGCAGAAAACGTCTTATTCTTTTTTAACCCATTCACATCCGGTGCAACTGCACGGAGCGCAGTTTCTGCCGCCTCAAGGACAATCTCCTCTGCCTCTTCTGCATTCAATCCATTGTTTTCAAGATCCTGCAAACTAGAAGCAAAATTTCCTGCGAACTGATGCCATGTAGCATACTTAGCAGAACGCATATCTGCCTTCTTTTTGTCAATCAAATCTTGTGCGATTTCTAGTGCCTTGCGAATGATCCCATCACGATATCCAAAGCCAATCATTTTGTCTACATAGTGGTGCAATTCGCGCTGCCATTGCTTACCACTCCATGTTTGTGACGTGTAAGTAATGGATAATTCCTCAAATAATCTTCCTGCTCGAAAGACTGTTTCTGCTGTAGGTTCGCCCGCAGCAAGGGCAGCATCAGCCAAGGTATCACTAAAAGTATCATTCTTAGAAGTATCCAAATCAGTTTCAGATGCCTGCTTTACGTCCTGTGTCGTGTCAAGTTCATCCGAGGCTTCTCGGTATGAAAAGAATTCCTGATCATTCAGAAAATCATCTGGCAAAATTTCATTGTCTAAAGATACATTGTCGTCTGTTACCCAGCCACCTTCCGCATCCATCTTTTCGGTTGTTGCGATTTCTACCGTTTTTGTCTCCGCTACAGTTTCTGTTTCAATTGACTTCTCTTCAACCGCCTCTTCCTTTTTCTTCATTTTCCATGTATGACAATGAATATCCAAAAGCTCATCCAGCTTTTCTTCGCTAAAAGCGTATTTGTTTAATGGATTTCCCCCAGTTCCCAAAATGCCAACTGCTTCACATTCTTCTTCTGAAGCACCAAAATATTTAAAAAAATCAGGATGCTCAATTATAGCTTTACAAGCGGTACGCCGTTTTGAATCTAACCCTCCCAATCTGATACTTTGCAAGTATTGCTTGCGCTTTTCTGGATCTTTCATCGCGTCAATCCCTGTAATCTCATTTATAGTATTAAAGTGTTCAATCCACTCGTTATATTTGTTTAGAACCTTATTCACATCAAATTTCTTCTTATCCTTTCTATACAGATCAAGTAATGTGATATCTTTTCTTACTGCCATACAATAGTTTCTCCTTTCGTATACTCGCTTTGCTGTTCCCGCGCACGTTCCAACAAACGACTGCTAGAATACATTGCATAAATAAGTATTGCATATTTCACGAGCTGACGCAACTCGATTGGGGGTGTTTTTGCCGAACAAAATAAAAAGGCTCCAGTGCCGTAACACTGAGGCCTCTTTTGTGTGACCAAACATGGGCAACACGCTATCCTTTTCTCGTTTTCTTATTATATCATATTTTGTATTAGACGGCAAGCAATTTGTTGCATATCATGCAGAAAACCTCTGCCAGATCACTTTCTTCTCTGCCGCAGCTTCGAAGAGATCGTATCGCTACATATGGCAGAGACTTCGCTTTGAGAATCCCCTACTTTCCAAAATACATCGTAACCGGATCAGAAACATTGATTTCGTCATATGTATCGCTATCCACTACTGCTACAGAGAATTCGAAGGACTCAAGCTCATCCTTTGAACAGTAGTTTTCGTCGTCCGGGTAAAGATCAACTGTTCCCGTTGCCTTTTTGTGCGCTGTCATGTTTGCCGAGAAAATCGAGTAGAACATGTAGTCGTTAAGAGATTCCTCATCAAACATGACAGTGATTTTTTGATCTGTTAGATTTTCCATGGAAAAGTTGATGGAATATCCGTCAGAATACTCGGAATCTGTCAGACCAGTGTATGTGAGGATTACATAGTCGTCCTGATATACAATATCTCCCTCTTTAACAACATTATCCCCACGCAATGTCTGTAACTCTGCTTTTAACTCTGCGATCTG
>ERZ779880.2695-NODE-2695-length-12083-cov-3.265298_pt1 | contig 12083 bp, 7 predicted proteins | sample MGYA00511555_ERZ779880 | MGnify/ENA primary metagenome ERZ779880 (study PRJEB29588, sample SAMEA2145815) | human gut metagenome | biome: human gut; feature: human-associated habitat; material: faeces | place: Denmark | collected 2008/2010 ...
GAATATATACTTTTTATTAAAGAATGAAAACTTAATCGTTTTCGAAATCGTTACTTATCAATATTTATGTATATGGAGGATTTTATTATGAAATTCGGTTATTTCGATGACACCAACAAAGAATATGTCATCACATCTCCAAAAACACCACTGCCATGGATCAACTACCTTGGTTCCGAGAACTTCTTTTCTCTGATCTCAAACACCTGTGGTGGTTACAGCTTCTACAAAGACGCAAAGTTACTCCGCCTGACCAGATACCGTTATAATAATGTACCGCTCGATTCCAATGGACATTACTACTATATTAAAGATGGTGATACGATCTGGAATCCGGGCTGGATGCCTTCCAAAACAGAACTGGATGCTTACAGCTGCCGTCACGGTATGGGTTATTCCGTATTTAAAGGAACCAAAAATAAACTGACCGCAGAGCTTACCTCTTTTGTTCCGGTCGGTGAGACATGTGAAGTCGGCAAACTCTCCCTTACCAATGAGAGCAATGAAACCCGTAATTTTTCTGTATTCTCATATGTAGAGTTCTGTCTTTGGAATGCAATGGACGATATGACCAACTTCCAGCGTAACTTCTCCACCGGTGAGGTTGAGATCCACGGTTCTGCTCTTTATCATAAGACCGAATACAGAGAGCGCAGAAATCATTACGCTGTTTACGCTGTCAACGCTCCGATCGCCGGTTTTGATACAGACCGCGACTCGTTCTTAGGTGCTTACGGTGAAAACTCTGCTCCGGAAGTTGTTGTAAACGGAACTTCAAAGAACTCTGTCGCAAGCGGCTGGGCACCGATCGGTTCCCATCACCTTGAAGTTTCCCTTGCTCCGGGCGAGACAAAGACCTTCGTTTTCGTACTTGGTTATGTTGAAAATCCGGTAGAGGAAAAATGGGTTGGACGTGCTGAGGATGGAGTCATCAACCGCAAACGTGCCGATGAACTTCTCTCCCGTTTTGATACCGCAGAAAAAGCAGACGCAGCACTCGTCAAATTAAAAGATTACTGGAACGAACTGCTGTCCCATTTTACCATTTCTTCCAGTGAGGAGAAATTAGACCGTATGGTAAACATCTGGCACCAGTATCAGTGTATGGTTACCTTTAACATGAGCCGTTCCGCATCTTACTTTGAGTCCGGTATCGGCCGTGGCATGGGATTCCGTGATTCCTGTCAGGATCTGCTCGGTTTCGTTCATCTGATCCCGGACCGTGCGAGAGAGCGTATCTTAGATATCGCAGCTACCCAGTTCGAGGACGGAAGTGCTTATCATCAGTATCAGCCGCTCACCAAAAAAGGCAACTCTGACATCGGAAGCGGCTTTAACGATGATCCGTTATGGCTGATCGCAGGAACTGCAGCTTATATCAAAGAGACCGGCGATTACACAATTCTCGACGAGATGACACCATATGACAGCGATGCTTCCAAAGCAACCACTTTCATGGAGCATTTGCGCCGTTCCTTCCATTATACAATGGAACATCTGGGGCCGCACAATTTACCGCTGATCGGACGTGCCGACTGGAACGACTGTCTCAACTTAAACTGCTTCTCGACTGAGCCGGGTGAATCTTTCCAGACTTTTGGTCCTTCCGAAGGCCCTAATGCAGAATCCATATTTATCGCAGGTATGTTTGTACGCTACGGAAAAGATTATGCTGCAATCTGCCGCCATCAGGGTATGACAGAGGAAGCAGAAATTGCAGAGAAAGCAATCGCAGAGATGAAAAAAACCGTTATGGATGCCGGCTGGGATGGCGAATGGTATCTGCGTGCTTACGATCATTACAAAAATAAGATCGGTTCAAAAGAATGCGAAGATGGCAAGATCTTTATTGAGCCACAGGGCTTCTGTGTTATGGCTGAGATTGGTTTAGAGGAAGGCTGCTGCTTAAAGGCAATGGAATCCGTCGAAAAATATCTCGACACGAAATACGGTATCGTACTGTTACAGCCGCCTTACCACAGATATCATGTGGAACTTGGTGAGATTTCTTCTTATCCACCAGGATACAAAGAAAACGCAGGTATCTTCTGTCACAACAACCCATGGATCTCTATCGCGGAGACTGTAATTGGCAGAGGCAACCGTGCCTGGCAGGTATATACAAGAACCTGTCCTGCATACATTGAGGATATCAGCGAGATCCACCGCACAGAGCCTTATGTATACTCCCAGATGATTGCCGGAAAAGACGCCCCGAACTTCGGTGAGGCAAAGAACAGCTGGCTGACAGGAACCGCCGCATGGACCTTCCTCAATGTTTCCCAGTTTATCCTTGGTATCCGCCCGGATTATGATGGTCTGACTGTTGATCCTTGTATTCCATCCAAATTAGATGGTTTTACCGCCAAACGTGATTTCCGCGGTGTCAGCTACCATATCACCGTAAAGAATCCAAATCATGTGGAAAAAGGTGTGCTTTCCATGATCGTGGATGGACAGCCGGTAGAGGGAACTACGATTCCATTCTCGGCTGAGAAGAAAGATGTAAATGTAGAAGTAACGATGGGCTAACCTCCCTGCCTGTCTTTACCTGACAAAAGAAGCCTTCTTTTTATGAAGGCTTCTTTTGTATCCCAAACTAAAATGTTTCATTTTTTCTGTATTTGCGTGGTGATATACCTTTTATCTTTCGAAACGAATCCCCAAAATAGTTACTGTCATTAAATCCACATTCAAAAGCAATATCTGTGATAGATTTATCCGTTTCCAGCAGCAGCCTGCATGCATTCTGTATCCGGAGATTAATAATATATTCTTTAAACCCGAACCCCGTCGCTGTCTTAAATCTCTTAGACAAAAATGACTTACTCATGTCAAATTTATCCGCCACATCTTCCAGTAAAATATTTTCTGTATAATGTTCAAAAATATATGTTGCAACTTCCTGGATTTTTCGGTTATCAACATCAATCTCTTTTATAACATTGTCCTCATACTCCTTGCATCTTATGATAAACAGCAAAAGTTCAACAAGTCCTGCTTTTATAAATGCCGTTGATAATATGTCCGGCGTATCATTTTCAAACATTAACTTATCCAGCAGGGAATCCACATAGTTTCTGCGTTTTTCCGGTATATTGATTACCCCCGGAACCATACAGTTCTTAAGATATTCCGCTCCGATCTGTTCTTTGATCCAATCCGTAATCTCCTGCCGGAAACTGATAACAATCCTTTCATGAATTCCTTTCCCGGTATATACTGTCTTATGCAGACAGCCACCCGGAACGATTACAAGATCACCTTTTCCAAACTTATAGATATTGTGATCAATAAAGCTGGTGCACTCTCCACTGGAAAGATAAAAAATTTCATGAAATGGATGTACATGTGGCTCGCAGTTACTTTCAGATATCGTATTACTTCTTCTGATCTTCTTAATATCAAAATCTTTTGACATATCCTGAAACATATAATTCTCCATTTTTCTGTACTTTTATGTGTTTTTATCATTTTTTTCAAGGAATATACTGTTTTTTTGTCATATTATGAACCATATGAATACAACCTGTCAACATATTTTATAAATCCACAAGGAGCTCCTATGCCAAAACAAATATCTGAAAATAAACGAAATATGATTCTAAATGGAAACCTGTCCCAGGCAATCCTTATGCTCGCCGTTCCGGTCATGATCAATAGTTTTATCCAGTCGATGTATAATCTTACGGACACATTCTGGCTTGGACGGATCGGAACAGAAAACCAGTCTGCCATAACGCTCGTATCACCATTTCAAAATATCCTTAACAGTTTTGGCAGCGGCATAACAACCGCAGGTGCAATTCTTATATCGCAATACCTTGGTGCCAGAAAAGATGAACAGGCAAACAAAATGGCAAATCATATCTGTATTACATCCCTTGGTTTCTCCCTCATCTGTGCATTACTGTGCTGGCTGATATCCCCGGCATTAGTCACCTGGCTCGGTGCCAGGGGAGTGGTCTATGAGTACGGTCTTACTTATTTGAGAATTGTGGTTCTTGATATGCCATTTCTGTTCATGATCAATTTATTCACAGCCGTGAAACAGGCGCAGGGGGACACTGTAAAACCCATGCTTCTCAATCTGCTTGGTATCATGATCAATCTGATATTAGATCCTCTTTTCCTCATTGTGTTCCACTTTGGAATCGGAGGCGCAGCATTTGCCACGCTTATAGCAAAAATCCCCTGCGCTCTCATTGGACTGATCCTTCTTACAAAATCAAATCAGCTCATACGGATTTCTTTTAAAAATTTTGTCTTTGACCAAAAAATGATACGCGCCATTATCAAAATTGGTCTGCCAACTGCGATTGGCGGCAGCACCATGCAGCTAGGTACGCTGATCATGACCAGAAATGTAAATGTTTATGGTTATATTGCAACCAGCGCCTATGGTATTGGCAACAAAATCAACAGTCTTATCACAATGCCAGCCAGTGGTGTCGGTTCCGCCGTTTCTACTATAGTTGGACAAAATATGGGAGCCGGAAACACAGAGCGGGCGAAGAAAACCTTCCATTATTCATTAAAAATGTGTACCTTATTTTTACTTATTCTGGGATTCATTTTTTCAAGACGCCCTGTTTCCCAGACTATGGTATCATTCTTTTCAACAGATGCCAAAGTCATCCCTCTGGCTGCAGACTATTTATCCATTATTGCATTCTGGTGCTTTACAAACGCTTTTTATAATGTATCACAGGGATTGTTCCAGGGATGTGGGCATACACTGATCACAATGCTCGTAGATGCTTCCCGGATATGGCTATTCCGTCTGTTGTCTCTTTGGATATGCGCAAATGTATTTCATATGGGAGTGGCATCCGTCTGGTATTCCGTTGTAATCAGTAATGGAACCTCTGCCATAATCCTGTATCTGCTATACTGGACCGGAATATGGAAAAAAGGATATGCAGACCCTCTCTAGAGCCTTTCATATCCTTTTCTCTTTCACTTTAATCTTCTATTTCCAGTCAACAAAATTTGTTGCAAATTAATTTGCTGTCACAAGTCCGTTCTCACAATCCAATTCTACATATGCACTGGATTTTAAGACATCAAGCGCATGTTTTGCACCGATCAGGACAGGAATATCAAGGCTTAATCCTGCAATCGCCGCATGGCAGTTTTCGCCGGATGCTTCCACGATCAGTCCGGATGCCTCACGCATCTGTGTCATCATGGCATTGCTGGTATCTTTTGCAACAATGATATCTCCGACTTTAAAGTTTTTTAAATCCTCATCGCTGTGACATACACAGAGGTTTGCAGAAATCTTCTGTGTTCCGATTCCTTGTCCCTCCACTAAGATATGTCCTGCCACCTGCACCTTGATCAGGTTGGTCGTACCGGATACACCAAGAGGAACTCCTGCGGTTAAGACAACAACATCGCCCTTTGAAATGATTCCTGCTGCTTCTGCTGCATCGACTGCATAGTCAAACAGCTCTTCTGCCTGTGTCTTTTCCTCGATCATAAGCGGGATCACACCCCAGGATAATGCAAGCTGACGGTAAATCTTTTCTGTCAGACATCCTCCGATAATCGGACAGTTTGGACGATATTTGGAAACCATGCGGGCGGTACGTCCTGATTTTGTTACCGTAATGATTGCTGCCGCATTCAAATCTCCTGCCATTGTACATGTCGCATGGGAGATTGCATTGGTCACATCCGGGTTGCTCATGGTTTTGCGCATTTTAAAACGCTGTAAGTAATTGATATCCTGTTCCGTACGGACTGCAATACGCACCATGGTCTTTAAAGCCTCGATCGGATACATACCTGCAGCTGTCTCTCCGGAGAGCATGATCGCACTGGTTCCGTCGTAGATTGCATTTGCAACGTCAGTTGCCTCTGCTCTGGTCGGACGCGGATGTTTCATCATGGAATCAAGCATCTGAGTCGCTGTGATAACCTTCTTGCCTGCATCGTATACTTTTTTAATTATCATCTTCTGGATCACCGGTACATCCTCTAACGGGATCTCAACACCCATATCACCACGCGCTACCATGATTCCATCGGAAACACGGATAATATCGTCAATATTCTGTACACCCTGCATATTTTCAATTTTTGCAATGATATTGATATCCTCGCCGCCTTTTTCTGCAAGGATCTTGCGGATTGCAAGCACATCATCTGCGGTACGGACAAAAGATGCAGCAATAAAATCATAATCATGCTCTACCGCAAATACGATATCACCATAATCTTTTTCGCTGATATATGGCATGGACAATTCTACATTCGGAACGTTCACGCCTTTTCTGTTGGAAATCACACCGCCATTTAACACCTGGCAGATGATATCTTTTGGCTTATTGCCATCTTTATCTGCCTTTGCGCCAGATGTCACCTTGATTTCTTTTACTTCCATTCCGATCAGACCATCATCGATCAGAATGCGATCTCCCGGTTTTACATCCTCCGGCAGGTTTTTATAAGTAATGGAAACACGTTTTGCATCTCCCATAATCTCATCGGTTGTCAGGGTAAAAGTCTGTCCATCCTTAAGTTCGACTTTTCCGTCCGTAAAATCTCTCAGGCGGATCTCCGGTCCTTTTGTGTCAAGCAGTGCTGCGACTGGACGCTTTAATTCCTTACGAAGTTTCTGTAACATCTGAAGGCGTCCTAACTGCTCCTCATGGTCACCATGGGAAAAATTAAAACGGGCAACGTTCATTCCCTCTTCGATCAGGCGTTTTAATACACCTTCCTTATCTGTTGAAGGTCCTAAAGTACAAACAATTTTTGTTTTTCTAAACATCTTTTTTCCTCGTAAAAAAATTTATTTTCGGCAATCGATTCAGTCTTATTATTACCATAAAAATGGCAGTTTATTTCGTGATCATCGTACCCGGTCCACCGCTCACATAGGTGCCGTCTTTGTTCAGCTTTGTAATAAGTACGGAACGGATTGCGGAATCTCCAATAAAATCAATGGCCGCCTGAATCTTTGGCAGCATGTCATCCTCTCCGAACTGACCTTCTTCCATATACTGTTTTGCTTCTGCAACAGTCATGGTCGAAAGAGGTTTCTCATTCTCTGTGCCGTAATTCAGACATACATTGTCCACACTTGTTAAAATGACTAACATGTCAGCATCTAAAAGTTCTGCTAATTTTCCTGCTGCAAGGTCTTTTTCAATGACTGCACTCGCACCTTTTAAATTATTGTCCTGTGCAAGTACCGGAATACCGCCACCTCCGCAGGCAACAACAACCTGATCTGCATCCGATAATGCACGGATCGCATCGATTTCAACGATATCCATTGGCTTCGGTGCTGCAACGATACGGCGGAATCCTCCTTCTACTGCTGTGACATGATTTCCTTTTTTCTCCTCTGCCTCAGCTTCTTCTTCTGTCATCACACGTCCGATCACCTTACCTGGTTTGTAAAAAGCCTCATCATATGGATCGACAACAACCTGTGTCAGAACTGTGGAAACTGTCTTATAAATTCCCTTATTCAGCAGCTCGGCACGGATAGCATTCTGTAAATCGTAACCGATATATCCCTGACTCATTGCAGAACATACAGACATTGGCGTAGCGGTATACTCCGGATATAATCTGCAGAACTCATTCATTGCTGTATGGATCATACCAACCTGTGGCCCGTTACTGTGTGTAATGACTACCTGATAATCATCACGGATAAAGTCAGCAACCGCTTTTGCAGTGCGTTTTGTTGCCTCTTTCTGCTCCGGTAATGTGGTACCAAGTGCTTCATGACCAAGTGCTATTACGATTTTTTTCTTTTTCATGGCTATCCTCCGATACTGACTCTTCGTCATAGTGATTATTTTAGCATGAACCTCATACAGGCGCAATCTGATAAGAGTTTGCTTCCTGTTAAGATTTTCTGCTTTTTGTAAATTTTTATAGTTTCAGCATACCATATTCTTACATATTTTTAAACAGGCTATTTTTCTTCCTGCGGCAGCACGAAAGAATCGATCAGCTCCCAGATCTCGTCACGCCCCTGCTTCGTCTCTGCAGAAAACGGAATGATCGTGGTTCCCGGCTGTACATTTAAGCCCTCGCGGATCGCTTTGACATTTTTCTGGATCTGGCTTCGTTTGATCTTATCGAGTTTGGTCGCAATAATGATCGGTGCAAATCCCTGATACACCATCCACTCATACATCATTCTGTCATTTGCAGAAGGATCGTGGCGGATATCGATCAAAAGAAAGACTGCCTTTAACTGCTTTGAAGTGTGAAGGTAATTCTCGATCATTTTTCCCCACTTTGCCTTCACTTCCTCGGATGCCTTTGCATAGCCGTATCCCGGAAGATCGACAAGGTACATGGCATCGTTGATATTGTAAAAGTTGATGGTCTGCGTTTTTCCAGGCTGTGCTGAAGTACGCGCCAGTGCTTTGCGGTTCATCAGTGCATTGATCAGAGATGATTTTCCAACGTTTGATTTTCCTGCAAAAGCCACCTCCGCATATGCGGTATCCGGCACCTTGCTGGTCACACCGCAGACAATTTCCAGGTTTACATTTTTTATTACCATGTTTTTCTCCTTTTTACAAATGCCACTTCCAGCACTTCCTGCATTTTTTCCACAAATACAAGTTCTAAGCCTTTTTTGATCTCCGCAGAAATCTCCTCCACATCCTTCTCGTTTTTCTTCGGAATGCAGATCGTTTTGATTCCGGCATTCTTCGCTGCAAGGATCTTTTCTTTTAAGCCACCGATCGGGAGAACTCTGCCGCGCAGTGTGATCTCTCCTGTCATTGCGACATCCGCACGGACCGGAGTCTGTGTGATCGCAGAAAGCATTGCCGTCGCCATCGTGATACCTGCGGACGGTCCGTCTTTTGGCACTGCCCCCTCCGGGATATGGATATGAATATCATTTTCCTGAAAAAACTTCTTTGGAATATGATATTCTTCCCCTACCGAACGGATATAACTTAAGCCTGCCTGTGCGGACTCTTTCATCACATCTCCGAGTTGTCCGGTAAGCTGTACTTCGCCTTTGCCCGGCATCACGTTGACCTCGATCTCCAACGTATCACCGCCGACGCTCGTCCATGCCAGACCGCGCACGATTCCGACCTCATCGTTCTCGTTTTTCTGATCAAACGTATATCTCTCTTTTCCAAGATATTTTTCTACATTCTGACCTGTAACTTTTACGCATTTGACTTCGGATTCGTATACTTTCCTTGCAGATTTTCTTGTAATTTCAGACAGCCTGCGCTCTAAATTACGCACACCTGCTTCCCTTGTATAACCGGAAATGATCTTTTGCAGCGCACGGTCACTGATCTTTAACTGTTCCGGCTTTAAACCGTTTTTCTCTTTTACCTTCGGCAGCAAATGCTCTTTTGCAATATGGAACTTCTCATTTTCCGTATAGCTGCTCACCTCGATCAGTTCCATACGGTCAAGCAGTGGACGCGGGATATCCTGTACAGAGTTCGCCGTCGCAATAAACAGTACCTCTGACAGATCAATCGGAACCTCGATATAGTGGTCGCGGAACTTACAGTTCTGCTCTGCGTCGAGCACCTCAAGCATGGCAGATGCAGTGTCGCCCTTATAATCGCTGCTCATTTTATCGATCTCATCAAGCAGCATCAGTGGGTTTTTCACGCCGGCACTGCGCAGACCATTGACAATACGTCCCGGCATCGCACCGACATAAGTTTTCCGGTGTCCACGGATCTCTGCCTCGTCACGGACGCCGCCTAAACTGATTCGAACATACTTTTTATCAAGTGCACGCGCCACGGAACGGGCAATGCTCGTCTTTCCGGTACCAGGCGGTCCGACTAAACATACGATCGGGCTCTCGCCCTTTTTCGTCAGATTACGCACAGCAAGGAACTCTAACATACGCTCTTTTACTTTTTCCAATCCGTAATGATCTTCATTTAAAATGCGCTCTGCATTTTTCAGATCCTTGTTATCTTTGGATGCCTTATTCCACGGCAGTTCTAACATGGTCTCGATATAACCGCGGCTGACTGCACTCTCCGAAGAACTTCCACTGATATTTTTAAAGCGTAAGATCTCTTTTTTGATCTTTTCTTTGACTTCTTTGTCTGCCTTTAACTTTTTCAACTGTTCTAAATAGGCATCCGCATCTGACTCCGTATTATCCTCGCCGAGTTCTTCCCGGATCAGCTTCATCTGTTCACGCAGGATATATTCCTTCTGGTTCTTATCCACACGTTTCTTTACTTTTGCCTGGAATTCATTTTTGATCGCAGTGATCTCAATTTCTTTTAAAAGAAGCGCCATCAAAACTTCATAGCGCTCCGTCAGTGAAACTGCCTCTAATATTTCCTGCTTCTGTTCATAATAAAAAGGAAGATTGTTGGCGATCAGATCCATGATCTTCGGCAGATTCTTTTCTTCCCTGACCTGTCTGCGCATTTCACCTCCGACACGCGGGTTGACAGTTACATATTTTTCAAATGTGTCCTGTACACTGCGCACCATAGCCGTTTTTGCCTCGTCCGACAATCCCTCATCAATTTCTTCACACCGCGTGAGTTCCACCTCTAAAAAGTCCGTTTGGGAAACAAAAGCGGACAATTGTGCCCGCTCTGTTCCTTCCACTAAAACTCTGACGATGTTGTTTTGTAATTTTATGACCTGCCTGACCTCTGCAATAATACCGATATGATATAAATCTTCGATGCCAGGCTCTTCCTGCTCCACATCACGCTGTGCAACAAGGAAGATCTTCTGTTCATCCATCATACTCTGTTCTACTGCATGAATCGACTTTTCACGGCTCACATCAAAATGTGCGATCATCCCCGGAAGGATGACCATTCCGCGAAGTGCCACCGCAGGCATTTTCATCGCTTTATTATCCAACCTGTTTTTCCTCTATCTTTTCAAGTTCACGTTCTTCGATCGCAAGCTGTTCATCCACCATCTCTTTTGTGATCTGGCACTGTGTAATAGATTCATCCGATGGAATGTGGTACATCAGATCTAATGTAACAGCCTCCATGATCGCACGAAGTCCACGCGCTCCTGTCTTGCGCTCTAACGCTTTATCTGCAATCGCCTCAAGTGCTTCTTTGTCAAAGTCAAGCGCTACACCGTCTAACTCAAACAGCTTCTGATACTGTTTGGTCAGCGCATTTTTCGGCTCCTGTAAAATGCGGATCAATGCGTCCCTGTCAAGCATATCCAAAGATACCGTTACCGGCACACGTCCGATAAACTCAGGGATCAACCCGAACTTTACAAAATCCTGTGGAAGTGCATGTTTTAACACATCACCGATATTGTAATCTCTCTTGTCACGGATATCTGCATTAAATCCGATCGTCTTCTGATCCATTCTGGTCTCAATGATCTTCTCAAGTCCGTCAAACGCACCGCCGCAGATAAATAAGATGTTGGTCGTGTCGATCTGGATCAACTCCTGCTGCGGATGCTTTCTTCCACCCTGTGGCGGAACAGACGCAACAGTTCCCTCTAAGATTTTTAATAATGCCTGCTGTACACCCTCACCGGATACATCTCTGGTGATGGATACATTTTCAGATTTTTTGGAGATCTTGTCGATCTCGTCGATATAGATAATTCCGCGCTGTGCACGTTCAATGTTATAATCAGCCGCCTGAATGATCTTTAAAAGGATATTTTCAACATCCTCTCCAACATATCCGGCCTCCGTCAGTGTGGTCGCATCTGCGATTGCAAATGGAACGTTTAAGACTCTCGCTAATGTCTGTGCCAACAGTGTTTTTCCGGAACCGGTCGGTCCTAACATCAGAATGTTGCTCTTCTGAAGCTCTACACCGAGGTCATCTCCGGCCATGATTCTTTTATAATGGTTATAGACAGCCACAGACAGCACTTTTTTTGCCTGATCCTGTCCAATGACATAATCATCCAAAAATGCCTTTAACTCTTCCGGCTTTAACAGATTAATCTGCTCTTCCGGCTCTGCCACTTCACCTGCTGCCTCATCATTTTCTAATTCTTCATCGATAATTTCAGCACAGATATCCACGCACTCGTCACAGATATATGCACCGTTTGGTCCTGCAATCAGCTTGCGAACCTGATCCTGCGTC
>ERZ779880.2700-NODE-2700-length-12054-cov-2.837403_pt1 | contig 12054 bp, 10 predicted proteins | sample MGYA00511555_ERZ779880 | MGnify/ENA primary metagenome ERZ779880 (study PRJEB29588, sample SAMEA2145815) | human gut metagenome | biome: human gut; feature: human-associated habitat; material: faeces | place: Denmark | collected 2008/2010 ...
GTTGATAAGTAAATTAGTTCCTTATCACTGTTAAGCCAACGGTTTCCGGGGTTTTTCTTTTTGTCCTGTTCTGGCTCAACCTGACCCAACCAAATCGTTTTTACCGGGGACAACTCGGGGACAACTCCCCTTTTTTCGTCTTTATGGGACAACTTCGGGGACAACCACGGGAACAACTTTTAGGCATTTGGGGGTAACAATATCGGCGCTTATCCTGCCTATCTCTTTCATTTGAAACGCTTTGTCACAACGTGAAGTAAAGAAAACCGAATAAAACCATCTTGTAGCCCTTGTGGAATCACCTAAGATTTCACAAGGGCTTTTTTGTTTTGTCCGAAAAAAATTTTTTGAAGGGCACCCATAAAAACACCTCCTCTAATTCCTTACTTAGTGAAGGGGCTCTTCAAAAACTAACAGAGGTGCCGCTTCATGATCTTTGAAAATTAAATAAACAGGTCATCAAGTACCTTAATCAAACTGATGAGCCGAGCAGCATGTACGCTCCTGCGAGAATCCAGTGTTGTAAATATCGGGTTGCTCCTGATATGGCCATGACAGGTTTGAGGACAATGATACTTCCCTACGGGGCTGGCGGAGAACCCGGCAGAGGTGAGACTCCTATGAGATTGTGAAGCACACAGTCGCTTGATGACTTCCTATAGCGCAGAGGGCGTTGAGAACAAATACTGCGCTTTTACATGATCCAGAGCTTAGCTTAATGGGTCGTGAATTCCAAGAAAGGAGGAAAACACATGGAAAACTGTAAGGTGATCGCTATCACGAACCAGAAAGGCGGCGTCGGCAAAACGACTACTACGGTTAATCTCGGCGTGGGCCTTGCAAACACCGGTAATAAGGTTTTGCTGATTGACGCTGACCCGCAAGGGAGCCTCACGGTGAGCCTCGGTGTAAAGAACCCCGACGAGCTGGATGTATCGCTATCTACGCTCATGCAATCGGTCATAGAAGAAGAGCAGCCTCCCGGCAACGCGATCATCGCCCATAATGAAGGCGTTGGCCTGCTTCCTTCTAATATTGAACTGTCCGGCATGGAAACGGGCTTGTTCAATGTTATGAGCCGTGAGTACGTTCTGAAATCCTGTATCGAAGGCATGAGAAAGAACTACGACTATATCCTTATCGACTGTATGCCTTCTCTGGGAATGATGACGGTCAATGCGCTTGCTGCGGCTGATAGTGTGATTATTCCATCTCAGCCGAACTTCCTGTCAACCAAAGGTCTTAACTTGCTTCTGCGCTCGATTGCGAAAATCAAGCGGCAGATCAATCCGAGACTGAGGATCGACGGCATTCTGCTGACGATGGTAGATAACCGCACCAACAATGCAAAGTCGATTATCACATCGCTCCGTTCTTCAGTAGGAGAAAACATCCGCGTGTTCGAGTCTGAAATTCCCTTTTCGGTAAGAGCTGCGGAGTGCAGTCTTTCCGGAGAAAGCATCTTCTCTCACGACAGGAACGGCAAGGTCGCAGCAGCGTATGAGGCTCTGACGAAGGAGGTGACAGAGATTGAAGAGCGTGCAAAAAATCGATCTGGGCTTGACCGGGTACGATGAGCTTTTCATGAATGACGCGGAGCGAAAGGAAAATAAACTCCCGCGCATTTATAACATTCCCCTCTCGGAGATCGACGATTTTCCGGACCACCCCTTCAAGGTGAAGCTGGACGAGGACATGGATCAGCTTGTCCAGAGCATCAAGGAGCGCGGGATCATCACCCCTGTCACCCTCCGACCGAAGGAAGATGGTCGGTACGAGATCGTATCGGGGCATCGCAGAAGGAAGGCCTGCGAGCTTGCCGGGTTTGATACCGTGAAGGCCGAGGTACGGGAGATGACCCGTGATGAGGCCATCATCCTGATGGTGGAATCGAACCTGCAGCGTTCTGTGATCCTGCCGAGTGAAAAGGCTTTTTCCTACAAGATGCGTTTGGAGGCCATGAATCGCCAAGGACAGCGTACAGATTTAACTTTCTGCCCAGTGGGCACAAAGTTAAACAGCGCAGGAGAAATCGCACAGCAGAGTTCAGACAGTGAAAGACAGGTGTTCCGCTATATTCGTCTTACAGAGCTCATTCCGGAGCTTCTGGATTTGGTTGATGAAGGGCGCATTGCGTTCAGACCGGCGGTGGAACTCTCTTACCTGCAAAAAGAGGAACAGGGTGCGCTGCTGGAGCAAATCGCCTACGCGGATGCCACGCCGTCCCTTGCCCAGGCCATTAAGCTGAAGCGGTTCTCTCAGGACGGAAAGCTGAATAACGAGGTCATCGAGTCGATTATGAGCGAGGAAAAGCCGAACCAGAGGGAGAAGATCAACATCAAGTACGCTGAGGCCAGAAGATTTATCCCCGCCAGCATTCCCTACGAAAAAACCGGTGAGTATATTCTGAAAGCGCTGGAATATTATCACCGGTATCAGGAACGGCAGAAAAGTCGGAATGACGCAAGATAGGTTCTTCGCCAAGGGGGCAGTTTACCCTTTTGACGCTGCGTCAGCGCCGTTCCCCCTCTCACACTCTCCCCCCTCATTTACCGGCAATACCAGCTCAAAAGGAAAATATACAGGCGGCACAATTGAAGAAAACCAAGTGCATTCGTACAATATGAGAAAAAACAGTCATTGGAGGTCATCCCATGAAAAAGAATCTCATGTTGTGTGCGCTCCTACTTGCCGTATTGCTTTCCGGATGCGCCGCAGAACCCCTGCAAGGGCAAACAGCAGGAAACACACCGAAAGCTCCAACGCCACAGGAAGGAACGCCTGCTTCCTTTGAGCCGGTATCCACAGAACCAAACGCTCCCACAGTAGCCGTCGATCCCGCAGATTCCATGCCGAATGAGGACAAGCACGAAAGCGGCCCTGCTATTTCTTCTGAGCCGGTAAGCGCACCCACAGAATCGAATGCGCCGACGCCGGAGGAAGCCAAGCAGCCACCCGTGCTTCCGGAGAAGCCGGAGGAAACAGAAAGCCCCACAGAGGAACCATCCGTTCCTGCGATAAGCGAGCCGGAACCGACTCCGAAGCCCGAGCCCACATTTGATATCGAACACTGGATTTCTTACGCAAAAAGCATGGCGGTGAGTTTGGGGCTGACCTTGGATAGCTCGGCAACCGATTGCTGGGACAATCCGATTTCCGCAGAGCAGGGCTGCATCTATCTGGAGCGAGACATTAACTCGCGCTTGAAGCGATATGCCGAGGACGAGAGTATCACGGATATCTGTATTTGGTACGAATGCGTCGGCACAGACAAGTATCTGATCTACATCGGGTACGCATAAAACTTTATATCACTTTGAGAAGCGTCGTAGAAATACGGCGCTTTTTTCATACCAAAATTCAATTTCAGGAGGAATGAAACCAACATGAAAAAGAACATTTTCAGACGGGGAATATCGGGACTGCTTGCAGTCCTGATGACATTCACCGCGCTCATGGGCATCGGCACGACTACGGCCTTTGCTGCCTCGACTGCCGGAGAAACCGCTGAGTCCTATTCCGTAGGCTTCCCCAGAGACGGGGACGCCAATCTGGATTACAGCGGCACTTGGGGCCACGACGAGCTGCACTACATGAACGGCTGGACATCCGGCGAAGCAACATGGATGACCACGCTGCACACCATCGGCTCCTTCGACGGCCCGGCCTGCTACTGCATCGAGCCAGGCGTTCCCCGAAACCTGTACCGTTCCTACGAAAGCTATGGGGAGGACTATTGGGACACCTTCCCCGCCGAATATAACCGCACCATTGATGGCCGAACCATGAAAACGCTCCTTGGCCGCATCATGCAGTACGGCTATCAGGGAAATCTCTCCCTCGACTGGCGCTCTCAGAACGAGGCCGACGCCGACAAGCTGGCCCACATGATGGCCACGCAGGTGCTGGTGTGGGAAACGGTGGTCGGGGAGCGGGATGCGGACTTCAATCACGTTGACCCCGGCAGCGCCGATGCCGTGAAGTCCGTCTACCGCACCTCCCATCCGCTCTATAGTCGGTTCTCTGCCTACTACGACAGCATCGAGGCCAGCGTGAAAAAGCACATCGTCGTCCCCAGCTTCATGGACCGCAGTGAGGAAGCTGCACAGACGGTTGAACTGAGTTGGGACGGCGGCCGATACACAGCTACCCTGACGGACACCAACGGCGTTCTGGGCGAATATGCCTTCTCTTCGGCCCAGTCGGATATGACCTTTGCAGTCGATGGGAACGACCTGACTATCTCTGCCGAGATGGCTTCCGCAGATGGTGTGACCATTGCTGCCGTCAGAAACAACACCCGGCAGGGCGTGCTGGTCTGGAGCGACGGCCACTATGGCCCAGACGGCACCATGCAGGATGTCGTCACCTTCCGGGATACCGTCAGCGACCCCATGTACGCCTACCTGCACCTGAAGGTCGGCTATGGCAGCGTCAAGATCATCAAAACCAGCGAGGACGGGAAGGTGTCCGGCATCTCCTTCACCGTTTCCGGCAACGGCACGGAGCAGACTGTGACGACCAATGCAGACGGCGAAATGCAGCTCGATGATCTCCGCCCCGGCGTTTACACCGTAACAGAGCAGAGCAATGACCGGTATGAACCCCAAGAGGTGCGCCAAGTGACCGTGATCTCCGGTCAGGTCGCCACCGTGGCCTTCCATAACATGCTGAAACGGGGCAGTCTGGAGGTAGTCAAGACCGCCGAGGACGGCCTGAACGAGGGCGTGAAGTTCCATCTGACCGGCACCTCCCTTGCAGGGCTTTCGGTGGACGAATACGCCGTGACCGGCAGCAACGGAAAAGCGGTGTTCTCCAACGTGCTCATTGGCACGGACTACATCCTCTCCGAGGTGGATACGGGCATCCGTTATGTTGTCCCGGAGGACCAGACGACGGCGGTGGAGTGGAACACGGTCACACAGGCAGAGGTCCGCAATGTCCTGAAAAAGTGGAGCGCCACCGTCACCAAGTGGGACGCCGAAACGGGTCTGCCGCAGGGAGACGCAACCCTTGCCGGTGCCGTCTATGGCGTTTTCAGAGGCGAGGAACTGGTGGACACCTACATCACCGACGAAAGCGGCCAGTTTACCACCACGGATTATGTCTGCGGCAATGATTGGACCATCCGGGAACTCTCCCCCAGCGAAGGTTATCTGCTGGATGATACCGTGTACCCGGTCGGCGCAGAGCCGCAGCACTATACGGAAGAATATAATCCCATTGCGCTGGATGTAACCGAACAGGCCATCCGGGGCAGCGTGGCCCTCACAAAGGTGGACAAGGACTACCCGGAAAACAAATTGGAAGGAGCCGTGTTCGAGGTCTACCGTGACAGCAACCGCAATCAGGAACTGGACGATGAGGACGAACTGCTGGGCACGATGGAGGAACTGGGCGGCGGCGAGTACGCCCTGACCGGCCTCTGCTACGGCGGCTATTTTGCAAAGGAAACCAAGGCCCCGAAGGGCTTTTATCTGGACGAAAACGCCTACTATTTTGCCATTACCGAGGACGGCGAAACCGTGACCGTGGAAAACGAAGCCGGAAAGGGCTTTGTCAATGCGGCGCAGGTGGGGTCGCTCCGAATCGTCAAGACCTCCTCGGATGGGAAGCTGGAGGGCTTTTCCTTCCGTGTTACCGGGGCCAACGGCTATGACCAGGTGTTCCAGACCGATGCGGAGGGTGCCATTCTTATCGAGGGCCTGCGCATCGGGGACTACACCGTGTCTGAGGTGCGGGACGGCACTTCGGACGGGTATCTCCTCCCCGCTGACAAGACGGCCTCCGTTTTTGAGGGAGCCGTAACGGAGGTGGAGATGCACAATGAAAAGAAGCCCGCACTGGAGGTGCCGCAGACCGGAGACAACAGCCACATGGCACTGTGGCTGGGTCTGCTGGGCATTTCCGGCATCGGCGCTGCGGCTATACTGCTGATGCGCAAGCGTAAAAAATAAGCGCCAAGGGGCGGCCAGATCGGCCGCCCCTTTTTTCTATGGGAAAGAAAAGTTTTTCGGCGTGAACCAACAATAACAGGATGGTATTTGTGAATAAATGGCTATACTGTTTGTGTGCCATCTACTCAATTGTTTCGTATTCACTTGACAAGTTTCAGTTTTAACGGTACAATTAAGAAAAAGTGAAACAAAAGGCGGAAGCGAAGGAGTCTTTCTGATATGCTATCTTTCCTTAAATTAGTATTCGGCCCCGATATTACAGTGAAGGGATTCGACTACACGGATGACACGCCCTACTATATCAAGGACGGATATACCCCCCAATTGTTAAGTTGGGGAGACCATGCGTGTGTTCTTTTGAAGCCAAATGGCTCTTCTTGGCGATTGCCTACATTAAAAAAGCAGTTGAAGAAGTTTCAGGAACTTTGTTCTCTTCCCTGTGCACTGTGCTTAGACAACCTGTCTGCGTTACAACGACGGAGTATGCTGGAAGAACACATCCCGTTTGTGTCTCTTTCGCAGCAGGTGTACCTTCCGTTTTGGGGGTGCGCTTTTCATGAGCAATTCAAGGCGGACGCTGCCATTATGGCAAAAATGGCACCCGGTACACAGCTTGTATTTCTATATTTATACTATGCAGAGAATACTGGGTCCGTAAATCTGACACAGATTGCAAAGGCACTTTCGCTCTCAAAGGCGACCTGTACAAGGGCAATCAATGACCTCTCTGCTTCGGGTCTGATCTCGCAAACAGCAGAAGGCACGAATAAATGGATCACAACGGCATACACCAAATCAGAACTTTTGGAAAAAGCATACGGGCGACTGAAAACGCCTGTTGATCGAATTCTTTACGTAAAAGGAACCGCCCAAATCGAGCATCCAATTGCAAGTGGAATACGGGCGCTGGCACGGCAATCCATGATTGGGGTAAACGATCAGGATGGTGCTATTGCGATTTCCAAAAAGGAGGCGGCAAAAATCCCAGCAGAAGATATCTGCACAAAACAGTATTTTGAAGACTTTGGCGGTGCTGTTATTGAAGTGTGGTCCTATGACCCGATCATTTTGGAGAGAGACGGCTGTGTAGATGACATTTCATTGCTGCTCAGCATGGACAACGACCCAAACGAACGAGTTCAGACGTGCTTGGATGAAATTCGGCAAAAGCACGGACTACCAATCAAAGAGGAAGAATAAAGGAGAACGAAATGGTAAATGGCATAGATATATTCCGAGAGCACTTCAATCATTTTAAGGAGCAATATACTGTAATTGGAGGCTTTGCCTGTGATCTTCTGATGAACGATGCAGGACTTGATTTCAGGCAAACCGTTGACATCGACATGGTGCTGATCGTCGAGGCTTTAACGACAGACTTTGCAAAAGCCTTTTGGGCTTTTATTGAAGCTGGTGGCTATCAGGCCAGGCAACGCAGTAACGGTCAACCGGAGTTCTATCGTTTTGTGGACCCAACGAACCCTGCTTACCCCAAGATGATTGAATTATTTTCAAGGCCACAAAGCAATGTGGTCTTGCAGCCAGATACACACTTGATGCCGCTGCATATTGATGATGAAGTTTCCAGCTTGTCAGCGATTTTGCTCAATGATGATTATTACCACTTTCTTCTGGATGGACGAACAGTTACAGATGGTATCTCCATATTAGATGCTGAACATATTATTCCGCTGAAAATGAGAGCTTGGCTGGATTTGAAAAGCAAGAAAGCAGAAGGAATCCATGTAAACGCACGTGACATCAAGAAACACCGTCTGGATGTGTTTCGCCTGTTCCAACTTGTACGGGAAAATCAGAGAATACCTGTCCCGCAGTCTATAATGGAGGATATTACTCGGTTTATAGCACAAATGCGGCAGGAGGACATTCGTTTAACGGATATAGGTATTCGCCGCTCGAAAGACTCTATTCTGGATATTTATAGTCAAATGTACATTACAGAATAAAAGCGCCGCCCCCATGCTGAACATTCAGTGTGGGGGCAGTTTCATGGAGTGGAACAAATCGTCGCAGTGTCGGTCTTGTGTTTGCACTCCTGCATTTCCAAAGAACGAATCCCAAGGGGGCGGCCGGATTGGCCGCCCCTCTTTTACATACCGAATTGAAAGGAGACGGAATGGGTATGAGCAATCAAACGGAAGAAAAGGATCTGTTCCATGCGGTATCCCTGTCCGGCGGTAAGGACAGCACCGCTATGCTGCTGCTCATGGTTGAGCGAGGGCTGCCGATCCATGCGGTCCTGACGGCAGATACGGGCATGGAATTTCCGGAAATGTATGAGCATCTGCAAAAGCTGGACGACTATCTGTTTGCAGAGCGAGGGCTGCATCTGACGTGGCTGCGCCACCCAAAGGGCTTTGAGTGGCTGATGTTTGAGGAAAAGAAGCAGCGATCAGCCAGCATTGAAAACCGGCAGCGGCTGGGTGTTTCTCTATACGGAAACGGCTGGCCCGGTCCCCGTGTGCGCTGGTGTACGGGGCAGCTGAAAACGCATCTCATCCATAAGGAGATCAACCGGCTGAAAGGACAATACCGGGCCGTGAGTTATGTGGGTATCGCCGCAGATGAGCCGAAGCGCATCAAAAGCGAGCGCTATCCGCTGGTGGATTGGGGAATCACGGAGAAGGAAGCCCTGCAAATTTGCTATGACCGGGGCTATGACTTCGGTGGGCTGTATCAGATTTACCACCGCTGCTCCTGCTGGTGCTGCCCGTTGCAGGGCATTGGGGAGCTGCGAAAGCTCCGGCAGTATCACCCGGAGTTATGGGAGCGGCTGCGGGAAATGGACAAACGTGCGTTGGCACAGTTCGGTCCCGGCCCGCTGGGACAGTTCAAAAAGGATTGGACCGTTGAGCGGTTGGAGCAGCGATTTGCAGCGGAAACACAGCAGCTTTCTATTTCATCCTTACAGAAGGAGCGTGAACGATGATGTATCGAGAACCAAGTGATTCCCCTTGGGGCGTTGTTGTGCGGTGCGATACCCTTTGCACCGGTGTGTATAGCGTGTCCACGGCAGGCCACGGCGGCATTATGGTCCAAACCGACGCAGCTCGGCGGCTGCTGTCCCCGGAGGCCCAGGCCGTCGGCTTTCAGGCAGGCAGGTATCTGAATTTTGAAGAGGACTGCGATGCGCCGGTGGTCCTACGGGAACTGGTGGACAGCGGCATTATCGCACCCCGGACGGATAACTACTTCCGCCCCGGCGAGTATGAAGCCTGCATTGACAGGAGCCTGCAGCGCTGGAACCCGGCTTATTGGCGTGCACGGCAGAAACGGCTCTCTGTACAGGCGGCAAAAGCGACAAAGGAGCGTGAACGGTAATGGACTTTGAGATCGAGATCATGACCCAGGCAGAGCGCAGCTACTGTTATACCGGCAGCCAGCAACTCGACAAACAGACCGGCTGCATCGGTCATTTGCGGGGCGATATGGACAGAAGCGGGAAAGGTTTTTTCACCTCATGGGAGGATCATTGCGGGGAGCTGAAAACACAGGCGTTCAAGGATGAGTTTGATGATTTTATCAATGCCCTGCGTTTTGACGAGCGCTATGACGGCATTTTCAAAAACCGCAGCAGCCTTTCCCGATACTGCTATGAACACAAAGAAAGTGTGTTTGCCGAGGATTTTATTCCGCAGTACGGATTCCGGGTGGATACGCCGGAGTATGCCTATCTGCTGCGGCTGAATCCCATGCAGGGCGATTATAACCTGTATATCTACTGTTATCGCCGGGAAGCACTGGACCGGCATTTGAAAAACGCCGAGCGTGGCATCTGCTTTGTGAACCCGCAGGGAAAGACCCTGTTCCACATCCCGGACGGGGACAGCATCCGTGTAATTCGGCCGGATGGCACGCAGCGTGACCACGCCTGCCGGTATATCGACGACCACCGGGCCGGAATCGGCAGCGGGCATTTGTATGGCATGGCGCAGTTTGCCCAGCAGATGGAGCAGACGGGCAGCACCTTCGTGCCGCTTCGCTCGTCACTCCCGAAGCAGTGCTACTCACTCCTGCTGGATACCGGAAATGTGGTGATCCTGAAACGGGGCGAAACCGGCTATTACAAGACGGACATTCCCCACACCTCAAAGGAGGAAGCCCGTGCGCTGGTGGAGGAATATAACCGCAAACTGGGCGTGACCCGTGCCCAGGAGGAGGCCATGAAGGGCGGCTCCATGTTCGGCTTTGACAAGCCCATTGCCGACCCCGCCAACTACGATGCACAGGGACAGCCGCTAAAGCGCCGGGAGAAAGACCGAGGTGACACAAGATGACCGAGCAGAAACATATTATCTGGAGCAGCGATCCGGACTACGAGGATTGGAGGGGCGATCTGGAGGAACAGTACCCCGAGCTTTCCGAGCAGGAACGGATGGAATTGATGGTCGAGCAGAACAACGACTATCTCGATGACGAGCGGTGCAATCTGAACATTCAGCTCTCCCGCCCCATTCTGCTGATCGCAGACATCGGCCGATGGGATGGGCGGTATCCCGGTTATGCCGAGATCAAAAGCGGCAATATCCGCGATTGCCTGTATTCTGAGATGGACTATTCCACATGGTATGTAAACCGGCTGGGCGATCTGCGCTGCGATGCCGTACATCACGACGGCACGAACCATTATCTCTACCGTGCCTACAAGGAGAATGTGAGCGAAGCACAGATCGACCGGCTGAAAGAAAAGCTGTACAGCGGCACCGCCACCCGCGCCGATGTGACCCGTGTGACAAAGCGCCTGGGCGACGAGATCGGGCGGGTCTACGGCTGGCGGTTTCCGCCCGTCCGGGAAGCGGCGCGAGAAAGATAGGAGGAAAACGGTATGTCTGTTGATGCAAGAAAAGAACGCTTTGAGCTGGTGGAGGTGTTTGACCGTCCCATGCTCTTTACCTGCCTGCGGGTAGACCGAAACACGGTGCCCAAGGGGCTGTATCTCTATGAGGTACGCAATGACGACGATCAGTGCGGGATCCCCGTGGAGATCGGCCGCTGGATCATGGTTAACCACTGGGGAACGCTGCTGTCTGCGACACCCATCAAGCTGGAGCCGAACCGGTACAATAACAACGCCTACCGCCATATCGACCCGGAAAACGACTGGAACTACACCGGCGATCTGTGTTCGGCCAGGGAATATATGGATAAATACCTGCTGAAAAAGGACAGGGAAAAACCAAAGGAAAGATAGGAGGTGCTGCCCATGGCACGCAGATTTCAGGAGATCACGGAGGTTTACCGGCAGGAGATCGCCGCACTGGCCCGCGCAGACCGGTGGACGGCATTTCTGCGCTCTGCCTGCCGGAATTATAAGCTGCCCTTTGAGGAGCAGGTGCTGGTACACGCACAGCGCCCGGACGCAACGGCTGTGTTGGAGATAGAGCGCTGGAACCGTCAATTCGGCCGATGGGTCAATAAGGGTGCTACCGGCATTGCCGTATTTGATCGGGACTATCCGGGGCGCACGCGCCTCAAGTATTATTTTGATATATCCGACACCCACGAAAGCCGTTTGTCCCGCCCCGTGCCGCTCTGGCAGGTGCCTGCCGAGCAGGAGCCGGATGTGATCGAAGCGTTGGAAAACCGATTCGGTGCGCTGGACGATAAAGGCACATTGGAGGAAGCCATAGTATCCGCCATGGAAAACGCTGCGGCGGACAATATGACGGACTATCTTGATGATCTGCAGAATTGCCGGGACAACAGCCTTCTGGAAGAACTGGACGAGCTGAATTTGTCAGTTCTCTATCGCCGTCTGCTGGAGAACAGTACGGCGTATATGATGATGTGCCGCTGCGGGCTGGAACCGGATGAATATTTTGATCCGGAGGATTTCTCTGAGGTGTTCAATTTCAATACCCCGGAAACGCTGAATGCCCTGGGCGTGGCCACACGGGATATTGCCGAAAGCGGTTTGAGCGCCATCGCATTGACCGTCCGAAGCCGTCAAAAGCAAATTCGCACAATTGCGCAGGTACCGGAAAATGAGTATCCTATAGACAAGCAAACAGAAACACCGACCGAAAGGAGCGAAAACCATGGAACTGACATACACGATAAAGGACGGCTACCGGCT
>ERZ779880.2702-NODE-2702-length-12050-cov-16.289120_pt1 | contig 12050 bp, 9 predicted proteins | sample MGYA00511555_ERZ779880 | MGnify/ENA primary metagenome ERZ779880 (study PRJEB29588, sample SAMEA2145815) | human gut metagenome | biome: human gut; feature: human-associated habitat; material: faeces | place: Denmark | collected 2008/2010 ...
CGGCAGAGACGCTTTGGTTCACGGCGGCGGAGATCACAGCGCCGCGGGCCGCTGCGTCCTCTAACCGGGTGATCCGGTTTTCCAAGGCGGTGAGATCGCCGCAGAGACTTTCGTCGCACAGCCGCAGGAGACAAAGCTCCGCATCGGTGCGGCGGTCGGCGCTGTAATAAAGATCAGCCGCGGCCTTTTGCAAGGTGGAGGCCAGATAGAGAAAACGGTTGGAGGGAACATCCTTGCCCAGTTGGTCCAGCGTAGCGCTGTCAAATCCGCCGGACAGCAGCGCTGCACCGCCCTCTGGGGCGGTTTTTCGCAGCAGCAGATCCCGGGTCAGGGTGGAAAGCTCACCCAATACAGCGCCTACATCCTTGCCCCCAGCGTAAAGCTCATTCAGCAGCAGCAGCGCCGCCTGGGCGTTCCGGTCCAGAATGTGCCGCATGAGCTGGGCAGTTTGCAGATTGCCTGCCAGACCCAACACCTCCAGCACCGCCCGGCTGTCCACTGTGCCGCCTGCGGCAGCACATTGATCCAGAAGGCTCAGACCGTCCCGCAGAGCGCCGTCTGCCAGACGGCTCAGCAACTCGGCACCGTCCGCCGTCAGGTCAATGTGCTCCTGACCGGCCACATAGGTCAGCCGCTGGGCGATGTCCTTGGGGAGAATGCGTTTAAAAGAGTAGCGCTGGCACCGGGAGAGAATGGTGGCGGGCACCTTGTGCAGCTCCGTGGTGGCCAGAATGAACATCAGGTGCTCCGGCGGCTCCTCCAGAATTTTCAGCAGCGCGTTAAACGCCGCGATGGAGAGCATGTGCACCTCGTCGATGATGTACACACGCTTTTTCACCTGCGCGGGGGAGTAGATGGCCTCGTCCCGCAGCGCACGGACGTGGTCCACGCCGTTGTTCGAGGCGGCGTCGAGCTCCATCACATCGAGAAAGCCGCCGGACTCGATGCCGAGGCAGCTCTGGCATTTGTTGCAGGGGTTACCGTTCTCGGGGTGCTCGCAGTTCACCGCCTTGGCGAGGATCTTTGCGCAGGTGGTTTTGCCCGTGCCGCGCGTGCCGGTGAAAAGGTAGGCGTGCGAGAGCCGTCCCTCCGCGACCTGCCGCTGCAGCGTTTCGGTGACGTGCTCCTGCCCGACCACGTCGGAGAAGGTTTTGGGCCGCCACTTGCGGTACAGCGCCTGATACATACCACATTGCCCCTTTCGTGAGGATAGAAAAGGTCCTCCGTATACAGCTGCGTGACCGGCGCCCTTGCGGCACATGACTGGTCCCGCTTAATGCTGCTCGGTTCCCCGCCTGACATGGTTCGCGGGCATTCATTGCGCAAGACCGATCCCGCAGCTGTATGCGGAGGACGGATAACAAAAGATATTATACGATACGGTTTTCGGAAAGGCAACAAAAATTTTTTGAAAAAAGTGAAAAAAGGACTTCACAAATGAGAAAAGCTGTGGTATGATATGCGGGCTGAAAAGTTCATGGGCCTGTAGCTCAGTTGGGAGGGCGATTCCGACATAAAGCGGGCCCACTTGATGATCGATATTTTCAGCCAAGTTAATATTTGGGCCTGTAGCTCAGTTGGGAGCGCAAGCGGTATGGTTTTAGCCCCCACTTTTGGTCCGGTAACTCAAATGCTACGCATTCGGGTTACATCTCAATTTAATAGTTAGTCAGGTAACTCGTATGGTATCCCATACGGTATAGTTACGGGCCTGTAGCTCAGTTGGGAGAGCGTACGGTTCGCATCCGTAAGGTCGTGGGTTCGAATCCCTTCAGGTCCACCAAACAGGTATTGGACGAACACCTATTTCTTCAGCGGCGGCTTCGCCGTAAAGGTTTCGCTCTGATACGAACAGAAAAACGCCACCTTAGATGAAAGTCTAAGGTGGCGTTTTTCTGTTCGTAGAACCGTTTTAAACTGTTGCGGTTTCTTGCATTGGAAATCCTTGAATCTCGAAACCTATGGAAATCAATTTCGCCTTGAATTCATTCTCAAATTTGTTGATTTTGGTTTCATCAACGACAATAACAAGGTTCTTTCGAGCCCTTGAACAGCCAACGTAGAACAATTTATAAGCTGTTAGAATTCCTTCAATCTTTGAAATCTTAAATATGTTTTTAGCATTACCTACCGTGCTTTTAGCCAAATAAGCTATAAAATCATCTTTCAATAATGCCTCAAAGAGTTTGTTGTCTCGATATGTGTTCAAAACTTGGTTACTATATTCGGCAAGAAGTTTTTTGTTCGCTTCATTTTTATTGTGAGTTTCAGCGGTAAGGTCACTTATTTTCATCCTCAACTTTGCTTCGACTTCCATTATTATTTTGCTATATGAATAAAACAAGTCCTCAAATTCCGGCAACGAAAATGTATTTTTTGACCACAGTTCAAAGAAGGAATACAAATGCTTTTCAAACGAGTACGTATATTCGTGGTTTTTCCACTGCCTGCAGGGGCGTTTATTAAGTGCTTATTATTTGCTATTTCGCCAGCCATAACAATGTCCAAAAAGCGTGACGACATTTTATCGTAACATTCTCCGAGATATTTTTCAAAAGAAGCTATACTTGGCTCATACGAATAAATAAAGTAAAATGAGTGCTTCGACTCATCCAAATCCATCAGGTAATCCGCAAACAATTGAATATCGTCACCTGTTGGATCGTAGTCCACTTGAATTTCCGCGTGAAAGCACTCTATGGTGTACTCTGGAAGAAGCTTATCATCGACAGAAATCTTTTTAATAATTTCGCTGATTCCTGTATTTTTATCATTTTCAACCATAATCGACTGAAAGACAGGAATTATTTTTTCTACCCAAGAAGTTGATAAATTGGTAGGAATATCACTATATGTGAAGCTAAGCTTTTTGTCGCGAAACATTCCTTTCAGAACAGAAATAAGCGTTGTTTTACCACTATTGTTTGGTCCTGCTAATACTGTCAAAGAATTTTGCAAATCGAGTTCAACTTTCTGTAACTGTCGATAATTATATATTTTGACTTTCTTTAAAATCATATTTTACACCTCCTATACCGTAAGTGAGTTTCTTATATATCTTCGTTATCTTCAATCTCGCTATTATCGTACTCCAACAGATCTTCCACGCGGCAACCGAGAACCTTCGCCAAAGCAAGAAGCGTAGCTCCTGCTGCTTTGTTTATGTCCTTGGCACGAATTTCATATTGTTGCAGAGTGCGAAGATTGACACCGACTTTTTCTGCAAGCTCCCTCTGTGAATAACCGCTGATTTTACGTTGCGCCTGCAAGCGAGTCGGCGGATTTTTCTTGCGGATAATACGATTTATAGTATCCACAAATTTCTTTTCGGATGCTTCGTGCAAAGTAGGATAGAGCTTTTCAATATCCTGCATAGATATATACTTCTGAATTTCCTTAAAGCTTCGTTCTGTGAACCATTGATAGTACGCTAAGATCCAACCACACCAATATTCGGGAGAGTAGTCATAATCGATTTGTGACTCGGGAAAGTCCCTATCTATGCCTGACTTTGAGAGAACATTCATCACAAGCTCCGTACCCGATACTCCCGATACACATTTAGGAACTCCCAAAGCAAATTGTTCTGCATAGCCCGTCCCGATAAACAATTCAAGAAAGCTATCCATTTTTATCTCACAACTATTTGCGGCATAGTCCATAGCTTCTCCGAGGCATTTCATTGCATCATCAAGATACCCTTCATCGTAAGCGCGGATCATTCGGTTGTACCTCCTCTCGTATAATATCTCTCATATACAAACCGTCGATATCATCTTTTTCAAGTTCTGCACGAAAAGCTGCTCTTGCCTCATCGTCACGAGCTTTCCTTTTTGCGTAATATACCGTATTGTCACAGGTTTCATATGAAATAAAATGAATTTTGGCAAAAGCGGATGGGCTCTTCAACACAAATTGTTCACCGAGTCTGCCAAGTCGCATAGCATAGGCAAGCTGAGTCAAAGAAATTTCATTGTTTACAAAAGCTCTCGCAAAAGAAAAATAGGAATCATCTGCGCGGTATCCAACAACCGCATCATACGGTGTTAAGTCAATCAAAAAACGTTCCTTTAACCAATCCGCGCCTCGCTTCATAACAGGAGTAGATACACGGAATTTTCTATATTTCATAAGCAATGCTAACCAATGTAGGATTGTATATTCATCAGAGGAAAGGTTCAGAACAGAAAGTCCTTTGGTATCTATTTCATATTTATTGGCGTATCCATCGGTATTTTCAGTACAAGCCCACTCTTTAGCAAGTTCAAGGTGCTCAGTACAATAAAATCCCCGTCCGTAGTCATTATAGGATTTTCCTTTACCAAAAACGGGCGTTTGAATTATTTCGGGTGAACCGTGATATAGAATTAGTTTGCTCATTTTTGTTTTCTCCATACTTCTTTAGAGTTATCTATGTGTATTATACTTCCAAAGAAGTATAATGTCAATGTTTTTTGAAACAAATTTACATATCCACATATAAAATATCTCTCATATTTTAAAACAAAGAACACTTTGATAGTGGAAGTGTTAAAAATTATATAGAATAATAAATAATCAAAATAATTTTGAAAAGGATGAAAAAATGTTCAAATATTAAAAGGTGCAACATATGATAGAGTAGTTATCGTCCCAGTCAGTACGGCGCTGCCATTTCTACAAGAACAAAAAATAATTACTTCCGATAAAACGCGAGCAAAATTCTATGTTGCCTGTACTCGAGCAAAATATAGTATTGTATTTGCCATGAAAAACCCAACAGCGAATACTGCATTTCAAAAAGCCAAAATTTTATGCGAAGGGAAAATGCTTTCAGCGTACAAATTTAAAAAATAGACCATCGGATTTAATCAGAACTGATACGCAGTGAGTAACCCTATCTCTCACTTCCGCACATTCGATTTCCGCTAATTCTCCTGCTACAATGGTTGCAGTAATCGAAGGAGGAGCGGCGTATGAAGCAGAAATACTATGTGGAACTGAACCGGCAGGAATGGCGGCTTATCATTGAGGGGCTGAACCGGTTCCGCAACAAGTCGATTGCGGCGGGGCGGTACACAGATGCCGTAGATGAGATACTAATCAAAGTCGCCAAAGCAAAGCCACAGAAGTCAATGTTGTGGGAATGGAGGCACTGATGATGGAAAAGTACATTACCGATGAACGCACGGGGCTGAAGTATGAGCTGGTTGGAGACTATTATCTGATTGCCGGGGATGATGAGCCGGAGGAAGAGCGGCCAATCGGGGTATGGGGGCAGCGGCATCTCCGCTATCTCAAGAAGCATCGCCGTGTGCGCTATGCCAACCTGCTGACAAGTGGCGAATTGAACGCCTATCTTGCGGATATTGACCGGCAGGCGGAGGAGCTTTTTCTTCGGCTGGTAAAACAAATGGCAGATGCTGAGGGCATTACGGAAACGCTGAAAGCCAGCGACCAAATGAAATGGGTCAGGCGGATGAACTCCTGCCGAGACCGTGCAACCGAAATTGTCTATCACCAAGTAATCTATGCATAAGAGAGGCCCTTCGTATCGAGAAAATGATACGGAGGGCCTCTTTTGGCTTATTGTACTTTCAAAAATCCGGACTCAAAGGCATTGGGGAAAAGGAACCGCTTCTCGCCCTGCTCAAAGCGGACGGTCACATATCCCCTGCTCAACTCGATCACCTTGCCGATGCCGAACTTAGCGTGAACCACAGCGCTTCCAATGGCAACGCCGGAAACATCGACCTTCGGTTTTTCGGGCTGCTGGGGCTTTGCGGGAGCGATCGGAGATTTCACGCCGAAGGCAGCAGTGACAAAATCCGGCTTAGCCGGTGGTGTCCGAGTTGGAACGGGGGCTTTGGGCGGCTCCGGCTCCTCGTCCGCTTCCGGAACATCGGCTTCGTCGATTTCCGGCGCATTCATCGTAGACTGCTGGTTATAGAACAGCAGCTCGTACTCCTTGCGCTTCACGACGGTATCCCAGCCGCCGACATCCTCGTTTTCGTGCTTGTCCAGGCCGGTGTAGGACAGGCTGGAATCCTCATAGCGCTTGAATTTAAAGATGGCATCATTCATCAGGCTGGCGTTAAATACATTCAGCTCCACCAACAGATTAAAATCCTTCACATCCAGACCGGTCACTTTTTTGAAAAGTCCCGGCTCCAGCTGCGTGATCACATCCTTCAGAGAGCGCTCCCGGTAATCCGTCAGATACATAAAGATCGGCACACGGGTGGCAAATTTGATGAGCTTCTCCTGAATCTGCTTCCGCATGGATTTGTATTCTTTTTCTTCCTCGGAGATTTCCTTTTTCTCCTCCTTGGTGAGCTCCTTGCCCTTTTCCTTCTTGACCTTTTTCACGCTCTCCGATTTGTTGATGATGGTCTCAATATCCGAGTTCAGGCTGCGGAAGCCCTCAATTTTCATCAGGGCCTCCATGGCCTCTTTGCTTGCCATCAGTCGCCGGAGCGTATCATTGTCCACATTGACCAGCAATGCGGATTCCCAGCGCTTGGCCAGCAGCGTGGCCGAAGTACCGGCCATGGCGATATCCAGAATATCCTGTGCGTCAATCTGCTTCATGCTGCTGCCGTCATAGGCCAGTACGGGCAGGAAGTTGATGAATTCCGCCACCTTCTTTTCCGGGTTGCTCTCATTCACGTTCAGACGGCAGGAATAATCCGAGATTTGCTTGAGGGCACGGTCCAGCGCAAAGTCAAAGACATAGCACTCATATTTCATAATTTGATCGGTGCCAGAGCCGGTACGCACTGTCCACGGAGACTGCACCCGGAACGCCGCTTGGAAATAGGTCTCCGGGCTTTTCAGATTCCGCAGCATAAAGATGCCCGTCCACGGCTTAACCGTGACGCCGGTGGTCAGCTTGCCGCAGGACAGCGTGATGGTCTTGGTGGTCAGCGGGTCACCCATGGATTTCTGCACCGGCTCCAGCGCGTCCACGCCAACGCCCGCCTTGGTCCCGGCGCAGACATTGATGCGGTAATCGTGGTAAAAGCTGTTCTGCTTCTGCTGCAGCAGATTGTACATGGCGTAGCAGCTGGCCACATTGGGCAAAAACCAGAAGGTATGAGACAGCACATTCAGCAGCCGGGTATCGGAAAACGGCATAGGCGGGCGCTTGTCCTGATTCAGCTTCATATCGTCCACGCTGGCGGGGAGATAGGAGCCGCGAATTAGGTCCAGCCACTTCTGCACCTCGTTCTCATAGACAAACCGGGCGGTCTCCGGCTTACTTTTCTCGCCGTATTTGGCGGAGAAAAATACATTCAAATCAAATTCGTTGAACTGACCTTGCATGGCGATCTGTCGGATGCTGTCCGGGATGCGGTAGGTCATCATCACCATCCGGGGCAGCGCTGCATAGGGGTTGTCCGCAGCCCCGTCCCAGTTTTCCTTGGCCCGCTGCTCGTCGGAATAGGTCCAGTTGTAGATTTGATCCTCGATAAATTCGCCGCTGTTGATGGCGCGGAACGGCGTGCCGGACAAGAACAGATAGTAGGATGTGGTGATGGGCAGGAAGGTCTCGTTGTAGGCGTTGTCGGCCTCGTCCTTCTTGTACTTCTCCATATCGAAGTCGTAATCCTCATCCTCGTTGTCCATTTCAAAGAGCTTTTTGGCATTGTCCCGCCACGCGCCGAAATGGTATTCGTCAAAGATCACGATGTCCCAGTTGGTGGTATGTACCCATTCGTTCTTTGCCTTGATGCCGCCGCTCTCGTTGGTGCCGAGATAGTCCTGAAAAGATCCGAAACAGACGATGGGACGGGACAGGTCGGCGTCCTCGTAGCGCATTCCGTCCCGACAGATGAATTGCCAGCCCTCAAAGTCCTTGTGGGTCATGAGATCTTCCTCCCACGCCGCCTCGACGGCGGGCTTGAAGGTCAGCACAAGCATCTTTTTCAGCCCCATTCGTTTGGCCAGCTCATAGGTGGCAAAGGTTTTGCCGAAGCGCATTTTGGCATTCCAAAGGAATTTCGGCGCACGGTCCGGCGTATCCAGCTTGGCGGAACGAAAATAGGCGATGGTCTTGTTGACGGCCTCCTCCTGCTCCGGGCGCATGGAAAAGGTGCGGGTGCGGTTCTCCTCGTTGAGGGTGTCGGTTTTCACCGCCAGCACCGCCGCTTCCAACTCATCCACCGTGCAGCGGAACCATTCACCGCCCACGCCGGTGACTTTCCTGCGGCGGAGCATACGATGCACATCGTGGTCGGTAAAGCAGGAGCCGTCCTCCCGCATGGCGGAGCTGCGGTACAGGATCTCATAGGGGAGCTTGCCGTCCGGGCGCTTGGTGGGGTACTGCTGCGCCACACGCCTGTCCACATCTTTTTCGGTGTAGCCCACCTTCAGCAGGCCGTCATAATCAGGATTTAAGTCCCGGTAGGCATAGATCATCGGATGGACTTCTGGGCGTTGGGGAAAGAAATCCATTTGCGGCATTAGTCCTCACCTCCGGTCAAGTCCATCGGTTTTATCATTGACTCGATAAAAGCTATTTCTTCGTCGGAGAGGTCGTATTTGGCGTAAAGCTCCGCATCCGTCCAAGGTTTGGAGAAATCTTGTATGGGAACATATTCATAAACTGCTTTTGTGGCATGCTGCGTATTCTTTTTCAGCAAAACCAAAAATCTGAAAAATTTTGTCGTCATGTAACTAAGTATGTTTTTTCCTTCTTCCTCATTTTCTACAGTGCGTACAACGAGGTATGTTTCGGTACAGCAAGATCCTATTGGCGCAATGAATGGGCGACCAATTACTTGATACGGAAAACTCCCTCGTTCTCCATAGGCATAGGAAATACATACTTTACAACAATTTATCCAATCTCTATTTTGAGTAATTCTAGATATGCTTATATATCCATTTTCCGGATAAGCAAATATCTTTATATCATCTCTATTTTGCTCTCTTGAGATTTGAGCTGATGTTTCCACCCCAAACGGCTTTCTCGAGCTAATTGTTTCAGAAAATGACCGTTCTTTTAAAGCTTGAATCTTGTGAATGATTGGTATAGCCTCGTTGAAACGGATAAATGTATCCTCTTTGCTTTCAAGAAGAGGCCTTTCAATAGAAGATGTATTCCTATTTTTGAATGAGGTAACGAGACAATCTCCAGAATGGTCTCTATCCCAAAGGAAGTAGCAGATACCTCCAGAAATATCCACTCCGGGAAAACAATCTGTTGAATCAAAATAGTCCACAAGAATCCGCACATTTTTATCGTGGAGCATGTGACTTCTGAATTCATCTAATCCTTTTCCGCCAGAAAACCATCTGGACGGAATAATCATGCTCATATAGCGTGGCTGAAGTCTTTTTGCTTGCTCGACAAACTGATGATAAATCGGCTTTGCACTTGCTTTGCTTCCCCCGTCACTCAACTGATAGGGTGGGTTACTGATGATCACATCGAACTTCATCTTAAAAATATCCTCCGGCTTGGTGGTATGGATCAGCTCATAGGCGTGGGTCTCCAGCATTTCGTCCCGGTCGTACTGGCTCTGTGCTGCGCCGCAAAAGACGCATTTTCCGTTTTTCCAGCGGTGGGGAATCCGCTTGTAACGGATATTGCCCTCCGCATCGTCAAAGCGGGACACCGAATACACGCTGTTGGGGTACTTGCTGCAATACACACCACGACGGGAGAGCAGGCTGGTCAGCTCGGTGATGGCGATACCGTAAAGTTGGTGATGAAAGATGTGGTCAATACGCTGCTGCAGGTCGGGAAAGATCGGCTCCAATCCGGTCAGCAACCGCTTGGCGATCTCCCGCAGAAAGACACCGCTTTTGCAGGCCGGGTCTAAAAACTTGGTATTGGGGTCCGAAAACAACTCCTGCGGGAGCATATCCAGCATCGAATTGGCTACCTCCGGCGGCGTGAACACCTCATCATTGGACAGATTGGCAAGGCAGGACAACACATCCGGATTATAGATGCCGGAGTAGAAATCATTGCTCATTTTCCCATACCCTCCTATAGTGCGTCACATATTTCTTGAGGAACTCGCCCTCGTCGCTGGGCTTCTCGGCGGGTTCGTCCGCGTCGAACAGGGTCATCTGCTCCTCCCGCTTTTTGCGCTTTTTCTTGCCGAACAGGTCACGGGCCTCGTCATCTCCCTGCATCAGCCTGGCAAAGGTGTAGTCGCTGCGCTGGAGCTGATAGCCGGTCACAAAGGCCCATTCGGAAAACACAATGGGCTCCTCGGTATCCTGCTGATTTTCATCCACGCACATCAGGCTCAGGGCGTTGCCGCAGACGATGTTGCGGGACAGAATAAACCGCACCGAGCGGCGGCAGTCCTCGCTGACTTCCTTTTTGCAGACGGCTTTGTACTCCTTGCCCCACATCTGATAAAGCCGCTCCCGGCAGGCCTTGCAGTTGTCCTGCAGAATATCCACACCGTACAGGCTGCTGACGGCCAGAACGGAATACTTTTCGTAGTCCATCGGGAACTTCTTGTATTTCTTTTTTACGACTGCCAGCTTACGCGCCAATATCTCAGCGAGAAAATTCCCATCGCCGCAGGCGGGCTCCAGAAAACGGCTGTCGATGCGCTCTGTCTCGGTTTTCACGAGGTCGCACATCGCCTTGACCTCCCGCTCGGCGGTAAACACCTCGCCGTGGTCCGCCACCCGCTGTTTGGATTTCACTTGCTTTGTCACGCTTTTGATCCCCCCGGAAACATAATCCCGATTATGTTGTAAACAGGGCAGCAAAAAAGACCTGCCACAGATTGGGCAGGCCAAAAAGGGTATGAAAAAGCAAGCCTTCTCTTATCGCTTCAGAAAACGAGCCGGAAAGGCTTTCTTGTTGTGCTCGATTTTAGACAATTTAAGGGCTTTCACGCTTTTCGTCGATGCTTTCTTTACTTTTTCGCAGGTTGATGCTATAATGCAATATGTATAGGTATGCTTCTATCAAAATGGAACTACAACATAATCGGGATTCTGTTGCTTATAAAATTAGGTGCATATTCTCCATGCGGCGGCGGTGCTCCGTGCCGGTGGAAATGATATAGATGCGGGTCGTATCGATGCTTGAGTGACCGAGAATGTCGGCAAGCTTGGCAATGTCCTTTTCGATGCCGTAAAACACCCGGGCGAACAGGTGGCGCAGGTTGTGCGGAAATACTTTTTGAGGGTTGACATCTGCCTCCGCGCATAGCGCCTTCATTTCCCTCCACAGGTTCGTCCGATTGACGGGCTTGCCCGTGCGGGTTACGAAAATCATTCCGCTTTTGATTCCTTGCTCCGCTGCATAGCGGAGCAATTTTTGCCTCAGCACCTTTACAAGAAACACCGTCCGGGTCTTTGCCTTACAGCTTACCACCGCCTCGCCACACCGTGCTGCCTCAACGGTGATAAATTGCAGCTCACTGACCCGGATGCCGGTACCACAGATGGTCTGTAAAATCAGACAGAGCCGTTCATTGTGCTTTCGCATCGCTGCCCGGCAGAGCCGTGTGTATTCCGCTTTCGTCAGTTCCTTTTCTTCGGGGCAGTAAACCTGCTGCTGCAATTTCAGCGTTTTTACCTTCAGGTCGTGCCAGCCGAGAAAGGTGAATAGACAGTTGATGCTGGCCAGCATGGAGTTTACGCTCCGCACGGCGTAGATTTCTTGCAGGTGCTTTTTGTACGCGATCACGGTTTCCTTTGTAATTTCTCCATCCGGTGCGTATGCCGCAAAGGCGCGGACATCCCGAACATATTTTTCGACTGTTGCGGCACTCCGTTCCTCTAAGACAAGATGTTCCGTAAATTCGGCGATCTCCGCCGCCGTAAGTGATCGTCCCTTCATTGTGGATTTACCTCCGAGTATTTTCTCATTATTCTACCCGAAAAGTATGAAAACAAAATTGTCATCGTTTATTGTAAGAAAATCGGTGACAGGAATCGAATCTATGGATTTTTGTTTCGCCCCGGTGCGTTTCAGGTTTCCTGATCCGCACCGGGGCTTTTTTCGTTTTCTGCGCTTATAGGGATTTTTATCGGACAGCAACTATGCTAAAATTATTTTTGAAAAGCAGGAACAATCGGTGCATATT
>ERZ779880.2708-NODE-2708-length-12020-cov-3.354367_pt1 | contig 12020 bp, 7 predicted proteins | sample MGYA00511555_ERZ779880 | MGnify/ENA primary metagenome ERZ779880 (study PRJEB29588, sample SAMEA2145815) | human gut metagenome | biome: human gut; feature: human-associated habitat; material: faeces | place: Denmark | collected 2008/2010 ...
TTGGCGGAAATCGTATTGATGGTGCTGAAGCCCTGCACGGTGCCGTGGCCCACGGTGGAACGCACCATAAGCTCCAGAGCGTCGTCGCTGGGGATGTAGGCGAGCTTGACCATCAGCGGGATGTCGCCGATCTCCTGCTTCACGGCCTCGGTGATGCGGCCCACGAGCAGCGGATTGTGGCATAGCAGGCGGTTGTGGCCCTCGTTGGGGCAGCTGGTGTTCATTTCCATCAGTCCGGCATCGAAACAATGTATCAATGTCTGCGAGATCCGCAAGCAGGATCTCAGCGCCAATCAGTTGATCGACGGCGTAGTTAGTGAGAACTCGATCTTGGCAAAAAAGATTCAGCAGCTGCACATTTTCTTCTCGCTGCTGATTCCCGATTTGAGCAACGAGGAACGCCAGCTGTTGGATGAAGCCATCGTTACGACCTACCGCAATAAGGGCATCACCTACGACAATGCCAGTCTGGATGACCCGGCAAACCCCGGTCAATACCGCGAAATGCCGATTTTGGGCGACCTGCACGCGGTTTTATCGGCCACCCCGGAAACACGGCGCATTGCCAACATCCTAAACCGCCTTGTACACGGCTCGGCCTCCAGCTTCAACCGCCAGACAAACGTGAACCTCGACAACAGCTATGTCGTCATCGACATCAGTGAGTTGTCCGGCGACCTGCTGACGGTGGGTATGTACATCGGGCTGGACTATATGTGGGATAAGGCGAAAGAGGATTTGACCCGCCGCAAGCAGATTTTTATAGATGAGGTTTGGCAAATCATCGGCGCATCGTCCAACGCTTTGGCGGCCAACTATGTGTTCGAGGCCGTCAAGACGATTCGCGGCTATGGCGGCGGTGTGCTGGTTGCCACGCAGGATTTGAACGACTTCTTTTCCTTGGAAGATGGAAAATACGGCCGCGGCATCCTGAACAACTGCAAAATCAAAATCATTCTGAATCTGGAGGAAGAGGAAGCGCAGCGCGTACAGAGCGTCTTGAAGCTGACAGATGCCGAAATCGACAACATTACCCGCTTCGAGCGCGGCAGTGCGCTAATCGTCACAAACTCCAACAATGTCACCGTTGATATGCGATGCAGCGAGGAAGAAAAGGACCTGATCACCACAGACCGGGACGAGCTGCGCCGCATTGTAGAACGCAAAATGCAAAATCAAACCGAAACGGAGGAATCCTAATGAAGAAACCTGTTATCGTCGCCCTGTGCTGTCTGCTGGCGCTGGGCACCGCCACTGCTGCCTTTGCCGAGGAGCCCACACCCACCCCTGCCCCGGAACTGGTGGAATTGTCGCCCGAAGATACCGCGCCGCCGTTCTACCCGGACAGCATCTCATGGCAGGAGGACGGCGGGCAGCTGCTTGTCGTCAAGCAGTACAGCGTACCGTATGGCACAGTCGTTGCCGACTTGACCGAAAGCGGTATGCAGTGGGGCGGTTCCGATTACACCTTATGGGGTGTTACACAGTCTGTGGAGGGCGGTGTGACCGAAGAAAAAGAGGTTACGCAGGATTTTGAATTGTCTGTGCGCAGCGCCGATGCCGAAACCGCCCGCAATGACGTGAAAGAGTCTGTTGCCTACGATGACGAGTACGGTTTTTCCGGCTCGCTGACCTTGCAGGACATTACGATTGGTGAAACCTTACAGGCCGACAGCACCTATATGGCAACGGCGCACTACGCCGGGAAGGTCACCCGCACCGAGGCAGGAACCGTGCATTATACGCTGCTGTACGCGCCGGTTTCTGCACCTGTGATTGCTGCTGCAGCAGAAAGCGGCATCACCCCCGCCTTGTTGGTTATGGTGATTGCCTGCGCGCTGCTTTTCATCGCGGTGCTGCTGATTATTACCCATCTGCTGCGCAAAGAGCCTGCTCACGCGGCTGACCCCGCAAAGCCCGCCGTGCCGAAAGTCTATGTGCCGTCCGGGGATATTGTCCTCGGCGGCAGAAACGAGGATGACGATGAAGAAAATCTCTGATTGGGCAAAAGTTCTGCTGCCGCTGGTTGGCAGCGGGATGGTCCTGCACTACCTGTTCCTATGGCATGAGCGCCGCCACGCGGTAGAACTGCATAAAGAAATTTATCATAAGCCGAAATATTAAGGAGGAAAATACCATGATTGCACAATGTCTTTACCAGTCCGACCCGAAGAATCTTGCCAGCATGGGCAGACAGCGCCTTGCCTGCCAGCGCGCCGCCCGCAAATTGCAGTGGGGTGTACAGAAAGAACGCATTTCCGAGACAAACGAGCCTGTGCCGCTGCTCATGCGCCCCGCCGTCAAGGAAATTTTGCAGGATGCCGAACAGCACCGCTTTGATGTGCTGCTGATTGGCAACCGGGATTCACTCTGCTGTGATGCCGCCGACATGGAGAGCTTTTTGAGCGTGCTGAACTCGTTCAACATCCACATCTTTGCTGGTGGGCAAGGCAGTTGGGTCGAGCCAAATGGCCGCCACTACGCGCCCTTGCCCCGTCTGCCGTGGCAGGAGGATGACGTTGCGGAGGTGCCGCAGTGAGAGAAAAATTCAAACACTTTTGCGATACCGCCAATCCCGATTTGCTGCGGCTCGTCATCATTTTTGTTTTGACCGGGCTACTGTTGGCTGGGTTTCTGCTTTTCGGACATTCCGGTGATGGCGGTTCGGTACTGCCTGCATGGGCGCAGACCGAGCATACCGAGCCGCCCGATGAACGGCTTGCCGCTGCGCAGAAAGAAAACACGGACACCGTGGCGTGGATTACGATTCCCGGCACCAATATTGACGCGCCTGTGCAGCAGTACGGCGACAACGACTACTATCTACGCCGTGACGAGAAAGGGGCTGAGGATTACCACGGCTGCATCTATGCTGACTATGCCTGCCGCATAGACAACGGCGAAAAAGTTTCTCGCAATCTGATTTTTTACGGACACACTTTTACCGATGAGGACTATACAGGTGGGTTTGAGGATCTGCACAAGTATCGCGTGTTTGAGTTCGGGCAGGAGAACCCGTACATTTATGTTTCACTGGCAGATGAAAAGCTGACGTATCAGATTTTCGGTGTGTGGGTCTGCGATGCCAATGCCGACACCGACTGTATCCAGGCTGACCCTGACGATGCAGCATTTCAGCAGATTCTGGACAAGGCTGTTGTCGGCTGTGCGTTCGACTACGGTGTAGGCGTGACGACTGATGACCATATTCTGACGCTTTCCACCTGTACGGCAGACCCCAACAGCCGCCTGTTGGTCGTTGCCAAGCTGATTGATGGAGGTGGTGTAGATGTAGCATCGTAGTTTTTCGCATTTGATGTAAAGAATAATACGAAGGAGTTATGCAAATGCAATACAAACTCAAACACCGCTTATCTGCGGCACTCATGGCAGGAGCCATGTGCTGCACGATGATCCCCGCTGCCTCGGCCGATGAGATTGCAACGCCGGAGACAGCAGATACGGCTGTTCCCGAAGTTACTGACAGCGCGGCACCGGATATTTCGCAGATCACCGAAAATCTGTACAACGATTTGCCGGATGCACCTACCGGCAGTTACCTCGGCAGCATGGGTCTGCCTGTGGCAACCGGTGAGACGAAAATCAGCATCTCGGCATGGGTGTCTGACCTGTATGATGGTGCCGATGCCCACATAGATGCCGATGCATTGAACGAGGATGAAACAACCATCACTATCGGCAAAAATCTCGATGCAAATTATGCAATCATTCCTCTTCTGGTTCAGACCGAGTACCCGGCAAATGGCGCAACAGCAGAAGTTGTACTGCCAGAGGGAGTGGAGGTTCTCAGCTACGCATCTACTGATGCAGACCTCATTCCTGCCGGCGATGCCGAGCAGTCCAAAATTCTGTATCAGACTTACGTCGAGCAATCTGCGGCTGCAACCGGCTTTTATGTAAAGGCTTTTTCTGACTTCACAGCGCAGTTTGTTTACGCCAGCCCGGACGGCACAACTTTACAGAAATCTATTCATGTACAATTGTCGGATGAAGCAACTCCTACGCAGCTTTATACCGATAATGGTGTTGCAACCCTCGCAGCCGGTCCTACCCCGCCCTATGCCACCGGCAAAATCACCAGCATCGCCAAAGAGGGCGGCACTTGGCTTATTTGGTTCAACGGCCAAGAAGCCTATTGTTGCAGCCATGGTCTGAACGGTCAGCCCAATGGCTGTCCGACCTACGCTTTTGATCATGTGTCTCGCCTTGAGCCCGGTCAGTACACCCCCGGCAACCATTATGCGAACCAAATCAACATTTGGGGTGGCCTCGGTCAGTTGAGTCTCGATATGCTGGACAGCAAGCCCGCTGTTATGAGCGCAGACAATGAACAGACCGCCCTCATCAGCGAAATCTACGATGAAACCCAGCAGTGGATCATTGCCAACTATCCTGATAGTTATGCTGCACAGACCTATGTCGCTGCCGCTGAAGAATTGGCAAACGGCACGGCAGTTCAGTCCGGCGAAAACGGTTATTACACTTACATTTATAATCCGCCTGCTGGCTACGCATGGCAGATTGTAGCACTGGTTGGTGAGGAAATTGCTGGCGGCACCGAAATTCCGGACGTGCCGAGTGCTCCTGAGCCGCAGTATTATTCTGCTTCTTGGACCGCTCCTGCACAGAGCGCCAGCGGCAGCTTTGATCTGACGTTCACCGTCAACGCCGACAAATACCAGCTGAACACGCTGGAAAAAGTGGATGGCGCAGTCATTACTATCACGCCCAGTCAGACCAGCGGCAGCGTGGACGGCGGCAGTTGGAAGATGACCCCTGCCGGAGCGCAGACCATTACCACAAGCGGCCACACGCAGGATGATAGCTTCCACCTCAATGGCGGCGATGGTTCTGCTACATGGGCAGTACATTATGAGGTGTCCAAGACCAGCACCAGCACACTCAGCGGGCAGGAAGGACCGTTCACCAGCCAGGCTGAAGCGGATGTCGCTGCCGAGGCTGCCAAAAATGCAGCCATCAACCAACTGAAAAACGAAGCACAAGGTATGGTAGATGCTGCCATCGCCTCGGCGCGGGCACAGCTTGCAAATATTACGTTTAGCTACGATGAAATCACCATTCCGCACGGCTTCGATACCACGTCTGGTGCTCTGAGCAGCCACCAGACGATTACTGTTCCCGCCAACAGTAGCAACGACTACCAGATGCAGAACGATGAATGGTCTGTAAAGGTGTCGATTGATAAGATTGACAGCGAGACCAAGCAGCAGATTTGCGGGGACGCAGAGTTTGCCATTTTCGAGTGGGATACTGTTCTGCAACGGTATATCCCCACTGGCGGGGATAACCAGTACAAGGTTGAACGTCAAGCAGATGGCACCTACAAAGTCATCAACCATAGCGATTACGCAGGCGGGTCAGACAATATTTATTACACTCAGCGCAACGAAGGTCGTTTTGTCATTGTCGAGCGCCGCGCTCCCAGCGGGTACTACGGTGATTGGACGGATGTGACCAATCCCGGCACGGCTGGTTCCGTGCTGGGCAAACGCGCCTACTCCTTTGAAATCACCAAGGCACTGGACGGTCAGACCATATGGCTGGGTAACGCGGATTATAACGCCGACATCACCACGGCCAACAGCGGCGGCACTCTTATCGACACCGGCGAAGGAATCGTTACTATTAGTTTCGATGAGCGCAGCGGAGACAAATCCTATAGCACTGATCCTACCGGAATCGCCAGCAATGAGAAGTCCTATACCATGCGCGCTGATTCCGCCACCATGCAGAACGACCGCGTTCTCGGCAGCATCACGCTCTCCAAAGTAGACTTGGATGCTGCCCGGTATCTGGTTGCGGGCAGCAACGGTGACAGCACACTCGAAGGTGCCGTATACGACCTGTACGCCGCCGAGGACATTCACCACCCGGACGGCGTTTCCGGCATCGTCGATTACTCCAAAATCACAGATGCCAGCGGCAACCCTATCTGGCATACCACCGTGCTGACCAACGGCGCTTGGAAATCTAACTATCTCCCGGTGCTGAAAAAAGACCACCTCATTGCATCTGCCGCCATCAAAGACGGCAAGCTAGCATTTGCCAACCTCTACTTAGGCCGTTATTACCTTGTGGAGCGCGCCACCGGCATCGTGATCCCGGTTGATTCTAATGGGCAGTATTATCTTTCCGGTCAGTATCCCCTGCTCAACAAAAAGCTGGAGCCTACCGGCAGCTATGCCGCCCTCGCCAACAATGGTACGGAGTACACCGACTACGTCTACCGCAATCAATATTCTGCTGTTGCCGAGAGCCGCGCCCTGGACGGCAGCAAGACCTATGACGGCTACTATCTGTCTTTTGCGAAAGGCTATCTCTGTGATGAAGTCAACCACTATCAATCCCTTACTTATGCAGATGAATCCACTTACGTTGTCCGCGTTGAAGATCAGACGCAGGACGAAGTACTGAAATCCGGGTTCAGCCTGCAAAAACTGGTGTCCACCACAGGGCAACCCTCCCCTGCTATCAAGCTGGGCGGTGCCGGGTTCAAAGTGTACCGTGTATCGTTGCTGAGCAAGGTAGACCAGTTTACCAAAAATACCGATGGAAGCTACAATGCCGCCAGCATTCTGGATGCCTACCGTAAATCCAGCTACGATCAGGACACGCTGAAATTTGATTTTTCTGACGAGGAACAGGCTGTCGCCACGATGTACGAGAGCGACACCGCCGCCGTCAACCGCTATAACGCCACCTTGACAGCAGACGGCGATTTTGCCAACGGGCAGGGCCTCGGCTGGGTGCCGACCAACAATGCGCAGGAATACCGCTTGTCCGAAATCTTCACGAACGAGGAAGGCATCCTGCGCGTGCAGGGACTCCCCTACGGCCAGTACATCGTCGTGGAAACGACGGTGCCGAAAGATGTTTTTCAGGCTGAACCGTTCCTTGTCACTGTCAATGCGTCCAGCCCGCAGAGCAGCTTTACTATGCCTGCCGGCAGTATCACAACGCCCAGCGGCAGCTACATGACCTACAACATTCTGGACGAAGAGTTGGAGGGCTACTTGCAGCTTGTCAAAATCGACATTGAGACGGGCAAGCCTGTCAAAATTGCCGACACTGCGTTCAACATTTACTACATTGCCGAGGACGGCCATGAAACCCTTGTGGAGATGAACGACCCGAAATCCGGCAATGCCTGGGCAAAGACCAGCACTTTCTATACCGATTCCAACGGCGAAATGAAAACTCTGGAGAAACTGCCGCTGGGTAAGTACCGCATCGTTGAGATCGAAGGCCCGCGCGGGTATTTCAATGACCGCCAGTACAATCTCGTGTTTGAGCTGACCTCGGATCGTGTGTATCAGGTCAGCGGCGGCAGCGCCGACGGCATGGACGACTACGTCATCACCGAAAACTACTATAACCACGAGACACTGGGGCAAATCAAGATCCGCAAAATCGGCAATGTCCTGACCGGGTACGAGAACGGACAGTTCGTGTACGAGTCCGACAATCTTGCCAATGCCACCTATGAGATCCACGCGCAGGGTGATATTCCCACGCCGGACAATCAAGGCCCGCTCTGGTATGCAAACGGTGACCTTGTTGCCACCGTTACTACTGCCGAAGATGGACAGGTGGACGAAGTCTGGTTCAGCCCCACGCGAACAACTGCCACCTATGATTTCTTGAAAGTGACCCACGATGGCACCAAGGGCGAAGTCACCATCACACTGCCGCTGGGCACCTACACAATTTCTGAGGTGCAGGCTCCTTACGGTTTTGTCCATACCGACCACACCTACACCGTGGTGCTGGACTGGGATAACCAGTACAACGATCTGGTCCTTGCGAAGACTATCATAGACCACACGCAGGACGGCGATGTTGTCTACGACTACTCTATTATAAATGTAGGCAATGCCAGCGCCGAGCAGATTGAAAAACAGGTTCTTGCCTTTGAAAATGCCCGCGTGCTGCCGGTCGTTGAGGAGGGGAAAGTCGGTGTTGGGCTGTATAAGCTGGACCGTGACACCTGCGATTTCACTGATGAAGCGCCCTATACAGACGGCTGTAAGACCCGCGCCTCCCTTTTGAACGGCGGCAGCAACCGCGCCGACATCCCGGCTGATGCCAAGATGGTCGCGGGCGCCGTCTATGAGCTGTACACCGCAGACGACATTTACAGTATCTCCGGCAACCTGCTGGCCGCCGCCGATACTCTGCTGGGCACAGCCACCACCGAGGAAAACGGCCTTGCCTATTTTGATGTAGACGTTCCTCTGCGCGGTGAACATTACGGCGGCAGCGATGCCCACGACTGGACGACCAACAGCGGCCGCTACTATCTGCGTGAAATCAGCGTGCCGGACGGCTACCTGATTGAGCAGAGTGTGATTCCCGTTGAGTTCACCTATGAAAACCAGTTCATTGCATGGCAGGTCGTTGACTGTCTGCACTCCGACAAGCAGACCACCGTGGAGATCGACAAGCGCGCTTTCACCTTTGATTCCGATGACACCTTTGCCCTGCCCGGTGCCACCTTGACCGTGACCGATTGGAACGGCAATGTGGTGGATACTTGGGAGAGCGGCAACACGGCCCATGTTATTCGCGGGCTACATCTTTCCCACGACTTTGCCGGGAACCGCGATACCACCAAAATCTATACCTTGACCGAAACTCGCCCGGCAGACGGCTATACCACCGCCCGCTCGATTCAGTTCCGCTTGGAGCAGGCCACGGACGATAATGCCTACTTGCAGGAAACGGCGGTCTGGGTTCTGCATGAATCCGAAGATACAGCATACCAGTCTGGCAGCATTATCTCCCCCACCGCATTCTCCGATGACACTGTGGCTACGATTTCCGCCAAGCTGCGCGCTTTCTGGGATAAGCTGATGGGCAAGAATCCCGATGCAGACGGCGTTGTCATTGCCAACTGGTACTGTGTGAACGGCACACTGGTGGTGAATTTCACCGATGCCGCCAACGACCGCGCGATTGTCAAGTGCCTGCGTGAAAGAGATTTCGACGGTTTGACGTTTGATAAGGTCTACTTGACCGGCGCAGCGGCACCTGCGTTCTTTGCCGATAAGCAGGTTGCAGAAAAGCCCGCCGATGCCGAAATCACCTATTCCGCAAGCTGGATTCTGCTGAAAGATTCCGATGGGTTCAGTCAGACCTTAACGATGCTGGATGCACCGACCCGCGTAAAAATCAGCAAGGTCGATATTACGAACCACGAGGAAATTCCCGGTGCCACGCTGCGCGTGCTGGATAAAGACGGCAATGTTGTGGACGAGTGGGTGTCCGAGAAGACACCGCACTACATGGAGGCTGTGTTGATTGCGGGCGAGACATATACGCTGGAGGAGACCCTTGTACCTGATAATTCCGGGTATGTGCCCACCAATGCCATTCAGTTCATGGTCGAGGATGGCGGCAAGGTCCAGCACGTTTTCATGCAGGATGACTACACGAAAGTGCAGATTTCCAAGACCGATATTGCCACCGGAAAAGAAATCAGCGGTGCAAAGCTAAAAATCACGGACACAGACGGCAAGACGATTGCCGAATGGGTCACGGATGGTACGCCCCACTATATGGAGCGCATCCCGATGGGCACTTACACCCTGACCGAGACGATGGCTCCCACCGAGCAGGGCTATGTCCGCGCCGAGAGCGTTACCTTTGAGGTTGGCCCTACGGGGGATATTCAGCGCGTGGAGATGAAAGACGACTTTACCAAGGTTGAAATCTCCAAGGCTGACATGACGGATGGCCGCGAACTGTCCGATGCAAAGCTGAAAATCACCGATGCCAGCGGCCGCACCATTGCCGAGTGGGAAACCAACGGCCAGCCCCACCGCATTGAGCGTCTGAAGCCAGGCGACTACACGCTGACCGAGACTGCCGCCCCGGCCGGGTATCTGCTCAGCGAAGAGGTTCACTTCACCGTGCAGGAGACCGGAGAGATTCAGAAAGTCACGATGTACGATGCCCCTACATATTCGCTGATTTTCACGAAGCGGGATATTACCACCAATGCAAAGCTGACGGATGCCCGCTTAACGATCCGCGATGCCTACGGCACGACCATTGACCGCTGGACGACCACGGACGGCGACCATGCCATTCGCGTACTGCCGGAGCGCTCTGCCGCCAAAGACCCACACAAAAATCTGCTGCTTTTGTCCGATGACACCAGCGAACACGTCTACACGATGGTGGAAGAGCTGGCCCCGGATGGCTATCTGGTTGCCGAGAGTATCACGTTCAAAGTCATGCAGATGAACGACAACCTTGTTGTATTTATCTGGCAGGACGGCGGCTGGCAGAAATCTTCCGAGGGGTATCTTGCCATGTATGATGAGCGCACCGATACACCCGTGCCGCTTATGAAAAATTTCCCACAGACCGGCAGCATTTTATAAAAAACTGTGTCGAGTTGTTACGCTGCGCACAATTTGAGATAGGAGTGATTTTTTGTCCGTTTCCTGTTTTACTTCCACCAATTCGCATCTCTGCAAGTTCCTGCGCACCACAGGCCGCGACTGGCGCAACACCATTTACATCGAGTGCGGCGACTGCCAGCGCGCTGTAAGCCGCAACTGCAAGAATCTGCTCTGTGCCTTTGACACGGCCGGTGCGCCGGTGATTGTTCCGGTGCATGACGTGGAATACCTGTTCAGCACCGCCGTGGATAAGTCCGAATGCCGTGCCATCCTCACGAAAGCCAACTTCTGTGAACTGTACAAAGGCTGGATCGACGAGCATATTCGTGACCCACACGCCTGCCCGCTGAATGATTTGTACGTCAACTGGGAGATTCCCGATTCTTGCGCGGCGAGGATTTTTCTGAATCGGTAAATAGATTATAATAGTGCCGCCCCAAAGATTTGGGGCGGCACTACGCTTCCAAATGTAGCTATACCTGTTTGTAGGGACGTTAAGGGAAGATTACTTCCACATTACAGTTATCGGCTTTTTATAATATGCACTTAAAACATCCTGCACTTTTTGTTGGTATTCTTTTTCTACGATTAGTTTTCGAAACTCGTGTGGTTCAATCGCAAATTGTTCCATGAACCATCTTGTATCCGTTAATTCACTCCCTGTCAGATCGGCCGAATATTCGTTGTATTCGACATAAAAATAGTAATAGCTGTTTATTGCCGTCCGCAAATGCATAACGGAACGATCCGTGCTATCCTTTACATAGCGCAAATAGTTTGTAAGAATAAGCGCTTTCGTTACATTCATATGTGTCAGCGTATATTGTCTGTTTGCATTTTGAGATTTTTCGGCCAGTTCGAGTGCTCGGTCAATGATTATATTTGCCTCTTCAAGCAACTTCCTACCAACTGGAGTTTTTAAGCCTAACTGTTGGCTATATCGTAATTCGCATTTTGCCGTTTGATGCAAAAACTGGTACTCCCCATTCAGTACGGTTCGCAATTTCGAATAAATAATATGTGGCAACACGATTGAGCCTTTTGATGGAGAGTCGAAGAAAAACATTGTTTGAAGGGTATCAAGGTAATAATACGGTTTTATAGCCTCATAAACTTCGTACGGCTTTCTTGTTTCCATCGAATTATACCACGCAATATATAACTCAACAATATTAACTATTTCCGCGGCTATATTAGCGTAATTATTGCTTTCCTTTGCATAGTCAGAAAGGCATCTATACAGCCAATATAATGAGTTGGAGACATATTTTATACCGGAATGATTGGAACTTGAAATTTCAAGTTCTGACAAATAGTCCTTTTGGACAGCAATCTCATCATCGTTGCAGGATATAAGAACTCAATTTACTACCAATTTACTACTTTCGGATTGAGCCGCATATATGCTATCCATCCTGCCAATACTCACCACCCCTAATGTAGTCCAGGGCTTTTTTCAGCGTTGACTTGATAGGATGTATCTTTGTAACTGCCATATCTGCGCCAGCGCTCCTTTGATGTCCGCAACGTCTTGTGTGTACAGCGGCCCCATGCTGTTCAGCCGCCGCG
>ERZ779880.2711-NODE-2711-length-12005-cov-3.270460_pt1 | contig 12005 bp, 9 predicted proteins | sample MGYA00511555_ERZ779880 | MGnify/ENA primary metagenome ERZ779880 (study PRJEB29588, sample SAMEA2145815) | human gut metagenome | biome: human gut; feature: human-associated habitat; material: faeces | place: Denmark | collected 2008/2010 ...
CCGGTAGCCTCTCTCGCCGTTTCGCAGGTGGATGATATTTTCCTTCGCAAACTGAACGATTATTTGGAAGAGCACCTCAGCAATGAAGCACTCTCCGTTGAGATGCTTGCCGATACGATGGGAATGAGCACTTCCAGCCTCTACCGCAAAGTTAAGGGCCTGTCCGGCCTTTCTCCTAACGACTTCATCCGCATTGCCCGCTTAAAGAAGGCGATCCTGCTGATGCAGAACGGAGAGAACCGCATCAGCGAGATCGCTTTCCAAGTCGGCTTTTCGTCACCTGCCTACTTCTCCACCTGCTTCCAGAAGCAGTACGGGAAGACTCCATCAGAATATATGAAGCACTTAAAAATTGAGAATTAAAAATAGAGACCGATCATTATTTTTTAATTCTCACCGCTCTGCCACTGGGAAAGCAGAAATCCTCAACCTTGCCGCTCCCATAGGGACCAAGGTGATTTCATCCAGGCAGTCGGACTTGCGGGCGTTTTCGTATGGAAGGACTCCGCATAATCCGTATTCGTCAATTTTCCACTCCGGCACCAAACGTCCCTGAGCCTTAAATTCCATCGGGACGGAAGAGAGAGTGAAAGGATTGTTGTCCGACGGCCAGTTTCTGCGTTGCAACGTGATAGGTGACTGGACTCTCAAGGCATAATTCCACGGGCTTGCAGGCAGAATCTCGAATGTCGGCCATGCGGAGGCATCCGCTCCTTCCTGCCATTTGGAATCCCAAACAGCAGTCTCGGTGCTGGGCATTTGCTTGTATTCTTCCTCTATTTTCAAGGACAGGGTTAGCGGACCGTAATCGACACTGACACTGTTCTTATTTACCTGCCACTGACGAACGGCATATTCCATCGGAAGGTTCAGGACTACCTCATCGCCATCTTTCCATTCCCGTTCTATACAAGCGTATGTTCCGGGAGCAAGCTTTGTTTGCTGTTTTTTTCCGTTGATCAAGACAGAAGCATTTTTACACCAGGACGGGATGCGGAGATAGAAGGGGAAAGATACGTTTTCGGACGTTCCAACCGTAAAACGTGTCATTTCCTCAAACGGATAATTCGTCTGTTCGCGTAAGGTGATTTCCGTTCCATCGCCCACCTTTACATTTGCCTTACAAGAATTGTATAAAACGGCGGCTACCCCGTTATCCGGCGTTGCCAACACCAAATGTTCGACATAATAAGGCCAGCCGAAACCATGATTGTGCTGACAGCAACGACTGCTGAACGGGTTCATGGCCAGGAACGGACCGGAATTATCCAATCCCGGATGATGATTGCGAGAATCGCTGATCGCCATATTCGGACAAGTCAGATAACGAAGCGCCCGGTAATCAGGCATCAAAGAAGCTGGATAACTGTTGAACGCAACATCTTCGAGGTGATCAGCCCAATAAGGATCGCCACTGATCAAAAGCATGATCTCGTCGGAAGCCATCTGCTCCACAAAACCACAAGTCTCCGTACCCTGTCGAGGATCGAAGAAACCGATACGGGCATTCTCATCCGCCCCAAACATTCCACCAGGAACTTGGCCGAAAGCACGGCGTACCAAACTCTGGACATTATAGCTGGCAGCCAACATCGCCGAATCTTTTGTAAACAGAAAATAGGTGGCAGGTTCGCGAAAACACTGGGCGACATTCACATTGTGCCAGTTAGGAAGCTGAGTCGATTTTGTCCAATCCGCCGTATTCCTGTGGATCTTTTCGGCCAACGGAAGAAGTGACTCGTCACCCGTGCGGTTATACAGCCAGACCACACTCCAAAGATTATCCCCCCCGCGGCTATTTTCCCAATAACTCGACAGGAAAGCGTCATCGGGAACCGTTTGCAAATAATGACAATAGCGGGTCATGAAGTCAATCACCCGGTTATCGTTCGTATATTCATGATAAGATTGCATGATCCAAAGGACGATCATGTTCGGCCAAAAATCCTGCTTGCCGTTATTCAAATGCACCGGCCCGAAATTACCATCCGCTCGCTGACTTGACAAGATGGCCTCTATCCAGAATTTCGTTTCCTTCAACAAAGTCTCGTCTCTCAAGGCATACGCCATGTTACCATACCCTCGCAACCAGTAGGGTACTTCTTCCCACCCCCATTCACCTCCGTTTTTCAACCAGGCATTGTTTTCCTTTTGCAGCCAGGCACTAATCTCCCCCAAATGACCACAAAGTCCATCCTTCTGTAATTCGATCTGCCGCCTGATCCAGCCTTCTGGCTCGATACTTCCGGCGGGCAGCTTAATAAATTGCAACGGTTGCAACGGAGCCCGGTTACTTACATAGTAATCATTATGAGATGCAGTGGACAAACGTTCCATTGTCCGGATCTCTTGCGTCTGCTTACCTGCACACGACGCCAACAGAATTGAGAAAAGTAAAATCGTCTTTTTCATGCTTATCAGATTTATTGGGCAAAGGAAAAGACTCAAGTAGAAAAAAACAATAAGGAATCAATCAAAAACATATAAAAATCGTTCTACCACTTCCTCCCGATAGAAAAGTGATAGAACGACCTTAATCTTTCAGCCGCTTTTCTTCCAAGAGAAAAGCAAGATCATTTTCTTAATTGTCGTACTCCGTAATACAACAGACGAAGTATGACCGACAACCCGTAAAAGCCACAGGTGATGAGCAGCATCCACAACGATTGTGTCCAAAGCTCGGACCAACTTGTACCATATGCGATGATAGAGATAATGTTCATCAGATAGGCGAGCGCGATACAGACACAGAATATCTTAATTTCCGTTTTTTGTCTCTTTACAGATAATACGATTTCTTTCATAATCATGCAAAATTTAGATACGGTATTTTATATTCATCCGGGAAAGTAATCACCCGTCCTTCATCAATCGCCTGCAAACCCAACAAACCCAAAACAGAAGAATAGTAAGCTTCTTCCACCAAGTTAGGAGCTGGTTTTCCGGTAATGGCCGCTTCACAGAAAGCGGTAACCAACTCGATAGAGCCGTCGCCAGCAGATCCTACCGATGACTGTCCGCTGATCGTTGTGACATTGTCCATGATCAGATGTCCCTTGTTTACCGATGCAGTTTCAGGAACCCAACTCGGGCCGGCAAATGAAACATTGTCGAAGATCTTATGTTCGATCTGGTTGATCAACTGCATGATACCAGGAGCAGGTTCGACATCTTCAAAATAATATTTACCTTTTTCCGGTTCCATCGTGCCCTTGCTTCCCATAATCTCTTCTTCAAGGCCATAAAACTTGTTGGCAATCATCGACTCATAGGTCATCTTCACACCATTCGGATAATGATAAATCAAATTGATACTGTCATACACTTCGCGACCATCCTTCCAATAGACGATATCTCCCATGCCGGCCACCTTTTCGGGAAGCATCCGGAGCGCCCAGTTTCCAACCTGCAACTGATGGGTTGCCAATTCTGTTACCAAGCCGCATGAATATTCCTTATATAAACGCCAGTTGATCTTACGTTCCAAATCGGGAGAAGGGACCGGACGGCGCCAGTCGTTATTACGGAACCAATACGCCCGTATCGAATTTATCTCTCCCAACAAGCCGGCATGGATCATTTCCATCGCCTTTATATATTTCGGATCATACAAGCGCTGCTGGCCGATAAACATCACCTTGCCGGATTCCTTAAACACATTATACATATCCAGACAGTCAGCACACGTCATCGCCATCGATTTCTCGCAGAAGACATGCTTTCCGGCATGCAAGGCGTCTATTGTGATATGCGCATGTTCGTACAGCGGAGTGGCGATCATGACAGCTTGTATATCTCTATCATCCAAAAGCTTCCGGTAATCGTCATATGTCTTGGCTTTCGGATAGAGAGCCGAAGCCTCTTTCAGGTGGGGAGGATAATTATCACACAAGGCAACCACATCGGCATACGGAATCGTCTTCAGGTTATTCAAGTGGTACTGTCCGCGCGAACCTGTACCAATAAATCCGATCCGCACTTTCTCCTTTGCGATCTGCACCTTATCGTCGGCACTACAGAACTGCAACCAGGGAAACGCGGAAAGCAGCACACCGCCTCCACCAATCATTCCCAACTCCTTGAAGAAGTCCCGCCGGCTTAAATTGACTGAATTCTCATCATTTTTCATAACTTATATACATGTTTTTCATAAATATCAAATTGAGACGCGATTACCGGAACACGCTCGTCGCCGCAGATCATAAAGGCAGTTGTCAGAATCTCCGCCACCACCGGATCTTTCGCCACCACCGACACCATTTTCTTATCCTCCACGAATGTTCCCGTATGCGGGTTCACGATATGGCGCGGATGGGAAGGCATATTTCCCGATATCGATAGCGAACTGTCACACAACTTCAAATCGGCAATCCGCTCTTTCGTAAACGGATTGTCAAGACCCACCGGCCAATATTCGCCGCACGGATGCGTACCGACCGCCAGAACCGAACTATTTCCGAAATTGACAAGCGCCTTACCAATCCCGTTTTCTTCCAACAGTTCCCGTATTTTAGCAAGCGCATATCCTTTCCCGTACCCGCCGAGATCAATGTGTAAAGATTCAGAAAAGAAAAAAATGCTTTTATCTTCTTCCGTCAGCAATACCTGGTCGAATCCCTGCAAAGTTATATCGAAATATCCTTCCGTCAGCTCATTGTAACGCTTGCAGTTCAACAATATATTCCAAAGCTCTTCCCCCACCGTCACCGGATAGTGTCCGGCTTCCCGGTTAACAAATGAAACCTCACTCTCCGGATCGAACCGGTTCAGCATTTTATCTAATCGCTGCACTTCCGATTCGACCTTTTCCCAGACCGTACCAAGAAGACGGGGATCACTGCCGACTATCAAGATGTCGAACTGCGTTCCCATTACCGACGACATAGATCCATGGAAAAGCCCAGAAGCCGCATAATAGTTAGAATAAGCCATTTGTTACCTGTTATTTTTTACATGGTTCAAAGAGGTGTGCGTACACACTGTGCAAATATAGGGGATTTGTTCGTTTCACAAATAGAATTAGGCAACCTTTTTCTCAAAAGGTTGCCTAATTAGCGTTTATTTTCGTTTAAAACATTTATTACAACTCAACCTTCGCCAAGCAGAATTCCTTTTCCGGATGATAAGCCAGAACGCAGTGCCAAGCCTGTTACATTTTATTGGCACAAGAGTTCCACTGGCATGGTACTCCCGTTTCATGGGCAGGAAACAGTAGTTTCATAGGTAGGGAACAACGCCTGCACTGCTATCTCCTCACCCTTTTGATGCCTCCGAGGCTGAAAAAAGAAACCAGCCATTCGTTTATTACAAGATAATAGCTTACATTTGCATCTAAAAGTATTATCTAAAATCTATGATTCCGATGAGTACACAAATTAGTAAAAGCCTGATAGCGCTTTTCTTTTTAGGAATGTTCGTAACCGGTTGCAATACCAACACGAAGCAAACGGCCGATAATGATATTAAATTCGATTCTATCCGGGTGGATAGGACCTATCATCTGCTGAATAATCCCGATAATCCCAATTGCAACCTGCAATTGAACTTCACCTATCCTGCCAAATTTTCCGATAAGGATATTCTGAAAAAGATACAGAATGACTTTGTCCTCTCCTACTTCGGCGAGAATTATGAGAACCTGTCTCCAGAAGAGGCGGTCACCAAGTACACAGAAGACTATCTGAACAACTATAAAGAACTGGAAGCCGATTTCAAGGCAGAGTTGGAAAAGAAGGACGATCTGCCGGTCGGAGCCTGGTTCTCTTATTTCGAAATGTCATCGGATGAAATCGTCTACAACCAGAATGACATTCTGAGCTATACTGTAAGTTTCGAAAACTATACAGGCGGTGCACACGGTTCGCATGCCTACAACAATCATGTGATCAACTTGAAAACAGGCAATGCAATCACAGAAGAAGATATTTTCATCGAGAACTTCCAGGACAGCCTCGCACAGATATTGATCGATCATATTGCCAAACAAAACAAGGTGGAGAATCCGAAAGATTTGGAAAACATCGGTTTCTTTAGTGTCGAAGAAATTTTTCCGAACGGTAATTTCCTGGTCGACGAGGACGGCATCACGTATACCTTTAATGAATATGAGATCGCCGCTTACGTGGTAAGGGAAACAAACGTATTCTTGCCCTATACGGAAATCCTATATCTATTGAAAAAAGACAGTCCGATCGCGAAACTAATTGACAATTGACAAATAAAATATAACAATAATCCTATACATATAATTTATGGATAACAATGCAACAATATCCTCCCAATTGTCAATTGTCAATTGTCAATTGTCAATTCTAAAGTCTTACTTTCCAACGCTAACCGATGCGCAAAAGCAACAGATAGACGCCCTGTTTGATTTGTATTCAGACTGGAATTCCAAAATCAATGTAATTTCACGCAAAGATATAGAGAACCTGTACCTGCACCACGTACTTCATTCGTTAGGTATCTTGAAAATGCTGAAATTCAGAGAAGGATCGACAATTATGGATATCGGTACGGGAGGCGGTTTTCCCGGCATACCACTTGCGATCCTGCTCCCTGAAGTACAGTTTCATTTGGTAGACAGTATCGGAAAAAAAATCAAGGTCGGACAAGCTGTAGCCGAAGCGATCGGTCTGAAAAACGTCACTTTCCGCCATTGTCGTGCCGAAGAGGAAAAACAATTATTCGACTTTGTCGTGAGTCGTGCCGTCATGCCGCTGGCCGATCTGGTAAAAATCGCCCGTAAGAATATAAAGAAGGAACAACAAAATGCACTTCCTAACGGTTTGATTTGTCTGAAAGGAGGAGAGTTGCAGCATGAAATATTGCCATTCCACAAGCAAGCTGTCAGCCTCAACCTGAGTGATCATTTTAAAGAAGAATTTTTCCAAACTAAAAAAGTTGTTTACGTACCGTTATGATTACAATAAAATCGTTTGAGTTCAATTATTTCCAAGAAAACACATTCCTGCTGTATGATGATACACGCGAGGCCGTACTGATCGATTGTGGTTGCTGTCGCAAGGAAGAGGAAAAGGAGTTAACCGACTTTATCCTCGAAAACAAGTTGACATTAAAGCATTTGCTCTGTACTCATCTGCACGTGGATCACGTATTTGGAAACGGTTTTATATATAAGACATACGGTTTGAAACCCGAAGCGAACAAGCAGGATGTCGAGAAACTGCCCTCTCCGGACGAACAGGCCAAGTTGTTCGGACTCCGTCAGCATGTCGAGAATGTCCCGGTTGAAAAATATATCGTAGGAGGCGAGACCATCAAGTTCGGTACATCCGAACTTCAAGTGCTGACAGTTCCCGGACATTCACCCGGCAGCGTCGCTTTCTATAACAAAAAAAACGGCTTTGCGATCGTCGGCGATGCACTGTTTGCCGGAAGTATCGGCCGTACCGACCTTTGGGGTGGAAACCAGGAGGTATTGGTTGCCGCCATCCGCGACAAACTCCTTTCGCTTCCCGACGAGACAGTAATCTACCCGGGGCATGGACCGGAAACAAGGGTCATCGATGAGAAGTTCAACAATCCCTATTTGTAATTGACAATTAAGAATTAATTCATAAATCATAAATCACAATATTATGGACACAAATAAATTTGTAAACCGCCACGTTGGTATCTCGGCAGAAGACATTCCTTCCATGCTGCAAGCCATCGGCGTCAAGTCGGTTGACGAACTGATCGATCAGACCATCCCGTCCGACATCCGTTTGAAAGAACCGCTTAACCTTCCCGAACCCATGACGGAACGTGAGTTCGCAGAACACATCTCGGAGTTGGCATCCAAAAACGAAGTCTTCACTTCTTATATCGGAATGGGTTGGTATGACACAGTATGTCCGGCTCCTATCCAACGTAACGTATTCGAAAACCCGGTTTGGTACACTTCCTACACTCCGTACCAGGCAGAAGTTTCACAAGGACGTCTGGAAGCGTTGCTGAATTTCCAGACTGTTATCGCTGAACTGACCGGCCTGCCGCTGGCCAACTGTTCCCTGCTGGATGAAGCGACAGCAGCAGCCGAAGCGGCAACCATGTTCTACGGTAGCCGTAGCCGTGCACAGATGAAAGCAGAAGCCAATACGTTGTTTGTCGACGAAAACGTATTCGCCTCTACACTGGCCGTTATCAACACTCGCATGATCCCGCAAGGCATCAAGGTCGTTGTGGGTGATTACAAAACATTTGAATTCACACCGGATGTATTCGGGGCTATCGTCCAGTATCCGAATGCCGACGGTTTGATCGAAGATTATAAAGAATTCATCGTACGTGCCAATGCCGGTGGAGCACGTGTCGCCGTTGCTGCCGACCTGATGAGTCTTGTCCTGCTGACTCCTCCGGGAGAATGGGGTGCAGACGTCGTATTCGGGAGCAGCCAACGTTTCGGTATCCCTATGTTCTACGGTGGCCCGTCCGCTGCATTCTTCGCTACGAAAGACGAATACAAGCGTTCCATCCCCGGACGTATCATCGGCATTTCCAAAGATGCCTATGGACACGCGGCTTACCGCTTGGCTTTGCAAACACGCGAACAGCATATCAAACGTGAAAAGGCAACCTCCAATATCTGTACCGCCCAAGCCTTGCTAGCCACGATGGCTGGTTTTTACGCCGTTTACCACGGTGCCGAAGGCTTGAAGAACATCGCAGGTCGTATCCACGCTTCTGCAGGTTTCCTAACAGGCGAGTTGGAAAAACTAGGCTACAAACAATTGAACAAAAACTATTTCGACACACTGAAAATCCAGTTGCCGGAACATGTATCCATCAATGCGCTCCGCGAGATCGCATTGGAATGCAAGGTGAACTTGCGTTACTTCGATGCCGGACAGATCGGCATCAGCTTGGACGAAACGACCGGACCGACCGATATCGGCGTATTGCTATATATCTTCGCAGGGGCAGCCGGAAAGGACTACATGCTGAAAGAAGCCGTTCCTGAGAAAACTTATTTCGATCCGAAATTCGCCCGTACTTCCGAATTCCTGCAAGAAGACGTATTCAAAAAATATCATACCGAAACGGAACTGATGCGTTATATCACCCGCCTGGGACGAAAGGATGTTTCATTGGCCCAATCCATGATCTCTTTAGGTTCTTGTACGATGAAACTGAATCCGGCATCGACCATGCTTCCACTCAGCCGCCCGGAATTCATGAATATACATCCGTATGCACCAGAAGACCAGGTTGAAGGTTACACGGAACTGATTGAAAACTTATCGGCTTACTTGTGCGAAATTACCGGATTCAAAGGCTGTACGCTGCAACCAAATTCCGGAGCCGCCGGCGAATATACAGGTCTGCGCGTAATCCGGGCTTATCTGGAAAGCATCGGGCAAGGACATCGCAACATCGTCCTGCTGCCGGCTTCTGCCCACGGTACGAACCCGGCAAGTGCGGTTCAATGCGGTTTTACGACCGTTACGGTAAAATGTGACGACAAGGGTAATATCGACTTGGAAGATTTCCGGGCTAAAGCCGAAGCCAACAAGGACAACTTAGCAGCCAGCATGATCACCTATCCGTCTACTCACGGTATCTTCGAGGTGGACATCAAGGAAATGTGCGACATTGTTCACGCTTGCGGTGGTCAGCTGTATATGGACGGCGCCAACATGAATGCACAAGTCGGTCTGACCAATCCGGGTACTATCGGTGCAGACGTCTGCCACCTAAACCTGCATAAAACCTTTTCTTCTCCTCACGGAGGAGGCGGTCCCGGTGTCGGTCCGATCTGCGTTGCCGCACATCTCGTTCCGTTCCTGCCGCAGCATCCGATATTAAGGGGCAGCGACCTGAACACAGTCTCCGCCGCACCTTACGGTAGCGCGGGCATTCTGCCGATCACATATGCTTATATCCGCATGTTGGGAACAGAAGGGTTGGAAACGGTCACCAAGACCGCGATCTTGAATGCGAATTATCTGGCAGCCAAATTCAAAGATACTTACGGAATCGTTTACACTGGTGCAACAGGTCGCGTCGGTCACGAACTGATCCTGGAATGCCGCACGGTAAAAGAACGTTCGGGCATCGATGAAGGCGATATCGCCAAGCGCCTGATGGACTTCGGCTACCACGCTCCAACTCTTTCCTTCCCTGTTCACGGCACTCTGATGGTCGAACCGACCGAAAGCGAAAGCAAAGTCGAACTGGATCGTTTCGTCGAGGTACTGGAATGTATCTGGAACGAAATCAAGGAGGTGGAAGAAGGCAAGGCTTCAAAGGAAGACAACGTATTAAAGAACGCTCCTCATCCCGAATATGAAGTAACGGCCGACGAATGGAAACACGAGTATCCGCGCAGCAAGGCCGCCTTCCCGCTGGAATGGTTGCACGACAGCAAATTCTGGGTGAATGTAGCCCGCGTAGACAATGCGTATGGCGACCGCAACCTGATTCCAACACTTTGTGCATGCGAAATTTAATATAAACCGATATAACGCAAACGGCACGAAAACGCAGTTCTTATTTCCTCATCTGCTTTCCCCGCCGTTTGCGTTATTTTTTTAGAAGAAGGACTTATCCGGGATCAATTCAATTACTTGATTTCGACGCGACAAGGCTGGTGCAGTTCCTTTTTCCATTTTTGGACAAAGGCAAACCAGTCTTCTTTTGTTTTATAACCGAAAGTTTCTTTCATCGATGTAAAAGTGATGTGGTAAGTAAAAGAAGACCGTCCCTCCGCTCCTATCACATATAGATAATTGGCAGCGTCTTGCGTTTCGTTCTTTATCAGATCGGAAGGCAGGCAAGTGGCAACACCGACCGTTTCTTTTGCATATTTGACCGTATCGTTGACAGGCCAATCTGTTCCCCAACAGGCTACCAGACCTTTATGATCGGAAAAAGAAGAAGAACCTTTTATATTCAGAACACCCGTACTGAACACTTCATTTTTCAGCGGCTCGGCAAAATGCACCTGAACTTCGCAATCCCGATGTTCGGCATACAAAATATAACGGACCGTCATCTGAAGTTCCGAACCTTGGTACTGCCAATCAGTCGAAACAATATCCGTAACAGTTCGTACCGGACCGTATGCCCGTATAGTTTCCGTCAGACTGGCAACCGGTTCGATATGGGTCGCTTTCTTTCCATCCCATCCCTTCAAGGCTCCTACGCCGCAACTGTTGCCTACCAGTAGAACATCGTCTCCGAAACCACGTGCCAGCTGTTCATCGGTAGGATAAAATTGAGACTCCCGTATTTCGAAACCCTTATTGAACTTGCCGTAAATATCGACAGTCTGTTTCTTGTCGAAATAAATACGATAGGCTACCAGATCCGATTCGAAAGCCGGACCATGATGGTGCAACTGATTATAAACGTTGCTAGTCCCCGGAATGGTAAGAGATGAAATCGGGACATGCTTGCCGTTCTTATCACTCACCAACATCTCGGCATAGACACGGGCAGGATAGGTCCGGTCTGTCTTTTCGGAAGAGAGAACAAGTTTCAGCTTCTTGACCGACTGGGCTGGAACGTCCAAAACAAAAGCCAGTTCATCCGCTTTACGGTCACCATCCAAATCATCCAACTGGGAAGGTATTTCCTTCGTTCCGTCCCAGACTGTTGCCGAACGCACACGAAAAGACGGACTCATATCGCTCAGGCGAAGCACTACCGGTTCATCCTGCTTGCCGGTTTTCCATTCATTCGAGACTTCCACGGTACGAACCAATTCTTCCGCCAATACTTTATTCTGAAGGCCTGCAACAAAAAATCCGGTCATACAAAGCAGGACCAACGGCTTTGTGGTTAAAATACATGGTACTATTAATTATATTTTTATTGGTCTGATGAAAGGCAAAAATACAAAAGATATTCGAAAGGATATGCTCAAAAAAAACTAAAGTGTGCAGATTCCAGACGAAAGTTCTTTGATATAAAGAATGTTTGATTACTTTTGCAGGTCAGTATTCAGAAGGTTAATTCGAACAAATATCCAATATAGAAATCTAATATTCCTATAATAT
>ERZ779880.2714-NODE-2714-length-11995-cov-3.329732_pt1 | contig 11995 bp, 8 predicted proteins | sample MGYA00511555_ERZ779880 | MGnify/ENA primary metagenome ERZ779880 (study PRJEB29588, sample SAMEA2145815) | human gut metagenome | biome: human gut; feature: human-associated habitat; material: faeces | place: Denmark | collected 2008/2010 ...
TTCTGCGTTCGCTGGCACGGATGGAGCGAACTCTTTCCAGCAATTCACGGAAATAGTCTTTTCCAAAAGCTGTTTTATCCTGCATTGCTCCGTGCTGAGTGGTTGTTGCAATTTTTGCAACAATCATTTCCTCATCCAGCTCACCGGATTCAAAAATCTTTGCTAAATGGCGGCTGATCCCTTTTTTTACAAAATCAATCTTATCAAATAGAAAGAAGTAAGAAAGATATTTCAATTACAGATCTCATACCACTTTATAACAAATATTTTTGTACTAGTTGTTCTATAATTTGGGAATTTAACAATGTCTGTTCTGTCTCAAAGGTTGCTATTAGACGTTCCCCTAAATAGATACCGTTTTTTTGATACGACTCTAACTTTTTTACTGCTGTCTTAGCATAATCTGATTTATCCATCATACCTTCATGTTCCCAATAAATTTCCTCCCCTGTTTTCCTTGATAAAAAAGTAAAACCCGGATATACCGTACCATATCCTTTCAGAAATAATGGTTTTTCATATTTATATATAATATTGTTTCGATAAAAATAATCTGCTAGAATTTTCTCTGATTTTGATCTGACTCGCTCCCCTTTTTCTGTAATAATTACTGCCGTTCCCTCATAAAATTCTTTTCCTTGATATGTTTCTCCATCCCACTGTGCCAACTTCTGCTCCCATGTCGGCTCGACGGGCATCACTAGCAATTGTCTTTCCTTATGTAATTTGTCGTAAATTTGCTCAATTTCATCATCAGAATAATCTCGCGTGATCTTCTTAACCTGTTTAAGTCTTATTTCAGCTTTCTTCAAGATTGATTGATTATATTTCTTTTGTGCAAGTTGTCTTACTAACTCCATGTCATTGCTTGAAATATAAGTCCCGTTACGATTTGTCGTGCAATGATAATATCGAGTTTTATGCTTATCTTTTGATACACGCAAACATCCATCCGGGGACGACTTCAATTCTTCTTCCGCCTTACTACAAATAGTTTCCAAATACTGTTGTTCCTTTAGTAACATACTCTTTAATCCCTGCATAAATCTACTCCTTCCATATTTCACAATTGACTGGTTTGATGATTTTGGTGATTTCAGCTTGCTTTATTGCCTTATTGGGTGACTGCTTTTACGGTTTTGGCGATTCCAGCTTGCTTTATTGCCTTATTGGGTGACTGCTTTTACGGTTTTGGTGATTTCAGCTTGCTTTTATCGCCTTATTGGGTGACTGCTTTTACGGTTTTGGCGATTCCAGCTTGCTTTATCGCCTTATTGGGTGACTGCTTTGATAGTTCCATCATTTTCAGCTTGTCTTTTTAGTTACATCCATCGACAACATCTCTATCATTGGATTTTCCGTGATTTTTAGAGGGAGTAACTAGCATGACATCCTTGAATTTCCATCCACTGTTTTGTTATTTTTTATAATATGTGCACTCTATAGGTTGAAAAAAGAATTCTAGACTTCAAACTTGCAAATGCATCATAAAATTTAACTTTTATAAGAATATCCTTGATTTTCCGTTATATTTCTCTTTTTCAAGAAAATCTCAGAATTTCAATTCAATTTCATTTTTCAGGGAAACTTTAGACTCTCCATTGATCATAGATTCTCAAGACAAAAAAGATAGAAAAATACCGAGAACATTATTGTTCTCGGTATTTGATATATACAACTTTGTACGCAAGTACGTCTCTTTTTGATTAACGCTTGCTAAACTGTGGAGCTCTACGAGCTTTCTTAAGACCGTATTTCTTACGCTCTTTCATACGAGGGTCACGAGTTAAGTAACCAGCTTTCTTAAGTACCGGACGGAAGTCAGCGTCTACTGTCAAAAGTGCTCTTGCGATACCATGACGGATAGCGCCTGCCTGTCCTGTAAATCCACCACCACGAACGGTAACTTTTACATCATACTTATCAGCAGTGTTTGTTGCCTCAAGTGGCTGACGAGCGATGATCTTCAATGTATCAAGACCGAAGTACTCATCCATATCTCTTTTGTTTACAGTGATCTTACCTGTTCCAGGTACTAAATATACTCTAGCAATACTGCTTTTTCTTCTTCCTGTTCCATAAAACTTTGTGTTTGCCACGATGATTTCCTCCTCTCTTAGTTAGCTCTCTCTACGATTTCTAATACTTCCGGCTTCTGTGCTGTCTGCTCATGCTCTGGACCAGCATATACATGAAGCTTCTTAAGCATCTGACGTCCTAATGTTCCCTTTGGAAGCATTCCCTTTACAGCATGTGTAATAACATACTCAGGCTTCTTAGCTAACATCTCTTTCAGAGTAGTCTCTTTCATTCCACCAACATAATCTGAATGATGATAATAAATCTTCTGCTCTAACTTCTTACCTGTTACTTTAATCTTGTCCGCATTAACAATGATCACGTAATCACCTGTGTCGATATGCGGTGTATAAATCGGCTTATTTTTACCTCTTAATACATTTGCAACCTCTGATGCGAGGCGTCCTAATGTATGTCCTGTAGCGTCAACTACATACCATTTTCTCTCAACCGTGGATGGGTTTGCCATAAAACTTTTCATCCCAGTACCTCCTAACTAAATTCTCAACTATACTCTTTTTCGTCTGTAACAAATGCGGAATGTCCGAACCGCTTTGTTATCTATCGAAGCGCTTATTATGTCGGTCACCGGGGCTTTGGTGTTCCTGACACACGCCACACTGACCTATTATATTACGAGTAACCTTTAAAGTCAAGCAATTTTATTCACTTATCTATTGAATTTCCCCTTTCTACAAGAGCAAATACCACTTCATCAATTATCTACCTTAAAGTAGAAATAAACTTTTTACTTGAGCGAAACAATCACCGTTCTTCTACCAGCACATTAACTGCCTCACAGCTCCGGCAAACTTTTTTTCAAAATAGCGCCACTGATCCGCAAACAGAACAGCGCATAAACTGCCTCACAGCTCCGACAAACTTTTTCTCAAAAATAATTCCTACCGTATTGCAATTTGTGGTAAAATAGGAATGTACTGCGCTTGTGTGCACGAAAGCGCTGCCAACAGGCAAACCAAAGTATTATCTCAACAGCACTAAATACGTGCACGGAAAAGAGGAATATATGAACAAAATGAAAAAACTTGCTATTGCAACAGGTTGTTTTCTTTTGTTGCTGGTGTGCTCTCTCTATTGCAGCACAAACAAGGCCTATGCAAAAGAACAAACAGAATTTATCGTTGGATTTGATGCCGAGTTCCCACCATATGGTTACTTGGACGAAAGCGGAGACTACATCGGTTTTGATCTGAGTTTGGCAGAGGAAGTCTGCAAACGAAATGATTGGAAGCTGATCAAGCGCCCTATTTCATGGGATTCCAAAGATTCTGAATTAACTTCAGGTGCGATCTCTTGTATTTGGAATGGTTTTACGATGAATGGACGAGAGAAAAGCTACACTTGGTCAACTCCTTATCTAAACAACTATCAGGTAGTCATTGTCCGCAAGGACTCTTCTATTAAAAATCCTGCCGATCTCAAGGGAAAGGTTTTGGTCGTACAAAGCGATTCTTCTGCACTTGCTGCTTTGACGGGAGACGATGCTACACAAGCTAACCGCCAGATTGCAGATTCTCTCAAAGAGCTGCAGCAGGTCGGTGACTACAACTCTGCATTTATGAATTTGGAAAGTGGCATGGTTGACGCCATTGCGATGGACTATGGTGTTGCAGTCTATCAAATGTCTGCCAAATCCGATGAATTCCGCATTCTCGATGATTCGCTTTCTGCAGAACAGTATGCCATCGGTTTTAAGAAAGGAAACACCACACTTCGCGATAAAGTACAGACGACATTATTAGAAATGTTATACGATGGCACATTAGAAAATATAGCCAAAGAATGGGGCTTGAGCAAAAGTCTCTGCCTCAGCTTTGACGACAAAACATACATCGATGGCGGTGCAGTGCCAACCATTGATACCAGCAAATTAACAAAGGTGACTCCGGCTCCGGACAAACAGTCACAAACCAAGGGCTCTAAAAATAAAGTCAAGAAATTATCCGCTGCACAGATTGCAAAACAGCTGCGCAAAGGTATGATCTCGACATTATTGATCTTTTTCCTGACAATTTTGTTCTCAATTCCATTGGGACTGCTTGTTTGTCTAATCCGTATGTCACATTGGAAGCTGCTGCAGTATATTGCAAAGATCTACATTTCGATCATGCGTGGTACCCCATTGATGCTGCAGCTATTGGTTGTATTCTTTGCACCGTATTATGCGTTCCACATACATACACCGTATTCGTACCGCTTCTTGGCAGTGATCATCGGATTTTCCTTGAATTACGCCGCATATTTTGCCGAGATCTACCGTGCCGGATTCCAAGGTATCCCGATCGGTCAGCGTGAGGCTGCCACTGTCATGGGTTACAATCGTCTGCAGACATTCGGATACATTCTGTTCCCACAGATGGTCAAACGTGTACTGCCTCCGGTCACGAACGAAATCATTACATTGGTCAAAGATACTTCATTGGCGTTTGCACTGGCATATACAGAAATGTTTACCTTGGCAAAACAGATCGCAGCTTCTCAAACCTCACTGCTGCCGCTGTTTATCGCCGGCGTATTTTATTACGTCTTTAACTTCGTAGTAGCATATGTCATGGAAACACTGGAAAATAAATTGAATTACTATCATTAAGAAAGGAAACTAAGCTTTATGAATATATTAGACATGAAACATATCAAAAAAAGCTTTGACGGTAAGATCGTATTGCAGGATATCGATCTGCAGATCTCTCCCGGCGAAGTTGTTTCAATCCTTGGCCCGTCCGGTTCCGGTAAATCCACACTGCTTCGCTGTGCGACATTTCTGGAAACGATTGACAGCGGCGAGATCGCATACAACGGGAAAAGTGTGGTAACGACAGAAGGCGATCATACCATTTATCCAAAACGCAGTGACATTTTGGAAGCACAATCCAATTTTGGATTGGTCTTTCAGAATTTCAACCTGTTTCCACATTTTTCAGTATTAAAAAACGTCTATCATGCACCACTTAAGGTTCAGAAAAGGACCGATAAGGATGAAGTGATTTCTGAGGCATATGACCTGTTGACAAAAGTTGGTTTGTCAGACAAATCAGACGCTTATCCTTGCGAACTGTCCGGCGGACAGCAGCAGCGTGTTGCGATTGCACGTGCTCTCGCATTACATCCAAAGATCATGTATTTTGATGAGCCAACCTCTTCTCTCGATCCGGAGATCACCGCAGAAGTTCTCCGATTATTGAAGCAGCTTGCTTCCGAAAAAATGACAATGGTTATTGTAACGCATGAAATTGACTTTGCCAGAGCGGTCTCAGATCGTGTCATCTTTATGGATGGCGGTCTGGTCGTTGAAAACGGCAAACCGGAAGATGTCATTGACCATCCGAAAAACGAGCGCACAAAAGCATTCCTCAAGAAATTGCATGTTTAATGACAAAATTTGGGAATGCAGATTGTGTAACAACGTAACAACATAAAAAAAGCAAAGCCAGCGCTTTGCAAGAATTGCTAAAGCAATTCTTGTTGGCTTCCCTCTACGTTACGAGCATTTTCCTATCAATTAAAACAAAAAAAGCCCGACAGAAATCATGCCGTGTATCGAATCAAAAAGCGAAACGTTTTTGGCGGTACCGCAAGTATTCCTGTCGGGCTTTCTTTATATTGATAGTATCATACATTAATGAACCTTGTTATCCAACTCACAAGCTCACAAAGTCGTCTATGATATCCATCTAACAATGGCTATTTTACTTTTTGTCTCGTGACAGATAAAGAATGTACACTGCAAAGGCAATAGCGATCATCATCCATACACCGAAGATTACCGGTGAACTGTCCTTAAATTTATCATAATATCCCTTAAAATAAATGACTAAAACGATCATCGGCAATACATACCGCATATATCTGCGAAGAAATTTTGGAAAATTCATACCTACTCCTGTATTGGTCTCTTCCAAAAATCGTTCAAATCCCCAACCGCTTTTTTTCGTACAAAACAGTACAAATAACAGACTTCCAAGTGGAAGAATATTACTGGATACCACAAAATCTTCAACATCCATGATCGTTGATCCCGGTCCAAATAACTGGACACCAGACCACACATTAAATCCAAGTACAGTTGGCATGGATAATACTGCAATGCCGACTAAATTGACCGTTAACGCTTTCCGACGCTCCCAGCCAAACACGTCCATGCTCATGCTGATGATATTTTCAAACACTGCGATCACTGTGGATAATGCCGCAAAGGACATAAATACAAAGAAAAGCATTCCCCACAATGTTCCACTTGGCATATGGTTAAATACATTTGGCAGTGTGATAAACAGCAGTGATGGTCCTGCATCCGGGCGGATTCCAAAAGAAATACACGCCGGGATCACAATAATTCCTGCAACAAATGCGATCAGTGTATCTAACACCAATACATTGATCGCCTCTCCGGTCAGCTTACGTTCTTTGCCCAAATAACTGCCGAAGATCTCCATCGAACCCATTCCAACACTCAACGTGAAAAACGCCTGCGTCATCGCATCAAAGATGACATTTCCCAATCCACGTTTCTTCACATTTTCGAGGTTCGGGATCAAATAAAAAGAAAGGCCTTTACTGCTTCCTTTTAACATGACTGAATTGACTGCCATAACAGCCATCAATACGATCAATGCTAACATCATTTTCTTTGTAATATTTTCAATACCATTCTGTAAGCCCAGTGCGCACACACCAATACACAAGGCAACTACTAATAACATAAAAAACATCATTTTGCCTGGTGTCTGCATAAAGCTCTGATAATACTGTTCGATTTCTTTGACATTCGCCTGACGTAGTGTCCCCTTGGCACAAACGCCAACATAATAGATCATCCAGCCCGCTACCACTGTATAAAACATCATTAGCAGATAATTACCGCACAGTCCATACCAACGAAACTGATGCCATCTTCCTTTGCCACCGCTCAATTTACGCAATGCTGTTCCAATGCTCGCACCACTGCCGCGACCGATTGCAAACTCGCATACTAAAATTGGAAATCCAAGAGCAAATAAGCAGACCAAGTAGATCAAAATAAAGATTGCTCCTCCATTATTTCCGCATACGTACGGAAACTTCCATACATTTCCCAGTCCCACCGCACATCCTGCAGATACTAATATAAAGCCAAGGCGGGATGCAAAAGTTTCTCTGTTTTTACTCATTTTTTATTCCATTTCTATCATGTAATATTGTTCACAAACCTGTTATGTCAAGGAGTTCTCACAGTATGTATCTGCAATGAAAAATACATCCCATGGTCCATTATCTGCGAATACTACTACAGCTGAATCAAGCCTAATGACTGTAATAATAATGCAAATAGCAGAATTGGTGCAATCACTTTGATCATCGCAATATACAGATATTTTCTGCCAAAACGTTCTCCGTTAACAGTTACCTCATCAATGACCGTCTTAGGTTTCACAACCCAACCGATCAAAATGCATGTGAGCAGCGCCACCGTCGGCATAAAGCAATAGTTACTGATATAATCCAATATATCCAGTATCTGTCCTGTCGATCCATTTGGCAGTGGCAGCTCGAAATATAACTTGTTATATCCAAGACAAACAATGACACCACCTATGACTCCATACGTTGCCACAATAGATGTACTCTTATGTCTGGTCCAGTGAAATGCATCCATCAAACTGGAAACGATCGCTTCCATAACAGATACCGAAGAAGTTACTGCCGCAAAAATAACCATCAGGAAGAACAGCACTCCGACAACCGTTCCGGCTTTGCCCATTGCCTGGAATACCTTTGGCAAAGAATCAAACATCAGACCGGGTCCGGCGCTCATTCCTTCTGTCCCCATAAATACAAATACAGCAGGCACGATCATAAGTCCGGCAAGCATCGCTACCAAAGTATCAAAAATTTCGATCTGATTGATCGATTTCATCAAATTGACGTCTTTCTTAACATACGAGCCGTATGCAACCATGATTCCCATCGCCACGCTGATTGAGAAGAAAAGCTGTCCCATCGCATCCATCAGAATAACAAAAAATTCTTTGCAGGTCATTCCCTTAAAATTAGGAATTAAATATACTTTCAATCCCTGCAGACCGGTTCTGGTAACACCACTCGCATCTGTATGTTTGATTGTCAGCGAATACAATCCAATGCCGATAATCAAAAATAATAAAATTGGCATCAGGATCTTACTGTATTTTTCAATTCCCTTATTCACGCCATTAAACACGACGAACGCTGTCATTATAAAGAAAATAAACATCCAGATGATCGGTTGATATTGTCCTTGAATAAATCCCACAAAATAATCGTCGCCCGCTGCCGCTGATCCTGCACCGGTGACAAATGTTGCGAAATATTTTACAACCCATCCACCGATCACGCAATAATATGGCAAGATGATAATTGGTACAAGACATGCCAAAACACCAAGACCTTTCCACTTAGGCTGAATCGCTGCATAAGCAGTAAGAGGACTCCGTCCCGTTTTACGCCCAATAGCGATCTCTGTTGTCAATAACGTAAAACCAAATGTCACTGCTAAGATCAAGTAGCATAAAATAAACACACCTCCATGGTCCTTTGCCGCTAAATAAGGAAACCGCCATATGTTTCCTAACCCCACGGCACTTCCTGCAGCAGCCATAACAAAGCCGATCGTGCCGGTAAAATTTGCTCTCTTTTTGTTCATTTTTTCATCCTTTCCTTGTTCCATTTCGCCCTATACTATTATGTGGGCACATCATTCTATTCTAAAGGTTTACGTTCTACGTGTCAACAACCCACGCACCAGTTCTGCATCAGCATCGCTGATCTGTGTATGACCAAAGCCTGCTTGCTCCAAAATCTGCAGCATACGATCTCGCTCCTCTCCGGATATCACTAATAACCGCTGCTTACGAAGCCATGCAATCTGTGTTTCATAATTTGTTTGTTTCTGAAATGCCGGATATTTGTGCCCTATTTTACGGACATATCTTTGATAATCTGCAATCAGCCTGTCATTCGTATCCGCACGGTGATATGCAATACTGCACCGAAGTATGCGAATCATCTGGCGGACAGCAAGCGTGATCACAAAAATAAGCAGCAACAATGCAAGTACCCCAAGGGAAACTTTACCGGTTCTTTTTACCGCCTCTACTGCATCTGCTGTTCCTGTCGCACCGGCACCACCGGTATTACTCTGCGCAGTTCCATTGCTCCGGTTACGAAAAAGGCGCATAAACGCATTCCAAAGACTGACATCCGCCTCTTCCTGATCCGATGCCGGTGTAATATCTACTACATACCAGCCTTTATGGTGATCGTAAATTTCAACCCAAGCATGTGCATTTGCATCCGTGACATCTACCTGCACAACTCCGGTATCTGTAAGTTCGCGGTAACCCTGATAGTAATCAGATACTTTCTGATCGGTAAGGATCTTACCGTTCTCACCGATATCTTCCGGATCGATCGCATAGCCTTCCACATAACGAGCCGGAATACCACAGTTACGTAAAAGCAACGTCGCTGCACTGGCAAAATGCGCACAGTATCCTCTACGATTCTTTTTCAAAAAATACGAAACGAAGTCTTGACCATAAGGCGTTATACCCGGCTGATACGTATACGGTATATTATCCTGATAATACGCTGCCAGCTTCTGCACGATCTCAGCAACGGTTCCCGTCAAATCCGCTTCCTTGCAAAACTCATCCAAAACAGCCTTGTTTGAATCCGGCACCGTAAGCCAATTCGATATCGATTCTGTCTGAAGTTTACAATCCCGATCCAAACCGGAATACGTATAATAATCATATATCTGGCTGCGACCGGGCGATGTTACCAGATCCGACTGAAGACTGTAATACGGCATATACAATCCCGGATCTGCTGCCACATTATCAACCTTGACGATTCCATGTGCACTGCCGGTTATATTTTTCTCAAACGCAGTCTTGGCACGCTGCTCCGTCCGCATATAAATTGCTTTAGCAGATTCCCAGCGATTCATGCCATATAAATAATCCTGTCCAATAAAACGGCGCAAATAAAATCGATTTTCATTTTGCGGTACAAATGTGACCCGAAGATCTGTGTCATAATCCAGTCGCACTGCACTGACGCCGCCTAACTTACCACTGGTCAGACCGCCGGTATTATCATAAAAATTAAATAATCCGGCAATTCCGAGCACTGCGACATTCTGCATCGCATCTTTTGTGCTCTGTTTCCATGCGGAATCGGGATGTCTGTCGTGATAATCCTTCGATGGAACAAGCAAAGAAAACAGCACCGCCCCAATCGCAACAACTGCAAGCAGACACGCCCCCGCCTGCAATTTCACTCGATAGGCAGACTGATAAACGATACGTTCCTCATCCTGTTTGTATCGGACATTGTCTGCTGCCTGCTTATAATCGCCATTTTTAGCAATCGCCGCCGTCACGACAATACCCACAAAAAATTGCACAACATAAAACATATCCGGTTCCAAATGCACATACAATGGCAGGAACAGAAAGCCAAAAACAACCAGCATCAGGAAACGGTATCTCATTTTACGGGAAACGAATATATTTACCACAACACTTGCTGCCACAGCAATATAACTCATTGCTATAGTCACTGCCAAATTGGCATCGGCGATCTTTTCGCCGTAACTACGTGTCGCATTAGACTGAAAATACTCTGAAACGCTTTCCATCAGGTCATTCATGACACTATAGAATCCGCTGCTCACATAGCTTTGCATCCCAAAACCAACGGCGAATACAACGACCAATAATAATATATATCCAACATTTTCCCACCATTTACGGTAATACAAAAATGCCACATAAAGTGATGCCACAAGAGTTACAAGTTCTACGATCCAAGTCTGATAATCGCTGTCGATCGCTGACAACACGATTCCCATTCCACCTGCTGTAATACAAAATACCAGCAGCGCATTGACAAGCAGCATACCTATACGTGATTCCGTCTGTTGATCTAATGATTTCGTAACTAACTCAATGCCTTCCCACTTGTCCAAGCAGTCATCATCATAGTCAATCCGAAATGTTTTTCGTAATCGATCCAGAAGCGTCTGCCATCCATTACCCATGAGAGATCACCTCCCCGCGCACACCATCTTCGTATAAGCCGATCACTGCATATGCCTGCAACTGCGGACGCAAGCTTTGCACCATTTTAGCCAGCTCGATATTGTCCGTCACCACAGCTCTCCGCAGCAAATAAATAAACTGCGTATCGATCTCTTCTCTCTTTTGGATCAAAACTTCGATAAAATCATATTCTAACGCATCCCACACGAGCAGACGAACCGGTGTATATTCTTTTAAGAACAACTTACTTAAGCCGTAAGCAAGCCCCAAAACCTCTTCTACTGTGTCCCTTTGTCCGGACAGATCAAGCACCAATACCACTTGGCTCTGTGCTACGCTTGTCCGCTCTTTGACCATAAGTGTTTCTTTCTTAGCGGAAAGTTTCCAGTGAATGTCCTTGATTCGGTCTCCCGGTCGATACTCCCTGACATCCGTTATTTCAGCAAAGTCATTTCCCTTTGCCTGACTTTCTTCCAATTCACTCATTCCCATCTGGAAACCGCTTTTCTGTTCTGATGCCTCTCCTGTCTCCTGCGGCATTACCGCAATCGCCGCCTCCTCAGAAATTTCCTGCTGCACCGATACAAAACCGAGCAGATCCTTGATAGCGAGCGTATGGATACAAAATTGCAGATTGCCACTATATTTGCATCTAAACGGTAACTCCATGGCTTCTTCCCCACGCAGGCATACCGGTAAACACAGTCGGATCAGATCCTCTGTGTGATACAAAGTATTGCCAATCGTTCCCTGCAATTCGCATTGTAAACTAACCCACGGAAACGCATTACTCAGTTTACACATAAAACGGCTCTCTTCGCCTGCTATGACTT
>ERZ779880.2731-NODE-2731-length-11926-cov-8.146407_pt1 | contig 11926 bp, 9 predicted proteins | sample MGYA00511555_ERZ779880 | MGnify/ENA primary metagenome ERZ779880 (study PRJEB29588, sample SAMEA2145815) | human gut metagenome | biome: human gut; feature: human-associated habitat; material: faeces | place: Denmark | collected 2008/2010 ...
AATCCGCTAAGATTTCTCTTGCGTTTTCTCTTGCGTTTATTTTACAAATTCAGCATGTTTTTTCATTTTTTCCTCCCCCACCGAAAATATGAAACGCATACAAAAAAATCATTTTCTTTATGATTTATATCCGTCATTCTGCGTTTTCTGCATTGGAGTTTCATATGAAATGCTGTTCCCGGCACAACGAGGAGCGCCCCCGCACAAAACAGTTTCTGTGCGGAGGCGCTCCCCTTTTATTTTCTTATTTCATTTGTCTGCTCAGGCATCCGAGCGGGAGAAGGCATTCTTCATATTGCAGCTCAGTTCAAAGAGGACCTTGTTCAGCGTATCGGCAGCGCGGGCCTTCAGCTCTCTGGCGATGGCCTCGTTGGCCTCCGTGCGCAGGGCGGCACGGCGGGCCGGGTCGGCCTCCTGGGCCTGTTTTTCGTCGTAGGCGTTCAACAGAGCGCGTGTGGCGGAGAGGACGCCCTCCTCGTAGCGCTCGACATGGAAGATGGACTTGCCGTAAGCGGCATCGGCCATGGCGGCGATCATCCGGCTGACCCAGTAAAAGCTCTCGGTGGAGACTTCGCCAGTGGTACAGGCGAGGTAATCCGGAGTGGTGTCCACATTGGCATAGAACGGCACCATCGTATTGAAGGCATTGGACGCATAGGCGATCCACTCCACCGTGCGGAACTCCTCCGGCAGATCCGGGCGCATCTGGGTCAGCGCCATGAAGCTGTTGCGGTTGATGCCGATCGTACGGTAGGCACCCTTGCTCTTCGGGTCGCCATAGGCGGCATACGGGTCATACGGTGTACCCTGATAGTGCGAAGACAGCAGGTATTTCACGTCTTCCGGTGTAATTTTCCGCTCCGGGACCATGCACCAGGGCAGGTCGTCCGAATGCGGGGTATAGTCTGCATCGGGGCCTTCCCAGACCCAGGTGTTGGGGTTCAGATGCCGCAGCATGAACCAAGCGCGCGGTGTGTTATACACATGATCGGCGTCGTCGTGGCTGCCGAAGGCATCGCGCGGGTTGAAGCTGCCGTCCAGCGAGAGGTCGAGGTGGTGCTTGTCCACAAAGTCCTTCAGGTCCTCCGAGCACATGTAGTTTTCCTGTGCGCCGCAGGCGTCGGCAAAGTCGAAGCTGTCGATGCCGAGCTGGTTGGGCATCACGACATAGCTATCGTCCGGCACACGGCGGGCCATCCAGTGGTGGCCGCCGATGGTCTCCAGCCACCAGATCTCGTTCACATCCTGAAACGCGATGCCGTTCATCTCATAGGTGCCGTACGTCCGGAGCAGCTCGCCCAGGCGCACCACGCCCTCGCGGGCCGTGCGGATATAGGGCAGCACAAGATAGACGATGTCCTCCTCGCCGATGCCGCCAGGCACCTCCGGTCGTTCCCCTTTGGCGGGCTGGTACACCACCAACGGGTCTGCACCCAGAACGCGCGGGTTGGACGTGATGGTCTCGGTGGCCGTCATGCCCACATGGGCCGCATTGACGCCCGCTGCCGCCCAGATGCCCTCGCCTTCCACCGCGTTGGGCATGGCCGTCATCCGCAGCGCATGGCCAGGCAGCGGCACCTCCACATGGGAGATCACCGACCGATAGACGGCCGGGTGCTCCTCCGGTTGCACGACCACGAACTTTTTGGCCGTGAAATGCCCCGAACCCGAATCGTCGTTGCGGGCGACCATGGTGGAGCCATCGTATGATGCGTTTTTGCCGACTAAAATTGTAGTACAAGCCATTGTTCTGTCCTCCGAAATTGTTTCCTTTTCTTTTCGGTTTGCCGAGGCTATTGTAAGCCTTTTTGGGGGAAAAGGCAAGATTTTTTGAGAAGGGAGCGTGGAAGTACGATTTATGGGATACAACAGAATTTATACTGAAATTATAGGAAGGATGCCAATTGACAACAACTTCCATTTCTCGTATGGTAACGGTATCATATCGTTCAGGAGGAATCTCTTATGAAGCTGCTCGCGCACATCAGTGATGACAAGACCCGCACTCAGACCATCGAAGAACACCTGACCAGCACGGCTGCACTGGCCGGAACCTTTGCCGCAGCGTTTGGCGCACAAGCAGAAGCAGCGTATACCGCCCTGCTTCATGACATCGGAAAATATAGCGCTGGTTTCCAGCAACGCTTGCAGGGCGGCCCGCCCGTTGACCACTCCACTGCCGGAGCCAAGGCCGCGATCCAGGACGGAAACATTCCCGCTGCGCTGGCCATTGCCGGACACCACAGTGGCATCCCCGACCTCGGAAATCCGCATGACACTGCCGACGAAAGCACGTTGGTCGGCCGCTCCAAGCGGCGGATCGAAGATTGCTCCCAGTGGAAACAGGAGATCTCCCCTGCCAAAGCCGCTCTGCCGCCGTGGCTGCTCCGCCAGCCGGACAACCTGACCATGGCCTTTTTCACCCGGATGCTCTACTCCAGCCTGGTCGATGCCGATTTCATCGACACCGAGACCTTCATGGACGGTAAAGCAGCCCCGCGTGGGATGGGGGAACCACTTTCTGCTCTGCTGGAAAAAGTCCGGGCACAGGCCAAACGCTACCTTGACAGCCCTGCCGCTTCCCCTGTCGCGCAGGAGCGGAACAAAGTACTGCGGGCCTGCATGGAACAGGGTACTCATGCACCACAGGGGTTTTATACGCTCACAGTTCCCACGGGCGGTGGCAAAACCTTTGCGTCCCTCGCCTTTGCGCTGGAACATGCTGTGGCACAAAAGCCGCAGATGGAGCGCATCATTTACGTCATCCCCTACACTTCCATTATCGACCAGACGGCGCAGACGTTCGCAGATCTTCTGGGAGAAGACAATGTGCTGGCCCACTTTTCCGGTGTAGACTACAAGCTGACAGAAAAAGACGACCTGACACCTGCTCAGTACCGGAAACTGCTTTCCAGTGAAAACTGGGACGCTCCCATCGTGGTGACGACCGCTGTGCAGTTCTTCGAATCCCTCTACGCCAACCGCAGCAGCCGGTGCCGCAAACTGCACAACATTGCCAACAGCGTCATTCTTTTTGATGAAGCACAGACATTCCCTACCGATTACCTGAAGCCCTGCGTTTCCGCCATCGCACAACTGGTCCAGCACTACCACACCACCGCCGTTCTCTGCACCGCAACGCAGCCCGCCTTGACGCCGCTGCTTCAGGAGCTTGCCCCCGGCCTGACCGCAAAAGAACTCAGCCCCGACCCGGCTCACCTCTATGAAGTCCTTCGCCGCGTGACCCGGCAAGATTTGGGCATCCTCTCCGCTGAGGCCCTCTGCGCACAGCTTTCGTCTGCCGAACAGGTGCTCTGTGTGGTCAACCGGCGCAAGACCGCCCAGGATCTGTTTGCACAGCTCCCCGCCGAAGGCAGCTACTGCCTGACCACCTTCCTCTGTGCCGCTGACCGCCGCCGACAGTTGGACGAGATCCGTCAACGGCTCAAGGCAGGGCTTCCCTGCCGGGTCGTCTCCACCTCTTTGATTGAAGCAGGCGTCGATGTGGACTTTCCGCTCGCCTACCGTGAAGCCGCGGGGCTGGATTCCCTGCTTCAGACCGCCGGGCGCTGCAACCGGGAGGGCAGACGTGACCCGAAAAAAAGCATCGTTGCTTCTTTCCAGCTGGAAGGTCTGGCACCGCTCCCCATGCTTTCGCAGAATGTCAACGCCATGAATGCCACCGAGCGGGCCTACGATCTGCTCGACACACCGGATGCCATTCACAGCTATTTTGAATCCTTCTATCGCACCCGTGCAACGCTTGACAAACAGAACATTCTGGACGCTTTTCAGCATGGTATCAAGGGATGTCAGTTTCCCTTTGCACAGGTTGCCGGAAAGTTCCACCTCATTGATAACCACACTTACACGATCTATCTTCCCATTGAGGAAGGTGCCGACCTCTGCGCATTGCTTCGCGGCGGACACATCAGCCGTGCTCAGCTCCGCCGCCTGGGCATTTACAGCGTAGAATGCTATGAAAAGCAGTTCCGTTCGCTGGACGCCGCCGGTGCATTGGAACGTTCTCCGGATTTCCCCGATGATTCCGCCATCCTCGCTGATCCAGACTTGTACAGCCGCAAGACCGGCCTTTCGATGGAGATTGAAGAAGGCAGGGCGATCATCCTCTGAAAAGGAAAAAGCAGCAGAGCACACGACTCCACTGCTTTTCCCCCATTGCTTGAAACAACATCCAACAATTTCAATCCACATTCGTTTTTCTCCGAATGACTCCTTTATTATAGGTTGAATTTGGATTTTATACAAGTAGCATCTTGCATTTCGCAAAAAGTGTGTTATACTAAAGCCACAAGGAGCTTTTTGAAACAACATACAACAGAATTCAATGGCAAAGAGGTGGTTGCAATGGGCAAATTCGATGTTCGCCTGAAAGTCCAACAACCGTTTGAAAGGAGGTGATGCGCATGTCCATGCGCATTGAAGTCTGGGGATCCTATGGATGCTTCTCCAGGCCCGAAATGAAGACCGAACGTGTCAGTTACGACATCATCACACCGTCGGCCGCAAGAGGGCTCGTTGAAGCGATCTACTGGCACCCTGGCCTGAAGTACCACATTGACCGCATCTACTTATTGAGTCCCATCCAGTTCACCAACATCCGGCGAAACGAGGTCCGCTCCACCCTGCTGGCTTCCGCAGCACTGTCTGCCGCCAAGGGAGGAACGCCGCCGGTGCTCTACACCAGCCAGGACATCCAGCAGCGCGCCGCTATGGTCCTGCAGGACGTCCACTATGTCATCGAGTGTCACTTCACCATGACCGACAAGGCAGCCCCCGGCGACAACCCCGGAAAATTCCAGGATATCCTTCGTCGCCGTTTGAGCAAAGGCCAGTGCTATCATCAGCCCTGCTTTGGCTGCCGCGAGTTCCCTGCCAACTTCCGGGAGTGGCCCGGCGGCGACATTCCTGCACTGGAAGAAGCCACGCAGGACCTCGGATTCATGCTGTATGATCTGGATTATTCTGACCCGGCCAACATCCGCTCGCAGTTCTTCCGGGCAAAGCTGGTCAACGGGGTGATGGATTGCCGGGATGTGGAGGTGTTCACATGATCTTACAGGCATTGACTGCTTATTATGAGCAGCTGCTCCGCACCGGACAGATCTCAGCCCCCGGCTGGGAGAATCAGTTCAAGGTCAGCTACTGGCTCCGCATCAACGCGGAAGGCCAGCTCATCGACCTCGTGGACTGCCGCCAGATGGTTCCGCGCGGCAAAAAAGAAGTGCTCGCCCCGCGGGAAATGGCGGTTCCTGCCCATGTCAAACGAGCTTCCGGCATTGCTGCAAATTTTCTGTGTGACAATTCCACCTATCTGCTGGGTGCAGACGAAAAAGGCAAGCCGGAGCGCTCCATCCAGTGCTTCGAAGCCTGTGCAAAGCTGCACCATGCCATTCTGGATGGGGTTGATTCCCCTGCGGCCAGAGCGGTCCTTGCGTTTTTTGACCATTGGAAGCCCGAAGAAGCATCGGCCCACCCGTTACTGGCTGACCGCTGGAAGGATATCACCGGAAACGCCAACCTTCTGTTCGACTATGAAGGGCCGGAGGGCAGCATCCTGTCCACTGAAGATGAAGCGATTCGAGCGGCATGGCAGCAGCACTATAGCAGCGCTTCGCCCGACACTCCGCTGGTCCAGTGTCTCGTGACCGGCCAGCAGGCCCCAGCCGCCCGGCTGCATCCTTCCATCAAGGGTGTTCCCGGCGCACAGAGCTCCGGAGCCGCGCTCGTTTCCTTCAACGCCCCGGCATTTTGTTCCTATGGGCACGAGCAGGGCGAGAATGCCCCTGTCAGCGAATATGCCGCCTTTGCTTACACCACTGCATTGAACACGCTGCTGGCCGACCGGGATCATTGCCGTATCCTCGGCGATACCGCTGTGGTCTGCTGGGCCGAAAACGCGTCCCCCAGCTATTCCTCCCTCGGCATGATGGCCATGTTCGGCATCCCGGAAAACCATGGTCTTACCGAAGACGACCTGAGCAAAGCGCTGGACAGCCTTGCAAAAGGGCAGCCCTGCAGCTGGATGGGAGAAGATCTGCAGCCCGGCCAGCACTTTTATGTGCTGGGGCTCTCACCCAACGCGGCACGTATTTCGGTACGTTTTTTCTACCGTGATACGATGGGCAAATTTGCCGCACACTTGCAGCAGCATGCAAAAGCACTGGAGATTGACCGTCCTCCTTACGACCAGGAATCACTTATCTCCATTTCAAAAATCGTCCGCGAAACATTAAACTTCAAAGAGCGCAATCCCAAACCATCCCCCCAGCTTTCTGGTGCGCTTCTGCGAGCCGCCCTTACAGGAGCCCCTTATCCTTCCACCCTCCTTCACAGCATTGCTTCCAGAATCCACGCTGACCAAAAAGTCACCCCAAATCGTGCCGCCATTCTGAAAGCGTATTATCTGAGGAACGCATCCACTCTTTCAAATCACAAGGAGATTTTGGACATGAAGTTAAACGATGATTCGAATTACTGCCCTTACGTACTCGGCCGCCTGTTTGCCACGTTAGAGCATATTCAAAGTGACGCCAATTCCGAAATCAACACAACGATTCGGGACCGTTACTTTAATGCCGCCTGCGAAACCCCCGAAGTTGTTTTTCCCACGTTGATCAATCTCGCACAAAAGCATCTGAAGAAGCTGACACCTGCACAACAAATCAATTACAATAAGCTTCTGACGCACCTTTTCTCCAAGATCGATGAAACCTTGCCTGCACACACCACACTTCCCGAACAGGACGCTTTCCAAATCGGCTACTATCATCAGATGCGAAAGTTTTACACCAAAAAGGATAAGGAGGACTAATTATGTCTGAACCCATCAAAAATCGTTACGACTTTGTTGTTCTATTCGACGTTGAGAACGGAAATCCGAACGGCGATCCCGATGCAGATAACATGCCTCGCATGGACCCCGAAACGGGTTACGGCATCGTGACCGACGTCTGCTTGAAGAGAAAGATTCGGAACTACGTCCAGACCGTAAAAGAAGATGCACCCGGTTATCGGATTTATGTGAAGGACAGTGTTACGCTGAATCGAAGCGACCTGACCGCTGGCGATGAACTCGGCATCCACGATGATTTGGTTTCCATCCAAAAGGCCAGCACCAAAGAAGCCAAAGCAGTTGCTTCCAAGCTCAAATCTAAAGACCCGGACATCGACATCAAAATCCGCAACTTCATGTGTTCCGACTTTTATGATATCCGCACCTTTGGCGCTGTTATGACCACCTTTGTGAAGGGCGCGCTCAACTGCGGCCAGGTTCGTGGTCCAGTTCAGTTCGGCTTTGCACATTCCATCGACCCCATTGAGCCCCGCAACATCACGCTTACTCGTGTGGCAATCACAAAAGAATCAGATGCGGAAAACAAAGATACCGAGTTCGGCCATAAGCACATCGTCCCCTATGCCCTCTACCGTGCAGAAGGTTATGTTTCCGCCAATCTCGCTCGCAAAACCACCGGCTTCTCGGAAGATGACCTGCAGCTGCTGTGGGAAGCCATCCTGAACATGTTCGAGAACGATCACAGTGCTGCGCGCGGTAAAATGGCCGTGCGGGAGCTCATCGTCTTCAAGCATTCTTCGGAGCTTGGCAACGCCCCCGCTTACAAGCTGTTCGATGCCGTGACCGTCCAGCGCAAAGACCCCACCACCCCGGCGCGCAGCTATCGTGATTACACTGTCACCGTATCCGACGCCCTTCCGGAAGGAGTCACCTGCGAGAGGATGTCCTGATGTCCGCCCCGGACGATTACCTATTGATGTCCGGCATCCAGCATTTTTGCTTCTGCCGCCGTCAGTGGGCGCTCATCCACCTCGAACAGCAATGGTCTGAGAACCTTCGCACTGCGGAGGGGCGGCTGGAACATACCCGCTGCCATGACACCGCGCAGACCGAGCGGCGGGGCGATCTGCTCATCACACGGGGGATGAAGGTCGTCAGCCACCGGCTGCGGCTCAGCGGAGACTGCGACGTTGTGGAATTCCGGGCAGACCCGGAGGGCATCCCGCTGCAGCACACCGAAGGCCGCTGGCGGCCCATGCCGGTGGAGTACAAACATGGCCGCGCCAAGGAGAACGACGCCGACCGGCTGCAGCTCTGTGCGCAGGCCATGGCTCTGGAAGAGATGCTGGCCTGTGATATCCCGCAGGCCGCGCTCTTCTATGAGGAAACGCGGCGGCGGGAACTCGTCCCGCTGACGGACGCGCTGCGCCAAAAAACGCAGGCCATGGCCGATGAGATGAACCAGTATTTCGCCCGCGGCTACACGCCAAAAGTCAAGCCGGGAACCTTCTGCAACGCCTGCTCCCTCAAAGAGCTTTGCCTGCCCGCACTGTACAAACGCGCCGACCCCAGGGCCTACCTGAAAGCCTATCTGGACGAAGTGCAAGCGGAGGACACGCCATGAGACAGCTTTTGACCCAGCTTTACGTCACTTCGGAAGACGCCTATCTTTCGCTCGACGGCGAAAATGTCGTGGTCAGCCGCCAGAAGACCGAGATCGGGCGGGTCCCGCTCCACACGCTGGAAGGGATCGTCTGCTTCAGCCGCTCCGGTGCCAGCCCGGCACTCATGGGCAAATGCGCGGCCAAGGGCATCGACCTCTGCTTTTTCAGCCCCTACGGCCAGTTTTTGGCGCGCACCGTCGGCGAAGAGCGCGGCAATGTCCTGCTGCGGCAGACCCAGTACCGCATCTCCGACAGCGAAGCGCTGAGCTGCCGCTATGCGCGGTACTTCATCCTTGGCAAAGTTTACAACGCCCGCTGGGTACTGGAACGCGCCACCCGCGACCACCCGCAGCGCGTACCCGTAGAGGAATTCAAACGCACGAGTGCCCAGCTTGCGGCGGCGCTCCCGCTCATCGAGCAGTGCGACGATCTCGACCAGCTGCGCGGTCTGGAAGGGGAAGCAGCGCAGCGCTATTTTGACTGCTTCGACTCCCTCATTTTACAGCAGCATGAAGCGTTTCCGTTCGTGTCCCGAAACCGTCGGCCTCCGCTGGACAATGTGAATGCTCTGCTCTCCTTTGCCTATTCTCTGCTGGCCCGCGACTGCGCTTCCGCACTGAGCAGCGTCGGGCTGGACCCGTATGTCGGCTTCCTGCACCGCGCCCGTCCCGGACGCCGCAGTCTGGCGCTGGACCTTATGGAAGAGCTTCGCGCCGTTTACGCAGACCGGTTCGTGCTGTCCTGCATCAACCAGAAACTGCTGACAGCGAAGCACTTCCAGAAACAGGAGAATGGTGCTGTCCTCCTGACCGACGATGGCCACCGCGCGTTTCTCAAAGCCTGGCAGACCAAAAAGCAGGAGCAGATCACCCATCCCTTCCTGAAAGAGAAACTGCCCTGGGGACTGGTGCCTTACGTGCAGGCGCTCCTTCTGGCGCGGACTCTGCGCGGTGATCTGGAACTGTATCCGCCGTTCTTCTGGAAGTGAGGTTCGTCTATGCTGGTCCTAATCACCTACGATGTCAACACCGAGACCGCTGCTGGGCGCAAACGCCTGCGCAAAGTCGCCAAAAAGTGCGTAGACCACGGGCAGCGGGTGCAGAACTCTGTCTTCGAGTGCCTGCTGGACGCCGCACAGTTTGCTGTTCTGAAGTCCGAGCTTTCCGCCCTCATCGACCCCGATCTGGACAGTCTGCGGTTTTATCAACTGGGCAACAACTATAAGACCAAGGTCGAGCACATCGGGGTGCATCCCCTGTTTGAATCCGGAGACGTGCTGATCTTCTAGCCTGTTCCCTCGGTGCGAATGGAAAGCACTCACCCCTTTTCCGTCTCCTTCGCACCATGTTTTCAAGCCGTTCTGTGCAGATCGCGGCTCTTTTTTCGGATGTTTTTGGACAAGCTCTTCCAAATCTGTGCAGATCGTTTTATAATGAAACAAAAGTGGAGATGTTTTTCTCCGTTTTTGCTGTCGCCCTCCTCGCGGAGGGCGTGGATAGAAATTTTGCCATGCGCCGGAAGAAATCCCGTATGACATCGTCGCCCTCCTCGCGGAGGGCGTGGATAGAAATTGACGATGGCTGAAACATTCAAGGTCGGCGCGAAGTCGCCCTCCTCGCGGAGGGCGTGGATAGAAATGTTGCATTTAATGCTTTACTTTTCATTGCTGAATTGTCGCCCTCCTCGCGGAGGGCGTGGATAGAAATTTTGAGAACGGCACAGCAATAGCGTACAAGTCTTGGTCGCCCTCCTCGCGGAGGGCGTGGATAGAAATTGGGTCTTTTTTCCAGGTCGTTGAAGCACGTCGTGTCGCCCTCCTCGCGGAGGGCGTGGATAGAAATGTATGCGTGCAGGAAAGATAAGGGCAGCCACAAAGGTCGCCCTCCTCGCGGAGGGCGTGGATAGAAATATGTCGATGCAATGGACGGAATCAAGTTCACCAACGGTCGCCCTCCTCGCGGAGGGCGTGGATAGAAATATAGTCGGTGGCTCTACCGTCACGCTGACGCAGGGGTCGCCCTCCTCGCGGAGGGCGTGGATAGAAATCGGCGAATCTGCTTTTGACATCAACCAGCCCTTGTCGCCCTCCTCGCGGAGGGCGTGGATAGAAATAAGAACGTGGACGAACTGCGCAATGGCTGCCCCGGTCGCCCTCCTCGCGGAGGGCGTGGATAGAAATCATAGCTTTCCATGACCTGCGGCCCGGAATGTGAGTCGCCCTCCTCGCGGAGGGCGTGGATAGAAATAGCAGGGTACGCTGATCGACCAGGCGCACTTGAAGTCGCCCTCCTCGCGGAGGGCGTGGATAGAAATTGCCGGATACTTTGTACAGTGCCTCTTGCAGTTTGTCGCCCTCCTCGCGGAGGGCGTGGATAGAAATGTATGCGTGCAGGAAAGATAAGGGCAGCCACAAAGGTCGCCCTCCTCGCGGAGGGCGTGGATAGAAATGTAAATAAGACCAAGCTGTTTATAGAGCCCAAGAGGTCGCCCTCCTCGCGGAGGGCGTGGATAGAAATGCGTATACAACGGAGATTTATGGAAAGAGGCGAGTCGCCCTCCTCGCGGAGGGCGTGGATAGAAATCATCCTCGGCGCGATAGATGGTATCGCACCGCGTCGCCCTCCTCGCGGAGGGCGTGGATAGAAATGTAGATATTGCGCGAGACCTCAACGCAAAGGGCAGTCGCCCTCCTCGCGGAGGGCGTGGATAGAAATGAGGCAACCGCGGTCTTTCCGGCAGTCGTGACGTTGTCGCCCTCCTCGCGGAGGGCGTGGATAGAAATTTCGAGCATCTCGATATAGCAGGCTTCCGGTGTGGTCGCCCTCCTCGCGGAGGGCGTGGATAGAAATTGATTGTCCGCGCTGTACGACCGAGCGACCGTGCGTCGCCCTCCTCGCGGAGGGCGTGGATAGAAATAGAAGAGTTATTCTTATATCCAATAGGATTCATGGTCGCCCTCCTCGCGGAGGGCGTGGATAGAAATCTCCCACGGGGCCCGGACGCGATCCGGGTCTTTTGTCGCCCTCCTCGCGGAGGGCGTGGATAGAAATGACCTTATAGCACCCCGAAAAAGAACAACCAGCAGTCGCCCTCCTCGCGGAGGGCGTGGATAGAAATTTCCGCGCGCCGGACGTTTCAAACCCGGACGAGTCGCCCTCCTCGCGGAGGGCGTGGATAGAAATCGCAAGTATAAGCAGACCGTCAACGGCAAGACGGGTCGCCCTCCTCGCGGAGGGCGTGGATAGAAATAGCGAGGGCAACAGCAGCAAGGTGGAAAACCTGAGTCGCCCTCCTCGCGGAGGGCGTGGATAGAAATAGCCGATAGCCTATCGCCGTCCGGCTGTAATGCGGTCGCCCTCCTCGCGGAGGGCGTGGATAGAAATTGTACTTGCCTCTGTCGCCGAATTTGTGGACGCTGTCGCCCTCCTCGCGGAGGGCGTGGATA
>ERZ779880.2733-NODE-2733-length-11906-cov-8.753439_pt1 | contig 11906 bp, 9 predicted proteins | sample MGYA00511555_ERZ779880 | MGnify/ENA primary metagenome ERZ779880 (study PRJEB29588, sample SAMEA2145815) | human gut metagenome | biome: human gut; feature: human-associated habitat; material: faeces | place: Denmark | collected 2008/2010 ...
ATCAACAAGTGGGCACGTTTGACGGTTGAAGGGGTTTATAAAAAATATACTCATAAGTATAATACTTACGAGTATATTAAAAACATAAATATAACATTTTAATTAAATTCCTGCTAAAGGCAATACATAAACGTTATCATCTAAAGGATATACTGTATCTGTATTACATATTATTACCTTGAAACCTATTTGATAATTGGTTTTATCTAATTGTTTAAATCCCTTAACTGCATTATTATTAAATTTGATACCACTCTTACATTCAATTCTATTTAGTTTTCCATCTTGAATAATAACTAGATCAATTTCATTCATATCACTATCTCTATAGTAATAGAAGTTAGGTTCTATACCATTATTTACATAGCTTTTCTTAATTTCATTAATTATATATGTTTCAACAAAGCGTCCAGAAAATGCGCTCGCTCCTAAAATTTCACCAGAATTTAGTCTTGCTAAATAACATGCTAAACCAGTATCAGTAAAATACAATTTTGGTCTTTTTATTATTCTTTTAGAAATTGATATCTCATTATAAGGCTCTAATAAATATACAATATCACCAGCAATTAAAACACTAAGCCATGACATTACTGTTTTCTTATCAATTCCAATTATCTTAGCAATATTATCATAGATAAGCTCTTCTCCTGTAAGAGACGCAATCAATTCCATAAAACGCCTAAATTGGAATTTATCTCTAACATTAATCATTTCAGACACATCACGTTCAATATATGTTTCAACATAATCAGAATAAAATTTTTGAACATGAAGCATATCATTACTAAAAAGTTCTGGATAAAATCCTTTAACAATATTATTAAATAGTTCTATCATAGATAATGGATTTTCACTTGCTCTTTTTTGAATATTCAATATATCAAAATTAAAGATAGGTTCATCTCGATTAATAATTTCATTTCTAGATAGTGGCATCATATGAATGATAGATACACGACCTGCAAGGGACTCTGTTACACCCTTCATAAGCTTATACATTTGAGAACCTGTTAAAATAAACATCCCATAGTTATTAATCTTCTTCCGCTTTTCATTATTTACAACTTCTTCAATAACATTAAATAATTCAGGTGCACGTTGAACTTCATCTATTATTAGTGGCCAAGGATGCATTTGTAAAAATAATTCTGGATCTTTTTTGGCCATTTCTCTTTCTCTTGAACTATCAAGTGACACATAAGAAAAACCCATTTTTTCAAATTCAAATGCTAATGTAGATTTTCCTACTTGACGTGCTCCCGTTATTAAAGTAACTGGCTTTGATTTTACACTATCCAAAATTTGATTATAAATATGTCTTTTAATCATAGTATCATATCCTTTTCTAAAAACAATATAACACATTTTTTTAGGGAATTCAATTCCCTTTTTGCAGAAAACAATATATACTAAACAATTTTACATTTATATAACTAAACTTAAAAATCACTTCATTAAACATAAAATATAAGTTGAGTGCTTTATTTAATTTGTTTAATTATTCTTTACGTCCAATAAATCCCATCTAACTCGACTAACTCCGACTCGGTTTTTACCGAGTTAATTTTATCATAATTTTTTCTAAACAGTGAATTCGTTATTTTATTAACGTATCTATCATTTTGTACCAGTTATAAAATAAAAATTATCTTTTAAAAAAGCACCTACATTTTAATGCAAGTGCTTTTGTATATATTATATTTCCTTTTTAATTACATCTAAAGCCTCTTTTAGGCTATGTACAATAAAATAATCACCTTTTATATTAAGATTGCTTAAATCTAGCCAAATTGGCTTTATTTTAGCATTTAAAGCACCTGCTATATCTGATGTTAATGAATCACCTAGCATTATTACTTCATCGTTTTTTAAATTAATATCTTTAAGTACATAATCAAAAAAAGCTTTATCCGGCTTAGTTAAACTTATTTCTTCTGAAATATAAACCTTCTTTAAATACTTTAAAATACCACTTTTTTCAAGTCTTGATTTTTGAACAATCGTCGCACCATTTGTGACAGCATATATAGGAAGGCCTAAAGTATTTAGTTCTTTTAAAAAGATAGCTGCATCCTTAATTAGATATCCGCCATTTTTTAAATTATTAAAATATAATTCATTTATATCTTTAGGATTAACATTAATATTAAAATGACTAAAAAATGATGTCCATCTTAAGGTTATGCATTCTTCTCTTGAAATTTCTTTTTTTTCAAGCATTTTCCAATGTGCTAAATTAATACTTGAATATAGCTTTATATTTTCTTCTGTTGTTGGTATCCCGTATTTAATAAGTACCGGCTTTAAAGCTTCTAGCTCGCACTTATTAAAGTCCAATATTGTATTATCTATATCAGTTAATAAAGCTTTTATCATATTAAATCACACTAAATTTAATTTGTTCTAATATAGCAGAAGAAAAGCTTGATGAAATTGTAATTGTTAACTCTTTTGACATATCAAGTTCACTTACGTCAATACGAGCTAAATGAGAAGAGCTCTTATCTAAAATTTCTGTAGTATATGATGTAGTATTAGTTCCATCTGAAATTGTTATAGTTGCAGTACCTGCTGGTTTTTTTGAATCAGGTTTATTAGATGTGAATGTTAATTCAATGTTTGTAATTGCATCATATAAATTTTTAACCTTTAATACAGCATTTTTACTAGTTTGAGCATAAATACCTTTATCCTTATTAACATATGGAGCTGTATATGATAATTCAATACCATTTAAAGCTAAAGATCCCGTTGTATCACTTAAAATAGTTAAATCCATTGTTGTTGAAATAGATGTATCTTGATTAGCCTTTGAGTATAATACATTATAATCAAATCTGGCTTGATTTAGAATATCATATTCCGTTACAAAGCTTTTAGATACGTCATCTAAGGCATAATAAGATTCTTCAGCTTCTTCTATTTTAGTTTTACTTTCTAATGTAACTATACCTATTTCTTTAATCTTAGCATTTACTTCCTCTATTTTAGAATCATTCTTTAAAACAGGGGTTATACGAGATAGTAAATAGGATTCGGTAATACTTTTTGATTCACATTCTGTTTTATATAAATAATAAGCAAGCTCAGGATGATCAATAAAAGGATTACGATTTCCTTGTTCCTTATAGATTTCTTCATTGCGGTATAATTCTCTTGAATCGACGGGATCTTCAAAATTCCATTTTAGGATAGTATTTAAAATACCTATATAGCCTTCAGTTCCATTTTCAGCTTTTGAAGCTAGAGTAGTATCGTTTGTAAGCTCTAAATCTAAAGTTGAATCTTCATATCTTACTACCATATATAGTAGCATACGAGCTATATCGCCTTTTACTTCATCTCTTGGTTCAAATACTGTACTAGTCCATTTATTTCCGTAGTCATCTTTGTTTGTTGGATTTGATACTTCATCAAAATAGCTATTACTACGTGAGGAATTAATACGAGCTTCTGATACTCTTAAATGATGTAAATCAGAATAAGCATCATATTTTTGATCATTAAAGCCATGTGACTTAGCCCAAACATGTTCCTTATTCCATTGTCCGGATGCTGAGCCTGAATTATCCTTACCTAAACGTTCTCCGGTATAAATACACTCTACATAATCACCATCATAAGAATCAATTGTCTTAAGTGATGTACTATTTGAAAGAATATCTGTAGTAACAGAACTATAGTATCCTTCATAGGTAGGTATTGTTGGAGGATTTGTAGGTGTTGGAGTAGTTGGTATTGGTGTTGAAACTGCAGGTTTACTTGTAGATGGATTAGTTGTAGAAACATTTGATGATTCTTTCTTTAATCCACATGATGTTGTAGCAAATACACCTAAAGCAATTAAGCTAAGCATTGATAAATGTTTTAGTTTCATAATTTTATATCCTTTTGAGAAAAATATAAGGGATAATACAACTGATTATCCCTTATTGTTTAGTTTTGCGACAATTATATACTAAATATTAAGCTGCTTTATATGCAACATCGATAGATGTAAACTTTAAAGTAGCAGATGGATAAATTGTAATTGTCTTACCATCTGCAGACACTTCATAAGTATATCCACTTGTTAGATTTGATGTGATACCATAACCAACATATCCATCCGCTAATGTAATAACCATTTCAGCACCACCATAGATTCTAAAATCAATAACTCCTTTAGTTGTGCCAATGTAAACCGTATTTGGAGCAGTCTGTGACTTTCTATATACAACAGCACTCTTAATAATAGTTGCATCAAATGCACAATAATCTTTCAAATCAACAGATTCCTCTGTTGAGCAATCTTTGTTTTTAACAGATGTTCCAACTGTAATACTTGTCTTTAAAGCATCATCAGGGATTATAACAGCAGCAGGTTTCTTAGTCTTAAATGTAACATCTTCACTCTTAGACTCAGAACCTGAAGTTGCAGTTAAAGTAACTACAACCTCAACTTCCTCATCAGTAGGTGTAATTACAACCTTACCATTTTCAACTTTAGCAGTTGAGCCTGATTTAACAACAGCTGTAATTCCATCACCTAATGTGATTGTTGCATCTCCTCTGTAAAATTCAGCAAATTTCTTCTTTGCAGAATCCAAAGCTTTTTGAGCTTTTTCTGCATCAGTTAATTCACTTGCTTTTACAAATGTAACATCATCTGCAGCAGTAACAATGAATGAACTACCACAAATAACACCCTTAACATTAATTGTATCACCAACATGAATCTTTGCTAAGATTGCATCATATAAAGTCTTAGTAGCTGCATCTGCAAATGGAGTAGTACCTTCCATTAATACAGCTGTATATTCTTTTGAATTAATTGTAAACTTAGCTAAAGTTTGCATAGTTGAAGAATACTTACCAGTTTCTGACTTAAATCCTGAAGATAATTCACTAACAACAACACCATCAACTTTTGCAATTTGATTTTGTTTATAAAGAATGTCATTTCCAGCAGTTAAATCTGCAGTTAAATCAACACATTTATTTGCAACGGCTGCATTATTCTTTGATGAATCAACTTCAATATTACCAAAGCAAGCTTCATAAATTCCATTATAAACAGAAGATGTTTGACCAGTAATCTTTACATAGTCACCAATCTTAAGTGCTTTATAAGCAGCTTCTTCAATATAGCAGTTATAAGCATAGAATCCACCATAGCCATTTTCTTCTTGAATGAATAATGAGCATTGAGTCTTATTATTAAAAGAACTTAATGTTGACTTTACTTGAACATAACCAGCAATATCCATTGTATTCTTGCTTGCACAAGTATCATAGAATTTCTTGAATGTGTCTTCAGCATTGATTGCTTTTTCAATACGAACTCTATATGAATCAGTTTGAGCAGTATTTGAACCACTTTCAAGAGTTGCGTAATATGTAACTTCAGTTAATTTATCAGTAGGAAGTGTTACAACTGCTGTTGCATCTTCTAATGACTCATCTACATCCTTAGTAGCAGGATCATCTTCAACATATTTAAATGATAATAAATTATCATTACTTGAATGCCATACTAATTTAACATTTACTTTTCCATCTGATACATAAGAAGGAACCTTAAAATCATTTGAAACCTTTTGTCCCTCATTTTGAATAACAATAGTCTTTGCTAATTCTTGTAATTTTTCTTCTGATAATGTTTTACTACCACAAGATGTTAATACTGTAGTTCCAGTAGCTAGTGCAACTAATGCACCTAACGATAAAACCTTTTTAAAAGCTTTCATATTTTTTTCTCCTTTGTTCTTCCACTTTACTTTAAATCACTTAATGTATTAATAGTATACGAATTTTCTGTACTAGTCTTAAAACATTTTACAGATTTAAGACTTTTAACATATTTTTGTGCTATTTCCTTAGTTACAGAACTGTCATTTAAAGTTAACGTAATTTCTTTATTATTTTGTGTACCCTTGAATGTTACAACTCCATTTGTTACTTCAACAGAAGAAATCGTAACATTTGCTAAATCATTGTAATAATTTTTAGATTTAAGTGTGGTATATAATGGTGATCCTGTAGGCATTGTAATATTTGTTGTACAACCATGCACTGATTTTTCACCAGTTGTCCAACCAACAACCTTAACATAATTTCCAGTTTTTAAAATAGCAGCTAAATTAGTATCATAACCAATTACAACACTATAAGTATAATATTTTTTGGTTGTTGAATCATAATTTTCAACAGTAGCTGTTTGAAATGAACTTCCTGAAACACTTGTTACATATGCATCAAACTGAACACATGTTGGAATATCAGTTGTCTTATCATAGTAATCATTTTCATTTAAATCTTTAATTGTGACTTTATTTATTTCTTCACTATAATAAATATCTACAGTTGAAGCATCCGAATGAATATGAAGTTTATTCTTTTCAGCCTTTTTTTCAGCTTTTTCAAAATACTTATAATACTTTCCTTCTACACCACAATTGTTTGTTGAATAACCATTTTCAACTATCTCCAAATTTAGATTTCTATAAGTATCGCTATCAGCAGTTTTGTACCAAATATAACCTAAATATCTACTTCCATTTGTATCTTTTTCAGCTGAAGAGCCTTCTGCTTCAACAATTATACTAGTAGCTTTAGACAATGTCTCTTCATTATATTTTGAAGCTGCCTTACCCCATTTTTCATATCTTGCAGTAGATTCTGGAGTATCAATAGATAAATATCTTATGACCATTGTTTTTTTAGAATATTTAGTACGAATTGTTGTAGTATCTCCATCTGTATAAGAAACCACTTCACATTCTTCAATGCCATTATCAATAAATGTTTTTGATTCGGTTGCAGTTCTTTCCAGCTTTAGTGTTCCTGTAATATCATCATTACCACCGCAGGAAGTAATTAATAATCCTGCGGTAGCAACAAAGCATCCAGAAACGATTGCTTTAAAAATTTTTTTCATAGATTAAACCTTTTTATTTTGTATAATATACAGTTTCATCATATGATTCTTTTAAGAAGTCTTCGATTTTTTGATCTGTAACTTGACCCTTAGTAATCTTTAAAACATTAACAACACATGTTCCTATTTGTGTACGAGCTACTGATGAACCATTAAATGCATCTGATGTAAAGTATGAATTTGAAGCACCAAGAGTTTGGCCTAATAAGATACAATCTTTAACAAGACCTTCCTTAGTTTCAAGACCTGCATTAAAACCTTCATCAGAATATACAGAATTACGAATTGGGTTATAACCTGAAGCTACAGAATATGATGCTTGAATCTTTGTTGATAATAAAACCTTAACAAACTTCCAAGTTGCTACAGCTTTTTCGTCGCTACCTTGGTCAAACATTACTAGAGATGGTCCTTGTGAAATTGTTTGATTATTTTTTGCATCAATACCAGGTAAAGCTGTTACAGCTGCATCAAAAGCACCACTTGCTGGTTCTTGCTTACTTGCACCACCAGTTGATCCAATTGAGAAAAAGCTTCCTTGATAACTTGCTTTATTATCATTCTTTACATCATACTTTGTAAATAATGATGATGTATATGAGTTAAGAATTGATTTTGTTGTGAAATAACCATTATCAAACTTATCCTTAATTTCCTTTAAAAATGCCTTTGATACATCGTTATTAAATAATATTTTTTCTGATCCTGACTTTTTACCATCAGTGTATAATTTACCAGCATTGTTCTTGTTCTGATATTGTTCAAGATAAGTAATAATCCAGTTTGATTCTGAATCGTAACCAAGTGGAGTTGACTTTGGATAAAGTGTCTTTAACTTAGCACATGCATCCCATAACTCGTCCCAAGTTGTTGGAACAGCGATTTTATTAGCATCTAGAACAGTCTTATTGTAATATAAAACCTCTGTTGAACGAGCCATTGGAATTGAATATGTACCATCTTGAACGTAGCTTGTTCCTTCAGTCATGTATGTAGAAATAAAATCAGACCATTCCTCTTTTGAATAACCATATTCTGAATTATCAATATAATTTTGTAAATTCAATACTTTTCCAGTCTTCAAATAAGACGCAACATGGTCGGGATAGCAATATGCTAATGATGGTTGAGTATTAGCACTTAATGTTGAAGTAACCTTAGTCTTTAAAGTATCATAGCTAAAACCATTAGTAATTTTAACAGTCCATCCAGAATTTTCCTTTTCAAAATCGTCCTTTGCAACATTTAAAATAGCCATTAAATCATCACCGGCTGTTGTATAGAAATCAATTGTATGTGAATTGTCAGTTCCACATGAAGTCAATGAAACAGCAGCTAATAATCCTGCTAAAGCAGTACCACTTAAAACTTTAATTTTTTTCATTTTTATATTTTCTCCTTTGTTTTTTGTGTTATCCTTATCCTATTTTTATCCTAACCTTTTATTCCACTCTTTGATACACCCTTCATAATATATTTTCTGAAGAATAAGAATACAATGAATAATGGTATAGACACAATTAATGCCGCAGCCATCTTCATTGGGTAATCAGTACCCTCAGACGTAATTCCACAAGAAGCCATCCAGTTAGAAACAAGTCTCCATTCTGAAGAGTTTACAAGTTGTGGCCACATATATGAATTCCATGTTCCAATAAGTTTCAAAATTGTAATTGAAACAATTGTTGGAGCAGAAAGTGGAACCATTACTTTTATTAGATACTTTGCATCACTACATCCATCTACCTTTGCAGCCTTGTAAAGAGTATCAGGAATTTGCAAAAATGCATTTCTCAATAGATAAATATAATATATTGAAACTAAGAATGGCAAAATCATAATTGTATATGTATCAGACCACCCAAAATCTCTTGTTGTTGTAATAAAATTTGTTGTAGTAAATAACTCACCTGGAATCATCATAGTCATTAGCATTAACGTAAATACAAAATTTTTTCCTTTAAATTGCATTTTCGCAAATGCATATGCTCCGACAATTGTCATAATTAAACCAATAGCGGTTGATAAAATACCAACTACTAATGAATTGATTAATGTTTCTACGAATAAATTATTACTATATGAAAAAGCATCCGCATAATTTGAAAAATCAATTGTATGAGGGAACATTGTTGGAACAGTTGCTTCATACTCTGGAGTTGTTTTTAAAGATGTAATTATCATCCAATAGAATGGGAAAATTGACAAGATTGCCACGAATGTTAATAAAGCATATACAACAACCTTTATAATTATTTTCTTTCTTTGGTCCTTCTTCTCTTGATTTTGAATATCAAAACCTAGATTTTCTTGCGAATTTAATGCTACATCAGATGATGTAATCTTTTCATCAATATTTTGACTCATTGAAAACACCTCCTAATAATGTACTTTCTTCTTACTTACAGCTAGATTAATCAGTGTAAAGACAAGAATAATTCCAAATAATATCAATGATCCTGCAGCAGCTAAACCTGTACTATCATTTCCAATTTGGTCATAAATATAACCAACCATCGTATTAATATAACTATTAGAAACTTTTTCTGCACCGTAAATACCAACAACAGCCGTATATGCTTTAAATCCACCAATAAAACCAGTAATAATTAAATATGATAGCATTGGAGAAATAAGTGGAACTGTAATCTTCATTAATGTTGTAAACCTGTTTGCACCATCAACCTTAGCTGCATCATAATATTGTTTATTAACATTTTGTAATGCACCAAATAAAATTAAAATCTTAAATGGAAGGCCAGCCCAAATTTCATAAATAATTACAACAAATCTATTAGCCCAAATATTTTCAGGTGAAATACTGGTCCAATTAATGCTCGTTCCTAATATTTTGTTGATTAAACCTAAAGAATATGCTCCTTCTGCTGTACCAGTTGGTGAAATAATTGAGAACATTGTAGCAAATACTGCACCAATAGCTAAAGCATTTGTTAAATATGGTAAAAAGAATATTGTTTGATATGCTTTTTGTAATGCCTTAATAGAGTTCAAACCTACTGATATTAATAATGCAATAATAGTAGATATTGGAACTGATATAAATGCAAACAATAACGTATTAAGTAAGCAATACTTAAACTTATTATATTTAACAACATATGAGAAGTTTCCAATTCCAGCAGTTACAATTCCATCAGCACCTTCAACTTTAAAAGCATCAATTGTTGTTTTAATTAATGGATAAAAAGTAAAGATAGCCATTAAGACAATAATTGGAAGTAACCATAACCATCCTTTATTGTTATAGCAAACTCTACCAAATGCCTTCATATTTTCTTTAAATGTACGTCCACGAAGACGTCCCCACCATGCTTTTGTAGCTTCTTTTGAATTTTGGCCCCACTCTTTCATCGCTAGTCCTTTATCTTTAAACCAGCTTTTAGTTGATGTGCCAATCTTCTTGAAGAAACCGACAAATGCATTGCCCTTTTTTTCTTCTTGATTTGCCATTATCTCAACCTCATTTCACTGTCCTTATTGAATATGAATACTTTGTTTGGTTTCAAATCAAACTTAAGTTCTGTTGAGTCAGGTAATTTAATATCAGAGTCAATTATTGTTCTTACAGTTGGCTTAGTTGAAGCAGCATGCTTAGAAACAATTGACTTATCGCGTCCCATAACTTCAATATTTTGTTTTTGAAGAGTTAATACACCCTTATTATCATTAAAGATATATCCTTCAGGACGGATTGCAACGTAAACCTCTTGATCATCGTGATTAGTGTCCATAATCTTTTCATCATCAATATATACACCATGATCTTTAATTACACCTCTAAAGATATTAATAGGTGGAGTACCTAAGAAGTTAGCAACGAATAGGTTAGCAGGATCATCATAAATTTCCTGAGGATTTCCCATTTGTTGAACAACTCCTTCCTTCATAACAAGAATTGAATCACAAATAGACATTGCTTCTTCTTGGTCATGTGTTACGAAGATAGTTGTAATACCAGTTTCAACCTGAATACGTTTGATTTCCTCACGAGTTTGAAGACGAAGTCTTGCATCTAGGTTAGAAAGAGGCTCATCAAGTAATAATACACTTGGCATCTTTACAAGGGCACGAGCAATTGCAACACGTTGCTGTTGACCACCTGATAATTCACTTGGTTTACGATTTAATAATCCTTCAATTTGAACAAGCTTAGCCGCATCAAATGCTCTTTGCTTTGCTTCATCCTTAGGAACACGCATATTCTCAAGTGGGAACATAATATTTTGTTCTACAGTCATATGAGGATATAATGCGTAGTTTTGGAATACTAAACCAATACCTCTCTTTTCTGGTGCTAGAGTTGTAACATCGTCATCGCCAAAAATAATGTTACCTGAAGTTGGCTGTTCAAGTCCGCTTAGCATAAATAAGGTTGTTGACTTACCACAACCTGAAGGTCCTAATAGACCAATAAGCTTTCCTGAAGGAATTTCAACGTCTAAATCGTTGACAGCAACAACTTTAGTTTTGGCTTTCTTATTTTCGAAAACCTTAGTTAAATGTTTTAATGTTATTTTCATAACGTTCCTCCGTACGGCACTAATATATTTTTTTTGCATATCTATTTTATCATATTTATAAAATCAATACAATAAGAGAATTGGTCAAAAATAAACCAAAAACAAGAAAATACTTCTTGAAATGTAAACGTTTTTTACAATATTTAATATTAGTATACGAATTATTTTACATTTTAACAGTAATTCATTTTTATTTTGATTAAACATAATATATTATTACAGAATACATACATCTTTATTTTCTTAGGTTAAAATAGCATTATTCATAAAAAATCCTAAAAGATTTTAAGCTTATTTTTTAACTCTATTTAGGTAAAAATGCCCTTTTTGGCCTTTTTTTGAGGAAAAGTGGTAAAAAAGTATAACAGAGTGATACTTTTGAAGCGAATTTTCGAAAATATAAAACTTTATAAATATTTGACAAAATTTAACACTAGTGCTAA
>ERZ779880.2737-NODE-2737-length-11894-cov-2.545485_pt1 | contig 11894 bp, 11 predicted proteins | sample MGYA00511555_ERZ779880 | MGnify/ENA primary metagenome ERZ779880 (study PRJEB29588, sample SAMEA2145815) | human gut metagenome | biome: human gut; feature: human-associated habitat; material: faeces | place: Denmark | collected 2008/2010 ...
TGGAGAGAATACCCGCCGCGATGACCGCGGGGATGGGCGCCCAGAATTTAATCAACCAGGCGTGTTTGAATTGCTGCCATGACATGAATGTAGCCTCTGAACTCAGAAGGTTTGAAACAAGAGTCGCGAATCATACACCATGCAAATTTATTTTCGGGGTAATAATTCACAAAAATAATAGTTAGATCAAATTTCTCTCTGAACCTGGAAAGGCTGGCGACATCAGGGCTTTAATGCCACAATCCTCTTTTCTTCTCATGCAGGACGAATGATGAAAAAACTCGCAATTGCAGGCGCGCTCATGTTGCTGGCGGGCTGTGCCGAAGTCGAAAACTATAACAATGTCGTGAAAACCCCCGCGCCGGACTGGCTGGCGGGCTACTGGCAGACCAAAGGGCCGCAACGTGCGCTGGTCAGCCCGGAAGCGATAGGCAGCCTGATTGTCACTAAAGAGGGCGATACCCTAGATTGCCGTCAGTGGCAGCGGGTGATTGCTGTGCCGGGCAAGTTGACATTGATGTCTGATGATCTCACTAACGTTACCGTAAAACGTGAGCTGTACGAGGTTGAGCGTGACGGTAACACCATTGAGTACGATGGTATGACGATGGAGCGTGTGGATCGCCCGACGGCAGAGTGTGCCGCTGCGCTGGATAAAGCGCCGTTACCGACGCCATTGCCGTAATGAAATCTCCCCGGCTTGCCGCCGGGGATGAATTTAAAGCACCTCTTCGATAACCCACACGCTAACGCTGCCGCCGTTGCAAAAGAAGGTCGCTTCGCCGTTTTCGTCGGTTACTACACTCTCTTGCCGGTTCCCAAGAAAATCACGCCAGGTTTTATTGCCGTAATTCTCTCCTAAATGAATGGTTTTTTCGCCATCATCTCCGTTCGACATGACCACCACGCAGCCGGGATATTCGTCGGTGCCACTGCGGCTAAAGGCAATGCAGTTCGGATGGTCGAAAAATAACGTCTGTACACCGTGGGCGAAACGCTGACGGGCGAGAATTAACTCATCAAGCTGTTCGATTATTGGCATATCTATCGGATAGGTTTGCCCGTCACCACCGACATCTTCGTAATGCGCACCGTAGAGGTCCGGATAGAACACCGAAGGAACGCCATTTTCCCGCAACAAAATTAGAGCATACGCCAGCGGTTTAAACCACGGTTCGACCGGTGCTTCGAGGGCTTGCAACGGTTGGGTGTCGTGGTTGGCAACGAGGGTTACGGCGTGAAAAGGATCGGCTTCCACCAGCGTCCCAGTGAAAATCTGCGTCATGTCGTAGTCGCGCCCCATGCGCGATGCTTCATGGAATTTCATCTGCAGCGGCGCATCAAACAGCATGGTTTTGCCTTCCACCTGATCAATATACGTTTGCAGCTTATCAACTTCATGCGACCAGTACTCCGCCACAATAAACAGCGGCTTTGGCGCAACTTCCTGTACGTGTTCGATCCACTCTTTATAAAACCAGGCTGGAATATGTTTGACCGCATCAAGACGAAAACCGTCGCATTGCGTTTGTTCCATCACCCAGCGCGCCCAGTATTTAATCTCTTCCGTCACGGCATGATTGCGAAAATCGATATTCTCGCCCATCAGATAATCGAAATTACCGAGTTCATCATCAACCTGATCGTTCCAGCCTTCGCCGGTGTAGTCGTTAACAATTTTAAAAATGCCATCTTCATTGGGGTTTTCGATATGGTCGATACCGCTAAAACATTTGAAATCCCAGATAAACTGTGAGTATTGCCCGGCACGAGCGGGGAAGGTGTAACGCGTCCAGCCTTCGCATTCAATGATTTCTTCATCAATTTGCGTACGGTCATCAGCATTAACGCGCTGCACGCGAATAGCTTCTTTTTCATCCGCGCCCATTTTGTGGTTGACTACCACGTCCAACAGCACCGCAATGTCATTACGTTTCAGGGCGTCAATGGCGGCCAGCAGTTGTACTTTATCGCCATATTTAGTAGGGATGCTGCCTTTCTGATCAAACTCACCTAAATCAAATAAATCATAGGAGTCGTAGCCGACCGAATACCCGCCCGATGCGCCTTTATAGGCGGGCGGCAACCAGACCATATTGATACCAATATCATTAAAACCGTCGGCGCGCTCGGCCAATTCAGGCCAGAGCTTACCGCCTTCCGGGTAATACCAGTGAAAACATTGTAACAGCGTGGGATTACGCATTCTTCGACTCCATTCAAGGGGAACATTAGAAGCGTAGCCGTAATCGGATTATTCGCGAGCCATCGACTCATTCAGATTCAAAAGAGGTTATCCTGCGGAGCCAGCACAAAGCCGCCCTGATCGCCATAGGCACTCAACACCGATTTTTGCACCGATGACTGACCGACCAGTTTCGCCAGTTCATCCATCCGAATCTGTAATAACTGCTTTACCTTGCTTTCGTTGTCGAGAATCAGGCGCAGCATCGGGCGGAGCTGCTCCTGCATCGTGGTGGACGGGTCAACCTCTTCAGTCAAATGTGCAATCTCCTGCACCGCATTAACATACGCCATTTCGCTGGCGATGAGTTCGTCCCATTGTTCTTCCGTTGCCAGGCGTAACATGAGCTGGCTTTTTTCGACGAGTTGTTGCCAGGCGAAATATAAATGCGGTGCATGGTTCATCAGACTGGGTCCTGAATCAAAGAAGGGGAGAGTAACGACTCTTTCCAGGCATCGGCAATATTGCGCATTAATGTTTCCACTTCTTCGACTGCGGAGACATCGTTGCGTAAATTGGCTTGCAGCAAACGCCTGACCATATAGCTATAAAGAGCAATCAAGTTTTGGGTTAGTTCGTCTTTGCTCTCTTCATCAAGACTCACCCGCAGTCCGTTCTCAATGATGTTGATCGCTTTTGACAAAGAGACGCCTTTGCCTTGCTGATTGTTGTCCTGCATAAACAGGCGCGCTCTAACCAGTGCGCTCAGCACTCCATCAAATAGCATGGTGACCAGCTGCTGCTGGCTGGCGCTCATTACGGCGCTTTCGACGCCAATTTGTGCATAGGCTTGGGTGCCTTTTGCCGCGTACATGACCTGTCTCCCGATGAATAATGATTACTTGGAATTACTGTTGTTTTCGAACTGCTGCGTTAAGTAGCTGCTTGTGCTGTTTAACGAGGTCATTAAAACGTCCAGTTGGGTAAATTGTTCTTTGTAGCGCGCGACCTGCGCGTCAATGCGATCGCTGGCGGCGTTGTAGTCTTTAGTTAATTTATTCAGGGTCTTACTAACGCCATCGGTAGCGGCTTTAATAATGCCCGTTGTCGAAAGCCAACTGGTCAGGTTGCTGCCGATGGTGGTCGTGATGCCGGTTTTTTTACCATCGCCAACAATCAATGCACCTACGCCGCTGGCATCTTTTTTCAGTGCAGCGGTGAGTTTGTCGGCATCCAGTTCCAGTTTGCCATCGCTGGGATCGGTCGTGATACCAATCTGCGCCAACGTTTTATAGCTGGAAGAACTGACGGTATTACTCAGCATCGACTTCAACTGCGTCTGAATCGTCCGCAGCGTGGAGTCGCCGAGCAGTGCGCCATTGCTAGAACTCTGGCTATCAGCTCCCGCATCTACGGCGGTGTATTTGGTCAGGCTGCTGAAGGTATCTATTAGCGAGTTATAGGCATTCACCCAATCTTTAATCGCCGTTTGCGCTTTGGAGGTGTCCTGAGTGATGGTTAGCGTCTGGTTGCCCGTGGTGACATCGTTCAGGTTCAGGGTGATGTTTTCCAGCGCGTCGCTGATGGTGTTGCTGCTGTTCTCAATGGCGACGTTGTTGACCGTCAGCTGCGCATTCTGGGCGGCGACCGAGACCTCCATGCCGTTGCTGCTGGCACTGGCGTCATAGCCCATAAAACTTTGTAGCGCATCATCACCGCTAACCGAGAGCGTCATCGCATTGTCAAGGCCGGTGTCATTTGATGTGACTGACAGACGATAATCACCGTTACCCACGTTAATAATGCTCGCGCTAACACCTGCTTTTGCGTTGTTGATGGCATCACGGATCCCGCTTAACGACGAGTTAGCCGCGCTGATATCAATGGTAATCGGATCTTTGTCGCCGCCTTGTTGAATGGTGAGTTTACTGTCGCTGGTGGCGATCGCCGTTTTCGTATCGTCTCTGGTGGTGCGCGTGGTCAGGGTTTGCGCCTGCGCCAGATGGGTGACGCTGATGGTGTATTTCCCGGCGATGGCGTTACCCGCGGTGGTGGCACTGAACGCGGTGGTGCTGCTGGTGGCGGAAAAAAGATCGGCTTTAGACAATGCAGTATTGGCGGTCTGGAAAGTCGTCAGCGCGCTTTTCAGCGTACCGTAGGCGCTAAGTTTAGCGGTAAACGACGATTGCTGATTTGAAATGGGGGTTAGCGTCGCTTTTTGCGCGGCGGTGAGGCTATCAAGGATTGAACTTAAATCCAGACCTGACCCGACTCCCAGCGATGAAATACTTGCCATGCGATTTCCTTTTATCATTCGACACGTAAAACGAATACCGGGGTTATCGGCCTGAATTGCGCAAAGTTTACGTTTAATTGTTTTTTTTAATAGCGGGAATAAGGGGCAGAGAAAAGAGTATTTCGGCGACTAACAAAAAATGGCTGTTTGTGAAAAAAATTCTAAAGGTTGTTTTACGACAGACGATAACAGGTTTGACGGCGATTGAGCCGACGGGTGGAAACCCAATACGTAATCAACGACTTGCAATATAGGATAACGAATCATGGCACAAGTCATTAATACCAACAGCCTCTCGCTGATCACTCAAAATAATATCAACAAGAACCAGTCTGCGCTGTCGAGTTCTATCGAGCGTCTGTCTTCTGGCTTGCGTATTAACAGCGCGAAGGATGACGCCGCAGGTCAGGCGATTGCTAACCGTTTTACTTCTAACATTAAAGGCCTGACTCAGGCGGCCCGTAACGCCAACGACGGTATTTCTGTTGCGCAGACCACCGAAGGCGCGCTGTCCGAAATCAACAACAACTTACAGCGTATTCGTGAACTGACGGTTCAGGCCACTACAGGGACTAACTCCGATTCTGACCTGGACTCCATCCAGGACGAAATCAAATCTCGTCTTGATGAAATTGACCGCGTATCCGGCCAGACCCAGTTCAACGGCGTGAACGTGCTGGCGAAAGACGGTTCAATGAAAATTCAGGTTGGTGCGAATGACGGCGAAACCATCACGATCGACCTGAAAAAAATCGATTCTGATACTCTGGGTCTGAATGGCTTTAACGTAAATGGTAAAGGTACTATTACCAACAAAGCTGCAACGGTAAGTGATTTAACTTCTGCTGGCGCGAAGTTAAACACCACGACAGGTCTTTATGATCTGAAAACCGAAAATACCTTGTTAACTACCGATGCTGCATTCGATAAATTAGGGAATGGCGATAAAGTCACAGTTGGCGGCGTAGATTATACTTACAACGCTAAATCTGGTGATTTTACTACCACTAAATCTACTGCTGGTACGGGTGTAGACGCCGCGGCGCAGGCTGCTGATTCAGCTTCAAAACGTGATGCGTTAGCTGCCACCCTTCATGCTGATGTGGGTAAATCTGTTAATGGTTCTTACACCACAAAAGATGGTACTGTTTCTTTCGAAACGGATTCAGCAGGTAATATCACCATCGGTGGAAGCCAGGCATACGTAGACGATGCAGGCAACTTGACGACTAACAACGCTGGTAGCGCAGCTAAAGCTGATATGAAAGCGCTGCTCAAAGCAGCGAGCGAAGGTAGTGACGGTGCCTCTCTGACATTCAATGGCACAGAATATACCATCGCAAAAGCAACTCCTGCGACAACCACTCCAGTAGCTCCGTTAATCCCTGGTGGGATTACTTATCAGGCTACAGTGAGTAAAGATGTAGTATTGAGCGAAACCAAAGCGGCTGCCGCGACATCTTCAATTACCTTTAATTCCGGTGTACTGAGCAAAACTATTGGGTTTACCGCGGGTGAATCCAGTGATGCTGCGAAGTCTTATGTGGATGATAAAGGTGGTATCACTAACGTTGCCGACTATACAGTCTCTTACAGCGTTAACAAGGATAACGGCTCTGTGACTGTTGCCGGGTATGCTTCAGCGACTGATACCAATAAAGATTATGCTCCAGCAATTGGTACTGCTGTAAATGTGAACTCCGCGGGTAAAATCACTACTGAGACTACCAGTGCTGGTTCTGCAACGACCAACCCGCTTGCTGCCCTGGACGACGCAATCAGCTCCATCGACAAATTCCGTTCTTCCCTGGGTGCTATCCAGAACCGTCTGGATTCCGCAGTCACCAACCTGAACAACACCACTACCAACCTGTCCGAAGCGCAGTCCCGTATTCAGGACGCCGACTATGCGACCGAAGTGTCCAACATGTCGAAAGCGCAGATCATTCAGCAGGCCGGTAACTCCGTGCTGGCAAAAGCTAACCAGGTACCGCAGCAGGTTCTGTCTCTGCTGCAGGGTTAATCGTTGTAACCTGATTAACTGAGACTGACGGCAACGCCAAATTGCCTGATGCGCTGCGCTTATCAGGCCTACAAGTTGAATTGCAATTTATTGAATTTGCACATTCTTGTAGGCCGGATAAGGCGTTTACGCCGCATCCGGCAACATAAAGCGCAATTTGTCAGCAACGTGCTTCCCCGCCACCGGCGGGGTTTTTTCTGCCTGGAATTTACCTGTAACCCCCAAATAACCCCTCATTTCACCCACTAATCGTCCGATTAAAAACCCTGCAGAAACGGATAATCATGCCGATAACTCATATAACGCAGGGCTGTTTATCGTGAATTCACTCTATACCGCTGAAGGTGTAATGGATAAACACTCGCTGTGGCAGCGTTATGTCCCGCTGGTGCGTCACGAAGCATTGCGCCTGCAGGTTCGACTGCCCGCGAGCGTGGAACTTGACGATCTGCTACAGGCGGGCGGCATTGGGTTACTTAATGCCGTCGAACGCTATGACGCCCTACAAGGAACGGCATTTACAACTTACGCAGTGCAGCGTATCCGTGGCGCTATGCTGGATGAACTTCGCAGCCGTGACTGGGTGCCGCGCAGCGTGCGACGCAACGCGCGTGAAGTGGCACAGGCAATAGGGCAACTGGAGCAGGAACTTGGCCGCAACGCCACGGAAACTGAGGTAGCGGAACGTTTAGGGATCGATATTGCCGATTATCGCCAAATGTTGCTCGACACCAATAACAGCCAGCTCTTCTCCTACGATGAGTGGCGCGAAGAGCACGGCGATAGCATCGAATTGGTTACTGATGATCATCAACGAGAAAACCCGCTACAACAACTACTGGACAGTAATCTGCGCCAGCGGGTGATGGAAGCTATCGAAACGTTGCCGGAGCGCGAAAAACTGGTATTAACCCTCTATTACCAGGAAGAGCTGAATCTCAAAGAGATTGGTGCAGTGCTGGAGGTCGGGGAATCGCGGGTCAGTCAGTTACACAGCCAGGCTATTAAACGGTTACGCACTAAACTGGGTAAGTTATAACGTCAGTAAATGCCGCACTTTAACTTTGACTACCAGGAGTTCTTAATGATGGTGCAGCACCTGAAAAGACGGCCATTAAGCCGCTATCTTAAAGACTTTAAACACAGCCAGACCCATTGCGCGCATTGCCGTAAATTGCTCGATCGCATTACCTTAGTTCGCGACGGCAAAATAGTGAATAAAATCGAGATTTCCCGCCTGGACACGCTGCTTGATGAAAATGGCTGGCAAACGGAACAAAAATCATGGGCGGCATTGTGCCGATTTTGCGGTGATTTACATTGCAAAACGCAGAGTGATTTTTTCGATATTATCGGCTTTAAGCAATTTCTTTTTGAGCAAACTGAAATGAGCCCTGGTACGGTGCGTGAATATGTCGTTCGTCTGCGCCGTTTGGGGAATCATCTACACGAGCAAAATATTTCCCTCGATCAGCTGCAGGACGGTTTCCTTGATGAAATCCTCGCCCCGTGGCTGCCCACCACCAGCACCAACAATTACCGCATCGCGTTACGGAAGTATCAACACTATCAGCGCCAAACCTGTACCGGACTTGTGCAGAAATCCTCCAGCCTGCCTGCTTCTGATATATATTAAATAAGAATAAGATGTAGCGGAGTTGTTTTTGTGTTTACAAACAATGGCTCTACACTGCAAACAGACATAACAACATTCGGGGTGAATATGAAATTAGCACATCTGGGACGTCAGGCATTGATGGGTGTGATGGCCGTAGCGCTGATTGCGGGCATGAGCGTTAAAAGTTTTGCAGATGAAGGTCTGCTTAATAAAGTTAAAGAGCGCGGCACGCTGCTGGTAGGGCTGGAAGGTACTTATCCGCCGTTCAGTTTTCAGGGGGATGACGGCAAATTAACCGGTTTTGAAGTGGAATTTGCCCAACAGCTGGCAAAACATCTTGGCGTTGAGGCGTCACTAAAACCGACCAAATGGGACGGTATGCTGGCGTCGCTGGACTCTAAACGTATTGATGTGGTGATTAATCAGGTCACCATTTCTGATGAGCGCAAGAAAAAATACGATTTCTCAACCCCGTACACCATTTCTGGTATTCAGGCGCTGGTGAAAAAAGGTAACGAAGGCACCATTAAAACAGCCGATGATCTGAAAGGCAAAAAAGTGGGGGTCGGTCTGGGCACCAACTATGAAGAGTGGCTGCGGCAGAATGTTCAGGGAGTCGATGTGCGTACCTATGATGATGACCCGACCAAATATCAGGATCTGCGCGTAGGGCGTATCGATGCGATCCTCGTTGATCGTCTGGCGGCGCTGGATCTGGTGAAGAAAACCAACGATACGCTGGCAGTAACCGGTGAAGCATTCTCCCGTCAGGAGTCTGGCGTGGCGCTGCGTAAAGGAAATGAAGACCTGCTGAAAGCAGTGAATGATGCAATTGCGGAAATGCAAAAAGACGGCACTTTGCAAGCCCTTTCCGAAAAATGGTTTGGTGCTGATGTGACCAAATAATCAGCATAATGACAAAAAAGGGCGCTTTCACTAGCGCCTTTTTTATTTACGCGTTTTCAGCGTGCATAATGAGAAAATCACAACAACACACATCGGAGGCTGTTATGCCACTGCATAATTTAACCCGTTTTCCACGGCTGGAGTTTATCGGCGCGCCAACGCCGCTCGAATATCTGCCGCGCTTTTCTGATTATCTAGGACGGGAAATTTTCATCAAACGGGATGACGTCACCCCCATGGCAATGGGCGGCAATAAATTACGTAAGCTAGAATTTCTCGCGGCAGATGCTCTGCGTGAAGGTGCCGATACGCTGATTACTGCCGGGGCGATCCAGTCTAACCATGTGCGGCAGACTGCCGCAGTCGCTGCCAAACTCGGTCTGCACTGCGTGGCGCTGCTGGAAAATCCTATTGGCACAACCGCAGAAAACTATTTAACCAACGGCAATCGCTTGTTGCTGGATCTGTTCAATACCCAGATTGAAATGTGCGACGCACTGACCGATCCCAATGCCCAACTGGAAGAGCTGGCGACGCGAGTCGAAGCACAAGGCTTTCGCCCGTATGTCATTCCGGTTGGCGGTTCTAATGCTCTTGGCGCGCTAGGTTATGTGGAGAGTGCGCTGGAAATCGCGCAACAGTGTGAAGGGGCGGTTAATATTTCATCGGTGGTAGTCGCATCGGGCAGTGCCGGAACTCACGCCGGACTGGCTGTTGGGCTGGAACACCTGATGCCTGAAAGCGAACTGATTGGCGTGACCGTGTCGCGTTCCGTTGCCGATCAATTGCCGAAAGTGGTTAACCTACAACAGGCGATTGCGAAAGAACTGGAGCTGACCGCATCAGTGGAAATTTTACTCTGGGATGACTATTTTGCACCTGGCTACGGCGTGCCGAACGACGAAGGCATGGAAGCAGTGAAATTGCTGGCGCGGCTGGAAGGCATTCTGCTTGATCCTGTGTATACCGGAAAAGCGATGGCGGGTCTGATTGACGGTATCAGTCAGAAACGCTTCAAAGATGAAGGGCCGATTCTGTTTATTCATACCGGCGGCGCGCCTGCGCTGTTCGCCTATCATCCCCACGTTTATCTCCGGGAACGCTCATGCAAGAAAGTATACAACTGGTTATTGATTCCTTGCCGTTCCTGCTGAAAGGGGCTGGGTATACGCTGCAACTCAGTATCGGCGGCATGTTTTTTGGTTTACTGCTAGGGTTTATTCTCGCGCTGATGCGCCTGTCGCCAATCTGGCCCGTGCGCTGGCTGGCGCGTTTTTATATCTCTATTTTTCGTGGTACGCCGCTCATCGCACAACTGTTTATGATCTATTACGGCCTGCCGCAGTTTGGTATCGAATTAGATCCCATTCCGTCAGCAATGATTGGTCTGTCGCTCAACACTGCCGCCTATACTGCCGAAACGCTTCGCGCCGCCATTTCTTCTATTGATAAAGGTCAGTGGGAAGCAGCTGCCAGTATTGGTATGACGCCATGGCAGACTATGCGTCGCGCGATTTTGCCACAGGCGGCGCGGGTGGCGTTGCCGCCGCTGTCGAACAGCTTTATCAGCCTGGTAAAAGATACGTCGCTGGCCGCGACAATCCAGGTGCCGGAGCTGTTCCGTCAGGCGCAGTTGATTACCTCGCGTACGCTGGAGGTATTCACCATGTATCTGGCGGCTTCGCTCATCTACTGGATCATGGCGACTGTGTTATCGACGTTGCAGAACCATTTTGAGAATCAACTTAATCGCCAGGAGAGAGAACCCAAATGAGTGCCATTGAAGTTAAGAACCTAGTGAAAAAATTCCACGGTCAGACGGTGCTGCACGGTATCGACCTCGAGGTAAAGCCTGGCGAAGTGGTGGCAATTATCGGTCCGAGTGGTTCCGGCAAAACCACATTGCTACGTAGCATAAATCTGCTGGAACAACCGGAAGCGGGAACGATCACCGTTGGCGATATCACTATTGATACTGCACGTTCATTAAGTCAGCAAAAATCGCTGATTCGCCAGTTGCGTCAGCACGTCGGGTTTGTCTTCCAGAACTTTAATTTGTTTCCGCATCGTACGGTGCTGGAGAACATTATTGAAGGGCCGGTGATCGTCAAAGGCGAACCGAAAGAAGAGGCCACGGCGCGCGCTCGCAAGCTGTTGGCGAAAGTTGGGCTGGCCGGTAAAGAAACCAGCTATCCACGTCGTTTGTCTGGCGGTCAACAGCAGCGTGTTGCGATTGCGCGTGCGCTGGCAATGCGTCCTGAGGTGATTTTGTTTGACGAGCCAACGTCAGCGCTGGATCCAGAGCTGGTGGGCGAAGTCCTGAACACCATCCGTCAGCTGGCGCAGGAAAAGCGCACGATGGTGATTGTGACACACGAAATGAGCTTTGCCCGGGATGTTGCGGACCGGGCGATTTTTATGGACCAGGGGCGGATAGTCGAGCAGGGGGCCGCAAAAGCGTTATTTGCCGATCCCCAGCAGCCTCGCACCCGCCAGTTCCTCGAGAAGTTTCTGCTGCAATAATAAGAAAAAATCAGCCCCGACGATTCGACAGTCGGGGCGGAACGCCATTTCAAGCCTGATAAAACTGCTTAAAAAATCAGCATAACTCATTAATAACATAAGAGAATGCGATGGCTTGCAAAAGTAATTCATTGCCTGAATAATATAAATTATATATAAATCTTATTTATGTGATAGTTTGAATTATCATTATAAATGATACTCACTCTCAGGGGCGTTGCGGTTTACTATGCAGGATACGGATTTTTTCAGCTGGCGTCGCACGATGCTGTTGCGTTTTCAGAGGATGGAGACCGCAGAAGAGGTCTACCATGAAATTGAGCTTCAGGCTCAGCAGCTGGAG
>ERZ779880.2750-NODE-2750-length-11837-cov-2.928450_pt1 | contig 11837 bp, 17 predicted proteins | sample MGYA00511555_ERZ779880 | MGnify/ENA primary metagenome ERZ779880 (study PRJEB29588, sample SAMEA2145815) | human gut metagenome | biome: human gut; feature: human-associated habitat; material: faeces | place: Denmark | collected 2008/2010 ...
GAGGGTGAAACATGAAATATAATGAATATTACAATAAGGACACAATGAATCTCAAACAGCTTGCTAAAGATCTTGAAAAGCAAGGCTATATCTGTGAATTATCCGAAGATGGGGAATATCTGTCAGTATACTATCTTTGCTATTTATATTATGTCAAAATAACTTTGACAGGATTCAAAGATTGGTCTGTAGCTTACTATCACCCATTTAAAGGACTTGAAATCTACAAAGCCGCTACAAACTGGTCAGTAATCAAGCTACTCAGAAAGCTTTTAATAGATGCAAAATAAAACAATAGCCCAGCATACCGCTGGGCTATCATATTTTATATTTACATGGTAATAGAACCTCTATGAATCTGTACCTGTGTGACCTCTGTCAACGTCCGGTAGTTGTGCTTGTCATCAGAAACATCGTACAGGCTCAAATAAATATGCCGACCTCGGAAATTAAGCTGTGCGGGGATGTGATAAAAGTCACTGACTGACTTAATAATCACAGTCGTTGGATAACATGTATAGCCGTTGTGATCTCCGATAAAAGAAGTTGAAAAAATACGCCCCAATCGGTACTCAGTGCCATCACATGTAAGTGTTCCGCTGTTTGGGAAACAAACATAGTTACCCCAGATCAGAGTACTTGTATTCTCATTGTAGGAACTCACAAATGTCCAACTTGATCCCGGAGTAGGTGTAAAATCACCTGCTTCAAAGTTTGCGGTAACTTCATAAAATGATGGACTGCAAGCCCCTGTTTCAACAGCGGTAGCAAGATAGGTTGCAATCCTCTCCTGTCCGGCCGTGTTTGGATGGAAGCCATCAGAACCAAGGAACCCATCAGCATGGAGAATATAATCTGACCCTGTCAGATAGCGCCAATTCTTCCGCTGAGTATTATAAACAGATTTTGCAGTCTTGAGCCTATTCTGTACATTTGGGTCATCCGTCCGATCTACTGACCATGCTACCATAGCGGAAAAAACTTTTGCATTCGGAAATCTTACTTCTGCTGCTCCCATAAAAGCATTGATTGCATTTTCAATTTCTGAGTAGCTTCCAAACTCATTAAATCCACCTACTACAAGGATCTGTTTTACATCCGCAGAAGATGGTACAGCATTTAAAAGCATAAGAAATGAATTAGCAGCTGTTGAGAAAGACGCACCACCATTTGCGGAAATGGTTACGTTATCAAGCCCTGTGTACTTGATAAAGTTAGTAGTCCATGGTGTTATGCTGCCCTCCGGACTATAACCAACCGTATAGCTGTCTCCGATAATGATAGTTCTACCGGAGTGGTCAAAAAGTCCATCTCTTTTCTGTAACTTTGTAATCTCAGCTGTATTTGTTCCTACTTGCTCTTTTAATGGGTCAATCTGTTCGTTGATTACTTTTGTAGTGGCATCATTTACTACTTTTCCGATCTCCCCATCATCCAGACTTTTCTGGATAGCATCATCAATCATGGTCTGTGCTGTCTCTTTTATATGTGTCCATTCTTCATGATCCATGTCAGCCTGTTTGCCAACTTTAAGCAGCCAGTCCAGGTTCATATCTTGTGATCCGCTATGTGGGTATCTAAAAAACATTATTTCCTCCTTAATAAGTTAATAAAAGTAAGTCCTGTGCAAATAGCCCAGTACAGTAGTCAATAAAGCTTTGCTTTCTCAACTCAAGCTCCGACTGGATCATCTGCTGAGATGTAGTAACTCCAATGTTGCCATGAATACGCCCGATATGCTTATTCTGCCCTGTCTCTCGGCTTGTCTCACCCTTGCCGTACTCAAACGTATTTTTGTTTTCTCCGGAGCTTTGCACCGTTGTGCTACCACCGTACTCCGTTGTTGTTTTTTCGTTTGGGCTGTAGCTTGCATCATTAAAAGCACTGACCTCATTGATAGCTGTATCTGCCCCAGAGTTGGTCGTAGTGGTTCCCTGTCCTGCTTCTGTCCTGTTTACACCCTGTCCGGAACTTTGACTTGTTCGTGTCACGTCCGGGCTATCTGTCCATTCTTCATGGCGGTCATAATTTTCAATGGGCTCATAATTGGTCAATTCTAACACATTATAAACCTTGTCAATACTATTTTTCCACTTCCTGCTCCAGGCAGGAATAGCACTCTCATGCATGAAATCCCAGTCCGGGTATAACGGTTCACAATCCCCATAAGACAGAAGCAGACTGTCGATGAAGATCTGTCTGTCTGCCGATTCTGGAAATTCCATTTTATCAAATAAAGTTTCATTCCATTCATAAAGCCCTGCTATCGTAACCTTATAAAGTCCCATAACTTTTCACCTCCGCAGTTTCATAGCTTCTGATTTTGATTGACAGGCTCATCTCCGGATAAAGTCTATTTGTCATGTCAACTCCTGCTTGCATTGTTTCAAGCCAGGTAGTTAACCGTGTCACGGATTCTACATCATTTTTGCTTGTCTCAAGCACATTCAGACGTTCTTTTTTATCAGATCCAACAGACGGGATACCAACCTCTGTATCGAACTGATCCAGAAGTTTCTCGAATACCTCAATCAATTCTGGAGCTATGAAGTTCTGTTTCAAGTCTTTATTGAAACTCTCCCATGCATCCTGCTTGATTCCTTGTCTATCTTCTGTTTTTATTGATACATCAAAAGCTTCAACTGGATTACCGGCCTGTATGCTGTCATAGATTTTTTTCAGTGTCTGAGCTGCTGCTTTGTTTTTCGCAGCTATCAGAAAAGCAAGTTTTGAATTAAACACATTCATATCAAAAGCACTTGCTACCAATGCTAATTTATAACTATAAAATCCAATGATGTCCCCAATTCCGCAGAATGTAGGTCTGAGATAGATGACAGAACAGTCTTTTCCGATCTCCATATCTTCCATATCAATCACAGCGTTGCTTGCATACGTGTGTATGCTTGCTGTCGTTGGTTTAAAGTAAATATTGTAGCCTGTCAGCATTGGATATTGAGCAATCAGCCCATAAAGATCTGTCTTTGTGATGCAAATATAACCCCCAAATAGTAAGCAATATTTAAAGTAGTCAAGGTCAATGCTGCCATTATATGTTATATCTAGTATAGAACACACACGCTCATAAAGCATCCTGTCAAATGTATCAGTATATAAGCTGTTGACTTTGATTCCGGATGGTTGGAAATAATTTGTGCATATGTTGATCTTGTCAAAATTAACTGGTGTCCACATGTTTTCATCCCCTCCTTTATTCAAAATAAAAACCACTGTTTAAATAACTATTAACTTGCTCTTGATCCCCCTCAAATCCTGCAATCTGGATAGAAGCATCCCGGCACTTTAGAAACCCACTCAGTGCAGAAATGGTTCTTACAGTACCATCTACATAACCCTCACTTGCTCCATCTGGATCAAGACTTGTACAAGAATATGAATTGAACTCTAAAATCTGGTTATTTAGGATGTTCGATATATTTCCAATTGTTCCAAGCATTGAGACTTCTGGTGCTGTAATGCTTCTTCCTGCTTCTATTCCTGATGAGATACCTTGTGCAATGTTTCCTTGCAATCCAGCCCCAACAAGGCTCACAGCTGACGTAGTTAGTTGGGCTATGTTTGTGCTTGCATACCCTATTTGTACAGGAACTGACAACTGGAATTGATAAGTTGCAAAAACAACTTTCTTCGATTGCAAAAACACATTGCACAGTCCACTTGTGCTATCAAATTGATACAAAGCATTTACACTTTCATCTATTTTATAAGGGTTAAGGGCAACCACTCCAATAAAAGGAAGCTTAATAAAATAATTTGAAAATGAGGGGCTATAGTATCTGAAATCAGTGATAGCATAAAGTGGGTTATCAAAAGCAAAAGAATATGAAAAATTTACGACTGTATCTTCATCAATTCTTTTAGCCGTTATACCACTGTCCCAAAATCCTAGTTGTATTGCCTCAGCATTACTGTTTTTAAAGGCAGCTTCAACAAACGGAACCCATTTCAAATCAACAATATATTTAAAAGGCTCAAACATTAACTTTGTAATGGCATCCGTTATCACATCAGCAAAGTTTGATTCTGTATACATATAGTCGAGCAAGTCATTTAATTGGGTACCATTTATGTAGTATGATGCAACACCAGTTCTTGAAACTACTCGTATGATATATTGCTGCGCGTATGTAGATGACATTATTTTTTCTTTGTGACTTACATTTCTTGTGGTTAGCACCCAATCATTTGTTGGGATATACATGCTGTCGTTTGCAAGTGTAGTTTGCTTAGCAGATCGCTCAATGAAGCATGTATAGTTGCCAATCTCTGTTCGGTAAGTTGCTAACACATCCTCACTCGCTGAGATCTCAACCATGTCATTATTTAAAGATACTGTTGAGCCTATAAAATAGTAATGGTCAGCCCATTGTAAATAGTTGTATTGCAATGCACTATCTAATGATAATTTTAATTTAAACACTGGATTCTGAAAAGTGGTATTTGATTTTAAAAGGCAGGGAACGGTTGTCCCCTGTCCTGTTGGTCTTTTGGTACTGTTTTTTCGTTTGGAAAAATGAAATAAAATAATCTCTGTCATTTTAAGTAAACCTCACCCTTTGCTGTGATTGCACATATCCAACCAGATGGAATCCTAACCCACGCTGCTCCGGCATCATCCTTTTTTATATCTTTTACCGTGACTGTGGTTCCTTTTTTCAGGCACCCATCAGAATAAGCGTGTTTCATACCATCCCTTGTCAGCTGCGTATACTCTTTGATCTGACCCCACACACTGTATCGTACATGTAAGTGATCCACCATAGTAGTATAGGTTCTACCTATTTTATAAGATGGGCTTTTTTCATCCCATACTCTGCGGATGGAGGATAAGTCAGACCTACGACTTACAAGGCTTTTGACTACCCCAACACCGGGATTATCGACACCGTTTTTTCTGCTACCTCTACTTTCAATCATATATCCGTATCCTACGAAAATAGCACAATGATTTACCGGAGTACCGAAAAAAAGAAAATCACCTACTTTTTGCTCTCCAATCGGAACCCTTGTTCCAAGCTTTGAATAGCTTGATGCTGTCAGTCTTCTAACATTTGACCCTGCTTTTTTCTGGATCCAGTAAAGCAATCCAGAACAGTCAAGTCCTTGTGTGGGGGTTGAACCACCCCACACATATCTCACCCCAAGTAATTCCTTTGCATATTCAACAAGTTCGTTCGCTGTCATGTTTACACCTACTTTCCTAAGTGTTCAATCAAAGAGTTCATTTTTTCAACCGCAAGCGTGTTGTTTTTAATAACTTCTGATAGTGTATCAACTTCATTCTTGTGTTCTTCGTTGAGTTTATCAACTCTCTGATTGGTCTGATCATACATGTATTTAACAAAGTATGCTATCACACAACAGCATACGATCGGAAAAGCATAGTTGCCAAGAATTGTCAAAAATGTATCATCCATCATTGTTATGTTACCTCCCTTTTTTCAAAATAGTCGACATTTACAAATGGGCTTGTTTCTATCATAACCTGACCTGTGCTATTACCAATAACAGAAATAAAGAAACATGATGGGGCAGGATATCCGTATGGCGTTTCCGGAAAAGTAAAATCAACAAGCTCTGTTTTTGCCAATAAAACAATAGTATTATCATTTAACAGTAACCCAGTAGCAGAGTCGGGATCCCCATTATTTAAAATCACAATCCTTTTTATACCTACTGTATCATCCAATGGAAGCACAGTAGGCTCATTGACTGTTACGTCAAAATAAATCATTATACACCCTCCCCCAGCACGTAAAGAATCGCATTGTGCGTAAAGTTATTCCATGCATTAAAACGGTAATGATCATAGATGTTGTAGTAGCCACCTGCCGCATTGAATGGGGTAGCAGCTGAATACATCCACTGATTATTAACGCCCATCGCTCTACGATCGTAAAGCAAACCAAGTACATATGGCAGGCTTACAGCTGTAGTGGCTGTCTTTGAAACTCCGTCAGCATCAATGATGTTAGGTGTAATATTGATAGCTGGGCTGTCGAACTCCTGCCAGCCATTGACAAGCTCCATGTCAGCAATTTTCAAATATTTATCATTAAATACCTCCGGAAGTACCTGTGTTTCACTGTCAACCCAAAAATCAGTGTACATAAGCAATTTCTGATTCTCTGGTCTTGTGAATCGCAAGATGTTCTTTCCAGTCAGATTCATATGATACTTTGTGGTTCTGTCCTGCATCTTCTTTGAATCTTTCTTAACTCTTGATACTACAAAAGCCATGAAATCTTTATGATGTTCAGGGCTTAAAAGCTGCTTACGTGTGAGTTCTGTTCCATACTCTGTATTGTAAGCTTTTACAAGATCTACCTCATTTGTGCCCAGTGAAGAGATACCCGCCATAAAATTAAGCACTGTCAGTCTTCGTTTTGCTTCATTTCTGGATTCAATGTCGTTATAGTAAGCTGTCATGTAGGAGCTTACAAACATAAGAAACTCTGCTTCGTTGGAAAAAGCCAATGCCAGCTGATCCCTGAAACGTGTTATATGAGATTGCAAAACTTTTGAACCATAGAATTTCAACTCCACTGCTTTTGGAGCATTGATCTTGTACATGTCAACCGACTGACCATCAGCAAGCTGATTTTCATTCAAGTTTGTATTCCAATCCTGTGATGCTTCTGCATCGTTTGGCAAGGTGATAATCTCACGTGTGATAGCTCCCCATCGTTCATTATCCTCAATGATTGATCGGAACACCCCAGATCTGTATTTTTCCATTTCAAAATACGTTTTTCCACACCACTGACTGAGTGCTTTCAGTGTTGGCTCTACACCTGTCCGCAGCATGGTTTCACCAACTGCAACAAAAGAGCTTGTGTCTATCGCTTTAAGATTTTCACGACCGGTAGCCATTTTGTACAATTCATTAATGACAGGGTAGGCGTCTTGCACAACTAAACTGTTTGCCATTATTTACACCTCCTTAATTCATAAGCTTCATGAGATCTTCTGCCACATTCTCAGAAGTACGTGTGCTATTTACACTTTTTCCAGATGCTGACAGGTTCCCAGCCTGTAACGTAGCAGTCAACGTATTGATGGCTGTAAGCAGGGCTGTATTGGTTGCATCCTGTCCTGTCTGTGCTGTCAGATTCAGTGGAGTATTTGTAACCTGCTGCCCCAGATTCTGAATCTGTTCTGTAGCCTGTGGGCTTGTGATCTGATTAAGCCCAGTCATGTTCTGAGCGTTCAGAATGCCAATGATCTCATTTTTTGAGAATCCAAGTTTACCAAGTTCTAAAATCTGATCTACTTTCATTTTATCTCTCCTTTTCTGCCAGAAGCAATAATTAAATAGGTCAGCGCTTACGGGTAATCATCCCTAAGCATCCGCTTCCGGCGGTTGATTTAGCTACGCTGACCTAGTTAAAATATAAAACTATTTGAATAAATTGTCAATATAGAATTTTACAGAAATATTTTGATAGCTGGTTCTATTTGTCAGACGATAGCTGTCAATCCAACTGTAAAAACATCTGAATTGGTCTTTTCCATGCTGTGTGTCCTCAAACACGTCTTTGCATGAACCAGAGATATGATCTGACACATACAAGTGTGCTTTTGATTTATGCTCATAAATAGCTACTTTTCCGATCACACAAATAAGTTTATATTGCCGGATGTCCTCTGATCGGATAGCGGAAACGTCATCATATGCAAATTCATTCGATAAAGCCATCTTTGCGAAGTCAGTATCGCCCGATAATGCACGATACAAAGCAGTATATTTCTTCTTTTCTGAAATCGGGGAATCATTAATCAGAACTAAGATGATTCCTCTCTCTCTCAGCATGGAAAACTCTTGCTTGTTCTTTTTCATTCGCTCCAAAACTGGAAGCAAATCAAAAGCCTGTACAATCGGGTTGTTCAGTGTGTTCGAATTGGAAGCAAGCCACCACCGGAACGGCTTCTTTCCCTGCAACTCCCTGTTTGCCGATATGGTCTCAACAGCATTCAGAAAAGCATCATCCTCCCCACTGATTGACTTAGCGATCTTCTCCGGGATGAACTCATCATAAATCCCCTCAGAGAAATCAGATCCAGAGAATCCACGGTTGTTATGCATGGATGTAAGGCAAAACGCTTCACCCCTATAAACTTGTTCATCTTCTGTTTGCTCCATGATCTTGATACGTCCGTATTCACCTCTGGTTTTTTCAAAATGAAAAAACTTGTTCATATCTTTATTGATATCCAGCCACGGATCAAACTCCGGAAAAAATACTTTTGTCAGCTGCTCTTTTGTACGTCTCATGTAGATGATCTTCTCATTTTTGGGAAAGACATCATTAATGAAGTGCTGAAAAATGCCATATGTTTTTCCAGTTCTACGTGCTCCAATTATGAAAATGAAGTTAATCTTATTTTTATCAGCAAGCTGGACAATCCTTGGAACGTCCAGCCAGCCATTTCTATCGTAGATGTTCATTTAGCAAAATTTACCTCCGGAGGATGCAGACTGCGAAGTCTGAAAGCATTCATTGTACTTTTTTATGCAAGCATCCTGCAATTGCTTTGTCCATTTTTTGTCCAGGGTGTATATAACATTGTGATAATCACCATCACTTCCTTTTTTACTTGGAAATGACAGAAAAATCCCATTTTCCCCTTCTACCAATGTTAGTCCTTTGATTACAAGTGTATTATCCAGCGTCAGATCAACAAAAGCTTTTGTTCTTGAGTTTCCATTATAAGGTATGCATGTAATTTTTACATTTGATTTTAACATGATTTTTTCTCTCCTTTTTAATCAAATAATTCAATTTTAGGGTTTTTTATAGACCAGTAGGCAGGATAGCCTTTTGTCACGATTCCACATTTTACATGTGATTGAAATGGACAGGATTTACATAGTTCATTTTGTTTGCACACCTCAGAAATAATTCTAAGTGCTTTATATGCGTCATCCATAGATACGTTCATCTTGTTACCTCCCTTACGTCAATTCTAATGGTTTTTCCCACCTTGTAAGCTACGATACTAATTTCATCATCCTCGTAGGTTACTTTTCGCAAGCTGCTTGTTCGCAATGTTTCATAAATTTCTGACATGTCAATCATTTTCTCACCTCCTTAATGTCTTAATGAATCCATCCACTCATTCAAACGAAACATGTCATCTTCCCATGTTTCTGGTTCACATACTAGATCTTCTAAATAGGAAAACATTACTTTTGCTACATAGATTTTCAAGTCATATAAATTATTAAATCCTTTCTTAAAATCTTCATTTGCTGAGTTTATTAATTTTTCAATTTTCTTTTTAATCTCAGCCACTTCAATAACTTTTTTCATGATTTACCCCCCTTTAATCCGCTAACAGTAACCATACTTGACAGCTTGCAAACATGCAAGCAAAAGTAACACAAGTCCAGAAAAGCGTTTCAATATCTTCTTTATTTTCTTTCCAGAATTTTTTCATGGTTTTTTCACCTCCTGTCTATATTGTAACTTATTTATGTTACAAAACTATTACAGATTTATAACATTTATTCTAACTATATATGGTGTCTTCCATCTCAAAAGGCAGCGGTAATCCTGTTTCTTTATCATAAAGAATCGTGTGATCCAGCTCATATTCTGTATCACTCAAGCGGATAGCACAGCCATATTCAATCCTGCATCCATCTATAACAAGTTCATTAATTCCATGATTGAATAGATACTCTGTTTTCATCTTCCATTTTGGATCCTGCCAATCATTCATCCTGCGGTAGTTCCTGCGGAACGTCAAGTCATTTTTGAAAATAAATCCTTTTCTAAAATTGGTTATATCATCGTTAAGACAATAAATCCCCTCTTTTGGAACTCCAGCGACTGTCAGATGCAAGCTTGCATCTGACAGTCGGTAGCAATACCGCTTGCTACCCATGGTGATAAACTCAGAATAGATTCCGTCAAACTCAGCAATTCCCAACCGGAAAGTTTTTTCATTATAATCAACTACTCCAATGTTTCTCTCTTGCGACATATTGATGATGGACTGATTAAACTCATCCAGTTTATCATGATCCCAGTCTGTACCTTTGACAGAATCCGTGTCAGAATATAACCACCTCCGGCAGCAGGAACCCAGCCGGAACAAATAATCTTGTGCATACGCTGTGATCCATACGCCCCACTGGTAGGGCATAAAGCTGTTCTTGTTCCGATAGAACTTTTCAAGCTCTTTTTCCCTGTCCTCTGGTTCTTTTGCTTCCCATTCTCCAGACTCCATAAGCTCTGTGCATAAGATCTGAATGATTCTCTGAACCGTCATGCCGTACATTCCATTTAATTCACCTTTTGAGATCATGTAGTTTGCTTCATCCAAATCTTTAAGGGTACATTTTTTAAAAAACAATTCCATCAAATAGTCTGTGAACCATGCCGGCAAGTAGTCTTTTGTAGCTCTCATGACTTTTGATACATCAGCCCATTCATAATCATAACTTGACAGAATGACCTCTAAATCTGGATCAGTAAACGGATAGATGACAAGATCAGCATTAACGATCTTTCCATTATCCAAATTGTCATGAAACTGTTCTTTTTTGCTTTTGGCTTCAGGAAAAATGCAAACTTTTGCTTTTGAAAAAGCCAGCGGGGGCATAGGGCAGTCTTTTTTCAGTCTCAGATTTTTTAATCTTATATAGCCGGAAAAAGCATACTCTTCCTTAAGCTCCATGATGTCTTTTAATGTGATACTGTTAGTATAACAAAAACTAGTCATTGGAAACTTACAATAGCACATCCAAGCAATGTATGAGCTTACAAAATCATAGCACTCAACAGGGTCTTTTATCAATTGGTTGATGTAATACCTGTTTGCATGAGTATAGCCACCATGATAGCAGTCAAGCATCTGGTCATACTGTTCTAACGTCAGAGCCATTTGCTCAAATTGCTTCCTCCATTTCTTGTCTTTTCTTGCTCTCCTACGGGCGTTCGTCCGGATAAACCCTGTATTTGTCAACGGACAATTTGCCACGTTGAATCCTCTCTGATATATGTATTTGCGCAATGCCTTACATAGACTGATTGTATCTGTGCAAACGTATGCTATTTCTTTTGCTGTACGTGGACTTGCTGGCGTTCGAAACTTCTTATAGTCCCATGTTCCGACAGCTTTTTCAGTCGTTCCCATGTCTTTGCATAGTTTCTCTAATGATCGCTGTGTCAAGATGAGACTATCACGGAACTCAATGCCTTGGCCTGTCCATTTCATGAAGATATACTTATGAGTTTTAGCAGCTAATGACTTATCTGGTTTCCCCCATTTTTGGAAAAAATGATTTCGGAGAAACACATAGTCATAAGGGAAGTTATGCACATAAAATCTCACAAGGTGGCTATCGTCAGCATGTAAAGTTGTACAGATCCTGTCTATGGTATCAATCAGATCAGAAACATGATTGCCATAAATACAGCAGTCATCCTCTATCGTGATTGTCCAATCCGTGACAAAGCCAATGTTTTTGTTAAGATAGACAAAAGTTTCCGTATCAACAGTTATTATTTTTTCATAGACACCTAGATAATGACCTGCGTTGGATCTCCGGATAAAATCACCATTGAACAGTCGCATATAATCATAGTTTTTGAAATAAATAACCGGATATCCTGCGACTACCATTACTTTACCCCCTGCTATGGCCTATACTTCAAAGCTTCTGCTTCGCCAGAGAACCCAAGCCGTTTAGCTATGACATCAGCCATTTCTTCGTCTGTACGCTCACGGAATTGCTCTAAGTCCTCTATTATCTTTTTTACGGTAGAACTATCAAGTTTATGGCTGATGATTCGCATAGTCTGTTT
>ERZ779880.2757-NODE-2757-length-11802-cov-3.265259_pt1 | contig 11802 bp, 12 predicted proteins | sample MGYA00511555_ERZ779880 | MGnify/ENA primary metagenome ERZ779880 (study PRJEB29588, sample SAMEA2145815) | human gut metagenome | biome: human gut; feature: human-associated habitat; material: faeces | place: Denmark | collected 2008/2010 ...
CGCGGGCCGCTCCTGCACATCAAAATGCAGTCGGTCGGCTCGTCCTCGGCGCACTTTGAGAATGCCTTCGCCTCCGCGGGCATCAACCAGACGCGCCACGAGATCCGGCTGGTGGTGGACGTGTATGTGAGCGTCCTGCTGCCGGGCTTTTCGACCGTCACCAAGGTCACCAACCGCTGCGCCGTCGCCGAGACGGTCATCGTCGGCTCCGTGCCGGATACCTACACCTACTTCGACACACGCGAGGATATGTCCTCCACCGCCGAGGACTTCATTATGAACAACGCCGGATAAAAGGGGAGAACGCCATGGACTACAAGGAACGCATAAAGGAGCTGCGCGACACGCTCAACGCACACTCGTACCGCTACTATGTGCTCGACGAGCCGAGCATCAGCGACTATGAATACGATATGCTCCAGCGCGAGCTGGCAAATCTGGAGAAGGAGCACCCCGAGGAGATCACGCCAGACTCGCCCACGCAGCGCGTGGGCGGCATGGCGCTGACAAAGTTCGAGCCGGTGACGCACGCCGTCCCGCTCGAGAGCCTGCAGGACTCCTTCTCCGACGCCGAGGTCGTGGACTTCGATGAGAAGGTGCGCGAGCAGCTCGAGCACGTCGAATACAGCGTGGAGCCGAAGGTGGACGGTCTGTCCGTCGCGCTCGAGTACCGCGACGGCGTGTTCGTCCGCGGCGCCACCCGCGGCGACGGGCGCGTAGGCGAGGACGTGACGGAAAATCTGCGCACGATCCAGTCCATTCCCATGGTGCTGCCGGAGAAGCTGCCGCGCCTCATCGTGCGCGGCGAGGTCTACATGGCGAAGAAGGTCTTTGCCGCGCTCAACGCCGAGCGCGAGGAGAACGGGGAGCAGACCTTTGCCAATCCCCGCAACGCCGCCGCCGGCTCGCTGCGCCAGCTTGACCCGAGGATCGCGGCGAAGCGCCGGCTGGATATTGCCGTTTTCAACCTCCAGCTCGCCGAGGGACGGACCTTCACGACCCACGCCGAGACGCTTGCTTATCTGCGCACGCAGAAATTCAAGGTCATCGGCAACAAGGTGGTCGACAACGTGCAGGACGCGCTCGCGGAGATCCGCCGTCTCGGCGAGGAGCGCGCGGAGCTGCCCTACGATATGGACGGCGCTGTTGTAAAGCTAAATAGCCTTACAGACCGTGAAATTCTCGGCTCGACGAGCAAGGTGCCGCGCTGGGCCATCGCCTACAAGTACCCTCCCGAGGAGAAGGAGACCCGCGTGACGGACATCGTCGTGCAGGTGGGGCGCACGGGCGTGCTGACGCCGAAGGCGGTCTTTGATCCGGTGCATCTGGCCGGAACGACCGTCACGAACGCGACGCTCCACAACCAGGACTTCATCGACGAGAAGGACATCCGCGTCGGCGACGCCATCGTGGTGCGCAAGGCGGGCGAGATCATTCCGGAGGTCGTTTCCGTGGTCTCGAACCCGGAGGATACCGTGCCGTACCGTTTGCCGGAAACGTGCCCTTCGTGCGGGGAAGTTATCACGCGTGTGGAGGGGGAAGCGGCAGCGCGCTGCACGAATCCGCAGTGCCCGGCACAGCTGATGCGCAACCTCATTCATTTTGCATCCCGTGATGCCATGGATATTGACGGCCTTGGCACGGCAGTTGCCACCCAATTGGTTGAAAAAGGTCTTGTCCACTCAGCGGCAGATATTTACACTCTGACGATGGAGCAGCTGCTGACACTGGAAAAATTCAAGGAAAAGAGTGCCGCCAATCTGCTGCAGGCCATTGAGCGCTCCAAGCAGAACAATCTGGACAAGCTCCTCTTTGGCTTTGGCATCCGCAACATCGGGGATAAGGCCGCCGCTTTGCTGGCAGAACATTTTGGCTCCATGCAGGCCATCCGGGAAGCCACCATCGAAAGCATCAGCGAGATCGACGGCTTTGGCGGTGTGATGGCTCAGAGCGTGGTGGAGTTCTTCGCCAAGGACGGAACCACCGATCTTATCCACCGCCTGGCCGACGCGGGCGTTAACATGCAGTGGAAAGGGGAACCCAAGGGTGACAAGCTGGCCGGGAAAACACTGGTGGTCACCGGCACACTGGAAACTCTTTCCCGTAACGAGGCGGAAGCTCTTATCGTGAAGAACGGCGGCAAGGCCAGCGGCTCTGTTTCCAAAAAGACTTCTTATGTCGTAGCGGGTGCGGCAGGCACGGCGGCCGGTTCCAAACTGACCAAGGCGCAATCCCTGGGGGTGACCGTCCTGACAGAAGCGGAATTCCTTGCCATGCTGGAAAATTAAAATTCAAATCAAATCTTGCAAGCAGCCTTACCGTGGAAAGTGCTCCACCGTGGGGCTGCTTTTTTGCTGCGGTTCTAAATGCAAGCCTGCCGCCATACAGTGAGGACAAGAGGACTAAAAATCCAAAACCGTCCGGAAAGGGGAAATAAAAATGGACGAGTATTACCGCGCGATTCAGTCTCTGCCCAGCTGGCTTTCCCGGCCGCTGGCAGAACTCCCGGTTGAACTGGCAGAGCAGGTCCATGAGATTCGGCTGCGGGTGGGCTGTCCGGTGCCGATGACCATTTCCGGCGTTCTCTGCACGTCGGCCTGCGTCCCGGCGCTCCGGCAAATCGTGTTGACCCAGCTGCAGATGGATGAGATTTTCCTCACGCTCTGCGACGGCTCCGTCCACACCCATCAGGCGGAAGTCGCCCAAGGGTATGTCACCCTGCCAAATGGTTGCCGGGCAGGTCTTGGCGGACGCTTTTTTCTGCATCAGCGCATTGTTTGTCACCATAAAATCTTTATTTGCACTATGAGCCTTGCTCTTTCCAGCCTTGCCATTGCCGTGCTGGCGGCAGTTTTGTACGCACTGTTCCAGAAAAGTGCCCCGACTTTTTCACTGCTGGTTTCCATGGCTGCGGCCCTGATTTTGCTGGCCCGGGTCGGGAGTGCCGCGCAAAGTGTTCTTTCCGGGCTTGTCCGGTTGGAGCAGCGCGCCGGCGGAGATGCATACGGCTGTCTGCTGCGCTGTACGGGCATCGTTCTGCTGACCGACTACGCACGGACGCTCTGCGAGGAAGCTGGAGCGGAATCGCTGGCATGGTGCGCTTCGCTGGCTGGGCGGCTTTTGGTGCTGGCGGCGGCGTGGCCGCTGCTGGAAGAGATCGGACAACGGATCTGGAGTGTTCTTGGATGAAACAACATGGATTCAAAAAGCTTCTTTTTGCCCTTTTTCTGGTCTGGACAAGCCTCTGCCTTATTACCCCGGCGGCACTGGCTCTGGACGAAACAACTCTATCCGGCATCCCCGGGGCAGAACAGTGGCAGCCTTACCTCGAACAAAGCCCGGTAAGCATTTCGGATTTTGCGGATGCCCCGCTCGATGCCTTAAAAAAGCTCTTCCACGGTTCCATGGCAGCTGCCTTGCAGGAGACACTGCGCGGCAGCACGGATGCGCTGTTATTTTTGCTCCTTGCTGCGCTTTTGTCTTTTCTGACAAGTGAGACCACCAACGGCGAACTGCTTGATCTGATCGCGGCAGGTGGGTGCGGTGTTCTCCTCTGGAGCAAGCTCCTCACGCTTGCGGAACAGCTCTGTGCACAGATGGGAGAGTGGCGCGGCTTTTTGCTGGGGTTTCTCCCGGTCTATGCCGGAGTCCTGACCATGGGTGGGGAAACGGCAGCAGGCAGCGCGGCCAGCGGATTTTTCCTGACGATCCTCTGCTTTCTGGCGCAGTGCCTGACAGCATTTGTCCGGCCCTTGCTGCAATGCTATCTGGCTCTCAGCATGGCCTGCTGCATCAGCACAGATCACGGGCTTGCCGCTTTCTGCCAAAGTACAGGCGCTTTGCTGCGCCAGGCACTTCATTGGGCGGGGAAGTTTCTGGCACTTTTGCTGGGGTTGCAGCGGGTTACAGCATTGCAGCTGGACCGTGCCGCGCTCCGCACAGGCCAGCTTCTGGCCGGGAGCGTCCCCATTGTAGGGCAGACTTTAAGCGATGTTTCAGAAGCGTTTCTCGCAGGAATCCAGCTCTTGAAAAGCGGCCTCGGCCTTGCGGCCATTGCGTTTCTTGGGGCGGAATTTTTCCCGCTGTATCTCGGCATAGTGTTCCAGCTGGCTCTTTTGTGCGGATGCAGCCTGTTTTGCAGCCTGACAGGGAACATCCGCTGTAAGGCCTTACTGGATTGCTTTGCCGAAGCTGTCCGTTGTATGGCGGCAGCAACCGCGCTTTTCTTTGGATTATTTATAATGGGGACGGTATTTTTGTTTCTTGCGGGAGGTGGGTAAATGCAGCCGTTAGAACGGGCCGTGGCGATTTTCTGTATCGCCTGTATCTGTGCAGAGCTGACCACGCAACTGGCGGGCAGCACCTGGGCCCGGCGGTGCATAAAAGCCGTGGCAGGGCTATATATTCTAGTAGTGTTTGCCCGCACCGTGCCGCAAGCCCATGTGCAGCTCCGGGCATTTTTAGTTCCAATGCAGGAGCCAGTTTCCATTGCATCGCCCGAAACGGCCATTTTAGCGCAGACGCAGGCGCAGCTGGAACAGACACTCGCGGAACAGTGGTGCACGAAAACCGGGAGAGAAGCTTCGGTAGCCGTGATGCTGAAAGAGACCGATTCGGTGGTCGCTATTTGTTCCGCACAAATGACGCTCCCGGCAAACTGTACCGAGGAAGAACGGCAGCAGGCAGGTGCCTTTTTGCTGGAAAAGCTTCAGCTGCTGCCGGAACAGATCCGGATCGCTGCAGCGGGGGAGGAAACACCATGAAGCCAGAACTTTCGGAACTGAGGAAGTGGCTGCAAACCCTGCTGAAAAAGCAGAACCGTGCACGGCTTGCATTGGTTCTGGGCTGCATCGCCATGGCGCTCATTTTGCTTTCAGAGTTGTTCCCGGCAAAAGCCCCGGCGGCACCGCAGGCTGTATCTCCGGAGGAGGGTACTTACAAAACACAGCTGGAGCAGCAGCTGACAGAGCTGATCGAGCAGGTACAGGGAGCAGGAAAGACCACTGTGATGCTCACACTGGAAAGCGGGGAGGAGACCGTTTATGCCTTGGACACGCTCTCGGGACAGACCCAGACGCAGCAGACTCATGTGCTGCTGGACGACGGGACCGCACTGGAACAAACTGTTTATCTACCGACCATCTGCGGTGTGGCGGTCGTCTGCGAGGGCGGCGGAGATGTCCGGGTCGCCTCCCGCATCACAGAGCTGGTAGGTGCCCTGCTGGATGTTCCGTCCAACCGCGTCTGTGTGGAGCAGCGCCGTACCCGAAATTGATTTGTATTTGCGATTTGTATTTGCAAGGAGGAACGAACATGAGAGCCACTGCAAAAAGTACGACCCGCAAGGCCACTGCCATTACATTGGCCGCCGCTCTGGTGGTAGCAGTTTACCTTAACTGGCAATATTCCCGCACCGGAGTCAGCCTGAATGAAGATGCGGTCAATGTTTCAGCCGCTGTGGTCGAGACGGAAGCGGAGGCTGTTGCGGCTTCTCCCATCACGGATGGGTTGATGACGGAAGCAGAAGCGGTTTCCAGTGCCAACAAGAATTACGGCGAAGCACAGCTTGTCAGCGTGGCAAACGACTCCGGCTCCAAATTTTTTGAAGAAGCCCGCCTCAAGCGGGAAAAAGCCCACGATGCCGCACTGGATACCATCCAGAAAACGCTCAAAAGCTCCAACCTCTCCGCCGAGGAAAAGAAATCCTACGCGCGGCAGCTGACCGGAAACCTGGAAGACCTCAATGCGGAAAATGAGATCGAAACGCTGGTCAAAGCCAAAGGCTTCGCGGACTGCCTGTGCTTTTTGCAGTCCGGCCGGGCTGATCTGACCGTCATGACCTCCGGCGACGCTCTGACCGCCGCGCAGGTGGCACAGATCCGGGACATCGTTTTGAGTAAAAGCTCTGTGACCGCCCAGAATATCACTGTGGTAGAAGTGAAGTAAGGTGTTGTGAAAATGCAGAAAGAATGGTATTTTTTCAGTATATTCAAAAAATCATCGTAACGTCGAATATAATCGGCCTAAAAACCACCGTACTACACCACTACTACACCAATTCTAAAAACTGCACCGTAAGACGCAGTAGTCGAATCCGATTTTGAGTCTTAATCGTCTAAAGAGCTCTGATGTGACACAGCAGCCACGGCGTCATAAGCGACGCCATTACATAACCATTAAAATTGAAAATCGCATTTGAACCGGCGTGCGCCAAGTGACGTGTCGCCTATTGGGCGTGGGGGCAACCTGCGCCCTTTTATTTTACATGGCAGTATGGTATAATTAAACAAAGGTAAATGGAGGTCCTATCATGAAAGACGTGCAGACCATCCCTAATAATGAACTCATGAAGTTTTACGAGGTTAAATAATGAATAATCCAGCAATCCTTGATATCGCACTCGGCTTCGTTCTGCACAAACATAGCCGGGATGAATTTGGCCGTAAAAATAATAAAGCACAAGCCATCCATGAGATGTCTGACGAAGAGCTGGCCGCGTTCTTAAATGAACTAGTCGCACAGCAAGATAACTGCCCGCAAACAATTGACGGATGGAAAGAATGGCTGACAGAGGAAATAAAATGAATAAAATAGAAGTGGTTTGTTGTAAGGACTGCGATCTTTGGAACGCATGGGATAAACATGGGAATCTGTGTAGTTGTGCCCACTTTACACAAGATGATGCAGCGCCTGTATATACTAAACCTGACGATTTCTGTAGTTACGCAGAAAAGAAGTAAATGCTAAAAAATGGGGTACCAGTCCAATAAGGATTGATACCCCATTCGTTTTTATATTAGTTCAATATCGCTCGGTTCTACATAACCTGACACATTTACTGAGATTGGATACTTGCCAATGCGGCTTTCAAGATTTGTCACTCGATAACGCCCGTTCACAAGCTTCCCATCATAGATAAACCACTCGCCGCTGCGACGCATTCCACAGTGTGTCTGGCTGTTTGAGAAAAGGATTCCGTCTAATTTGATCTTATCTCCTTGGTTCAACTGCCGTGATGTATTCATTTAAACGAGCTCCAAGTAGCAGATCCACAGATACCATCAGCAGTGAGTCCATGCGCTTTCTGATATTCGATCAGCTTCGCCTTAGTACCAGCGCCAAAGTTTCCGTCAACAGCTACACCCAGATGTCGCTGCAGAACAGTAACCGCATAGCTGATACCATTTGCACAGTCCTTCGCGCCCTGCTTGATTGTCGGCATAATCTTAGTAACACTCACATACGCAGTACCATGCTTGCTGATCCAGCGAGATTTCCAACTACGCACATCAATGTGTACAAAACCATCTTTCAGGCCAACGCGACTGTAATAACCAATGCCGCCCCGCTTTGCGTAGAATGGGAGGGAAGAGGCATAGAGCGCAATCTGGATCGGGTCAACGCCAACGATACGAATATCTGCGGCCAAACCAAGGCAATGCTGGCTACGAGGACTGCCACCAATAGAAATGTTGTATGCAGGAGTACGATATGCAGAATTGATATGGACAGCCTTACCGAAGTGCGCCCGGATCTGTTCGAGTACATCAATCAACTGGCTATCAACAAGCACGGTATCATATCTTTTGGATTTTTGTGTGGATGCTTTGAGATTGGTTTGAAATAAAATGTACCATCAGGCTTGATCCACGATTCATCGTTCAACCAAACACGATCACGAGGCTTGCACTCTGGAAATTTAATCTGCAACAAAAATTCAATTCCTAATAATACAATTTCAACTTTCATAATAATTCTCCTTTATAAATAGCAAAAGCCCGGCCTCCCAGCAGTAGGGAAGTCGGGCTTAATTCATACTTCGTAGTGCAGCAGTTATTTCAGCAGTTCTGCAATATCTTCAGCAGTCATACCATTGGCTAAAGCATTTGCAACGAGTTCTTCAGCTTTCTTCTTATTAGCTTCAATGGCTGCTTTCTTGTCAGCTTCATCCTTCTTTTCAGCAAGACGAGCCAGTTCTTTATCCAGCTTTTTGATTTCAGCTTTCTTAGATTTCAGATCGACTTTCAAAGAATCAATGTTTGCAGTAATAGAAGTAACCTCTGCATTCAACGCATCTTTTGCTGACTGCTTTTCATCGATCAGTGCGGCATAATCGACAGGAGCTGCTGCGGTCATTGCGCCCTTGTTTTTGCTTCCTTTAGGTCTCGGCATGATAAATACCTCCGTAAAATGAGTTTATACGATTATATTTTCATTATAGCCGCCACTGCGTCAGCTGTCAATATGAATCATGTCGAATTGTAATTTTGAATATTTTCTCTTATTTATATCGCGCTAGAGAAAAGCGCGTCTCCTCAATTCCACCTACTTCTTTAAGTCGTCTTTACGTCTGAGGTGGACTTCTGAACTTTCGTCCAGAACTGACTATCCTTCCGGCAGTTGCTTGCCGACCCTTTGTAGTCGATGTACCATTTCACTTTTAAGTGGTAGGCTGCTGATCGCCCATTATAAATACCGTTTAGCACTTGGGATTCCGAGCTTTTGTCTCAGCGTGCGGCATCCATATCTTTGTTTCTGCTTTTCAGCTCCTATATTATTATACAGGCGATATGGCTCTTAGGGTTTGCCAGCATTCTAGGGGTTATTTTTTATATGGTGTCGCATCCTATGCTCTTAAGCGCAACGAGCATAAGCGGGCATATTAACTTTACCAGCACCATTTTCGAGTTTGCCGTTCATTTGCATAACAGACAATATACCAGAAACGGCTGCAGCAATCGGCGGAAGTGCGCCAGACAGCTTGGTGATATTATCTGTAATTTTAATAATCGTGGTTAAGAAAGAAACAGCGTATTTGACGATTCCAGAATCAAGAACATGGGTAGACAGTGACTGGAAGGACGTATCAAGCTGGGCAAGGCGACCTTGGATACTGTCAAGATATTTGGCATTCTCAGCTAAAGCACTACCAGTGGCATTGGCTGCTTGCTTCATGGCGTCTTCTGCAACACTGAAATTATTAAGCAGGGCAGAAGTGGCTTGGCCACCACGCTTGCCAGAAATCAACTCTGTGACGTTGGCCTGTGTAACATCAGAAAGACTTCCCCAAACCTTGGACAATTCCTTCATAATCTGATAAGTTGATTTGAAGTTCTTGCCAGCAGCATCACTCATGATATCAACACCAGTAAGCTGCTTCAGCTCGCTACGAAGTTCGGATACAGAACTGGCCATACCATCGATTTCAATACCAGCATTTTCTGCGTCAGTTTTAGCAGCGCGAAGATACATGCTTAACGTTTTTAGATATGTGCCACTAACGTCATCGTCCTGAAGTACGCCATTGACTGCGGCGGCCATAGCCATAGTTTCCTGATATGTATTACCAGCGGCGTTCATAGCGGCAGCCGATTTCTGCATAATAACACCAAGGTCATTCGCAGTAACAGGTTCTGTGTTAGCGATTTGATTTAAAACGTCAAGAAATTCACTTGCTTGATCAGCGGCAAGATCAAAGCCTTGCATGCCAGAAATCAAATAAGAAGAAGCATCGCTTGCAGATTCAATTCCATCGCCGACATTCTTCAAAAGACTGCTAACACGAGCAAGTTCTTCTGCGTCCTGCTCATCGTAGCCCAAACGAGCCCAGTCAGCTGTACTATTAATAAAATCGCTAATGCTAATACCAAGTTTTTGCGCCTGATCGGCAGCGCGATCCATAAACTCTTCATAACCCGAAGCAGTAAGATTAGTAACCTTACGAAGTTCGGTCATTGCAGAATCAATTTCAACGACATTCTGGTACACGACACGCAGCGCATTTTGCATTTGATGAAGTGCAGCCATGGTGATCATAGTGCTAAAATGAGTGCCAAAAAGCTTTTCAAACTTATCAATGAGATTTTCAGATTCAAGGCCAAGTTCTTTTGCTTTTTGCTTTAGATTCGCTAACTTTTGCCCAAGTTTGTCTGCCTGTTGATATGCGTTTGGGCTATTTAATGCCTGTTGAAGTTTTTTTACACTATCAGCAAGGCTGCTATTTTTGATCTTTGGAAATTTTTCAAGATAATCATGTAGCTGACTTTGCAGATTGGCTATTCTCGTCTGAGATTGAATAAGTGCATTTTGTTGAACGGCTTCATTTGAGATATCGTTAATAGAAATACCAGCTTTAGTAGCGGCCTGCCGCAGAATATCGTATGCCTCAGACAGTTTTTTGATTTTCCCGGCAAGATCAGGATAATTAGCAGCCCATTCTTGAACAATCTCATTTTCATCGGCACCAATATTTTTATTCATTAGGACTTGTAAGGAATGAAGTTGTTCAGAAAGATCACTTATTTCTTGATATTCAGGTAAATCCGTTTTGTTTCGTTTTTTCAGACTCCACATACCAGAATCAACTTGTTTAATCATAGTGTTAAAACTGGTTATGGTCTTTTCTGTAACCTTAGTAGTATTTCTCTCAAGATCATTTTGAGCTTTTTTGAAATCGGTTACTTTTTGCTGTAAACTTCCAATGGCAGACTCGATATCAGAGAATGTATTCAGCGAACGATTTCCGCTAGAAACAAAATCGTTAAATGACTTTTGGAGCGTATCGAATTCAGCAACTAACTCTTTGTTCTCAGTGTTATTTACGATAGTAGACAATTTGCCAATTTGTTTCGATGCTGATGTAATCTGACCAACGCCAACGACGCCATTTATGTCAGAACCTGATTTGGAACCCTGCTTTCGGTTTTGAAGTTCAACAGCCTTAATATACTTTTCTGCATACTCTGCAACTTCTTTAAAAATAGATTTCTGCTCTTGAAGTTGTCTGGTTAAATTATCAGTCCATTGAATAAGAAGCTCTTGCGATACACCAATATCTCCCATCTTCTGAATATAACGGTCCATTGCTTCTATTGAAGCGTTATATGTTGCTGCTTTAACGAGTTTGATCTTCTCGGATTTTGGATTATCCGCAGTGGGGGAGACGGAGGTAGTGGTATTCGTTGATGTGATGTTTTCAGTATCGATAACTTTTGTCTTTACCTCGACAGGTGTGTCTGGAACGTGAATATCTTCGGGTTTAATATCGATTTTACCTTTGAGAGCAATAGCTTCGTTTGGCGTGTCAATATCATCTGTTTCAATTGTGACGTGCCCCTTTAATTCTACAACATTATTAGATGAGACGGCCTCTGTATTTACTGACGGTGTGTTTTTAATATCGACATCAATAGATTGCAAAGTAGCAACTAGCTCATTTTTAATGTTCTGAATAGCTTCTTTTCTAGGATGAAGCCCGATTGGAGCGGAGATATCCTTGAAAGCGGCATCAACCTTAAGCTGAAGTACTGCAGGATCAATAGCAAATTTAACGTCAGTCACGTTGTAGATGCCGTTATCGATTGAACTTTCTTCAACTTTCGGCTTTGTATCTTGCATTTTGGCTTCTTGATTCTTAATAAACTGTGCAAGGTTTGTGGTCTCTGCAAATTTTGCGATTTTATCAGTATCAAATTTCTTGAAAAGAGCTTCGTATTCTTTTAACTCTTGTGAAAGAGCGTTGCGAGTCAAACGTGTTGCCTCAACAATACTATTTTCTAGTCTAACGCCTTTTTCTCGTTCGTCATTGATGGCAGCTTGTTTTGTTGCAATATTGCTCAAGACTTCATCAAAAGCAGCACCATATGTCTTTATTTCTGCATCACTTAGATAACCGGAATTGTCATCCTTAATAGCTTTATTAAGTGTTTTAGCGAGTTCGCCTGTGACTTCTATAGCAGTTTTTGTCTCAGCTGTGATATCTCCAACTCGCGTTTTCATTCTAGTCAAATGATCGTTGGACTC
>ERZ779880.2762-NODE-2762-length-11795-cov-4.117206_pt1 | contig 11795 bp, 11 predicted proteins | sample MGYA00511555_ERZ779880 | MGnify/ENA primary metagenome ERZ779880 (study PRJEB29588, sample SAMEA2145815) | human gut metagenome | biome: human gut; feature: human-associated habitat; material: faeces | place: Denmark | collected 2008/2010 ...
TAGTACATATCAATACAAAAGCAAAACGGTCACAAACCTCGTGTTTACAGGAGGTTTGGCCGTTTTATAGTCTAACAAGTGTCAAAGATGGGAGTATAACAAAAAAATCCTAATTAAGCAAAATCCCTCTTTTCATGTTATAATAAAACAAAAAATCAAAGGAGCAATGACAACCATGCCAGAAATATTATACGAAATTCCAGTCAACGACATCTTTGACCGCCCGTGCGAGTGCCCGGTCTGTGCCATGCGAAAAAAACTTGATGATGACGAAGTTGCCTTTGCCATGGGGCCTAGTTATATGGAAGATGACATCCGGCTGACTACGGACAAAATCGGATTCTGCGCCCACCATATGCAGATGATGTATGATTTTGAAAACCGCCTCGGTCTCGGTCTGATTCTGAATACTCATATGCAAAATATCATAAAGAATGTCGAAACACTGCAAAAAAAGAAACGGAACGGCTCCAAACGCTTATTTGCGAAGGATACCGGTTCCGCTCTCTCCGATTATATCAAACAGACTACAAGTTCCTGTTTTATATGTGACCGTATAAAAAATACTTTCAAACGGTATTTAGTAACCACTTTATATCTGTACGAGAAAGATTCCGATTTCCGTAAAAAATTTAAAAACAGCAAAGGATTCTGTCTCGAACACTATGGTATGCTTTATGACCTTGCGCCTTCCCACTTGAGCGGGCAGGTACTTATCGATTTCACAAATGATTTGAATGAAATCTTTCTTACAAACTTTAAGCGCGTGCAGGAAGATGTCTCATGGTTTGTCGACAAACACGACTACCGCAACAAAGAAGCCTCCTGGAAAAATTCAAAAGACTCTCTCCCGCGTGCCATGACAAAAGTAAACAGTATCTTATCAGAAAAGTGATTATTCCGGTTTGCCTTGAAGTTTCTCCTTCAGGGCAAACGCTTTGTCCTTAATACGGCGCTGGGCATTCCTTGCCACTAATACTTTTGAAACATAGCGTTTTGCTTCATCATTTTTACCAATACGTCTTGCCAGTTCTGCAAGCAGATACATCATCGTATACTGATCCATACCACACATTGGGAAATCTTCTTTGGAAAATGCTGCCTCAAAACCATCGTAAGCATTCGAGAGCAATTCCTTTTCCTCATTAATCAGCTCTGTAACTTCTTCTTTTTTGTAATCGCCCTGCATCAAAAGCTCACGCTTGCCACGGCAGAGCCATGCCATCTTCAGACAGGTATAAGCACGCTCACTGCTCTTACCGTTTTTTACAACGGTATTCAAAAGTGCCATCTTATGTCTTGTCAACGCATCATCATACGTGTAAATCTTTCCTGCCTCCGGCTGATAATGGAAATTCGCAGAAATTTTTTCTTTGATGTTTTTTGCCTGGCTTGACATCACAAAATTAAAGTAACGGTTCAGTGCTGCATAACCGCATTTCGGACAAAGAATCGCATCGTACTTCAGGGAATCAACTCCCATATAACGCGGACGCAAATCCGAATCGGCACCAACCAAACGCACCTTACCGGTTCTTACCATACGGCTCTTAAATTCATGGTCGCATACCGGACAGGTGTAGCTCTTGTCAAAAAGCAGGTCTTCTTCGTTTATTTCTTTTTTGGCATCCTGTTTTGCCGCTTCCTGCTTTTTCTTCTCGCTGTCGCTTTCCTGATACACATCTACTTTTTCAACATTTTTAAATCCTAAATCCTCCAACCCTGCAAAAATATTAGACATCGTCATCCCCCGTTTCCATCTAAATTTTATTTATTGGGACGATAAGAGCTCTTCAACGATACAATTCGATTAAACACCATCTGCTCTGCCGTCGTATCCTTTGTATCCACACAGAAGAAACCAGTTCTCATAAACTGGAACTTATCCCCTGGTTTTGCCTCTTTGAGTGCCGGTTCCATATAGCACTCTTTCAAAACAGTCAAAGAATTTGGATTTACATTTATGGAACCATCTTCATTGTAAACCCCTTTTTCTTCGTCAACAATATTTTCATATAAACGTACTTCTGCTTTTGCCGCTGTATCCGCAGCTACCCAGTGAATTGTTCCTTTCACTTTGCGGCCGGTAAAGCCGGAACCGGATTTAGTTTCCGGGTCATACGTTGCATGAACAACCGTTACATTTCCCTCTTCATCGGTTTCGTAACCGGTACAAGTCACAAAATAAGCACTCATCAGACGTACTTCATTGCCAGGGAAAAGACGGAAATACTTACGTGGAGGTTCAATTTTGAAATCCTCTCTCTCAATATACAACTCTCTTCCAAATGGCACCTTACGTGTACCAAGCTCCGGATTTTCCTGATTATTCGGAACATCCAAATATTCAATCTTTCCTTCTTCGTAATTGTCAATCACAAGTTTAACCGGGTCTAACACTGCCATCATTCGTGGCTGTGACATTTTCAAATCCTCGCGGATACAATACTCTAACATCGCAGAATCCACAGAACTGTTTGATTTGGAAACACCACAAAGTTCCATAAACTTGCGAATGGAAGAAGCCGTATATCCTCTTCTTCTAAGAGCAGTAATCGTAACCAGTCTTGGGTCATCCCAGCCGTCTACAATGCCATCTTCTACCAGTTTTTTGATATAACGTTTACCTGTTACCACATTGGTCAGATACATTTTTGCAAATTCAATCTGGCGTGGCGGCACTTCAAACTCACATTCTTTTACAACCCAGTCATACAACGGACGATGATCCTCAAATTCCAATGTACAAATCGAATGAGTAACACCCTCAATGGCATCTTCAATCGGATGAGCAAAATCATACATCGGATAAATGCACCACTTATCCCCTGTATTGTGATGGTGTAAATGTGCTACACGGTAAATAACCGGGTCTCTCATGTTAATGTTCGGCGAGGACATATCAATCTTCGCACGAAGCACACGGGAGCCGTCTTCAAACTCTCCATTTTTCATTCCCTCAAACAAAGCAAGGTTTTCTTCTACCGAACGGTTGCGGTAAGGACTGTCTTTGCCGGGCTCTTTCAATGTACCACGGTACTCTCTGATTTCTTCTGCTGACAAATCACAGACATATGCTTTTCCTTTGCGAATCAGTTTCAATGCACATTCATACATATCATCAAAATAATTCGATGCAAAATATACCGGTGGTTTTTCACCACAAATCCACTCTACATCTTTGCTAATGGAGTCCACAAATTCTTCTTTTTCTTTCTGTGGGTTCGTATCGTCAAACCGAAGGTTAAAGGTTCCGCCATATTCTTTTGCCAATCCCTGATTCAACAAAATCGATTTGGCATGTCCAATATGCAGATAACCATTTGGCTCCGGTGGAAAACGCGTAACAACTTTGTCATACACGCCCTCCTGCAAATCCTTATCTATTTCATTTTCAATAAAATTTCTTGAAATCACTTCTTCATTCATTTCTGGCATAAAAAAAAGCCTCCTTTGCGTATCTCTCTAAATAATAACACAAAGAGGCTTTTTAGACAAGATTTTATTTGAAATCGTGTCCGCCGATGCGAAGTTTTGCATGGGACAGACGCTGACTGAAAAAGTGATACTTACTCATCTTAATTTCTTTGCCTTTATAAGTAACGCATTTTTCGCCTTCTAAAGCAATTTTTGCCGCCTGCACACATTTGGCACGGGCACCGGATTTATATTTACCCTGGCTGTATCTTTTCATTTCCTTCTGCCATTTACCGGTACGAACCGGAGTAAACTGTCCGCGCTGTTTGAGAACACCTTGAATCGAGTTTGGAAAAGCACCGGATTTTTTGCGGTTCATCACAACAATTCCTACCGCTGTCTTTCCCGCTTTGCTCTGGTTTCCTGCCTCACAGAAAATAATCGCAGACATCATTTTTAATTCTTTGCTTGTATAACTTTTTTTCTCAGCAGCCTGTGAAGGTGTTGCCCCGATTAAGATTCCCATCAACGCAAAAACCGCCATCATTCGTACTACTAAAGTTTTCAAAAACATGTTTACACTCCTAACATTTTTATTGGTTACAAAATTGTTATCGACTTGCATCGTTTTTGTAACATTTACGTAACAATTGTAACATACTATAACAAAAAATCAACCCTAAATACAAAAAAACCGCCTTCCAAATGCTGGAATCAACGGTTTTTGGTTTGTTTTTACGAAAACTTTTATAATTTGTTTAATTAAATTTTGTAACAATTGTGTCGAATTTGAGCGAACCACCGAACAAATCAAGGGCACTTCCAATCGTATAATTGACTCTGTTTTTTCCTGTTTTTTGAATTATTTCGATATCCTCATAACTGCCAATTCCACCGGCATATGTAATCGGAATTTCACTTTCCTTAGCAAGAATTTGTAACAAATCCTCATCTACACCTGTTCCGGTTCCCTCAACATTTACAGCATGCACTAAAAATTCATCACAATACGAATGAAGTTTTTCCATCAGTGCTTCATCCAGACACTGACTTGTAAATTTCTGCCACCGGTCGGTTACAATATAATAAGAATCTCCTTTTTTTCGGCAGCTTAAATCCAGAACCACGTGCTCTTTTCCCACTGCCTTCACTAATTGTTCCAGACGGTCAAAACGAATCTCTCCGCCCACAAAAACATACGAAGTGACAATGACGTGGCTTGCGCCAAAATCCAAAAAAGAAGCGGCATTCTCCGCATGGATTCCACCACCTACCTGAAGGGCCCCCTGCCACGCAGAAAGTGCTCCCTTTGCTTGCATTAGGTCTGCTTCATAATAAGGACTGTCCACCGCATTTAACAAAATAATATGTCCGCCGCGAAGTCCCTTTTCACGATACAAGGCGGCATAATCTGCCGCCTGCATCTCCGAAACAAAATTCTCTTTTGCAAAATCTTTCTCATCTTTTAAACTTCCACCAACAATCTGCTTTACCTTGCCATTATGAATATCGATACATGGTCGAAATTCCATCCTTTTATCCTCTCTTTACAGTCCAAGAATCTTCTCTACGGTCATCTGCATCTCGCTCTTGTCGCATACAATATCATGACGAATCGGTGCGGTGCGGATTTCCTCAATTGCCTCCGGAATCTTTACGCCGGAAAGAGCATTTAACTCATCTACCAGTTCAAAATCAGTCATGCTGTCATACTTTTCTTTGTCAATGGCATCCATGACACTGCGGGTAAATTTGTATGGGCTTGCCGTAGAAGCAATCACTGTCTTTAAGCCGGCATCCTTTGCCTTGTCATAATAAACACAGGAAGCAACCGATGTATGTGTATCCATAATATATCCGGCTTTATCAAATACTTTCTTAATGTTTGCTGCGGTTTCAGCTTCCGATGCATAACCACCGACAAAGCATGATAATTTTTCCATCATTTCTTTGGTAATCGAATATTCACCATTGTTTGAAAGAGCATCCATAAACGCTTTTGTCTGTGCTGCATTCTCGCCGGTAATACGGTAAATCAAACGCTCTAAGTTACTTGAAATCAAGATATCCATTGACGGAGAAGATGTCAAAATAAATTCTCTCTTTCTATCATAGGTTCCCGACTGGAAGAAATCAAACAATACTTTGTTCTCATTCGATGCACAGTACAAAGTCTCAATCGGAAGTCCCATATTTTTTGCATAGAAAGCTGCCAAAATATTACCAAAGTTTCCGGTTGGAACAACAACATTCATCTTCTCACCACAAGAGATTTCACCCTGTTTGAGAAGCTGACCATACGCATATACGTAGTAAACAATCTGTGGTACCAGACGTCCAATGTTAATGGAATTGGCAGAGGAGAACTGATATCCTTTCGCATTCATGCGCTCTGCTAAATCTTTTGAGTGGAACATCTCTTTTACACCGGTCTGGGCATCATCAAAGTTTCCGATAATTCCTACTACATTTGTGTTTTCTCCTTTTTGTGTCAACATCTGTTTCTCCTGAATCGGGCTGACACCATTTTTCGGATAGAACACAATAATACTTGTTCCCGGAACATCCGCAAAACCAGCCAATGCCGCTTTTCCTGTATCACCGGATGTTGCTGTCAAAATTACGATTTCATTTTTAACACCATTTTTCTTTGCTGCTGTTGTCATCAAATACGGCAGAATCGAAAGTGCCATATCTTTAAAGGCAATTGTTTTTCCATGGAACAATTCCAAATAATAAGCGCCATCTTTTTTAACAAGCGGAGCAATTTCCTTCGTGTCAAATTTTTCATCATAAGCACCATTAATACAATGCTTTAATTCTTCCTCGGTAAAATCTGAAAGAAACAGCTTCATAACTTCATAAGCAGTCTCTTGATATGTCATATCAGCAAGTTTTTCAAGCGGTACTTCAAGTGCAGGAATCGAATCCGGCACAAATAATCCACCGTCGTCTGCAAGCCCTTTTAAGATTGCCTGCGATGCTGTCACTTTGTCACTATTGCTTCTTGTACTCTTGTACATGATACTCATAATCTCTCCGTCCTTTTCTCTAAACTCATTTCGGTAAAACAAAACTAAACATAGAATACCATGAAATTTCAATTTATACAAGACTGCAAATTACGTGTTTTAGCGAAAAAATTCGTGACAGCCGTATTCGCATAATTTTGTCAGTTCGCGGTCAAACCAGCTGACATTGGAAGAATCGGAGCCGGCGCGGTACATAAAATACAACGCACCGTTTGTATTATCTTTTTCCTTTAACGCCTTTTCTACCGCTTTTTTTGTTTGTGACGATACTTTTACGCGGTAGTAGCTGCCGTTTGACACCGGTGAGAACTGACGGCCGGCAAATACAATTTCACGCACAGAGTTCGGAAATTTTTCGGATTTCATACGATTTAATATCACATTTGCCACCATCTGGCGCCCCTTAATTGTCTGGTCGCCGGATTCAGCCTCCACAATCCTCTCTAAAATCCTTCTCGCCCCATGATCCAGATTCACCCGGTATCTCACAATTGTTTTCACCGTGCGTCTCTGCTTTTCATCCTCCTGCGTGTTCATACGTCTTTCATCCATATCTGTTTCTGCGACTCCCTGATAACAAAACTGATTATTTTCCACCAGTGCTGCCATCTTCTCTGATGACTTTCGCACCGAAGTTATATCTTTCCTTACCTGCTTATTCTGATTCTGTGGATACCAGCCAATGGAAAGGGCCGAAACCAACAAACAATAAACAAAAAACAATATTTTCTTCTTTTTAACCATTTTCCCTTCCTCCTAGTATCAAATATATGTTGTTATTACATAATTATTACAATTTTGTTACATTTTTATTCACAATATTGCAATAAATCAAAAAATCGCATACAATGATAGCAGATTTTAAACATAACAAGGAAAGGAGAATCCGTATGCTGCCCGGTGTATATCAAGCGAAAAGAAAAGACAACACCATATATTTTCGAAGTTCAATTACCTACAGTGGAAAGCATATCAGTCTTGGCAGCTTTGACACGGAAGAAAAGGCGCACGAAGCTTACCTTTACGCCGGCAGCCTGCTCGCATCAAAGGAAATAACGCTGACCTCATACAAAAAAGAAAATCCGGTACTCTCCTTTTCCAAATGGGTTAGTTTAATTAATTTTCGGGATAATGGTATTTATATCAAGACACCGATTTATTTGTTTCAGAAATATTTTCATTATTATTTTTCGCCGGAAAATTATCTGATTTTTGATACGGACGATTTATTTTATTACTCCACCCGCACCATAAGCCGCCGCGGAGGGCATCTTTTTGTTGCCGATTATGGAATGCAGGTGAATATTTTATCCCGCTATGGCATTAAAAATTATGCCGTAGCCGGACGGGATTATCTATTTGCCAATGGAAACACAAGAGATTTCCGCTACGAAAACCTTGTGATTATCAACCGCTATCACGGCGTATGCCAAAAAACAAAACAGGGACAGATTTATTATGAAACAAAAATTCACTGGAACGGTGATTTATTAGTCGGACGCTATGAAAATGAAATAGAAGCTGCTATTGCCTATAACAAAGCAGCTTCCACTCTTTTAAGAAAAGGTTATCTGAAAGATTATCCGGTTAATTATATTGAAGAACTTTCCGATTCGGAATACCGCTCCCGCTATCAGGTAGTAGATATTTCCGACAAAATTAAAGTTCTTAAATCGCTCCTTTAATAAACAGAACCATAAATAAAAGAATCATAATACCATTCAGCACTGAGCCAACCGCCGGTGTCACGTGGTAAATATCTTCTTCTTTATTGCAGCGAACCGCAAGCACAAATCCAATGATACTAAGTACCATCGTTGCAAGACCGAGCGCACCAATTTCCATTCCTGCCCTGCCTTTTGCATGTCCGGACACGATGCAGAGTGTCAAGAGAATAATAATCGAAAGGACACCCAGTACCACCGAAATAATTCCATGTTTCGGATGTTTCTTATCACTAAAACGTATTCTTTTCCGATTTCCAAAACGTACTTCCATATTCGGTCTCCTTTCACTTTCTTCCGAGTGCACGAATGATTTTTTTGGAAAGATAATAACAAATATACCCCAAAATAACACCAAACGTATTTAAGCACAAATCATCGACATCAAAACATCCCACTTTCGTCACAAGCTGAATCGTTTCCACGACAAGACTGAATGCAAATCCAAGGAATGTCACAAACAGTCCGCTCCTAAAATAATGCCCTTTAAAATGAACGCCTTTTCGCTGTTCTCTGTATAGTACCGGGACCAGAAAGCCAAATGGCATAAATACCACAACATTTCCTAATAGATTAATGGCAAAGTATACCATGCCAATCTGCTCCCTGTACATCAGATACCGTTTAATTTCACGGAATAATTCCAGATTGTACTGATAGGTCGTATACGGCTCATTACGTCCATATTCCTCACTAAAGAAGAGAAAATAGACCAATAAAATCATGTAACAGATAAAGCATACCGTTAATAAATTGCTTATGAACCGTTTCATCTTTTCCTCCTAAAAACACAACCAAAATCTATCTTACTGTCTTAAAGCTACTCCTAAGTTTTCCAGTTTCTTTAAGATTTTATCCATGACAGCCGATACATCTTTATCCTCTAACGTACGGTCTTTGGCACGGAAACGAATGGAATATGCCAGTGATTTTTCATCTTTTCCAACATTTTCCCCTTCGTAAATATCAAACAAATGATAATCTTCAAGCAGTTTTCCACCGCTCTTTCGGATTACTTCCTCGATTTGTCCGGCTAATACTGTCTTTTTCATAACCAGAGAAATATCACGTGTTACTGCCGGGAATTTAGCAACGCCCTGATATTTGATATCAAAGTCTGCTTTTTTTGCTAATTTTGCAACATCCAGTACGGCAACATATGTCTTTGTTCCCAGATTATAATTATCTGCCACTTCTGGATGTACTTCACCCAGATAGCCAAGGACTTCTCCATCCATCATTATATCCGCTTTTCTTCCAGGATGCAAATAGGAATGTTCTCCTTTTGGCTCATAAGTAACACCTGTTGTGATACCAAGTCTGTCAAGAATTGCTTCCACACAGCCTTTCATATCAAAGAAATCACCTTTTCCGTACATACCAAGTGCTAACATCATTTTTTCTTCCGGCAGTTTGGTAAGCGGAAGGGATTCCGGCAAATATACATTTGCCATTTCATACAAACGCACATCTTTATTTCGATGATTGTAGTTTGTCGAAAGGGATGTAAGCATACCATTTAACGGTGTTGTTCGCATGATACTGTAATCTACACCAAGCGGATTGGAAATTTCAATTGCCTTGCGAAGCTCATCCCCTTCCGGAATCAGCAGTTTATCAAATGCTTTCGGGCTTTCAAAAGAATATGTCATTCCTTCCGAAAAACCATACGACTCAATCACATTACGAATCATATTGCAAATGCTTGTCTGGTAGGAAACACCGCCCTGTGTTGCCTCACCGCTTGGAAGCGTTGTAGGAATCTTATCATAACCGTAAAATCTTGCTACTTCCTCTGCCAAATCGGCAAGACGCAGAATATCCTGACGCCAAGTTGGCACATGAACACATTTCTTTGCCTTATCCGGTACAAGGTCAACCATTTCCCAATATTTACACATCTCATCTTCGGAAACATCAATACCAAGTAATGCGTTGATTTTATCAACATCATAAGCCACATCAATCGGCTCTTTTTTCTCCGGATAAACGTCCACACAGCCACCGACAACTTCACCGGCACCTAATTCTTCAATCAACTGACAGGCACGGTTCATCGCTTCCATCGTAGTATTCGGGTCTAAGCCTTTTTCAAATTTTGCCTGTGCATCGGTTCGCATACCGATTTTTTTACCGGAAAGACGAATGTTTGTACCGTCAAAGCAGGCAGCCTCAAATACGACAGTAGTCGTATCCTCCATGATACCGCTATGCTCGCCGCCCATGACGCCGGCTATGGCGATAGGCTTCTTTCCGTCTGCGATTATCAGCATTTCGGGAGTCAGCTTTACAGGCTCTGCCATTTCGTCGAGCAGCTTTAATGTTTCTCCCTCTTTTGCATTTCTTACAACTATCCTGTTGTCCTCGACATATCTTAAATCGAATGCGTGCATCGGGTGACCGTATTCAAGCATTACGAAGTTCGTTATATCAACAAGGTTGTTGATAGGTCTTACTCCGCTCGCTCTCAGTCTTCTTGCCATCCACTTGGGTGACGGTCCTATCTTTACGTTCTTTACAAGCGCCGCCATATAGCGTGAGCAAAGCTTTGTATTTTCAACACTTACGCTGATTTCCTTTGTGATATCCCCGTCAACGCCCTTGAACGAAGGCTCGGTGTAGTTCATAGGAATATCAAACGTTGCGCTTGCCTCCTGTGCAAGTCCGAGTACGGAAAGACAGTCGGGGCGGTTGTTCGTTATCTCAAACTCTACTATAGTATCGTCTGTCTGTAAAGCCTCGCATATATCCATACCCATTCTGAAAGAATCAACATCAGGATCGTTATTCAGTATAAGTATTCCGTCATCTGCTACGGGATAGTCAAAATCATCCTTTGTAAGACCAAGCTCCGCATAAGAGCACATCATACCGTTGCTTGCAACGCCTCTCAGCTTGCCCTTTGTGATCTTTGTTCCGTCTGCAATCGTACTGTTGTGCATACAAGCGGGAACTATAGCCCCCTCAAACAGATTCTGCGCCGCAGTAACTATCTGCACAGGCTCTTCTCTGCCTGCGTCAAGCTGGCATATCCACAGCTTTTCGCTGTCGGGGTGACGCTCCAGCTTCAGCACCTTTGCAACTACCACGTTATTTATAGGATCGGACATCTTATGATAGGTTTCAACCTTTGAACCGCTCATCGTCATATCCGCTACGAATTCCTTTATTGGCATATCGGCTTTAACATAGTCGTTAAGCCATCTCATTGATAAATCCACGTTAATATCTCCTTTTACGATTCCTATCGGTATTTCTGAATTCTCTTATCTGAACTGTGCGAGGAAACGCTGATCGTTCTCGTACAGCAGACGCATATCGTCTATGTTATATCTCATCATAGCAATACGCTCAAGTCCTATACCGAAAGCGAAACCGCTGTATTCTTCGGGATCTATTCCGCAGTTGATAAGTACCTGCGGATGAACGATGCCTGAACCGAGCATCTCTATCCAGCCTTCGCCCTTGCAGAAGCGGCAGCCTTTTCCACCACATTTAAAGCAGGTAACATCCATTTCCGCACTCGGTTCTGTAAACGGGAAATGATGCGGACGGAATTTTACTTTGGTATCCTCTCCAAACAGTTCTTTGGCAAATTCTGCTAAAGTACCTTTTAAATCCG
>ERZ779880.2771-NODE-2771-length-11767-cov-3.628842_pt1 | contig 11767 bp, 10 predicted proteins | sample MGYA00511555_ERZ779880 | MGnify/ENA primary metagenome ERZ779880 (study PRJEB29588, sample SAMEA2145815) | human gut metagenome | biome: human gut; feature: human-associated habitat; material: faeces | place: Denmark | collected 2008/2010 ...
GAATCCGCCCGGTAGTGGGAAGGATATAGCCGAAAGCAAGGGTGTCCATCGTGAGGTGGAATCTGGATGTGAGGAAAATACTAACTCACGGGCAAATCTCTGGTCTGACGGACAGAAGCATTGAGGGAAAGAAGGTCTGGGATGACAGCAGCAATGCAGACCAGTTAAGACCAGTAAGCATTCAAGAATGGACAGTATATTTCATACACGGTACAGGATATCACGAATGTAAACGGATATACCGTAAGCATCAGCGAGTCCGGAACAGGATTCACTGAATCTTTTTTGAATATGCAGAGAGATCTATATTTGAGTTGCGATAGAAGACAATTCTGTGATACCATCTATTATAGATTCCGGACAGATAAACAGGGATATTTATGGGTTGATCAGGGATCTGAGGAATAAGGAACAGACACTATCATTATCTGAGAAGGAAGAATACAAGAGGAACAATACATGTTAGAAATAGGAAAAAGACAATTGCTTACGATAGTAAAGAAAGTGGATTTCGGGGTTTATCTTGCAAAAGAGCAGGAAGCGGATCCGGAAGAAAAGGTGCTTTTGCCGAGAAAGGAAGTTCCGGAGAATGTGCAGCCTGGGGATGAAATCGAAGTGTTTCTTTACCGGGATTCCAAGGACCGGATGATTGCAACGGTACGGCAGCCGAAGCTTTCTTTAGGAGAGGTTGCGGTGCTTCGCGTGAAGGAAAACGGTAAGATCGGAGCATTTCTTGACTGGGGACTTGAAAAGGATCTTCTGCTTCCGTTCCGTGAACAGGTAAGAAAGGTTCGGCCCGGAGAGGAGTGCCTGGTGGCATTATATCTTGATAAGAGTAAGCGTTTATGTGCGACCATGAAGGTTTATCATTATCTGCGGACGGACAGCCCTTATGAAAAGGATCAGAAGGTAACCGGAACACTTTATGAAATCAGTGATAATTTCGGTGCGTTTGTAGCGGTGGATAACTGTTATTCTGCTTTGATTCCAAAGAAAGAGCCTTTGGGAAATGCCAGGGTTGGAGATACTGTGGAAGCCCGTGTCACGGAGGTGCTTAAGGATGGGAAGCTGTCCTTAAGCCTCAGGGAGAAGGCATACATCCAGATGAATGAGGATGCGCGGAAGCTTTTGAAGCTTTTGGAAGAGCAGGGCGGGGAACTGCCCGTTGGGGACAAGTCTTCTCCGGAAAAGATTAAGGAGCTGACCGGCATGAGTAAGAATGAATTCAAGCGTGCGGCTGGTAATTTATACAAGCAGCGTCTGGTTCAGGTGAAAGAACATCAGCTTTATCAGCTTTCATCCTGTGAATAAAAGAGTATCATGCAATATCTGCCATATAGATATCCATGATTTGCATGGCTCAGTTACAAATAAATAAGGACACGCATCTGCGTGTCCTTATTCGTTATTCACATGGTTATGAATATGTGATATCTGTCGATGATCCTTAAACATACATATCAAAGTTGCTGCCAATATTCGGATTCACAGATAACTCCATGGAGCGGTCCATCATGTTGATCAGACTGGTACCGGACTGTTCTGTGGAATCGAGCGCTTTACTTAAAACAGCAACTCCGACCTGATTCTGCAGATTCATATTCGCCAATGTGGTAGATAATTCAGGAATATTCATCGAACCTCTCCTTTCCTTTTATCTATAAGACCAGTATAGCACTTCACATAAGAAGCAGTAAAGGAAAAGTTGAAATTTGAAAAACGCCTTCTGAAGCACAGAAAAATACACAAAAAAATCATAATTTTTAGTGGATTTTTTTGTACATATGTATTAAAATATAATATACATTACTATAAATAACGAAAAAACATTTCATGTATTGGTTAATGTGCATAATGAAGCAGGTTATGGCGTAGCTGCAGAGAGGGGGCTATATGATCTCAAATCAGATTTTGCAGAATACTATCGATGGTTTGAAGACAATTGCACGTGTAGATTTTGAGGTACTTGATACAGAGGGTAAGGAAGTAGCAACAACTGCGGAAGTGCCTTTTGGGGGACGGGCGGAAGCCGCTGAATTTGTGAAATCCCAGGCGGATTCACAGGAGATCCAGGGATGTCAGTTTTTTAAGATTTATGACGATCAGCAGCCGGAATATGTTCTGGTGACGATCGGTTCGGATGAGAATGCCTATCTGGTGGGGAAGATGGCTGCTTTTCAGATCCAGAACCTGATGATTGCCTATAAGGAACGCTTTGACAAGGATAACTTTGTCAAGAATCTGCTATTGGATAACCTGCTTTTGATTGATATTTACAGTCGTGCCAAGAAGCTGCATATCCAGACGGAAGTGAACCGTGTGGCAATGATTGTGGAGACAGACAATAAGGATAGTAATATTCTTGAGATGCTCCGCAGCTTCCTTGGAGTGAACAGTCTGGATTTCATTACGGCTGTGGACGAAAGGGATGTTATTGTTGTTAAGGATCTTTCAGAAGGCGATGGCGTGAAGGAGATTGAGAAGGCTGCCAAAGCAATGGAGAGCTTTTTGAAGAAGGAGGGCATGACCGGAATCCGTGTAGCATACGGAACTGTTGTAAAGGAAATCAAGGAGGTCAGCCGGTCTTATAAGGAAGCCAAGATGGCAATGGATGTCGGTAAGATATTCTTTGATGACAGAAGCATTATTGCCTATAGTCAGCTGGGCATCGGACGATTAATTTATCAGCTGCCGATTCCTCTTTGCAAGATGTTTATTAAAGAGATTTTTGGTGATAAGAGTCCGGATGACTTTGATGAAGAGACACTGACAACCATTCAGAAGTTTTTCGAAAATAGTCTGAACGTATCAGAGACATCAAGACAGCTGTTTATCCATCGTAATACATTGGTTTACCGTCTGGATAAGCTGCAGAAGACAACGGGACTGGATCTTCGGATCTTTGAAGATGCCATTACCTTCCGGATTGCACTGATGGTTGTGAAATACATGAACTTTATGGAAAATTTTGAATATTAAGATACAGGCGGTGGATATAGTGGCTAAGAGTGAACCAAGGAATAGAAGAAAAAAGAAACAGGGAAGCGGAAATGAAGATATTATTTCCATGACGAATGTGACCAAGTCCTATGCAACAGGTGCGCCTGCCCTGAATGGAATTGATCTGCATATTAAGCCGGGTGAATTCGTATTTATTGTAGGAGACAGCGGATCCGGGAAGTCTACCATGATTAAGCTTCTTTTAAGAGAGCTTGTCCCGACATCCGGTGAAATCAGTGTCATGGGCTATGATCTTTTGAAAATCCGTCATCGTAAGATTCCTAAATTCCGCAGGAATTTAGGAATTGTGTTCCAGGATTTCCGTCTTCTGAAGGATCGTAATGTATACGAGAATGTAGCGTTTGCCCAGCGTATCGTGCAGACTCCGGGAAAGGAGATCAAGAGAAATGTTCCGAGTATTCTGGCTACGGTAGGTCTTGCCGGTAAGTATAAGGCGAAGCCCCGTCAGTTATCAGGTGGTGAGCAGCAGCGTGTAGCGATCGCAAGAGCGCTGGTGAACCGTCCGAGCATTTTGCTCGCTGATGAGCCTACCGGTAATCTGGATCCGAAGAATTCATGGGAAATTATGAAGCTGCTGGAACAGATTAATGAGAACGGTACGACGGTACTTGTTGTTACCCACAACAGAGAAATTGTAAACGCAATGCAGAAAAGAGTCGTTACCATGAAGAAGGGTATTATTGTGAGCGACGAAGAGAAGGGTGTTTATATCGATGAAGATTAGTACATTGTTTTATACGATTAAGCAGGGATTTATTAATATATTCCGTAATAAATGGTTTTCACTGGCCTCGATCGCCACAATCGGAGCATGTCTGTTCCTGTTTGGTCTGTTTTATTCGGTACTGATGAACTTTCAGAACATTGTGAAGACTGCGCAGGAAGGTGTCTGCGTGACGGTTCTGTTTGACGAGGGAATCAGTCAGGAACGGATTGAAGAGATCGGAGCATTGATTGATAAGCGTCCGGAGGTTTCCAAGAAGGAGTTCATTTCTGCAGATGATGCATGGAACAGCTTTAAGGAAGAGTATCTTCAGGGCTATGAGGATGGATTTACCGAGAACCCGCTTGCCGATTCTGCCAGCTATGAAATATACATGAATGATATTTCCATGCAGCCGACATTGGTTTCCTATCTGGAAGGCCTCGAGGGTGTGCGTGAAGTGAACCGTTCTGAAGTAACGGCATCGGCGCTGACCGGTGTGAATGCGTTGATTGCCTATGTTTCCATTGGTATTATTGCAATTCTGCTTGCGGTATCCGTGTTCCTGATCAGTAATACAGTAACCATTGGTATTTCTGTTCGTAAGGAAGAGATTACCATTATGAAATATATTGGGGCGACAGATTATTTTGTCCGTGCACCGTTCGTTATAGAAGGTATGCTGATCGGTGCGATTGGAGCTCTGATTCCATTGGGAATTATTTATCTTTTATATAATAAGGTAATTGAATATATTGAACAGAGATTTAGTATTTTGACAACGATTTTGGCATTCTTACCGGTAGATGCCATCTTTAAGACACTGCTTCCGTTATCCCTTCTCATTGGTATCGGAATTGGCTTCCTGGGAAGTATCACGACGGTAAGAAAGCATCTGCGGGTATAATAGATAAGGACAGAGTATGAAACGTACAACAAAATGGATCTGCCTGTTCCTTTGTGTAGTGCTGGTTTTTGGAATGTTTGCGAAACCGGCACTTGCCACATATGCCAGCGAACTGACCAACAGTGTCATTAAGGAAAAGGAACAGGAAATTGATAAGGCAAAACAGGAGAAAAAACAGTTACAGAACAGTCTGACAGACGTGAAGAAGCTGAAGGAACAGTTGGAGAAGTCCAAGCAGGATCTGACAGTTTACGTACAGGAGCTGGATGCGGATCTGACGGCAATTCAGGAGAAGATTAACGAACTGAATGACCTTATCACCGAAAAAGAAAAAGAAATTGAAGATAAGACGGCAGAGCTGGAAGAAGCACAGCGTGTCCAGCAGGAGCAGTATGAGGCAATGAAAACCCGTATCAAATTTATGTATGAGAGGGGAGACACGATTTATATGGAGCTGATTTTCAGTTCCAATTCTTTCGGAGATGTGTTGAATAAAGCCGATTACATCCAGATGCTTTCCGAATATGACCGTAAGCTTCTGGATGAATATGTCGCACATGCCAATTATGTTGCCTTATGTAAGGAGAGCCTGGAAGAGGAGAAAGAGGTTCTGGATGAGGCGAAGGCGGCCGTTGAAAAGGAAGAGGCTTCCCTGAATGAACTGATTGATGCGAAAGAGAACGAGATGTATAAAATGTCCTCTGATATCAAAAGCAAGGAACAGGCAATCAAGGAGTACGAGGCAGATATTGCCGAGCAGAATGAAACCATTAAGGCACTGGAAGCAATTGTTGCCGAAGAACGTAAGAAGCTTGCGGCCGAACAGGGAAGAAGATATGATGGTGGTGTGTTTGCCTGGCCGGCGCCATCCTATACAAGAATTTCGGATGATTATGGAAACCGTACGCATCCGATTCTGGGCACCCAGCAGTTCCATAATGGAATTGATATGGCAGCACCCGGAGGAAGCGCAATCCTTGCAGCCTATGATGGCAAGGTAGTGGCAGCCTATAGCGGCAGTATGGGGAATTATATTATGATTGATCATGGAGACAGCCTGTATACAATTTATATGCATGCTTCGGCATTGTATGTATCGAAGGGACAGGAAGTCAATCGTGGAGATAAGATCGCAGCGGTCGGAAGTACCGGCCGGTCAACAGGAAATCATCTTCATTTCAGCGTCCGTCTGAATGGAAGCTATGTAAGCCCATGGAGCTATCTGCGGTCATAAGAATGGTCAGACAGGAATAGGGAGAGCAGCATTGGAAAATAATGAGCAGAAAAAGAAGAGTGGTTTTCTCCCCGGTATGCTGGTTGGAGTACTGATTGGAATAATTTTATTGTCCGGTGTATTTCTGGGAGTAAGACTTTATCAGTATAATCAGACGAAGAACAGCGATGATCAGGGAGAAGAGGAAGCTGCAAGTGTGGTTAATCCGGCTACGCTTGCCAAGATGCAGACAATTGAAAATCTTATTGATGAAACCTATTATGGCGGCGGGGTGACAACGAAGCAGCTTCAGGACGGTGTTTATAAAGGAATGGTAGAGGCTCTGGATGATCCATATTCCGAATACTATACGAAGGAAGAGCTTCAGGATGTGATGAACAGTAACCAGGGGGTTTCCTATGGGATCGGAGCTTATATTTCGCTTGATCAGACACGTCAGCTCCCGGTCATTTCCGGTCTTGTGGAAGATGGACCTGCCTTAAATGCCGGGATCAAGGAGGGGGATATCATCTATAAGGTAGAGGATGAGTATACCCAGGGCATGAGTCTTTCACAGGTTGTCAGCCTTGTGAAGGGACGTGAAGGTACCACGGTACACCTTACCATGTACCGGGAAGGAGAACCGGATTATCTGGAGATTGACGTAGAACGCGGTAATTTAATAGAGACAACTACGGTAAATTATGGTATGGTAGATGATACCGATCATATTGGCTATCTTCGTATCCGTGAATTTGATACGGTTACAGTAGATCAGTATACCGAAGCTATGGCAGAATTAAAGGCGAAAGGCATGAAGGGACTGGTTCTGGATCTGCGAAGTAATCCGGGCGGAGACCTGAATGTGGTTGTTGAAATTGCAAGAAAGATTCTTCCTGCCGGTCTGATTGTGTATACAGAGGACAAGGAAGGAAACCGTAAGGAATATACCTGTGACGGTGAAAATGAATTTCAGCTTCCGCTGGTTGTCATGACCAATGAATATTCTGCAAGTGCATCGGAGATTCTGGCGGGTGCTATTCAGGATTACAATAAGGGAACACTGGTTGGTACAACGACCTATGGAAAAGGAATAGTCCAGAGCATCCGGCATTTGAGTGACGGAACAGCATTGAAGCTTACGACAAGTGCTTATTTTACTCCGTCAGGACGCAACATTCATGGAGTAGGAATCGCACCGGATATTGAGGTTGAGATGGACTATGAGAAATACAATGAAGACGGCACTGACAGCCAGTTTGAGCGGGCATTAGAAATTCTGGAAGGAAAGATGGAATAGAATGAATTTTAAAGATAAGAATGTTTGGATTCATATAGTGTTTATTGCGTTGATTGTAATTATCGCAGGAGTCTCGGCATTCCGGCTTTACCGTTGGAATAAGGGAACCCGCAACCCGGAGGCAGATATTGAACAGGTGGATCCTTCTGAGTTTGATACAGAAACCATGGATATGATTCTGCCGATGGACGGCTCTCTCCTGGAAGGGCATGAGGACGATGGAGAACTTACGATCCTCTGTCTTGGAAACAATCCCTTTTCGGACGAAAGAGGGGAGAACGGACTGGCAGCGAAGATTGCAGAGAAAACGAATGCAACAGTTTATAACTGTGCTTTCCCGGATTCTTCGGTCGCATGTAAGTATGCAGAATACAACCCTTCCTACACCAGGGATCACTTCAATTTATATTATGTGGTAACATTCCTTGAACAGAACCAGTTTACTGCGATTGAGTCCATTGCGAAGGATGAGCCCGATTCCAGATATCTGGAAGCAGTAGAAGAATTGAAGACCGTGGACATGTCCAAGGTGGATGTGCTTTTGGTCATGTATGACAGTACGGACTATAATATTGGAACTCCTTCCGATAATCCGGACAATCCGAATGATGTAACGGCATTTACCGGTGGACTTAAGGTATCCCTTGACAAAATCAAAGCGAACTGGCCATATATCCGGATTTTTGTCATGTCTCCAACCTATGCACAGTACAAGGATGAGGATGGAAACCTTCATAATGGAAACACCTATGATCTCGGAAACGGTGATATTCCACATTATGTACAGAAGGAACTGGATGCCGTATCTGACAGCGGCGGAGTATCCTTTGTAGATAATTATATCGGAACCATTAACGAAGATAATTATGAAGAATACATGGAAGATGAGATGCACTATAATGATGCCGGACGTGAAGCGCTTGCAGACCGCATCGCAGATATTATTAATAATAAGATGAGTACGGTAAACGTAGCAGGCAAATAGGGAAACCAAGTGTCACAGTTCACACAGCAGCCAGACACTTGCTGTCAGGCTGCGTAAGAATATGATTCAGGAGTGAGCAGGCTCCTTTTGCGAAGCAAAACTTCAAATGAGCCTGCGAATCGTTACTTGCCATGCATCCAGAGAAGCTGCCAGTGGCAGGTTTGATGGTGGAACGAGGCACGAGTGAACAGTAACAACCAAGTAACTGAAATGTAATTAAGAAAACTGATATATTCAGGGAATTTACCTGTTTATATCAGTTTTCTTGTTTTAAAAAATGTTCACAAAAACTTCATACTTATCTATTGACAATAGTTGCACATAGTGATAGATTAATGATTGTAGATATTAGCACTCTATTTAAGTGAGTGCTAACAATACGAAAACGATATGCAGAATCAGATAGGGATTTGCGATCGGGAAAGGATGGTCTGCATGGAACTAAGCGAAAGAAAAGTTAAAATCTTACAAGCTATTATCCGGAACTACCTGGAGACGGGAGAGCCTGTAGGAAGCCGTACGATTTCCAAGTATACGGACTTGAACTTAAGTTCAGCAACCATTCGTAATGAAATGTCAGATCTTGAGGAGATGGGATATATTTTACAGCCCCATACTTCCGCAGGACGTATCCCTTCTGATAAGGGATATCGCTTATATGTTGATACGATGATGGAGCAGAAGGATCGCGAGATCGAAGAAATGAAGGAAGTTATGGTTCAGAAGGAAGACAAGATGGATCAGCTTCTGAAGCAGGTAGCGAAGCTTCTTGCCGTAAATACCAATTATGCTTCCATGATCACGACCCCTACTATTCATACGAACAAGCTGAAATTTATCCAGCTGTCGAGAGTGGATGTGAATCAGCTTCTTGCCGTTGTGGTAGTTGAGGGCAATGTAATTAAGAATAACATCATCCATACTGCGGAAGAATTAGATGATGAGACGCTTCTTAAACTGAATATTTTACTGAATACCCATTTGAATGGATTAGCCCTTGAAGAGATTAATCTGGGAATGATTTCTTCCCTGAAGCAGCAGGCAGGAATTCACAGTGAGATTGTGGCAGATGTGATTGATGCGATTGCGGAATCCATTCATGCAGAGGAGGATTTAGAGGTTTACACCAGTGGGGCTAATAATATTTTCAGGTATCCGGAGCTTGCGGATCAGCAGAAGGCAAGCAGCATTATCAATACCTTTGAAGAAAAGCAGCTGTTAACCGAGCTGGTACAGGAAAATCTTTCGGATGATAATAATACAGGAATCCAGGTTTATATCGGTGAAGAGACACCGATCCAGTCGATGAAGGACTGCAGCGTTGTTACTGCGACCTATGAGCTTGGAGAGGGAATGAGAGGAACGATCGGTATTATAGGACCGAAACGGATGGATTACGATAAGGTGATCGGAACGCTGAAAACCATTACCCATCAATTGGATGATTTATATAAGAAGAAAGAATAACAGGAATGTTTCATAGGAAGCTATGGGATATCACAGAAAGGGATGAGACAAATGGCAATAGATATTAAAGATGAATTTGATGAAAAGGCTGCAGAACAGCTGCAGGAAGAGATGGAACAGAATGAAATACAGCCGGATGCCGATACCGTAGAAACACAGGACGGTGAAGATCCAATCGCCGGTGATACAGAGGAAACCGGTGAAGAGGAGGAATCAAAAGAGGATGATAAGGCTGCAAAGAAATCAAAGAAGAGCAGATTTAAGGCAGATAAGAAACAGGATGCCCTGAATGAGAAGATAGCAGAACTGGAAGACAAGGTAAAACGTCAGATGGCAGAATTTGATAACTTCCGCAAGAGAACGGACAAAGAAAAGAATGCCATGTTTGAGACGGGAGCCAAGAGCGTGATCGAGAAGATCCTTCCGGTTGTGGACAATTTTGAAAGAGGTCTTGCTTCTGTTCCGGAAGAAGAAAAGGGAACCCCCTTTGCCGAAGGAATGGAAATGATATATAAACAGCTGATCGGGGAATTGGAAAAGATGGATGTCAGACCAATCCCGGCTGTGGGTGAAGAATTTGATCCAAACCTTCACAATGCAGTGATGCAGGTGGAGAGTGATGAGTATGAATCCGGTGTGATTGCACAGGAGCTTCAGAAGGGATATACCTACAGGGACAGCGTAGTAAGACACAGTATGGTAGGAGTAGTGCCGTAAATATCTGAAGCAGTTCAGATTTGTATTGAAGCTAGAAGTAAACATGATATTAAAATAGGAGGACATAGTTATGAGTAAAATTATTGGTATTGACTTAGGTACAACAAACAGCTGTGTAGCCGTTATGGAAGGTGGTAAGCCCACCGTTATCGCCAACGCAGAAGGCGCAAGAACAACTCCTTCCGTAGTTGCATTTACAAAGACAGGAGAAAGATTAATTGGTGAGCCTGCAAAGCGTCAGGCAGTTACCAATGCAGAAAGAACCATCTCTTCCATTAAGAGAGATATGGGTACCGATCATGGACGGACTATTGATGGTAAGAAATATTCCCCGCAGCAGATTTCCGCAATGATTCTTCAGAAGCTGAAAGCAGATGCAGAAAGTTACTTGGGAGAAAAGGTTACCGAAGCAGTTATTACTGTTCCTGCATACTTCAATGACGCACAGCGTCAGGCAACCAAGGATGCCGGCAAGATCGCAGGTCTTGATGTAAAGCGTATCATCAACGAGCCTACCGCAGCAGCACTTGCATATGGTCTTGATAATGAGAAAGAACAGAAGATCATGGTATACGACTTAGGTGGTGGTACATTCGATGTTTCCATCATTGAAATCGGTGACGGCGTAATCGAAGTATTAGCTACAAACGGTGATACACACCTTGGTGGTGATGATTTTGATAATAAGCTGACCCAGTATATGATCGATGAATTTAAGAAAGCAGAAGGTGTTGACTTATCTAACGATAAGATGGCACTTCAGAGATTAAAGGAAGCAGCTGAAAAGGCTAAGAAGGAGCTTTCCTCCGCAACCACAACCAATATCAACCTTCCGTTCATTACTGCTACCGCAGAAGGACCGAAGCATTTTGATATGACTCTTACCAGAGCAAAATTTGATGAACTGACAAGTGATCTTGTAGAAAGAACAGCAATCCCTGTTCAGAATGCGATGAGAGATGCCGGTTTAACAAATGCAGACTTAGGCCAGGTATTACTGGTTGGTGGTTCTACACGTATTCCTGCTGTACAGGATAAGGTAAAACAGTTAACAGGCAAAGAACCCAGCAAGAGCCTGAACCCGGATGAATGTGTAGCACTTGGTGCTTCCATCCAGGGTGGTAAATTAGCAGGTGATGCAGGTGCAGGTGAAATCCTTCTTCTGGATGTAACTCCTCTTTCCCTGTCCATTGAGACCATGGGTGGTATTGCAACCAGACTGATCGAGAGAAATACAACCATCCCTACCAAGAAGAGTCAGATCTTCTCAACAGCAGCAGATAACCAGACAGCAGTTGACATCAACGTTGTACAGGGTGAAAGACAGTTCGCAAGAGATAACAAGTCCCTTGGACAGTTCCGTCTGGATGGTATCCCTCCGGCAATGAGAGGTGTTCCGCAGATCGAAGTTACTTTCGATATCGATGCAAACGGTATTGTTAATGTATCTGCTA
>ERZ779880.2778-NODE-2778-length-11730-cov-2.951178_pt1 | contig 11730 bp, 6 predicted proteins | sample MGYA00511555_ERZ779880 | MGnify/ENA primary metagenome ERZ779880 (study PRJEB29588, sample SAMEA2145815) | human gut metagenome | biome: human gut; feature: human-associated habitat; material: faeces | place: Denmark | collected 2008/2010 ...
TCTGTGGAGGTCTCCCACGAGATCACCAAGGAACAGCCCGATATCATCTGGTACTATGACGAGGCAGTGAAGTCCATCCGCTACGAGAACGAACAGCTGATCCTCACCAGCTTCTGGGAAGAAGGTGAGCTGAACAAGATCATGGTCACCATGCTGGCCAACCAGATGGATAAGGAGGGGCTACACCCCTTCCACTCCTCCAGCGTGGTCTACAGGGGCCACGGCATCCTGCTGGTAGGCGGTGAGAACAACCACGGTAAGTCCATGACCCAGCTGGAGGGCTGCCGCCGGGGCGCCTCCATCTTCTCCACGGAGACCACGGTCATGGACCACGAGACCGGCATCGCCCTGTACGGCTCCAATACAGGCTCTCAAACGTTCCCAAATCTCTATCCTTGTGGTCAATAGACCGTTGAAACCCTTAGGCCGCTACCTTACACCGGGAGAACCTAACCACACTTTGAATCACAGTTGTTGTGTGGTTCCGCATGAATATTTCATTTCATGGGGCATATACGGAAAAACCAGCCGTATCTGCTTTCTCCAATCTTCATCCTTTCGGATGCCAAGCACTCTTACGATGCTGCATAGCTTTCACTACTGGATAGCCATAGGTTTCGGAAGCCCGCACCATTATTATCCATGCCTTTCGGTTTAGGTTTTCAGGTTACGACTTCACCACGCTTTGTACCCTGTCTATTTACAGATAGACAACGCACAGTGGAGTATTAGCTCTCGTACTGCCTGCGGTTTGACAGACCGCTGTGGGATTTCTCCTTTCCGGCATTGATTCTGTACGGCAGAGGAATTTCGCCTCTGAATTTGAGATTTGAGTTCTCTACGATATTTTCTTGATATATCAAGTGCTATCGCATGGTGCTTTTCGTCATAGCTGTCTGCTACGACTTATGCACAACGTTTCGCACGGTTCTTGTAGTAGTGACTCTCATCGATAAAGAGTCTATCAACACCCAACTCCTCAAAGGTCACTGTATCATCCTTTTTGGATTGGTCGTTGAGCTTATCGAGCTTCTGCTTGACAGATTTCTTTGTGCGCTCCAGTTGTTTTACGGAGAAGTTATCTCCACGGTTCTTTTTCAATTCCGCAATGCCCTCCGTTACCTCATCAAGCTGCTGTTCGAGGATCGCCCGCTGCCGTTCAATGGACATCGGTATTTTCTCGAACTGCGAATGCCCGATAATGATGGCATCGTAATCGCCGGTGGCAATTCTGCCGCAGAACTTTTTGCGGTTCTTGGTTTCAAAGTCCTTCTTGGTGGCGACAAGAATGTTGGCGGAGGGGTAGAGCTGGAGGTATTCGCTCGCCCATTGCTCCGTCAGATGATTGGGGACCACAAACAGGCTTTTCTGACACAAGCCCAGCCGTTTGCTCTCTTGGGCCGCCGCTACCATCTCGAAGGTCTTCCCAGCCCCAACTACATGCGCAAGCAGGGTGTTGCCGCCGTAGAGGATATGGGCAATGGCATTGACCTGATGCGGCCTCAGCGTGATCTCCGGATTGATTCCCACGAAATTCAGGTGGCTGCCGTCATACTCGCGGGGGCGAATGCTGTTGAACTTCTCATTATACAGCTTGGTTAGCTGCTCCCGGCGTTCCGGATCGCTCCATATCCAGTCTGCAAAGGCCTGCTTAATAAGCTCCTGCTTGCCCTGTGCGATGGCGGTTTCTTTCTTGTTGAGCACAGCCGTTTTCCTGCCGTTTCCGTCCTCGATGTAGTCGAAGATTCTCGCATCACGGAGGTTCAGGGTTTCCTCCATAATCTTATAACCGTTGACTCTACCGGTACCGTAGGTATTGTGAGCTTTCACATTGCTGCGGTCGTAGGATTTTCCCTCCACATTCCATTCACCGGTGTACTGCGCGTAGTGAACATGGATATTCCATTGGCAGTAGCGCGGGGTGCTGAACAGCTCAAACATGAACTCCTCAATGATTTCCGGAGGCAGCCATGTTGCGCCCAACCTTACGGAAATCTCACTTGCCGTCAGGTCAACCGGCTGCACCGCCTCAAGAGCACGGACATTCTCACCGTAATCTTCTGGGTAGAGCTCCACACTCCGCTTTGCCCAACGGAGCTTTTCACGGACATTGCCGGAGAGATATTCATCGGCAGGGATATACTTCGGCTTGCCGTCCTCTTCGCTTATGTGCATGGGGTTGAGGAAGATCACACCCTTCAAATCCTCAAACAGCTCCTGCTCGGTTTTACCGGTAAGCTGCGACATATATGGCATGTCGATTCTCGCTTTTTCCGCAAGGGACAGAGCATAGGCCTCGGAAGCCGTGTCAACCGACTGCACCGTTACCTTCTGCTTGATGGTTCGTTTGGAGAACATATCTGCCTTGCGGAGGAAGTTGCCCTCATCATCCAGCACCTCCAGCGAGGCAAGCAGGCAGTAGGAGCTGTCGGAATTGAAAGCCGAATTGTTGGCTCTTGCGCTGATAAGCCCATATTTTTTACTGAAATCATCATAGAGGCGATTGAGTTTTTCCTGCTCTGCCTTGATATCGGCATCGGGATAGTCCTCCGTCTGGTACTCAATCAGCGTCCGGACACAATCACGGATGGCAATCATGCCTTTGATGCGGCTTTCGGCAGTCGCGGAAACATCCACGGGATTCATGCGGCTGTTTTCACGGTAATAGATTTTACCGTCCACCACCGTGAAGCTGAAATTGCGCACATCAGGGTCAGCGGGAATAGAAAGGTCCTCATCCTCCGCTTCAAGATCGTCGATTTCAAATTCGGTAATCTCGGCATGAATGTTCTGGATGGCATCCCGCAAGAGGTCCCCAAGCTCTGCATTTTCATCAGCAATACAGGCGGACTCCATGCCGTGAGGCCCGCTGACCATCTGCATGTCGCCCAACACCATTTCAGGGTTGTCCACAAAATAGGCGTTCATCCGGATTCCATTGGCGTCGGTGGCCAGATGCACCCAATCGGGCTCAATATCCACCAATCGGTCACGCTTTTGGAGGAAGATAATGTCCGATGTGACCTCCGTGCCGGCAGCGGCCTTGAAGGTATCATTCGGCAGCCGGATAGCGCCGAGCAAGTCGGCTCTCTGGGCAATATACTTTCGGACATTGGGGTTTTCCTTATCCATCGTACCCTTTGAGGTAATGAAGGCGATTATGCCGCCAGGCCTGACCTTATCCAAAGTGCGGGCGAAGAAATAGTCGTGAATGAGAAAGTTGTGCTTGTCGTAGCGCTTGTCGGGCACCTTGAACTGCCCGAAGGGGACATTGCCGATTGCAGCGTCAAAGAAGCTGTCGGGAAGGTTTGTATTCTCGAAGCCCTGCACTGCGATGCTGTTTTTCTGATAAAGCTGCTGCGCAATTCGCCCGGAAATACTGTCCAGCTCCACGCCGTAGAATTTCGCACCATTCATGCTTTCGGGAACAAGCCCCATAAAGTTGCCGATGCCGCAGGAGGGCTCCAGCACATTGCCGGTCTGAAAGTGCATGTTCTCCAGGGCACTGTACACCGCCTTGATCACCACGGGCGGCGTATAGAAGGCCGTCAGCGTGGATTCTCTTGCCGACGCATATTCCTCATCGGAAAGCACATTCTTCAGCTCGGTATAATGGGGATTGTCCTCCTTGAAGAACTCGGATAGACCGCCCCAGCCCACATAGTCGGCAAGCACACGCTGCTCCGTGGGTGTCGCCAATCGGCTTTCCGCATCCAGCTTATTCAGAAGCTGAATGGCACGGATATTGTGATAGAACCGTTCCAGCGGCGTGCCCACGCCGATATCATCGCTCTCGATTTGGAAGTTGGTTCGGTACTCGGTGCTGATTTCCGGATGCAGCACATGAGGCACGACCTTGGAAGACCTTTTCACCTGCGGAGGCGGAGCGAGCGCTTCTTCCTGGTCATCCAGCAAGGCTTCCGCTTTGGGGTAGGTCACGACCTCGCCGTCTTTGACGGTGTTGATGGGCAGAGCATCCAATTCTTCGTCCGTTAGGCTCTCAATTTCGGAATCGTCTTCTGCCAAATCTTCCGTTTCTCTGAATACCCGTGTGCCGTCCGCACCAAACTCCGTCTCATATCGGTCAGTCTCTCGCGCTGCTTCCCGGTCTGCCTCTAAAGATAGAATATCCTCGTGAATCTTCAGGAGGTTTTCCGGCGTGAACTCGATATAATCGCAGTCCATCTCATAGTCATTTTCAGCTTCCATGAAGAACGGAGTATTGATGTCCGCAAGGAACTGATCCGACATTTCTTCAAGGTCATTTCGGAAGTCGGCGGCGTTTTCCGGATGGCTGGCAATGTCATACTGCTCGACAAGCTCTTCAAAAACAGAGAAATCAAGGTCACCGGAAACATACTGTCCACCTGCATCTGCATCAGGATTGAAGTAAATCCAGTGAACCTTGTTACTGCCGGTGTCAAGGGATATTCTCGCCTTCGTATTGTCTGCAACAGGGGGTTCTTCCACGACTTGCAGCAGCCTGTCATTCAGCGGATTTTCTTTGAGCCGGTTATCGAACTCTTCACGAGTCAGCTCCTTGTTAAACAGCGGGAACTGCGTATCAAAGAGGACGACCTTCTTCTCGTCAAAAGACAGCAGCTCGTATTCCTGTGTGCCGATATAGACTGCATCGCCGAGATGATAGCGGTATTCCTTCCGGGGTTCCGGTGGAGGGTTCAGCTCATCAAAGGTCGGCTCAAGGGACTTCGCCACATCGCTGTTCAACGCTTCCAGCATGGCTTCGCACCGTGCGGTCAGGTGGGTGTTGTCCGCAATGATCGTATTCATTGCTTCGCGCATCATGGGGAGGATGAAGTCACCCTCCGCAGTACGGGCGTGCATTTTCTTTTCGCCCACGCTGAACGAACCCCAGCAGCTTGACAAATAATACAGATTCAGCGCTTTGTTTTCCTCGCCAAGCTGCGCCACAAAGTCATTGTAATCATAGACAATCGACCGGAACTCCTCAGAGATTTCACCTCGTTTCCTCCGAGCTTCTGCCTGCTCCCGGTAGGCAGGATAGTTGTCCTTTTCTGCTTGGCTCAGATAGCGGTCGGCTCGGATCAGCTCCCCGATCCGCCTCTCGGCCTTATTCCACCGCAAAAGCATTTCTGCGTCGGGCTGGGAGATTCTTCCTCTGCTGATTTTGATGCCTTTAGCGTCGTGGTTCTCGTCGAGATTTCTTCCGGAAACGGCAGGATAGGCTCCGCCGATGCCGTATTCGTTTTTCAAAAAGGCGATATTGTTCTCAGAAGAATCCTGTTTGAGAAACTGCTCATAGATGCGGAATTTGCCCTGATGGATGCCGCTGCCCCGTGTCAGAATGGCGTCGATGTCCTCCTGAGAAATAGAAAAAGCGGAGGATTTTTCTTCCTCCGCTTCTGCGATAATTTCCTGCTGCTGTTCAACTGTGGGGAGCGTTACGCGTAGATCAGGTCGTTCAGAATCACTTCCTCCGCCGAGTGACGAATGGAATTCATTATCTGCACCCATTTCATCTGATCTTCCGCTTTCAGGCGCTCCGTCACGCACTGCTTCTCTGCCATCTGTCGGGTCAGGCGTTCCATCATCTCGTTGGCTTGCCGGTCCACTTCCTCCAGATGACTGTTCAGTGTTCCGTTCAGCAGCATCCCGGTGTAAATCCCATCCCGGTGTTTGCGGAGGAATGTCCGCCGCAGCATTCCATACTTCCCAAGCTTCGGGCTCTCCGGCACGGTCAGATCGGGAATCAGATAGTCCCCCTGCATCGTATAGGTCAGTTCCATGTTCGTTGCTCCTTTCCTTGTTTTCTGTTCGGTTCTTATGATACGCAGAAGAACCGGTCTGCGCAAATGTGCGAATCTTCCGCTTTTCCTCCTTCTCCATCTCCTTGACGGTTTCGCCCATTTCCCGGATGACCATCTCAGAAATATCGCTGACTGCGGCACCGAGCACGGAGATAACCTCCAGGGTGTTGAAGTCAAAGAGGTGGCTGAAATCCTCCCGGTCAAAATACTGCCTCGGCTCATACCCTGCACGGGAGAGCGCCATAAAAGCGACGCTGCTTTTCAGCGTGGTTTTCAGCCACGCTTCAAGGCTTGTGTCGTCCAGCTCCTCCAGAAAGCTGCCGGCTTTGACAGCGTTCAGTTCCATGAGATAATCTGAAAGATTATCCTCCACGGCATAACCGGAAATATCTATGAGAAGGTGCGGGAAATCTCGCGGCACCTCCACATCACCGAAGCTGGCCTGAAGGCTTTCCGATACCGCATATTCGTACTCCGGCTTCATCTGCCAAAGGGTGATGTTCCTTCCGGCACGGCTGTTGGTGTCGGAGATATCAAAGACATGTCTCAGCTTGTAGGGAACATCTCTGTCGATCAGCAGCGCGATGCCTTTCGTGCCCTTGTTTACCCATCTGCCGAGTTTATTCCATGTGTCGATTTCCGCACACGCCGTTGCATCCGGCTTCTGCGCATGGATGAGCAGCTGCTCCTTAAAGCTGTACTTGTAGTTGTTTGCCGCCGTAATCAGAAAATCGGTATATCGGTCGGCATTGGAGGCGATATCCCTGGCAGTCTGGGACGCCATCTCCAAAATGATTCTGTATTTGCTCGGCATGGGAACTCCCTCCTTATCTTACTTTGATCGTGACCTCAACGGTCTGCGCATTCTCTCCAAGGATCGATGCAAATAAAAGCCCGGTTCTGGCGTTTGACACCTTGGTCACCAACTCATTCAACCGGCAGACGGTGGTATTGATCTCTTTCTGGTTATCTGCGTAATAGTAGCCCGTTTCATCGCTGCAAATAGGAAAGCCATCCTGTCGCAAGGCGCTGATCTTGCGGCGAATATTTCGTCCGTCAAGCAGAAACAGCTTTTCAAGCTCCTTGCTGTGGATGGCATTTTCTTTGCCAATATGATTTTTGCGGAGATATTCGCAGATGGCTTTCTTCTTATCCATAGCTTCTCCTTATCTCGCAGGTTCGTGTTCTTTTTGCTTATGAACCGCCGGTGGATTCTTCTCCATGTACTCCTTCACGGTAGTAAGCGTGCCCTCATAGTTCCAATCGTTTTCAGGATCAATGTCGCGGTAGGCGTTTCTCCCATCCGGTCGGGGCTCCAAGCGAATGGGTCTATTGGAAATCAATGTTCCCCAATGATTCACCATGATCCAGTTGGCAATCTGAACCGGCTCGCCCTGTTGGTCATCATCGTGGCGAACCTCGTACATGTACATGCCCTGTGGAACGGTATCACGGTCTACCCGCAGGCAGGTAAAAAGCATGGGATGCCCCAGAACCGTCACATCCTCAAACTTCTCTGTCATGGCATTTACCCTCATCGTGCTTCACCCCTTTCCTTCGGCTTTCTGTGGGAACTGTCCTCTACGAAAAGTCCTTTTGGCAGTGTATCCAGGTCGTTCAGAAACGCACGGGAAATGGTCTTGCCGTTCCGGTCTCGGTAGAGAACGACGCACAGCGGTTCACCGTGATAGAGCGACTCCTTCAGGTCTTCCAGGAAGCGCTGCTCATCGCTGTACGCAACGCTGCTGCATACTTTTCCGTTGAAAGCCAAATAGTCCAGTCTAGCAATATAACTTTTGCTCGGCAGTGCATGGTTCATCGTGCCTCACCTCGTTCTCTCTGTCGGGTAGGAAAGCTCCAGCCGTACACCTTCCCGATCTCATCGCCAAGCCTGCGGGTGACACGGGCAATATCTGCCCTGGTGGCTGTGCCGTTGTAGATTTTTTCTTTGAGCCGGTCCTTCTGCGCCTGGGAAACATTGTCCTTATATACCCGATAGAGATAGTGGTTTGTACCGTCATGGTGGGTGTCATCGCACCGGAAGTCTCCGTTTCGGTCCACATACCATGTGGTGTAGTCGTAATCAGAGTAAAGGCAGTCACGGATATTGCCGCTGGGAATTTCTTTGTATCCCGTGCGCCTGCCATTCCAAAGCCCCAGATCGGCAACAACCAGAATGGGCTGGGAAAGTTGAATGTCCAGATTGAGCCGTTCGTCCTCAAGGTAGTGCCCGTTTTCCTCATACATCATGGCGACGCGCTCGTCATCGGAAAGCGTCGGATATTCTTCCTCCATCCAGTCTTTCCACTCCTCATAGTCAAGGTCAGCATTGGACCAGATGCGATAATCGTCCTTACTCATCGTGCATCACCTCTGTCCTTCGGCATCACAGGTTTTCCGTCCGCATCGTAATTTCTAGGGTCTGCGGCGGGCACCTGAAAGCCGAACATAGAGCCGGCCTTCATCGCTTCTTCCTGCGCTCGGCTGACGCCGAGCTTTGTGTTGTACTCGTTCACGATGTTCCGGGCTTCGTCCTTGTCGGTAACGGGAATGTCCGTCTTGAAGTAGCCCTTTTCACCGCGCTTGATGATTATGATTTCGTCGCTGCCGGAAAGGACGCTGTAGCACTGCTCGGGCAGGTTGTCCCGAATCGGCTCGCAGGTATGGCCGCCGTATTCCATGCGCTCGGCAAACTCGCAAATGTGATAGAGGTTGCTCCCGATCTCCACATGGTAATCGTCGATATACCGGCAGGTGCGAATTTGGTCTTCATTCCACGAATAGTGGATGTTCACCTTGCCGCCATCCGGAATGCGAAACAGCTCCTTGTAATGGCTGTCAATAAAACGGATTCCTTTCTCTGCGTCCTTCAGGTGCTGATCGAGCCAATCCCGGCGATAGCAATAGCAGTACAGGTTGTATTCGCCCCTGTCCGGGTTCAGGCGCAGAAGGTAGGCATACTTTTCGGTATCCACACGAACGCCATAGTAGCCCGGCTCCTCCTGCATCCGGCTTTGGGGTGTGCAATAGCAGTACTTGGCAAGCGCCCTGCGGTTATGAAGAATGTCGCCTTCCTCACGCAGAGAGTTGATTACATCATCAAACTCTGCCTTGAACTCATCGGTTTTCAGCTCCTCCCGGAAATCAAACCAGCTGCTGAAAAAGCCGTTGCCATCTGTATCCATGTCTGCCCGGAGGTGGCCGATCAGTCCGGTTTGCATGGAAATCTGCGTGCTCTGGCGAAAGGTATATTTGTCCTCCGCCTCGATCATTGCTCTTTTTTCATACTCGATCATCTTGCGTCACCTCTTTCTTTAGCCGGCTTCTTTTCCTGCGCGTGCATCTCTTTTGCTTTCTCCAAGCCCTTCTGCGCCCATTCGGGAAGCTTCTTTTCATCCATGACGCCGAGAAAATCCGTGCGGTAAAAGGAGGTCTTTCTCCCGTCGTACAGAGAAATACAGCAGCAGGTACGGCCTCGCGCCGAAGCCGCCGGTACACAGCATAAGCTGGTGATTGGCGTGGCGGAACTCAGGCCGGAGAATGCTACCCTTGACGACAACCACCTTGTTCTCGATGGAATCCTCATAGGAAATGGGCTTACAACTATTTGTTGTGAGTTCCTCATTCATGCCGACCTCCTGACAGGCTCTTTCGTTTTCCTGAATAATTTCCTCGGCTGCGTCTGCTACGCGCTGTCCGAACACCTTTGCAATCTCCGCAAAATCGTCGCTGACCAGCACCCCGGAATAGCTCTCGAAAATGGCGTTGGTCTCTACGAAGCAGCACATATACCGTTCATCCTTGTCGGCGTTGGGATTCTCGCCCAGAGCAATATCCTTGTGCCCGATATACATGGAATACTTTACGGAGTAATCTCCGATTTTTCTTGTCTCTTCCATAGCGTCTCCTTTTGCAAATGGGGCGGCATCTTTTTGCGGATGCCGCCCCTTGGCGTTTTTACTTTCTGTTCTTCAGGCGAAGAACGATCAGCCCTGCGATAATAAACACCACAAGACCGATGCCGATAATGACCTTAGCGTTCATGCTTGCCTACCTCCTTCTTTTTGCGGAAGGTAAAGAAGGCCGCTGCACCTGCGCCGATTGCAGAGATACCGGCAAGTGCTGCCCAAAGAGGCATATTGGTGGTATCTCCGGTCTTGGGGATATCCGTAACAGGCTTGAGCTTGTTATGGAACTTGGCAACGACCGTCTTTCCTTCGTGAACGGTTACGGTGACATTTGCGGGAAGCTCATACTTCTCGTTGGCTTTGTTGGACACCTCGGAGATCACATAATCACCGATGCGCAGCCCCTCAATGTGAATCTGGCCCTTCTCATCGGTCACAAAGTCCTTGCTGAAGGCATTGCCGGTGATATCCGTGCCCTCCACGCGGAAGGTAAAGCCCTTCAGCATGCCGTCATCCGAAGTCTTTTCAATGCGAATGCCTCCGGTCTGTGCCTGGTTGACAAAGCCCTTTCCGGCCTCATTTTCCACGACGACGGTTTTACCATCTTCCTTAATGGAGAAGCTATAGGTTTTCTCATCAAGGAAGAATCCCTTGGGGGCCTCGGTTTCCTTCAGCGTGTAATCGCCGTAGGGCAGATCATCCAGCTTGTAGACGCCGTCGGACAGCTCCTCCATCTGATCCACGAGCTTTCCGTCACGGTACACCTCAAAGACTGCGCCGCTCAGGTGATGATCGGGATAGTCTTTATCCACCTTGGTCAGCTGAACGCTGCCGCGAATGAGCTTGTTGGTGATCTCGATCTCGATCACAGCGCCGTTCTGATCTACCTTCACGGTATAAGGCGTCTCATCCATCACATAGCCCTCCGGCGCGGCGATTTCACGGACCACATACTCGCCATAGGGGATACCTGTAAAGGAGAAGCTGCCGTCCTCTGCGGAAACAGTGGTCAGAATAGGCTCTGTGCCGTCTGTGAGGAACAGGCCGATGGTAGCTCCGGCCAGCGCCTTGCCGTCCTCATCCTTCTTCATGCCGTGGATCTCTCCGTAGATCATCTCGTTGGTAATGCTCTTTCCGTCATTGACGGCAAGCTCCACAACGGGGATTTCCTGACCGGCATAGGCAAAGATCACAGGATACTTCTCATCGGAGAGGATGTAGTGGCTGTCGGTGCTGATTTCCTTGACATAGTAGCTGCCGAAGGGAACATCGCTCTTGAGCACAGCCTTTCCGTTTTCATCAAGGGACATGATCTCGATGAGACCGTCCACAGGAATGACGGAGCCGTCTGCTGCGGTAAGCTCCTCGGCGGCATAGAAGCCGAAGGTCACGGCGGAAAGCTCGTTATTCATACCGATACCGAACTGCTTGTTCTGCTCCAGCACCTTGGAAAGAGAAATCCGCGCCTTCTGTCTGTCATTGCAGAAGCTGGCAGCCGTTTCGGTGATCTCAATTTCCTGGTCGGCGTAGACAAGTTCTGCAGTATGGGCGTCCTTGTTTACGACCATGCCATCGGGGGCTTTCATCTCGGTGATTTCGTATTTTCCCAGATACAGCGGCTTGCTCTCCGCCATGCCATCTGCGCCGGTGGTCACCGTATCCACCACCTCGCCGGCACTACAGCGCAGCGTACCATCCGGGGTGTAGATGTCCGCCGCGGCCTTGATCTCATAGGTCGCTCCCGCAAGGCCCTGTACCGCATAGACCGGCTGATAGACCCCGTCCGTCGCTGTAACAGAGGCAAACACCTCGCCGGTTTTGGAAATCTTGATGATGCCCTTCTGCGCGTAATTGCCCAGCTTCACTGCAACGACCGTCACACCGCTTTCCTCGGTGGAATTCTCTTCGGTCACATCGAACTTGACCGCCTCATGACTGAGCACATAGCCGTAAGGAGCGTAGCCGCCCACATACTTGCCTTGCTTCATCATCTGGATTTTTGCCGTTGTCGTTTTGACAGAAAGATCCTTGCT
>ERZ779880.2781-NODE-2781-length-11709-cov-10.151364_pt1 | contig 11709 bp, 10 predicted proteins | sample MGYA00511555_ERZ779880 | MGnify/ENA primary metagenome ERZ779880 (study PRJEB29588, sample SAMEA2145815) | human gut metagenome | biome: human gut; feature: human-associated habitat; material: faeces | place: Denmark | collected 2008/2010 ...
ACTTTTGGAAATCAAGTGTGCAAATGTTGTCCGAATTTCGGGGTGCACTTCACCCTACCGGTCACAGGGAGAACGGATATACCGCATTTGACCACCACCTTTCGTTTGGGGCAGATGGGGCAAGCAATTATGGTTATTTCGTAAGAACGTTTTTCTATAGAAAAAACCAAAGTCAGCTGCCCCATGTGCCCCAGAGTCTTATTTCAAGAATTCCACGGCCTCACGGAGCGCATAGCCCATGAGCACTGTGGTTTTCTCTCCACCGGATCTGGGACGCTTGCGTATGACCTTCCCGGCATCGAACTTCCGCAGCTCGGCAATGAAGTTCTTGTTGTTCTCCACGTAGCAGCCGTTCCCGGCGCACCATGTGCGGTAGGCGTCATACAGTTCGGAGGTCTTGGTCTCGGCCCCGGCATCGGCTATGAGGCAGTCCTCCGCAAACTGAGCGATTTTGTCGCTTTCGTGATAGTAAGCGTTGGTGGCGTCTATCACGGATTGCGGCAGCGTTAAGCCCTCGGTCTGCAGGAGCCGGTATCCCTCCAGCATCCAGTTCAGGATTGCGCTCTGCACCTCCGGCTTGCCGAACTCCGCTTTCAGGCCCTTGTCCTGCTCCCATTCCTCGAAATGCTTGTCGAAGGGTATGATTAGCACACGACCACTGGTGAAAAGCGTGGTATCCGTGATGACCGGCAGATAGTTGGTGTTGACGTAGAGCTTGAACTGCGGCTGGAAGTCGAAGCTGTTTTCGTGCAAGAACCGGGCGTTGAGCGTATCATTGCCGGTCATGCTTTTGACCTGTGCGGCATTGAGCAGAAGGCCACGGCTCGGCTCTGAGATATTGGCAAGGCGGATACCGGCAAGACGGGCGATGTCCTCGCTGGGATTCTGGCTGTTTACGCTGTGCTTGAGCGCAATCGTCTCCGGCCTGACGGCTCTGCCGTAATCGCCCATGACCCGTAGGATGCTTTCCATGAGCGTGCCCTTGCCGTTTCTGGTGGTCTCACCGTAGAGGAAGAACATACACTCGAAACGGGTATCGCCGCTGACGGAGTAGCCGAGAGCTTTTTGCAGGAACTTGGACTTTTCCTTATCGCCGCTCATGATCTCGCTGATAAAGCGGCTGTAGCGTTCACTGTAAGCGTGAGGGTCATATTCCGTAGGTGTGATCTTCGTGAGCCGGTCCTCTGCACTGTGGCCCCGGAACTCCATCGTGCGGAGATCGAGGGTGCCGTTGGCGCAGTTGAACAGGAAACGGTCGCTGTCGAACTCCTGCATGGAGATGGGATATACGCTCTGGGCATCGGAGAGGATCGTGATCCGCATATGGCGGCTCTGCCATTTCCGGCAGAAATCGATGTAGCTTTTGCGCTTATGCTCATCGTGGATATCCAGCGCATACCGCATGAGCGCATCTGCCAGAGCCTTGCAAAGCTCCATCGCCTTCAGGGAGCCGGTGTCTGAGATCCAGCGTGTGCCGTCATAGATGTGCCACTGCTTGCGCTCCGGGACGAAACGGGCGATGGCTTTGAACACGTCTGCGAACAACCTGCCGTTGCCGATGTCGTTCCACGGATAGCGGTCATTCTCCGCCGGATGGAGCGAGACCACGATCTGCTGGAGATCGTTGAAATCATCCGCCGCCGAAGATCTGCCCACGGGCTTGTAGAACTCGGTACACATCACCACGGCCTTGGTGAGTGTGGCCTGTCGGTAATCGTCCCGATTCCACTTATCCCGCATCAGAGCCGATTGCCGGTACAGACGGTCCATCTGCTCGGTATCTCCGCCGCACCAGAACGCCAACATCGCACACAGGGCCGCATCCGCCTCGCTGTGGCTCTTTTCGTCCGGGATGATGCCGTTCCACAGGGCTTTGAACTTTTCGGCCTGTTTAGATGCCAGAGCCTTTTGAAGGACGGAGGTATCGGAGAGGTAGCTGCCCGGAGCGGTCACACGGGATACCGGCTTTTCGGACTTCTGCATATATTTCTCAAGCACCTCGGTCAAAGCGTCCGTCCGTTCCTCGATGCCGGTGCCACTGATGGCGTTGCCGGTGACCGTGACGAAACGGCTCGTGTACCCGGCCACATAGACCTCCAGCTTGATTTGCCGGTTATTGATGTAATAGCGGTCCTTGTCATAGGCCGGGAGCGAGGCTTTGAACAGGATTCGCACTCCGGTCCCGGACGGGCTGTATTCCGTATAGGTATCCATCCGGACGATGATGTCCTCGGCCATATCCGACAGCACGCCGTTCTCCACACAACTGTCGATGTCGATGGCACAGATGTCCCCGAAGACGCCGATTCCGAGACCGTCATATCCGGCACGGTGCCTGACGGCGATGGCATAATCCGTGAAGGTGGCCTTGTTCGAGGAATCCGCACAGAGGCCGTTCGTCTGATACGGCACCTTGGTCCTGTTCCCGTCACGCTCCTCATATTTCCAGAGGCAGAAGGCACCTCGTTCTTTTAATTCCTGTGGCAGCTTTTCGTACATATCTGTAATCATCCTTTCCGGAGGGCTTTATCCCGTCCTCAATACCCACTGGAGGAAAACCGTCCAAGTGGTCCGCTTTTTCGGAGAAAAAATCTCTTCTCACTTCCCACCGGTCATGAGAGGCCGTTTTGACCAAAGATTCTTGAAGAAAAATTCTGTCCCTCAACTGGTAGCCTCGGCAGAGGGTCAAAACTGACGGTTTCCGAAAAATTTCTCTCTCCAATACCCACTGGAGGGTTTTGCCGGTTTTGAACGAAAGATTTTGAAAACTTCTTCGTTCAGTACCCACTGGACAGAAACCGGTGAAGTGGTCCACTTTTTCGGAAACTTTTTTCTTCCACTACCCACTGGAGGGAAATGGGCTGTCTGGCCAAAAAGATCTGAAATTTTTTCTCTCCAGTACCCCCTTGACAGTTCGGACCTTTTTGAACGAAAGAATTTCAAATTTTCTTTCCTCAGTGTTCTCTTGACAAAAATCACCGCTTGGTCTAAAGAGTCGGAAACTTTTTTCTCTCAATACCCAACGGACACATGGAGCCGTTTTGGCCTAAAGAAAATGAAAAAAGCCTCCGGAAATTATCCGAAGGCAGTAGAAATTTTCATATTTTCGTGATATAATAAACAGTAGTGTTCAAGCAAACCGTATGGTGCAAGGAGGCACGAGATGGCTGTTACATACAAGAAACTGTTTCACATGCTGATCGACAGGAATATGTCACCGGCTCAGCTTCAGCAGGAGGCCGGATACAGCGCAAACATATCCACACGTCTTCGCCGGGATTATTACGTGTCCCTTGAATCCGTGGAAAAAATATGCCGGGTCCTGAACTGCAAAGTGGACGATATCGTGGAGTTCATACCAGATAAGCCGGAAGGAGAGAATCAGAATGGCTAACCTTTCACAACAGAAACGGCAGCGGATGCTGGAATTCCTGCAAAAGCTGCGTGAGGAGCATAAAGACGATGACAGCGTCCTGATTGCCCTCGGTGAGATCGAGAGCGAACTGAATGCGAAAAAGTACGGGCTCGTGTGGGAACAGCACGAGGAAGCCGTCGATGTTCAGATGCGTACCCAGATCCCCGTGTTCACGGAGGATGCAGATCGCGAGATTACTGCCATCCCCGGAGGGGCATACAATTTCCTGCTGGAGGGCGATAATCTGCACAGCCTCCGTCTTCTGGAAAAAACGCATAAGGGCCGCATTGACGTTATATACATCGATCCACCATACAACACCGGGAATAATGACTTTGTTTATGACGATAACTATATCAGTGCAGAAGATACTTTCAAACACTCAAAGTGGCTTTCTTTTATGGAAAAGCGCCTGCGAATAGCTTATTCCCTACTGTCTGAGGATGGATTGATTTTTGTCTCAATTGATGATAATGAACAAGCCGCGCTAAAGAATTTAATGGACGAAATCTTCTCAGAGGACAATTTCATTATTGCCATGCCACGCATAACGAAAAAGAGTGGAAAAACAACCGGTTCATTTTCAAAGAATCATGATTATGTGTTGGTATACACAAGACAGAATAAAAGCATATTCGTTATGGAGGAGCATGTTGATCCTGATTTTCAATATGAGGATGAATGGGTAAGCGAAAGAGGCAAATATAAACTCAATCAGACTCTGGATTATGACAGCCTGTCTTATAGTGCCAGTCTAGATTATCCGCTCACCGTTGAGGGTGAAACTTTCTATCCGGGGAGCGATAAAAATGCGTGGGAGGAGCGTCAAAAAGGCAATCATCGCCGTGCAGATTGGGCGTGGCGCTGGAATCAAAAGCTGTTTGATTTTGGGTATCAGAACGGTTTTGTTGTTATAAAGCGGAAAGCCGATGGGAGCGCGCGTATATATACCAAAACATATTTGAATGCTCGTATTGAAAAGGATGGTGAAGGCGGCTATTACATCGATATTGTGAAAAGGACAAAACCGCTCAGTTCCATTGGGCTGGTAGAGAATCAGTATTCAAACGATAATGCCAAAAAGGATTTAGCCGTCTTTGGCCTGAAAGATGATTTTGATTATTCAAAACCCGTTGAATTGATAAAGCGCTTAATAAAAAATCATTATAATAAGAACGCTATCGTTCTTGACTTTTTTGCTGGAAGTGGGACAACCGCACAGGCGGTGTTGGAATTAAATATCGAGGATGGTGGACGGCGCAGCTTTATCCTATGTACAAATAACCAGAATAATATCTGTGAGGAAGTAACATATAAACGCTGCCGAGATATCCTCATGACATATCACTATAGCAATAATAGCCGGACCGTACTCTTAGAGCGGAAAATAAAGTTGTCAGATTTTAAAGGTTCTTCTATTCCTGAAGAGATAGCGGCTATCAAAGCTGAATACAAGGGATCTTATACAAAATTTGCTACAGAGATAAAAGATGCATACTTGTATGTTTATGGTATCACCGTGTTCCAAGAATACACTGGGATTCCTGCCAATCTCAAATACTACCGTACAGATTATGTTTCTAAAAATGAGGATGATCTCTCGGATATTCTGCTCGATCATATTTCCGAGATGATCCAGTTAGAACATGGTGTAAAGCTTGACGGGCAGCATTACATCATGATTCTGGACGATGACGAGGCCGATACGCTTGCGGCCCATTGGAGCGAATATCCGGACGTGAAGGCCTTGTATGTTTCCAAAAATGTGCTGTTCACCACGGAGCAGAATATGCTGTTCCGGGACGTGGAAATCCATATTATCCCGGACTATTATTTCAATTTTGAACTGCGGGAGGTGGGCGAAACATGGTAACGGGCCTTACACTCAACCTGTTTGATTTTCAGGAAAAAGCGGTTATGCAGCTTTTGGATCTGACCACGGACAGCCGCTGCAAGCAAACCATTGTTGTTAAATCACCTACCGGCTCCGGCAAGACGATTATATTGATCGGCTTTGTGGACGAATACCTGAACAAGGTCAATTCAAATACGGCCATCGTCTGGCTCTGCCCCGGCAAGGGCGATCTGGAAGAACAGAGCCGTCAAAAGATGATGAAGGTCGCTCCGCACCGGACCACGCAAAATCTATTTGATGCACTCCGGAACGGGTTCCCGGCAGAAAGCACTACTTTCATCAACTGGGAGCTTGTTACGAAAAAGGGTAACACAGCCATTAAAGACAGCGAACGCAAGAATCTGTATGACCGCATTGCCGAAGCGCACCGCAGCGGCATGGATTTCATTGTAATTATCGATGAGGAGCATTCCAACAATACGGCAAAGGCCAAAGATATCATAGATCATTTCTCCGCCAAGAATATCATTCGTGTTAGCGCAACGGCTGTGGAAAACAAGCGATACGAATTCTATGAAATTGATGAACTGGACGTTATTGACGAGGGGCTGATCACAAAGGCCCTGTATGTCAATGAGGGCATCGAGGACAATGTAGAAATTACGGACGATTACGATTACCTTCTCGATCTGGCCGATGCTAAACGCAAGGCCATCGCCGCCCGGTATCAGGAAGTGTTGCCGGATGGCAAAGTGATCCGTCCACTTGTGCTGATTCAGTTTCCGAACGGCCAGCCTGAGACGATCCGTGCCGTTGAACGCAAGTTGGAGAGCATGGGTTATACCTACGACAACGGTATGGTCAGCATCTGGATGAGCGAAGACAAGCGTGATCTGCCGGAAAATCTCACAGATAATGATGCACAGCCTGTTTTTCTGCTTATGAAACAGGCCATCAGTACCGGCTGGGATTGCCCACGGGCCAAAATCCTCGTGAAGCTTCGAGAGGGGATGAGCGAACAGTTCGAGATTCAGACCATCGGTCGTATCCGCCGTATGCCGGAGGCCAAGCACTACGATGATGATCTTCTCGATTTCTGCTACGTATACACCTTTGACGAAAAGTACAAGGCTGGTCTGCTGGCAACGATGGACAAGGCCTATGAAACACGGCGGCTGTTCCTGAAGCCGAAATGCAAAACATTCACACTGGAGAAGGAATACCGTGACCTTGATTTTGACGGCCTCGGTGAGCGTGAAGTGCTGAATCGCATTTACGATGCTCTGGTAGAAAAATACCACCTTACCTCCGACAAACAGCGTAATAGGATGATCCTCGCCGGAAATGGATATATGATCGGTGATGAAATTCTCGGACAGGCACTGCATGGTGTTTTCGTTCGTACAGACATGGTAGCCGAGGCCACATCCTATTACGGGACCCGTAAGCGTGTGGATACGCATAAACACGGTATGCAGCTGTTGCACAGCACCGATGCAATCAAAACGGCGATTGGCCTCTCCACCGGCAAAGTCAAGACCATTCTGGAGCGGCTGTTCCGCAAAGGCGGCAATCCAAAGAAGAAGCTACTGGCTCTAAACACCGCAGAATTTTATGCCTTCGTCATCAACAACGAGCATCTGCTGCGTGATGAATTCCGTAAAATCACTTCCGGTATGTCACAGCAGCTGGGTCTGACGCTCGAACCGAAAAAAGGTGTCTTCCACATCCCGGAGCAGGACTTCTTCAAGTATGATCCGGGTGTGAAAGAGGAAATCGAGTATCTTTCTAATGCCTATCAGGAATACACCTCCGGTTATGCCACTTCGCTCGTTCGCAGTATATCAGAGCAGTTGTTCGAGCAGTATTGCGAGAGCCGGGACGATATAGAATGGGTCTATAAAAACGGCGATACCGGCCAGCAATATTTCTCCATCGTCTATCTGGATGTCCTCCGCCATCAATGGCTGTTTTATGCAGACTACATCGTTATGAAAAAGGACGGGACGGTCTGGGTGATTGAGACCAAGGGCGGTGAATCCAAGGGCAAGGACAAAAATATCGATCCGCAGATTGAAAATAAGTTCAATGCGTTCAAAGCCTACGCCGCCAAACACGGCCTCCACTGGGGCTTCGTCCGGGACAAGGATAATCGGCTGTATATCAACAACACGGAATTCGCCATCGATATGGCCGATGACCACTGGAAACCAATCAGCCAAGTTTTCTAACGGCTTCTTCAGCCTTACATGATGAATTGAATAGGGGTTGTGAAAGACTATGCTCGGTATTACATATGACACATGGAAAAATACTTGTAAGATGTATTTTGATTTAGGAAAAGGGACAAAAGCCGCTTACTTGCAATGGTTTCCATTTACAAAGATTTCATCAGCTGATCAGGATACCATAGCAAGCGAAGAGTTCTATAACCGATATATTAAGTCGGGAGCGTTTGTCCTTTTTCCTTCAGCCATGCATCGTTCAGAAAACTTCATTCAAAAAGGAGATGGTAGCTTTAGAGATTCGTCGTTGCTTTCACCGGTCTTGTATCTGGTCCTGCAAGCAATGGGAAAAGAAGTATCGATGGCGTATTCGCCTCAAAGGGGGAGTCAGATTGAAGTCTTCTACGCAGGCAATTACGATGAAATGCGCCCAAAATACAAACAAGATTATGACGATTTTTTCAAAGCAATCAATGCCCATATTGATGAATCGCAGTATTTTATTAAAACCGATCTGTCGAGCTTCTTTTCAAACATCAGTGTAGATCTGTTGGTAAGCAGGGTTGATAGTATTTGCAACAAAGGAGCAGTCCGTTTTAGTCAAACGCAGTTATCCATATTTAAAGAATTGTTGTTGTACTGTGGTGGAGGAAGATTCCCTTTAGTTGAAAACAGTATCGCATCCTCATTTCTTGCTACGGTAGTCTACCTTGATGAGATAGATAGCAGATTGACATCATTTATTGACGCCCACATCTCAGTATTTGATAGCTACAAGATTATCAGATATGTTGACGACATGTACATATTGATCTCATCTGATCACACTGAAGCGGAAATACATGACGCATATAACAGAATCCGCAATGAATACTCTTCCATACTAAAAGAATATGGGCTTGCTCTTAATACGAAAAAATGTTGCATAAAGCCATCTTTTGAAATAAACGACGAGCTGAAAAAGTCTCTATATGATGAGTTCTTTCACGGTGAAAAACACAAAATAGAAAGCCTGTTTTCGGGATCGCTTGCATCTTTTTTGCAGGAGATTTCTTTAGTAATAGCTAAAGACTGCCTTGATATAGAGATGTATAATGCTCTGATAGAAAAACATTTTGGTGACGACACAATCGAATTCACCGCTACTGAGGTATACAATTATTACGTATATGAAGATGAAGTGGAAGTAAAATCCAAAGCCGTAATAAGTGCGATTGTCAAACTAATCAATCAAGATGTGTCATTTATCAGCTTTGATCCGAAACGGATTTCTGTCTTAATCCTTAAAACACAGAGCACATCGGCAATCAAGGCATTGCTTAATCAGCTTTTTCAGAGGAATCGCGCCGGGTTATGGAACACATATGATACAATAACAGCTATTTCATATTTAATTCAGAGTGAATTCCGGCATATTGATCTGATTAGTGTTTTGTGTCAAAACAATCAGCCTCTTGAGGAATACTACCAATATTTCTGCAACAGTAGTTTTACAAATAGGTTTAACAATCGTCGGATCAATAGTTATTGCGATATTATTGGAGCTGACTGGAAAGCCAATTTCTTATATTTCATGTTTCTGGTAGAGCAGAGCAAGCATAACAATCTTGCGAAGTTTGCGTTTTATAAGAATTTCTTTGACCGCTTTACGGCGGATTTGGCTTTCACAACAAAATATGAAGCAAACGCTAAACGGCCAAATTACAATAGATTCTACAAAGAAGGAGAACATAAAAGGTTCTATTCTTCTATCCCCAATGCAGACAGTGTAATAGAAACAGCCCATAAACTAAGAAATGCAAATCCTCTTTCACATGCTTCTGCGGGATTAATTGATAAGGATAGCACATCAAGTGACCTTGATGACAGCATTAAAAATATGGGAAAACTGATTGATCAAATTCGAAGGAATAACGGTTTATAACCACCTGAAATATTGTCAGATTCAAGTAAGAGGTATAATATGAATTTTATTCAATGGTGTAATGATAACAACGGATTTTTAACTGCTATTTTGTCTCTCATCGGCCTGATCCTCAGTGTTACTGCTATAGTGGTGTCTATTCGCACGGCAAGATTGCCATACAAAAAGCGAATTATGCTGGGCTCATCCCTACTACTTGGTACCAGCGTAGTGCCGGGTGTCAGTGTCGAATCATCCATACTGGGAATGTCTGCGTCTGCAACAAATGTAGGCAACAGAACAGTCAATCTCACGTATCTCGGGTATGCAGTAAAAAAAGATGGAAGATACAATATGCTCTACCCATACAACCGTGAGTTTAACAGTAAAGCGTCCCTTGCTCCTTCCGAAATGTCTGAGAGCCAGTTTTATACCGATGAACTAATAAAGTGTTTTTCTCGTGAGAACCGCAATATAAAGCTCTTTGTGTATGCGAAAGATACCGAGGGAAAAGAGTACATGAGAAAAGCTGGTACAGTTGGTAAGTTGCTTGATAACTTATCAAAATAAAGTACCTGACTATGCGAAAACGCACCTTGTATCAATCATTCGCCCCAATACTCGAAAAGACCACACCCCGGGAGTAATCTCCTTAGATGTGGTCTTTCTGTTTTACCCGCTTGAAGACGTTTCAGATAATGGTTTTTAATTATCCCTTATCCGCACCGCCCTTGCGCCGGGCGGCTGTTTTTTGTTTGTTTTCGTTTTGCCCCGAGGGACTTAAATAACCTTAATGGTGAACTGCGGACAGGCTCTTGCACAATAACCGCAGAGTGCACATTTTGATTGATCGACAACAGCGCGGCCGTTTTCAATTCTCAAAGCATGGTTATGACATGCAGCAACACACGTTCCGCAGCCTTCGCACCATTCCTGAATCAGCAGCGTGCGGCGCACCTTTGCAAGCTCGGCCGAGAGTTTTTCATCCGGCTTTTCGCCGCTGAACCGACGGCAATTATATTCAACTTCATTCACGCTCTGCATTCCGATCGCAATTGTGTCAATGCAGTCGTCAAGGTTAAGAATATAATCCAATGCCGCCTCACGTTCGGCAATAAGATGTCCGCCGCCGAGAGGTTTCATTGCAATGATGCCCTGTCCCTGTGCATGTGCGGCGCGAATTTTTGCGAGCATTTCATCGGCCGTGCCGTCTGCAATGCCAAAACCGCGTTTGTTTATAAGCGGAAACAAAACCTGAAGCTCCGGATGCCTCAATGCGCCGTCCATACACGCAATATAATGTGTGGACAATCCGACAGCGCGAATGTAGCCCTTGTTGCGCATTTCAATATAGTATTCCAATGCTTCTCTGTGCCCGCGTATTGTATGTATACTCTCCTGTTCGTGCATCAGAAAAACATCGATATAATCCCTGCCGATTCCCTCAAGTGCCTTTCGGAGGCTTGCCTCCGCGCCCGCTCTGTCGTAGGCATAGCTTTTTGAGCAAACAACAAGATCCGGCTTCAGCCTCACTGCCTCACGCAGGTGCGGATACGTGCCGTAAATCTCCGCCGTGTCAACAAAATTAACGCCGTGTGAAAAGGCGCATTCAAAAAGCGCCGCTCCCTGTGCCGGCGTTAAATTCCGCTGAAACGGCCCCATTGTGAGCGAACCGAAACAAAGTTTTGAAACATTGATTCCTGTTCTGCCGAGTTCATGATAAATCACAGCGTGTCGTCCCCGTTGTATTGTTCAACATAGGTGCGCACAAGCTCTTCAATCAGCTCGTCGCGCTCAAACATGCGGATGAGATACCGCGCATTGTTATAGCTCGTGATATATGTCGGGTCGCCGGAAATGAGGTAGCCGACAATTTGGCTCACCGGGTCATAGCCCTTCTCGCGCATTGAATAATAAACTTTCATCAATACTTCATGCGGAGTTTCCTTTTCGCCCACACGGCTGAATGTAATCGTGTTGCCCGAATCGGCAACGATCTTGTTCTTTTCGTTCATTCTGCATTGCCTCCATTGCCTGTGTGATGATATATGACTATTCTATCACATTTGCAGCAGATTCACAACCCCATTAAGAAAAGAAATCATAAGCGCCCTGTTGATTCCTTCATTGCAAATAAGGGTACAAATTTGACGTTCTTCTCTGCGGACAATTGTCATCAGCATTCAGCTAATCTTTTTATAAATGCCTTCAGCGTTTTTTTGCAAGCGCTTGCTTTTATCAAAACCATATATACCAAATTGCGGCCGAACTATTAAGAAAATATGGCCAATCTGTTAACGATATTTGTAAA
>ERZ779880.2785-NODE-2785-length-11695-cov-15.802491_pt1 | contig 11695 bp, 6 predicted proteins | sample MGYA00511555_ERZ779880 | MGnify/ENA primary metagenome ERZ779880 (study PRJEB29588, sample SAMEA2145815) | human gut metagenome | biome: human gut; feature: human-associated habitat; material: faeces | place: Denmark | collected 2008/2010 ...
ATTTTCGCTAATCACCAAATTTACAAATAGTTATAATTCATCGAACTCACGTTAAATACATATTAATTTTAAAACCCCTAAAACATGAAAAACTTTTTACTGAAACTAATGTTCTTGGCAATCCCGCTTGGGATGATTGCATGTTCTGATTCGGAAGACGAACCGGAGACTCCTAACGTAGAAGTAACCAGCGTAACAGTCTCACCCGAATCTATTAATATGGTTATAGGAGATACCGAACGTCTTACGCTGACTATTTTACCTGAAAATGCAAGTGTGAAAAGCGGAACTTGGGCTTCGTCTGACGAAGCGGTGGCAACGGTTTCGCAAGACGGAACTGTAACCGCCGTAGCCGAAGGTACGGCTGTAATTACCGTAACGGCGGGAAGCAAAAGCGCTACGTGTAATGTAACTGTCACGGAGGAGCGCATCGAGATTGAAAGCATTGAGATTTCACCTGCCGAAGTTACGCTGACCCAAATCGGGGAAACTGCCCAACTCACCGTTAAAATCATGCCCGAAGATGCTACCTATACGGATATGACATGGACTTCATCGGATGAAAGCATCGCCACAGTCACACAAGAGGGATTGGTAACTGCCGTTGCCGAAGGTAATGCAACCCTAACCGTCTCAGTCGGAGAAATAAGCGCTACGTGCAGCGTAACCGTAGCGGATGAGAGCATCGAGGTAGAAAGCATTGAAATTTCGCCTGCCGAAGTTACGCTGACCCAAATCGGAGAAACTGCCCAACTCACCGCACAGGTCATGCCGGAAGATGCCACCTACACGGAGATTACATGGACTACTTCTGACGAAAGCATTGTCACGGTTACGGAAGAAGGGCTGCTAACTGCCGTTGCCGCAGGAAATGCGACAGTGACAGCCGCAATAGGAGAAGTCAGTGCCACTTGCGCCGTTACGGTCAGCATTTCCATAGCCGAGATAAACGGCAACGAGGCAACCGTCGACCTTACGGGAGCTACAAACGAACAGGTAATACAAGCCATAGCCGACGCTTCCGCCGCCGGAGTTACCCGCTTCACTTTCAACGGCGATTATGCTGCACTGGCTCTTGGCGAAAGCACGCCGCTCTCAGGCATCCCCGTTGAATTGCTCGACTTGAGCGGCGTAACGGGATGGCCTTTGGTCAACGGGCTGAAAGGAGTACCGGAAAAGGCTTTCTATGCAAACGACTCCCAAATACAGGAAATCATATTGCCGGAAGAAGTACAAGCCATCGGCAGCTACGCTTTCTATGAAAACACATTACTGACTAAAGTCACCGCTCCGGGAGTACAAACCGTTATCGAATACGCTTTCCAGAAATGTTCCGCATTAGAAATGGCAGATATGCCTCAACTAACCACCCTCGAACGTTGCGGATTCTACGGGACGGCACTGAAAGAGGTCAACTTCCAACTGCTTACATCCATTGGCAGCATGGCGTTTTACAACTGTTCTTCGCTGACTACCGTAAGCCTCCCCGAACTGACGGCCGTGGGAGAAATTGCTCCTACCGATGCCGAGAAACGTACCAACACTGCCCAATTCTGTTCATGTACGGCACTGACATCCCTCTCGCTACCCAAAGCCACCATCATTGGCGACATGGCGTTTGATGGCTGTTCGGCACTGACAGAAATAGAATTGCCGGAGGTTACAGATGTAGGGCTTTCCGCATTCCGTTATTGCGATGCGCTAACAAGGGTTCGCCTGCCCAAAGCCACCCGGTTAGAACAATATGCCTTCGGAGACTGCCCGTCATTAGTTAAAGTGGAATTGGTAGCCCCCGCAAGCATCACCGTAAGCAACCATGCCTTCGGTCCGAGCAATTCGCAAACTCTGAATATCGACCTTACCATCGCTCAAAGAAACAGCTATCAGGTAGGATGGGTGGAAGACATACACGGAGAAGTAACTTACTCATGGAGAAATTATAACTGGAAGAGTGTTTCTTATGAATGATTAGGTGAAATATAACGGTTTAACCCAATATGTAAAGCGAAAGGTTGCCGAAAAACAACCTTTTGTTTTATCAGTTTGCGCTTTATATCAGCATAATAAATTTAAACTTTTACAAATATGATAATAACTAATATCCTTTGCATTGATTGGCTTATTTTTATTATTGGTTGGTTAATCCACTTAATTTGTTGCTCAACATGTCCTATTATTGATTGGTTAACCCTCTCAACTGATATATCAACCTGCCATGCTACTTGGGCAGGCAGCATGGCAACTTTGTTAGGCAGCATAGCAACTTGGCTCGCCACCTTTTTTGCTTTAATTTCAATCCATTTAGCATACAAAGCTTTCAGAGGACAAGTCAATGCATCACGTAGGGCTTCATTCGATGCTACATTTACTCAAATATTTGCACAACACAATACACTTCGTGCAAGAGTTATAAGTCATAGTAATAGTTTTTGGTGTGAAAAAAATGTTTTTACAAGATGTAAAGAAGAATTTGCTCAAAAAGGCAATCAAACTGTTTTGGAGTTTTGGGAACATTTCAATGAAAAGGTTATTAAAAATGAAGTTTCCGTTGATTTCAAAAACTTTTTTAAATACATATACCATGAAGTAACCACTGTTACAGATCAAAAAAAAAAGGTTTTAGATAACTACACAAAAAAGAAATATATAGACCTTATACAAGCACAAATGAATAACGATGAATTATTTTGCTACCTTATTAATCAGATAGCTCATTATGATGAGCACGCTACAAATGAAAAAGTAAAAGAATATGCTAACAAACTAAGAAAATATGATTTCTTTAATGAATTATATAAAAGTAATAACTACAAAGATTTAATATACAGAATGTATAAAGAATACCATGCTTTCGAAACCATGTGTAAATTCATAAAAGAAGAAAATATCAAAGATATTATAAAAGAAAAGGAACAATCTTGTCAAAGATAGTATCATGCACCCTTAAAAATTCATGCGGTAGAACACACAAATTCATCCCATAGACATAATGGGGTTACTTCATACAATCATGTAGGGGCGTATCGCATACGCCCGAAAACACCCACAAAATACGCCCGCACATCAGGGCGTATGCGATACGCCCCTACAAATATTTGACAAAACATGTATATTCAATTACCAATATTATAACAATATTAACTAAAAAAGAAAAACCAACCCACACCCCTAAAAAGCCCATCATTTACCCCTTCAAAACATTTGCGGTAGAACACTTAAACCTTGCCCATAGAAAGAGGTAATTCATGCGGTAGAACAGGGGCGTTCATCCCATAGAAATATTGCCTCTATATAGAGGAATAAGAAATGCATGTAAATCAAGCAGATAAATCCGGCTCTGCTTTAAAGAAAAAAGAAGAATAACCGTTTCACACAATAGAGTATTCTATGCTTGAAACGGTTATTTAATTAACAAAAAGTAATTATAATATTTTTTTTAATTTATTTCCCTTATTTTTGCCTCGACACTTCAATCTTACTATTTATGAAAAAGATTTTTTACGTTCTGGCTATTTCTTTCTTCCCCTTGATGGGAAAAGCCCAGTTTTGCAACTTAAACAAAAATGCGACTTTAGTGTATGTCAACTCGAACCGCGAAACAAACGAAACCCGCATTGATACGGTTACTGTTTCAAACGTTAACCGCAAAGGAGATTATACATGGGTAGAGCAAACGCTGTGTAACCCTGCTGCCCAAAAACAAAAAAGTTTTTATGAAGGATATAATACGGTGAAATTTGTCTATGAACCGAACGGGGTGACAAACCGCATCCTTATTGATGAGAAATGGGGCGTGGAAACCATGAAGAACTTAAAAAAGGAATTAGACAGTTATCAAAACAGCGCAACGAAAAGCAACAAGGATTTTGATGAGCAGTTAGCCAACGCCGAACATCAAAAAGGAGCCATCGCCATTCCGCTAAAAGCCGATGCTGCCAAAGGGGAAAAAATTCCCGACGGACGGTACTCGCTCAAGATGGACTACATGAAAGTGTCTTTCGATTTAAGCAACGGGAAATATGAAGGTTTTGAAAAAGTGACAGTACCCGCCGGAACATTCGACTGCTTGAAGGTTTCTTACAAAATCAAGGCAAACGTTCTTTACCTTCCGCAAACTCAATACATCACCCAATGGTACGCGCAAGGTATAGGGCTGGTAAAAGAAGAAATAACAAACAAAAAGAAAGAATTGACGCAAACCCGCCTGCTTGTTGCTGCCGATAAATAGCAACCGCTAATCACATACGAAAAAATGCCCGCACTCAAAGAGCTGAGCGCGGACATTTCATCTTAATTAGTTTACTTAACTTCCTGTCAGTTTACTTTCCATTCAATGATACCGCCCGATTCCCCCTTCTGTAACTGAGCGGCAATTTTCAAGCCCGTTGTTGTAACGGATTTGAAGTCGAGGCTGTTATAACAATCTTTCTTCACCCCGTACTCATTTTGTGCCTCTACTTCCTTCCATGTATTACCAGCCTTGTAATAGAGTTTCCAGCTTTGCGGAACACGGAAATTACCATCGTAGTGGTCGAAATCCAGCCAATACACCTGCACGTTTGATACAGTATAAGGTTTATCAAACTCGTATGCGAGTGTTTCTTCCGTTCCTTCTTTCAGCCACCAGTAATGATAGGGTTTCGATGTGTCGGATGAGCGTTTGGGTTCCCATTGGTCATTTACTCCCCATGCATACGAGATAATGGATGCCGATTCGGGAGCATCTTTCTGGATGGGAGCCTGAATGGTAAACGTCTTGGCTTTCGAAGCGATGGTAGGTTCAGGAGTCGGCGTAGCATATTCTTTTGCTTCGGGAATCCATACTTCCATCTGGTCGGCACCGCGGTTATTCCATGTAGAATACGGAATAGCCTTAAACATTACGTCTTTCACCGTCCCGTCTCGCTCTACCTCTTTTGCCGCTCCGCTCAATACCATTACGCCGTTCAGCAAATCGGCATCGAAAGCTGCCTCTATCTTCGCATCAGGAGTAATGAACTTATTGAACGCCGTACTGTCTGGCTGGTCTTTTCCTTCGAGGCAAAACATTATCGGTCCGCGTTCGAGTGCCAACATGCCACGGTCTACTTCTACCGCGTCATTAGCCTTGATGCGACGCACTTCCATCGGTAAGGTCAGTTCGATTACGTCGCCCGCTTTCCACGTACGTTCTATGGTTTCGTAACCGTCGCCTTCGGCAGCATTTGCCGAAGAACCGTTAACCTTCAATGTATATGCTTTCGGACTATCGGTATAGGCATAGAGGTCGGAAGCTACCGGCGCATTCTGCAACCATCCGGGGATACGTAAGCGAATAGCAAACTTACCTTCTTTTTCAGGAGTAACCTTGATGGCAATCTTTCCGTCCCACGGGTAATTGGTGGTTTGTTCCAGCGTCACCTTGTTATCGGCTGTCTGCATTTCGGCAGTACCCTGTATGTAAAGATTTACATAGATATCGTTCTGCTGAGTGGCATACGCATAGTTAGGAACAGAAGCCATGAAGCGGGTTACGTTTCCCGGACAGCAGGCACAACCGAACCAGCGCTGGCGTTCATGCTCACCCATCGACTCCAGTGGATTATCGTAAAAGAACTTGTCGCCGCTTAGCGATACGCCGGATATGACGCCATTATACAATGCACGTTCCAATACATCTATATATTTGGATTCGCCCGTAGCGAGAAACATGCGATAATTCCAATACACGTTGGCTATGGAAGCACAGGTCTCACAATACGCCGTGTGGTTCTGGAGTTCGTAGTTAGGTCCGAATCCCTCGCCCTGCGCACGTGACCCCATTCCGCCGGTGATATACAACTTTTTGCTTACAAGATTATCCCACAAGCGGGTCAGCGCATGGAAATATGCCGTATCGTTTGTCAAGGCAGCTACATCTGCCACGCCCGAATACAGGTATCCGGCACGTACGGCATGGCCTACTATTTCATCTTGTTGCAGAATGGGTTTATGGTCTTGACTGTATTCGCTCAGTTTGTGTCCGTCGGTTCCACGCCCGGTTTCTTCTACAAAATATTTCGCCATGTCGAGGTATTTCTTATCACCCGTTACTTTATACAGCTTACAGAGCGCCATTTCAACGATGGGATGTCCCGACGGCACATGCTTCTGACCTTCGTTAGGACCAAACACCTTGCAAACCAAATCGGCATTCTTTATGGCAACATCGAGCAGCGAACGCTTTCCCGTAGCTCGGAAATGGGCTACGGCAGCTTCATACAAATGCCCGCTGTTATATAGTTCGTGGCTGTTTATCTTCTCCCATTTGGAGCGTCCCCACCAGCCTGACAGCCGATAACACTTATTCGTTACACACGTGGTAAGATAGCCGTCGGGCTCTTGGGCTGAGGCGATAATCGTAATCACACTGTCTAAATAGTGGTCCAGCTTTGCATCATACTTTACGGCAAGCGAGTAGGATGCGCCTTCTATAACCTTATAAGGGTCGGTATCATCGAAAGAAAAGTCTCCCCGATGTTCGCCTTTTTTCAGTCCTCCGGCAATGGCAAAATTATCGAAGCGACCATTTTTCTCACATTCTTTGAATGCCGAAGGAATAGACACCGTACGGTTAATCTCAATGCGTGGCGACCAGAAGTGGTCGTTGATATGCACTTGCGTAAACGGTACTTCTTCTATCGGAGCATCCGGCTGCGTATAAGTAGGTTTGCTGCAAGAAGCAGTTCCCATTACCATAAGCCCACCTAACAAAATTAATAGATTGTTTTTCATATTATAATTTTTTTTGATTTCCACTATCGCAAATTTAAGCGGAAACCTATCCAAACAATAAAAAGATAGTCCATACTTGTAAGAAAATAGTCGGAATTATTGACAACTGCACCTGCCCTACAAGGCTTCTGAGGACGGTATTGGACTTTTTTATTATCGTTTTGGATGATTTTACCAGCAAAAAAACCGCATAATATGCCCCAAAAGATATATCCGACATTTTTCCGTCCGGCTTTGCCCTTTCAGAAATTTTTGAATAAAATTTAAGCAAGGAATAAATATTTTTGTAACTTGCGCCCGCTTTCCAACACACAATACGCAAACTTTCTTTTTAAACTAATATTATGGTAACAAGATTATTTATCTGTTTGCTGATTATTTGGCTGAATCTCCTTGCAACAACAGGAACTGTTCTTCCCAATCAATTTCAGTTCAGGCATTATAATATAGAAAATGGTCTGTCATCGAACACCGTATCCGATATTCTGCAAGACCAAAAAGGATATATCTGGATGGCTACAGACGGAGGACTGAACTGTTTTGACGGAACTACATTTACATATATCCAAAAAGGGAACCCGTATTACCCGGAACTGCAAACCAACTTAATCCAAAACTTATGTGAAGTGAATGCAGACGAACTTTGGTTTGGCACCGATTATGGGGTTTATATTTACAACCAGAAGAAAAACGAAATCACAACATTCCGGAAAGAAACAGCAGACAGCATCAGCATACATGCATGGATAGACCATATCATCTGCGATAGAAACAATCGTGTTTGGATTGCATCACGTGGGCAAGGCGTATTCTGCTACGATACACAGTCGGAACAACTCACTCATTATGCTTTTCCGAAGAATGACAGTGTTGTTCTTCGCTTTCTTTGTGATCAAAAAGGGATTCTGTGGGCTTCGAGCCGGAAAGGTTTATACAAATTAAACAGCCAGACAAACCAATTTGAGGCTTTTCCTTTACATGGTGCTGACGACGGCAACTTTTATGCTATGGCGTTATGGGAGGACCCGACGGGAAACCTTTGGGCAGGGACGTGGAAGCAGGGACTTTGGAAAATTGATCGGGAAAGCGGAAGAACCACTCGCTACATCCCACCTCAAAACGGAAAAGGAGCGTTTCATATTCATTCGATAGCGTCTTATACCCCTGACATCTTATTCATCGGTTCAGACGACGGACTGACTGTCTTTAACCTTACCACCGAAGAAAGCACATTTTATCCTTACTACGGAGAAGATACTTCGGCTTTATCCGGCAAATTTATTTACCCCATCTTAAAAGACCGCGAAGGAGGGGTGTGGTTAGGAACATTTTATAACGGAATCAACTATTTGCCCCCTTACAGCGGACAGTTTGAAGGATATTCACTGTCAGACGATAATCCGCTTTTTCAAGGGAAAGTCATCAGTCGTTTTTGCGAAGATAAAAACGGGAAAATATGGATTACTTCGGACGATGGCGGACTAAGCTGCTTCTCGCCTGCTACTCGCAAGTTTGAAGATTTCCGGGGAAGGGCAGCGTTTGACAAGGACAATGTTCACGGCTTATGCCTTGACGGTGATGAGCTTTGGATAGGAACATATACGAAGCCTGTGCGTGTGTTAAACCTGAAAACGGGGGCTATCAGGAGCTATGACGGAAACGAAAGCGTCAGCATATATACCATATTCAAAGACAGCCGGAAAAGAATTTGGGCAGGTTCGCTGGAAAAACTTTGCCGATACGACCGTGAGAAAGACAGTTTTGTTTGCGTAAAAAACATCGGTTCGATGGTTATCGAAATAGCCGAAGACCCGCAAGGGTATTTATGGATAGCGACACAAGGACACGGTCTATTCCGTTACCAGCCTGAAACCGGCAAATGGAAACAATATGGAACCAAAGAGGGATTTGACAATCCTACCATCAATCATTTACACATAGACAGGAAAAGCAGACTGTGGGTGGCTACTGCCGAAGGATTGTACCTGTATCAACCGAGCAAAGACTATTTTTCCCGACAGTTATTAAACATTCCGAACGAATATATTAACGCAATGGTAGAGGAAGAAGGTGCGTTGTGGCTGACTACTGCCAAAGGGCTGATAAAATACGTTCCCGGAGAAGGTACAAAGCAAGTTTTTACCCGGAGCGACGGACTGCAAAGCGAAGCGTTTATTTCGGCTTCGGCTTTGAAAGCAAGAAACGGCGACATCTATGTGGGCAGCATAAACGGGTTCAACCGGTTTACACCCGGAAAATTGAAACAAAACACCCAGCCGCCTGCTGTTGTTTTAACCGGACTGGAGATATTCAATCACGCCATCAAGCCGGAAAAGGGAGGTATACTGCCTGCTTCGCTCGACCGCTTGGACGAAATCCATCTCTCGTATAAAGACAATGTTATTACACTGAAGTATGCGGCTTTGAGTTACTGTACGCCTCAAAAGAACCAGTATGCTTATAAGCTGGAAGGATTTGACAAAGACTGGAACTTCGTAGGCTCGCAAAACAGCACGACGTATACCAACCTGCCTGCGGGGACTTACCGCTTCCGGGTAAGGGCGGCAAACAATGACAATGTGTGGAACGAGGAGGGCACTTCGATACGCATCGTGATACATCCTCCGTTCTACCTCTCACTGCCTTTTAAGGTGGCGTACTTCCTGTTATCCTTCCTCGCGCTGGGGCTGTTTATCCGATACATCGTGCGGCGCAGCGATAAAAAACATGCCAAAGCCATCGATGAACTGAACATCCGGAAAGAAAAAGAAATGCACGAAGCTAAAATCAAGTTCTTTACGATGATAGCCCACGAGATACGTACACCTGTTTCGCTCATCATCGGTCCGCTGGAAAAGGTCATGCAGTCTACGCCCAACCTGTCTGCCGAAGTGCGAAAAGACCTTGACATCATCGACCGAAACAGTCAGCGGTTATTGTTCTTGGTGAATCAGTTGCTCGACTTCCGCAAAGTGGAACAAAACGAAATGAAAATGCGCTTTGTGTCGCAAAACATCAAAGATATCATGGAGGCGGTATGCGAACGTTTCCGCCCCTCGATGGAGCAACACGGTGTGACTTTTACAGTGACTTATCCTGACGACAACTTCCGTGCCGACATCGACCGCGAAGCTGTAACCAAAGTGCTGAGCAACTTGCTGACCAATGCCAACAAGTATACGCACAGCCGGATAGACATCTTGTTTGAAACGCAACCCGGACAGCAAACGTTTTCTATCAGCGTTAACGATGACGGACGGGGCATGAAGCCGGAAGAGTTGAAACTCATTTTCCAGCCTTTCTACCAAGCTGCCGACAACAAGCCGGGAACGGGTATCGGGTTAAGCATCGTAAAAGGTATTGTGGAAGCGCATCACGGACGGATTGAGGTGAAATCGGAAACCGACAAGGGGTCTTCGTTCCGTGTCATTCTTCCCGTAAGGCAAAAGAATGCCGAACTGAATGATTCGGAACAAACGGATAGCAGTAATCTGCCGGAAGACATACTGCCCGAACAGTCGGCGGGACAATCGAACCGGAAATTACCTGTCATACTGATAGCAGAAGACAATGAAGACATGATACGGTTCCTCTCCGACAGCCTGCAACCGAACTACACCATTATAACTGCGAACGATGGTGTTGAGGCTTTGGAACGGCTGAAGGAGCAAGAGGTATCGCTTATCGTAAGCGACTGGATGATGCCGAACATGGACGGAGTAGAGTTCTGTAAAGCCGTGCGAAACGACCAGCTCAGCAACCACATTCCCTTTATCCTGCTGACGGCGAAAACCGATAATGCTTCGAAAACCGAGGGTATGAATTGCGGGGCAGACGCATACATCGAAAAACCGTTCTCACTGCAATACCTTGAGGCGTGTATCAAGAACCTGCTCGACCTGCGTATGCAGCTACGCAAGAAGTTCTCGTCGATGCCTACCGTACCTATCAGTTCCATTGCCCGAAACCAAGAGGATGAAAAGTTCCTCACCCGCATGAACCAGTTGATAGAGGAAAACCTCGACAGCCCCAACCTGTCGATCGACTTCCTTGCCGAGCAACTGTATATCAGCCGTTCGGCGCTCTTTGCCAAAATTAAAGGATTGGCAAACCTGACGCCCAACGAGATGATTCAGTTAATCCGGCTGAAGAAGGCGGCTTCGCTCTTGTTGGAAAACAAATACCACATCAGTGAGGTAAGCTACATGGTAGGTTTTAATAACCCGTCGTACTTCAGCAAGTGCTTCCAAAAACAATTCGGCATGACGCCGGGGAAATTCATTGAGAGCCATAAGGAAAAGGCAGAAAGCTAATAAATAAGACGAATGTCCGACATTGATGCAGGGGCGTATGCAATACGCCCCTACGAATTATTCGATGAAATGCGACATTCACTAATAACAGAAACGCACCGACTTCCCACAAGAGAATCGGTGCGTTTTTGCTATTTTTATTCGATTAAGAATGGTTTCTGTTAGAAACCCAAACTTCGTTATACCCAATCCATTGATTCCCATTTTGTAATTGAAAAAATCGATAACGAGTCGTCTCACCTGTATCTTTCCATGCCCAATACGAAATATCCTCATTAGGATCTTTCCCACTGTTATTACTCGTAACCTTACCCATACTTTTATCATAATCATCAAGCCTCCCAAAAACGCATCCGTATATGTTAGCTAACGCATCCGCATGTGCAGACCAACGCATACGGATGCGTTACATAACATATACGGTAGAATTTTTAAGGATGCAAAACAGACCGGAAAATAGGCTTTTGGAACTTTTTTGTACGGAAAGATGTAAAAAATGTGCAGTAAAATTTGCAAATCCGAAAATAATGCGTACCTTTGCACCCGTGTTTGAGAAATGCCTCATCACGAGCTTAGGATGGCCCGTTCGTCTATCGGTTAGGACGCAAGATTTTCATTCTTGAAAGGGG
>ERZ779880.2799-NODE-2799-length-11651-cov-2.925578_pt1 | contig 11651 bp, 11 predicted proteins | sample MGYA00511555_ERZ779880 | MGnify/ENA primary metagenome ERZ779880 (study PRJEB29588, sample SAMEA2145815) | human gut metagenome | biome: human gut; feature: human-associated habitat; material: faeces | place: Denmark | collected 2008/2010 ...
ATGATTATCCGTAAATGGGCAAGAACAAAAAATGTCATTATCCATAATCCGGATGAAGTGATGAAACGACTGGTAGCAGAAGGTTACGAAGAAGTAATCTGTCAGCCAACACATATTATAAATGGACTGGAATATGACAAAATGATGAATATGCTTCTGGCATATAAAGATCAGATTCCAACAATCAAGGTTGGAAACCCCCTTCTTACCGAAGAGGAAGATTACAAAGAAGCCTGCGAGATCGTTATGCAGGAATTAGAAAAGCCATTAGCGAAAGACGAAGCTTTTGTATTCATGGGACATGGAACATCTCATACAGCAAAGATCAGCTATTCTCAGATGCAGGCACAGATGGAACAGCTTGGATATAAGAATGTATTCATCGGAACAGTAGAAGGTGAGCCGGAAGATACTTCCTGCGAATCCGTTATCGCAAAAGTAAAAGATGCCGGATATAAGAATGTAATCCTTCGTCCACTTATGGTTGTTGCCGGAGATCATGCAAACAATGATATGGCAGGCGGGGATGAGGATTCCTGGGTAAGCATGTTCAAGGCTTCCGGAAAGTTTGACAGTGTCGATACCCAGATCGCTGGCCTTGGTGAAATCGAAGGAATCCAGCAGATTTATGTAGAGCATACGGCGGATGCTATGAATCAGTAGAATCAGTACAGCTGACTGGAATGAAAATAAACCTGTATTGAACAGGATGTTGTGAGGCAGACAATGAGTAAGATAAAAACAATCCTTTTGACCGGTGTATTGGTTTTCAGTATGGCTTTTATGAGTGCCTGTGCCGGAAAGACAGGGGATCAGCAGGAGGCGGCTGTCGAAGAGACAGCCCCTGCTGCTGAAGAAGTTACAGAAGAACCCGAAGAGAGTGAAGCAGTGGCAGAGGTTCAGGAAGACACAGCAGAAACCACACAGGCAATACTTCCGGATGGAACTTATGATGCGGAATTTTCTACGGACAGTTCCATGTTCCATGTAAGTGAAGCCTGTGATGGAAAGGGAGTCCTGACGGTAGAAAACGGTCAGATGACCATTCATGTATCTCTGGCCTCCAGGAAGATCCTGAATCTTTATCCGGGATCAGCAGAGGATGCACAGAAGGACGGTGCGCAGCTCTTAGAGCCGACAGTGGATGAAGTAACCTACAGTGACGGCCTGACCGATGAGGTGTATGGATTTGATATTCCGGTTCCGGCATTGGATGAAGAATTTGATGTTGCCCTGATCGGAACCAAGGGCAAGTGGTATGACCATAAGGTCTGCGTATCGAATCCGGTAGAAGCTTCTGAAGCAGAAACAGCAGGGACATCGGCTTCCGGCGAAGCTTCAGGAAAATCCGGCATTCCTGATCTTACGGATGGAAGCTATTTGGTAGAGATGACCTTTGAAGGAGGAAGCGGACGCGCAAGCATTGCTTCTCCTGTGACGATTACCGTAGAGAATCAGAAGGTGACAGCTTCCGTAGAATGGAGCAGTCCGAACTATGATTATATGCTGGTAGACGGAGAGAAGTTTCTTCCGGTAAACACCGAAGGAAATTCCGTATTTGAGATTCCCGTAGCCGCTTTTGACGAACCGGTGACGGTAATCGGAGATACTGTGGCAATGAGTAAGCCACATGAAATCGAGTATACCCTGACCTTTCATTCCGATACGATCAAGGCGCTCGATTAAGAGGAACGATCTATGAGAAAAAGAAGAAAGAAAACAATCGTATCCGGTTTGTTTTTGCTGGGACTGCTTGGGCTTTTGGGCTGTGGCAGTCCTTCTTCTGATTCTGCTTCGATCGTACCGGGGAAGAATGCAGCTTTTCCGGAGGATGCGAATGAAAAAGCAGGAGCAGCCGGGATAAGTGCAGATAAGGCAACGATTCTTTTCCCGGAAGGCACGAATGAGGCAGAATCAGAAGAACTGGTTTATGAAGGCAGCATGGAACTGCAGTATGCACAGAATTTTTCCGTGGACTACTATGAGGGCGGATACCGGATGTTAAAGACGATGGACGGAACGGAGCTTTTCATTGTGCCGGAGGAAAAAGAGATACCGGAAAACCTCCCGGAAGAGGTGATTGTCATGCAGCAGCCCATCCGGAACCTGTACCTGGTATCGTCTGCGGTGATGGACATGTTTGTGAAGCTTCAAGCTCTTGATACGGTACGGTTTTCCGGGCAGAAAGAAGAAAACTGGTATGTGGAGGAAGCAAGGGATGCCATGGAGCGGGGCGATATCCGGTATGCCGGTAAGTACAGTAAGCCGGATTATGAAACAATCGTTTCAGAAAACTGCTCCCTCGTCATTGAAAACCGGATGATTACGCATACGCCCGAGGTGATTGAAATGCTGAATGACTTTGGAATCCCGGTGATGATTGAGTATTCCAGTTATGAATCCCATCCGCTTGGCAGGGTGGAATGGATTAAATTCTTCGGTGCCATGGTGGGAAAGGAAGAAGAGGCGGAACAGATCTTTGCAGAGCAGACGGCCATTTTAGAGGAAGTGACCTCGGATGAAAAGACCGATCAGACCGTGGCATTTTTCTTTATCACCTCAAATGGGCTGGTACAGATTCGGAGAAGCTCCGATTATATCCCGAAAATGATAGAGCTTGCGGGCGGCAGATATATTTTTGAGGACATGGGGGAAGAAAGCGGACGTTCGACCATGAACATCCAGATCGAGGAGTTTTATGAAGGGGCAAAGGATGCGGATTTCCTTATTTATAACAGTACGATTGACGGTGGAGTGGATTCTATTGCACAGCTCCTTCAAAAATGCCCGGTTTTAGAAGATTTTAAAGCAGTACAGGAGGGAAATGTATTCTGTACGACCAATGACTATTATCAGCAGTCGATGTCCGTTGGTGATCTGATGAAGGACTTTCATATCATGCTCCTTCGGGGGGATGATACGCAGATGAAGTATCTTTTCCGGCTGAAATAGGGGAGGAAGTATATGCAGCATAACCGAACATTAAGAGTGATAACGGCATTCCTTTTACTGACAGCAGGGATTATTCTGTTCCTGATTCTGAATGTCTGCATCGGAACGGTGTCCATTCCGTTTAAGGATATTCTTTCTTCCATCCGGGGACAGGAGGTATTGAATGCGAGAATTCTGTGGGACATCCGGATGCCGCGGACGCTGGCTGCGTTAATCCTTGGTGGGGCGCTTGCCCTTGCCGGATATTTATTACAGACCTTTTTCCATAATCCGATTGCAGGACCTTTTGTGCTCGGAATCTCATCCGGAGCGAAAATGATGGTTGCATTATTCATGGTATTTTTCATGGGGCGATCCATAAGGGTAACCTCTTTTACGATGATTCTGGCAGCATTTCTCGGTGCCATGATCTGTATGGGCTTTGTACTTCTGATGGCACGCCGGGTAAACCGGATGTCGATGCTGGTGGTAAGCGGTGTGATGATTGGTTATATCTGTTCAGCCATTACCGAGTTTGTCGTGACCTTTGCGGAGGATGCGGAAATTGTGAATCTGCATAACTGGTCACGGGGAAGCTTTTCCGGGATGAACTGGAACCAGGTGAGGGTGATGTCGGTGGTGGTTTTCCTTACCTGCATCTGCATCTTTTTACTGGCAAAGCCCTTAAGTGCTTATCAGATGGGAGAGGGCTATGCACAGAACATGGGAGTGAATGTGCGGCTTTTGCGGATTGCACTGGTGGTTTTATCCAGTGTCCTTTCGGCATGTATTGTGGCATTTGCGGGACCAATCTCCTTCGTGGGAATTGCGGTGCCGCACCTTGTTAAGCAGCTCCTTGGAACGACGATGCCGATTTTGATGATTCCGGCCTGTTTTCTTGGCGGCGGAGTGTTCTGTCTGTTCTGTGATCTGCTTGCGAGGATGGTTCTGGCACCGACCGAATTGAGTATCAGCACGGTGACGGCGATCTTCGGAGTGCCCGTTGTCTTATGGGTGATGGTTCGCAGGAATAAGGAGAAGATGGACACATGAAGGATTATTTCCGTACCATAAAAATGGCAGTGGGCTATAACGGAAAGCCCCTGATGGAACAAATCGAAATCGGACTTTCGAAGGGTGAAATCCTGACACTGATCGGTCCGAACGGTTCCGGCAAATCGACCATCCTTAAAAGCATTGCCGGACAGTTGACGCTGCTTGGCGGTACGATTATGCTGGGAAGCAGTCATTTGGAAGAAATGTCCTTATCCAGGAGAGCACAGACGATGGCCGTACTGCTGACGGAACGTCTGCGTACGGAAATGATGACCTGTGAGGATGTGGTGGCAACCGGAAGATATCCTTATACCGGGCGGTTCGGTATCCTTTCGGAAAAGGACCGGGAGGCCGTGGCAGAGGCCATGAAGCTGGTGCATGTAGAGGAACTTAAGGATCAGGATTTTACGAGAATCAGTGATGGACAAAGGCAGCGGATTATGCTGGCACGTGCGATCTGTCAGGAGCCGGAAATTCTGATACTGGATGAGCCGACGTCGTATCTGGATGTGAAGTATAAGCTGGAATTCTTGTCGGTGTTACAGGAAATGAAACGGAAGAAGAAGCTGACCGTGATCATGTCCCTGCATGAGATTGACCTGGCAGAGATCATCTCCGATCAGATTCTGTGTATCCGGGAACACCGGGTAGACCGGATGGGAACTCCGGCAGAGGTACTGGACAAAGGATATATTGCGAAGCTGTTCGATATTACAGCGGGAAGCTACGAGGAAACAACCGGAAATGTGGAGTTGCCGGCACCACGGGGAGAGCCTGAGGTATTCGTGATGGCAGGAGGCGGCAGCGGCAGGGGTGTCTACCGGAAGCTGCAGCGGGAGGGGACGCCATTTGCAACCGGAATTCTGTTCCGGAATGATCTGGATTATCCGACCGCTAGGGCACTTGCCGGCAAGGTGATTGTAACGGAAGCTTTTGAGCCGGTTCCCCGGGAAACCCTGCAGGAAGCAAAGAATATATTAAGTAACTGCAAAAAACTGATCTGCTGCCGGAAAAGCTTTGGGAGCTTCGAGAAGGAGAACGAAGAACTGCTGAACTGGGCACTGGAGAAGGAGATCGAAGTTGAGTTTCAAAATGCAGGAGAAATATGATACCGGAGAAGAGCGATACCGGAGAAGAGTAATATCAGGGAAGAGTGATACCGGAGAAGAGTAATACCGGGGAAGAAATGGGACAGTAAGGAGATAGAAAAGGAAGATAGCCTTTAAGAAAACAGGCATGAGGATAAACAGATGGCAAAGGTAATTATGATACAGGGAACCATGTCGAATGCTGGTAAGAGCTTTCTGGTGGCTGGGCTGTGCCGGATTTTTAAGCAGGACGGATGGCGTGTGGCTCCTTTTAAATCACAGAATATGGCGCTCAATTCCTTTATTACGAAGGAAGGGCTGGAAATGGGAAGGGCTCAGGTCATGCAGGCGGAAGCAGCAGGGATCGATCCGATGGTCTGTATGAATCCGATTCTGCTAAAACCCACGAATCATACCGGCTCGCAGGTCATTGTCAATGGAGAAGTGATCGGCAACATGAGCGCACGGGATTATTTTGCCTACAAAAAGCAGTTGATTCCGGACATCCGGAAGGCATTCCGGAAGCTGGAGGAATATGCGGATATTATTGTGATCGAAGGGGCAGGAAGTCCTGCGGAAATCAACCTGAAGGAAAACGACATTGTGAATATGGGTCTTGCGCAGATGCTGGATGCGCCGGTGCTTTTAGTCGGGGACATTGACCGTGGAGGGGTGTTTGCACAGCTCCTGGGAACGTTGATGCTTTTGACGGAAGAAGAAAGAAAACGGGTCAAGGGTCTTATTATTAATAAATTCCGGGGAGATAAGTCGATTCTTGACCCGGGAATTACGATACTGGAAGAAAAGGGCGGTGTTCCGGTTACGGGAGTGGTTCCTTATATGGAGCTTGCGCTTGAAGATGAGGATAGCCTTACCGGACGTTTTGACCGCAAAAAGGAAGGACTGATTGACATTGCGGTCATTCATTACCCGAGAATATCCAACTTTACGGATTTCAATGTTTTCGAGCAGTTTCCGGAGGTGACGGTGCGTTACGTGACCTCGATCAGTGAACTGCATCATCCGGATCTCATTTTTCTTCCGGGCAGCAAAAATACGATGGGGGACCTCAAGTGGATGAGGCAGAACGGTCTGGAAGCTGCGGTGAAAAGATTAGCAGGAGAGATTCCGGTATTCGGAATCTGCGGAGGCTATCAGATGTTGGGAGAAACCATAGCAGATCCCGATGGTGTGGAAGAGGGCGGCTCTATCCGGGGAATGGAATTGTTATCTGTAACGACCGTCTTACAGAAGGAGAAGCGGCGCTGCCAGACAGAAGGCAGCGTAGGACAGATAGAAGGACCGTTACAGGGGATGTCCGGAAAGGCTTTCCGGGGCTACGAAATTCATATGGGAAAAACGTTGTCTCCGGAAGAGACAGGCGAGGCTTTGCCGGAAAACCAGCCGGTGATCCAGACAGGAGCCAATCCGAATGTTTACGGTTCCTATGTGCACGGACTGTTCGATCAGGCACAGATTGCAGGGGAGACTGTACAGGCTCTTGCAAAGAAAAAGGGCGTTTCCCTGCCGGATGGTCAGATGGAGGACTATCAGAGCTTTAAGGAAAAGCAGTATGACAAGCTGGCAGATACCTTACGGCTTTACTTAAATATGGAGGAAGTTTATGGAATGCTTCGGGATGCCGGTATTTAAGGATTATACCAGGGAGGAACTAAAGCAGATTAAAATAGAAGCACCGGAGGAACAGATGCGTAAGAAGGTGCAGAAGAACTGGGATCATGTTGCCAAGCCGTTAGACGGTATGGGACGGTTTGAAGCACTTACTGCACAGATCGGAGCGGTTCTTGGGACAGAGGTACTTGATCTTTCAAAAAAGGCAGTACTGATCTTCTGTGCCGATAACGGGATTGTGGAAGAGGGGATAAGCCAGAGTGGACAGGAAGTGACCACAGCAGTTGTGCAGGCTATGGGTCGAAACGCTTCTTCGGTCGGGAAGATGAGTGCAAAGGCCGGAGCTGTGACAATTCCGATAGATATTGGGATGAGCCACAAGGGTTCCATTCCGGGAGTACGGAATGAGAAGCTTCGGTGCGGAACGCGGAACTTCCGGAGGGAGCCTGCCATGACGGAAGAAGAGACCGTGAAAGCCATTGCGACAGGCATAAAGCTGGTACAGGAATGTAAGACGGATGGCTATATGCTTCTGGCAACCGGGGAAATGGGAATTGGAAATACAACAACAAGCAGTGCTGTGGCAGCTGCAGTGCTGCGGTGTGATCCCATACTTGTCACCGGAAAGGGAGCCGGGTTAAGTGAAGAAGGGCTCTTACGGAAGCAACAGTTGATTGCAGAGGCAATCCGGAGCTATGATTTGTATGCGGCAGATCCGTTCACGGTCTTAAGCACGGTCGGCGGCTTTGATATTGCAGGATTGGTTGGAATGTGTGTGGGAGGTGCGCTCTTTCACCTTCCCATCGTCTTAGACGGGGTGATCAGTATGGTGGCAGCCCTCGTTGCAGAACGCCTTTTACCGGGGACCAAGGAGTATCTGCTCCCCTCACACAAGGGAAAGGAACCGGCCGTAGAGTTACTGATGAAGGAGCTGCAGATGGAGCCGGTGATCGATGGGAAAATGGCACTGGGAGAAGGAACGGGAGCGGTCATGCTCTTTGCATTACTGGATATGGCGCTGCAGTTGTATGAGACCGGAACCACCTTTTCCGGAATGCAGATTTCAGCATATAAGAGGTTTACATAATGTAAAATTACCAGAAAGCAAAAGAACAGGGAAAAGGATAAGGATTATGGTAGTTTTAGTCACAGGTGGCAGTGGAAGCGGAAAGTCCGCCTTTGCGGAAGAATATCTGATGTGTCTGTCCACGCAGGCAGAAACAAAATATTATATTGCGACCATGCAGCCGTTTGGGGAAGAAAGCCTTGCCAGAATCAGACGTCATCAAAGGCTCCGTGCCGGGAAAGGCTTTACGACGATTGAGCAGTCAAGGGATCTTACAAAAGCAGCGCAGAGAATTGCAAAGCCGTCCAATCAATTTCAGGAGGAAGCTGTGACGATCAATCGACCGGAAAATTCCGTACCGTTCATACGGGATACGGCACTCCTGGAATGTATGTCCAATCTGGTTGCAAATGAAATGTTTGCAAAAAATAAAATCCGGTTAAGGGATGAGGTGACCGCACAGATTCTTGATGGAATAGAAGCGCTGAACCGCCAGCTTGCCCACTTTCTTATCGTGACAAATAATGTATTTGAGGATGGCATTTCCTATGAAGAAACGACCGCGGAATATATCGAGGCGATGGGGCAGGTCAATGAAAGACTGGCGGCCATGGCCGATACCGTGATTGAAGTAGTGGCCGGTATTCCGGTTGTCTGGAAAGGAACGTTATTATGAAACTGTTAAAAGCTCTTGTCATTTCTTTTTCCATGTATTCGGGGATTCCGATGCCGCAGTTTGAGTGGAAAGAGGAAGACATGAAATATATATTATGCTTTTTTCCATGGATTGGGGCGGTGATCGGACTTGGTATTGTTCTTTGGTCTATGTTATGTAAACAGGCTGAACTGGGAATGCTTTGCTATACAATGGGAGGGGCAGCCATTCCTCTGCTCATTACCGGCGGGTTTCATGTGGATGGCTTCATGGATACGATGGACGCGTTCCACTCGTACCAGCCGAAGGAGAAGAAGCTGGAAATACTGAAGGATTCCCATATTGGAGCGTTTTCGGTGATTATGCTGGCACTTTACGGCCTGATTTATCTGGGTGCATTTTCAGAGATCGGGCTGGAAAGCGGACTTTGGATTGTCTGTGCCGGATTTGTGTTGTCGAGAGTATTAAGCGGCATTGCAGTGGTTACCTTCCGCTCCGCGAAAAGTGATGGCCTGCTTTACCTGTTTGCAAGCAGGGCGCAGAAGCGGATTGTGAAGGCCTCCCTTTATGTGCAGGGAATCCTGTGTATCGCATTCATGCTATGGCAGTCATTTTTGCAGGGAGGAGCGGCGGTACTTGCAGCGCTTTTGATATTCGCCTATTACCATCACCGGACAAAAAAGGAGCTCGGTGGAATTACCGGGGATACCGCAGGATGGTTTGTGCTGTTGTGTGAAGAAGTGGTGATGGTTGTAGTGGCAGTAGTGGGTAAGTTGATATAAGAGGAAAATCATGAAATTAATTATAGGTGGTCTGGCACAGGGGAAATTGCATTATGTCCTGCAAAAGGAAGGAAACGGGAAGAGTATTATCTTTGATGGGGTACTTCCGGAAGAGGAACAGATACAGGAAGCCTGGAAAAAAGCAGGTGGTGAAAAAAAGACGATGATTATCAATCACTTCCATCATGTTGTGAAGAAGGAACTGGCAGGAAAAAGAACCCCGGAGGAACTGGAAGCGGATGTGATGGAGTTTGTGGAGAAGCATCCGGAGGTTATTCTGATTTGTGATGAAATCGGAAACGGAATCGTTCCGGTGGATGCGTTTGAAAGAACCTATCGGGAGCAGACCGGAAGAATTCTGATCCGGCTTGCACAAAAAGCAGATGAGGTGGTGCGTGTATTATGCGGAATCGGTCAGAGAATCAAATAGAAGTTTATCTGATCCGGCACGGAGCAACGAATGCCAATCGTGAGCACCGGTATCTGGGGAGGACGGAGGAGCCGTTAAGTGAAGAAGGACGGGAGGAATTAAAGGCTTTTCAAAGGCAGGGCATCTATCCTGATCCGGCATCCTTACAAGCCTTATTTGTCAGTCCTATGGAACGGTGCCGGGAAACAGCGGAGCTTTTGTTTGGGGACTGTGAGCAGCATGTGATTCCGGAATTCCGGGAGATGGACTTCGGACTCTTTGAAGGAAAGAATTATCAGGACCTGCAGGGAGATGTCCGGTACCAGGCATGGATTGACAGCAACGGAACAATCCCTTTTCCGGAAGGAGAAAGCCGGGAGGACTTTATTGCACGGTGCAGGCAGGGATTTGAAGAGATGCTCCGGATTGCAATTGCCGGGGTTATAGGTAGAAATGAAGAAGACAAAAATGCAGAAGATAAAAATGCAGAAAATGACAGGAATGTGAAGAATCAGAAGAATACAGACAATCAGAAGAAGTTAGAGAAGCTGGAGAATATAGAAAAACAGCAAAATGCAGCAAAGCAGAAAAACAGGGATGAGAATCTGAAAATTGCTGCCGTGGTTCACGGGGGAACGATAATGGCAGTGTGCAGCAGCTTTACGGATGGTGAGTACTACGATTTTCAGATTGGAAATGGGGAAGGTTACCGCTGCAAAGTAACCGTCGGGCAGTCATCCGGGGAGATATATATGGATAAGTTATGTAAATTAGTTATGTAAACTACATAGACATAATGAATGATTGTAATTATGCGGTACAGCTTGAAGCATTTACCGCTGAAGGCATAAGAACATGATTTGAGAGTGCAAAATTCCATAGGTGAAGCTGATCTTAAATGAATTTTGCATTGTAACTGTGAAGGTACTGAATAGTTATGTATGATCGAATATATCATATGGGGAGAATACCATGCTGAAATATCATATGACAGCGTTCTTTCTGGGTTTCCTTCTGGATCTTCTGCTGGGGGATCCCTACTGGCTGCCGCATCCGATCCGGCTGATCGGCAATCTGATCGCGGCACTTGACCGGAAACTGCTGGGGAATCCGGAAGAAAGTAAAAGAAATGATCGTAGAGAATTTCATAGAGGAATTGTGCTGGTTGTACTGGTGCTTCTTAGCGTAACCGTGGTAACCGCAGCTCTTTTGCTTGGCGGTTATGCCCTGCATCCTTATATAGGTCTGGTGCTGGAAACCATCATGACCTATCAGATTCTGGCAGCGAAATGTCTGAAGGTTGAGAGCATGAAGGTCTATGCCTGCTTAAAGAGGGGAGATCTTCCGGCGGCAAGAAAGGCGGTATCCATGATTGTCGGAAGAGATACGGACGTACTCGATGAGACAGGAGTTGCCAGGGCGGCGATTGAAACGGTAGCGGAGAACACTTCGGATGGGGTGATTGCACCGATGCTGTATCTGGCACTGGGAGGTCCGGTGCTGGGGTTCTTTTATAAGGCCGTGAATACGATGGATTCCATGGTTGGCTATAAGAATGACCGTTATCTCTATTTTGGAAGGGCGGCAGCGAAGCTGGATGATGTGGTGAATTTTTTTCCTGCCAGAATCAGTGCTTATCTGATGATTCTTTCCGCTTTTGTCGGTGGAAGTGCATATGACGGAAAAAGGGCGTTTCAGATTCACAGGAGGGACCGTAGGAACCATGCCAGTCCGAATTCGGCACAGACAGAATCGGCATGCGCGGGAGCACTTGGAATCCGGCTTGCCGGAGATGCCAGTTATTTTGGTAAAGTGGTGAAAAAACCCTATATCGGAGATGCGGTGCGGAAGGTGGAATTCGAGGATATCAAACGGATCAATCACCTTATGTATCTTACCGCATGGCTTTGTGAGCTTTTGTGTATAGGGATGATGGGAATTGCATTTCTACTTTGGATAAGCTAGTACATCGATTTGTAAATAACTATACCATTCACGTAGAATATTTTTCTGAGAGTGCAGGATAAAAAAC
>ERZ779880.2809-NODE-2809-length-11613-cov-2.769683_pt1 | contig 11613 bp, 15 predicted proteins | sample MGYA00511555_ERZ779880 | MGnify/ENA primary metagenome ERZ779880 (study PRJEB29588, sample SAMEA2145815) | human gut metagenome | biome: human gut; feature: human-associated habitat; material: faeces | place: Denmark | collected 2008/2010 ...
CTGACGGAGGCTGCGGAAGTCGCAGAACGTATTCGCCTGAAGTTAAATGAAAAAGAGATGTTGATTGCTAAGAGTACGACGATACGCATCAGTGCCTCGTTGGGGGTAAGTAGCAGCGAGGAAACCGGTGATTATGATTTTGAACAACTCCAGTCACTGGCCGACCGTCGACTTTATCTCGCTAAACAGGCCGGGCGCAATCGGGTATTCGCGAGCGATAACGCTTAACGGGCGGAGAAAAAATGGTCCAGCCCTTCACGCCATCCTTCCGGTCCTTCACGCTGCGTTCGCCAGACGCGGGCCGGATCCTCATCATGCAGATGCACCCCTTCACGGTTTAGCCCTTTCACAATCACCGCGTAATCCATTACCTCCAGTAAGGGCGCATCGTTTGGCCCATCGCCCAGGCCAAGTGTGGTTGGGCGTTTGCCTGACAATTGTTGATAGGTCGCGATAATCCAGTTGGCAGCCTGATCTTTTCCGGCAGAGGCATCCAGGACGTGCCAGAAGCGCGCACCTTGCATAAACTGTAAGCCCAGTTCGTTCAGACGAGCGGTAAATTGTGCCATACGCTCGTCACTGTCGCGCCAGATTAGCGTTACCGACGCCTCATGAAGCTGCGTCAGCGCCGCCTGGCTACGGCTTAATCCCGTCCATTCGGCGATGGTTGCATCGTCGACATCATCAAAAGTTGTGAATTTAAAATGTTCTTTCTCGCGTAGCGTATTTAAAACCTGGCTGATTTCGCCATGGCTAATACCTGAGATGATGCGTGGAAAACCGTCTATCTCCTGCCATTGTTCAGCAAGCTGGATCACTGCGCCATTCTCTGCAATCAGCGGTAAACCTTGTAGCCCCAACATTTTTTGCAAGTACAGCATTTCCGCTGATGTTTTACTGCTACAGAGAATGACGGGAACATTTGCTTCGCGTAAACGGCTGAGCCAGGGGGCTGCCGGTTGCCAGTCATAACTATGACTGTCCAGCAGGGTGCCATCAAGATCGCTAAAAACCAGTAGTGGTTGTTGAATTGAAAACATAGTCGCGCAGTACTCCCCTTACCAGGATGATTCTCAAAACAGCACAAATTATCAAAGATGATTTTTTCGGGAGCGATCCCGCTGACGCCAGAGCCACCAAGGGGTGACGTGCGTCACATTTCTATTCATAAGTAGCGTTAATCATTCATATAGCGAATATTTTCTTGTCAGCGAAAAAAATTGCGGATAAGGTGATGAACACATCAGATTTCCTGGTGTAACGAATTTTTTAAGTGCTTCTTGCTTAAGCAAGTTTCATCCCGACCCCCTCAGGGTCGGGATTTTTTTATTGTGCATTCAACGATTCACTTCAGAGACGCTGAAGTCATGAATATCCAGTTCGAAGGCATCCGCCAATTCACGCCATGTATGATATTCACGTCCATCGACGCTAACGTGTTCAGAATCGTTCTGGCTGCGATGAACTTCGCTTTCGCTAATTTCATTGATCGCCGCCAGCAGGGCATCGACATCGACGCTGACCTCACGTTTTGCGGTATCGCTGTACTCTTTTGCGGTTTTCATCATCTTTCCTCGCAACCGTTACTCTGTTGTTGCCGCCAGTCGTTAAGTCCGCCTGGCATCTCTTAAGTATAGACCGTCGAGAAAATCAGCACTCGCGCGCGCCTGGCGCTGCCAGAAAAACGAAATTGTTCTACACTGGCACAAAGCCACAGGAGGAAAACGATGAAGGTGAATGATCGGGTAACAGTCAAAACGGATGGCGGTCCGCGTCGTCCTGGCGTGGTACTGGCAGTTGAGGAGTTTAGTGAAGGCACAATGTACCTGGTTTCGCTGGAAGACTACCCGCTCGGCATCTGGTTCTTTAATGAAGCAGGGCATCAGGACGGTATCTTTGTGGAGAAAGCAGAGTAATCTAATTCAGCCTGACTGGTGGGAAACCACCAGTCAGAATGTGTTAGCGCATGTTGACAAAAATACCATTAGTCACATTATCCGTCAGTCGGACGACATGGTAGATAACCTGTTTATTATGCGTTTTGATCTTACGTTTAATATTACCTTTATGCGATGAAACGGTCTTGGCTTTGATATTCATTTGGTCGGAGATTTGAATGGTTCCCTGACCTGCCATCCACATTCGCAACATACTCGATTCGGTTCGGCTCAATGATAACGTCGGCATATTTAAAAACGAGGTTATCGTTGTCTCTTTTTTCAGAATATCGCCAAGGATATCGTCGAGAGATTCCGGTTTAATCGATTTAGAACTGATCAATAAATTTTTTCTGACCAATAGATATTCATCAAAATGAACATTGGCAATTGCCATAAAAACGATAAATAACGTATTGGGATGTTGATTAATGATGAGCTTGATACGCTGACTGTTAGAAGCATCGTGGATGAAACAGTCCTCATTAATAAACACCACTGAAGGGCGCTGTGAATCACAAGCTATGGCAAGGTCATCAACGGTTTCAATGTCGTTGATTTCTCTTTTTTTAACCCCTCTACTCAACAGATACCCGGTTAAACCTAGTCGGGTGTAACTACATAAATCCATAATAATCGTTGACATGGCATACCCTCACTCAATGCGTAACGATAATTCCCCTTACCTGAATATTTCATCATGACTAAACGGAACAACATGGGTCACCTAATGCGCCACTCTCGCGATTTTTCAGGCGGACTTACTATCCCGTAAAGTGTTGTATAATTTGCCTGGAATTGTCTTAAAGTAAAGTAAATGTTGCGATATGTGAGTGAGCTTAAAACAAATATTTCGCTGCAGGAGTATCCTGGAAGATGTTCGTAGGTATTATTTTTCGGATAATCCTTAGGATAACATGATAAACGTTACGGAATTATATTAATGGCAATTCACTAATAATATCAGCCAGCAAATTAAAAATTTCACTGAATAAATGTTCGCAAAAAGGCGCAATTAACGGCATTAATGCCGCCATTAAAGAGATGCCGACAGTCAGAGTTAATGGAAATCCAATAACAAAAATGGATAATTGCGGGGCCATACGATTAAGTAAACCTAATGCCAGATTCAGTGTCAGCAGCAGAGTAATGAGCGGTAACGCCAGCATCAGCCCGTTAAGGAAAATCAAACTCCCTGCTTTGGTGAGTGCCAGAAACGCATTGCTGTTCAACGGTTCGCCACCAATCGGCAGGGTGTGAAAGGTATCGACCAGCAGTGAAATCAACCATAAATGACCGTTAAATGTCAGGAACAGCAGTAACGCCAGCATATCCATGATACGCGCTAAAACGGGCATATTAAGATGGCTGGCCGGATCGACAAACGTCGCAAATGACAGCCCCATTTGCAGACCGATAATTTCGCCAGCGGTTCGCACAGCGGCAAAGGCAAATTGCATGGTAAAACCAAGCGCAATGCCGATCAGGATCTGCTGCACGGCCAGCCACAGAGCAAAGAACGAAAAAACAGGAACATCGTTGGCAGGTAATGATGGGGCAATGGCGAACGTGATCATCATTGCCAGACCCAGTTTTACCCGTTTCGGTACGCTGCGTTCGCTCAGAATCGGCGCGGTGGAGATCAGCGCCAGCACGCGCAGTAACGGCCAGAAGTACAGGCTTAACCAGGATAGCCATTGTTCGCTTGTCACCTGCAACATAGTACGGCTACCCGATGATATACGGCAGGTTAGTGAACAAGGTGCGGACGTAATCCAGCAACAGATTGAGCATCCACGGTCCGGCAATAATAATGGCGATAAATACGGCGATGATTTTCGGAATAAACGACAGCGTCATTTCGTTAATCTGCGTGGCGGCCTGCAAAATACTGATGATAAGGCCCGTGACCAACGCTACCAACAATAGCGGGGCAGCCAGTGCCAGCGCGACTTTCATCGCTTCAGTCCCCATCATCATGACCGATTCAGGTGTCATTTTGCCTCTCTAGCTGTAAAAGCTCTGCGCCAGCGAACCGACCAGCAATTGCCAGCCATCCACCAGTACAAACAGCATCAGTTTAAAGGGCAGAGCAATGGTGGCGGGGGGAACCATCATCATCCCCAATGCCATCAACACGCTGGCTATCACCAGGTCGATAATCAAAAACGGAATGAAGATCGTGAAGCCTATCTGAAATGCGGTTTTCAACTCGCTGGTCACGTAGGCCGGGAGCAAAATGCGCATCGGCACGGCTTCAGGTCCCTGCAACGGGCCGGTATTCGCCAGTCTGGCAAACAACCCTAAATCTGCCTCACGGGTCTGACGCAGCATAAACTCACGCAGCGGCTGCGCCCCTTTTTCCAGCGCCTCCTGCATTGATATTTTCTCTTCGCTGAATGGCTGGTACGCATCGACATAAATTTTGTCGATCACCGGTGACATAATAAAAAAGGTCAAAAACAGTGCCAGCCCCAGCAATACCTGGTTAGGTGGCGCGGAGGGTGTTCCCAGCGCGTTACGCAATAAACCAAAAACAATGATGATGCGGGTGAAACTGGTCATCATCAGTAAAATTGCCGGAATAAACGTCAACGAGGTGATGAACACCAGCGTCTGCACCGGGAGCGACCAGCTTTGTCCACCGCCAGGCAGCGGCTGGCTGGTGATACCCGGCAGTTGCGCGAAGGCGAGGGGCGTAATCAGCCAGAGAAGGACAGGTGCGACAGACAATAAACGACGCATCAGGATCTCCCGCTACGCTTAAGCAAATTTTTCATGACCGACTGAAAATCGGTCTGCGGTATCTCTTCTGTTGGTGCTGAAGGGGGAAGTTTATGCAGCAGATTGATTTGCCCTGCGGTAACGCCGAGCACCAGCCGTGCATCTTCCACATCGACCACCACAACCCGTTCACGCGCGCCCAGCGAAGCACTGGCGCTAATTTTCAGACCGTTAACGCCAGTGCGTTTCGGGGCAAATCCCAACCGTTTTACCAGCCAGGCAGCAGCGAGGATCAGGGCAATAATGGCGATGAGTGCGCCGCTCACCTGCAGCAGTGGCGCAGCAGAAACCGGCGCGGAAGATTGCACAGTAGCGTGGTTATTCATCACTAACGGCTCAGGCGGCGCATTCGCTCAGACGGAGTAATGATATCGGTGATCCGCACGCCATATTTATCGGCAACGACCACCACTTCGCCCTGGGCGATTAAATAACCGTTGATCAGAATATCCAGTGGTTCGCCCGCCAGACCGTCCAGCGCCACGACGGACCCTTGCGTCAGACGCAACAGCTCTTTGATGGTCATTCGTGTGCGGCCCAGCTCGACGGTCAGCTTGACCGGAATATCCATAATCAGGTCGATATCCTGCAACGTTCCGCTGACATCACCACCGCCAAATTGCTGGAACACCGCGTCGGCAGCGCTTTTGCTGCTGGTTGATTTTTGTTCGCTCAACGCTTCAGCCCACAGATCGTCCATTGCGCCGTTGTTGTCATCGGCCGGATTATTCATGTCACTCATTTGGGCTGTTCCTCGTTCAGAGAATTTAAAATCGGGTTAATCAAATGTTCTATCCGTAACGCATACTGACCGTTGAGAGTGCCGTACTGACTGGTCAGCACCGGGACGCCGTCAACATGGGCGATGATGCGGTCGGGTTTTTCTATCGGCAGAACGTCGCCGGGTTTCAGTTTTAAAATCTGCGACAGGCGTAGCGAGATATCGGCAAAGTTGGCGACCAGCTCCAGCTGTGAATGCTGCACCTGGCGCACCAGGTTATCGCGCCAGTTCTGATCTTCATTACGCGAGTTTTCCAGCGGCGGGTTAACCAACAATTCCCGTAGCGGCTCGATCATGCTGAATGGCAGGCAGATATTAAATTCGCCGGTCAGGTTGCCAATCTCCACATGGAACGGCGTGTTAACCACAATGTCGTTCGGCGAGGTGGTGATATTGGTAAATTTCACCTGCATTTCCGAACGCACGTACTCAACTTCCAGCGGATTAATCGCCTTCCATGCGTCGCTATAGCCTTCAAGCGCCAGTTTCAACATGCGGTTGATGACGCGCTGTTCGGTATGGGTAAACTCGCGACCTTCCACTTTGGTCGGGAAGCGTCCATCGCCGCCAAACAGGTTATCCACGGCGATAAACACCAGACTCGGTGAGAACACCACCAGCCCAGTGCCGCGCAGCGGTTTTAGATGGATAAGGTTCAGGTTGGTCGGCACCGGCAGGTTGCGGGCAAATTCATGGTACGGCTGAATGCGGATGGCCCCGACGGTTATATCCGGGCTACGACGCAGCAGGTTGAACAGCCCCATACGAAAATGGCGGGCAAAGCGCTCATTAATGATTTCCAGCGCCTGCAAACGTTCGCGCACAACCCGTCGTTGGGTATTCGGATCGTACGGACGAATGTCACTTTCGCCGCTAACACTGGCTGTCGGTTCGTCTTTGACTTCGCTGTCACCATTCAACAGCGCATCAATTTCAGCTTGAGAAAGAATACTATCGCCCATGTCGTTATCGCAGAATAAAAGCGGTATACAGCACGTCGGTGACATCCTGTTTCGGTTGCCCGGCAACAAGCGGGGTGGAAAGTGTGGTTTTAATCTCGGCAATCAGGTTTTTCTTGCCTTCTTCTGTCGCCAGTACGGCAGCATCCTGACGCGAAAACAGTAACAGCAAACGGCTACGGACTTCCGGCAAATACTCACTCAGCCGCGAGCGGGTAGCTTCATCTTTCAGGCGCAGGGTTATGCCGATATAAAGCACGCGATCCGCATCGCCCAGATTGACCGTAAAGGTATCCAGCGCATAGAAGACCGGGGAGGGCACGACGCGTTGCTGCGCTTTGTCGTCAGCAGCAACCTGATGCGAATGCCAGTAGCTGTAACCTGCGCTGGCACAGGCCGCGAGGGGAATGAATACCAGGATCGGGATCCAAAGCGATCGCTTGCTTTTCTTGCTTATCGCGTAATCAGTCATGTGTTGCGGTCTTCCTGTGTCGCTACTGCTTATCGGCTAATTATCCTGCGTCTTGAGCGCAACAAAGCGGGGAAAAGACGCGGATTACGGTGCTACCTCTGACGTTAGGCGAAAATATCAACGCCGCTGTTGCCTGTTACGCGCCCTTGTAAAGAGACGGGAACCGGAAGCGTATCGTCGTCTTCCCCCGCCAGAGGTTCATGGTTTACTGTGCGTTGGCTTTGCTGTTGTTGGGAAGCGGCCTGCTGCTGACCACTAAAGCTTTCGCCACTGATGTTGCTTTGCCCTAACTGAATGCCACTTTCGGCCAGCTGCGTACGCAGTACCGGCAGCGCTGCTTCCAGGGCGGCGCGTACATGCTGATGCGATGAAACCATCTGGATTTGCGCCTGGTTATCATCCACTTTGAGGGAGATTTGCACTTCACCTAAATCCTGCGGGTGCAGACGCAACTCTGCACTTTGTTGCCCCTGGCGGGTGAACAGCGAAATATGCTGGCTTAATGATTGTTGCCATTCGTGAGAACCCAGCGGTGCACTCAACACAGGCGCGGCGACGGTGGGCAGTGGCTGTGTCTGGTGTGGAGTGATTAGCGGGCTGGCGGCAGCAGTCACCGGCGAAGGCGTGCTGATGACTTCCGCTTTACTCTGGGCTTCTGCTACCTGCGGTGTTAATGGCTGAGCTGGTGTGCCGGGGGCATCATCAGGCTGTGCTGTTGTGAGTTGCGCAGAAGTCAGTTTTGTGAAGAGCGTTGGTTTCTCTGCCGGTAACACGGTTGACGGCACATCAGTCACTTTGGGCGTATTGTCAAAACCCGGCAACATCGCAAAAAGGGCGCTCAGGCTTGCGGTGACGTCTTCATTCAGATCATCCGCTTTTTCGTCTTTTGTCGTATTTTTGTCAGCCACCGCAGCCAACGCCATCGTCTGAGCGGTGGTTAACGGTGTTGATGTGGATTGTTCGTCGTTGATGACAGGCGGTGTTTCATCCACAGGGATCAGTAAATTAGCTTGTTGCGCGTCGGAAACAATATCGCTGATCAGCGGCTCGCCTTTTGTCGTGGGCTTATCTGTTGCCACCAGCAACTGGGGGGCCGCTTTGTCGGTAGTTGTCTCGCCTGCTAATGCTTCGCTCAACAACGCGAGAAAATCTTGTGCAGCATCGCTGGCTTTGCCGCCAGGCAATGTGGTGGTGTCAACGTCGGCGGTAATCAAGGGCGCTAAGCGAATCATTCAGGTTTCCTCATGGCGGCGCGCTGGGCGAACTCATCCATCTTTTTCTGATCGAGGCGGTTTTCTGCAAGCAGTGCCGCCGTGGATTGCCGTTCCTGCAGTGTCTGCCAGGCCTGCAAACGTTGTTTCTTTTCTCGCCAGCTGTTCAGGGCAATGTCAACTTTCTGCGTCCACTGATTAAGTTGCTGGCGATGCTGAGTAATGGCTTTTTCCAGCGTCTGGATAAACTGCTGATAGTTGATCCAGCGGTTGCTGGTCATCCCGGCACTCATATCGCTGTTGAGGTTATTGCGATATTCATTCTGATAATCGATCAGCATTTTGAGCTGTTCTTCCGCCTGCTGACACCCGCGACGCATTTCACCCAGCAGGCGCGCGGCATCCTCTACCTCTTTTTCTGCCAGATCTTTCAGGGTCGCCAGCGCGCCATGTTCTGCCATCTGCCGTTATCTCCTGGGTTATGACACTGTCGGGAAAATACGCTCCAGCCCCTGGAGAGACGCTTCCCAGTCCGCGCGTTCAAAAATGCCTTGTTGCAAATAGCCCTCCAGCTGCGGCCACAGGGCGATGGCTTTGTCGAGCATCGGATCGCTGCCTTTGGCATACGCGCCGACGCTAACCAGATCGCGGTTACGCTGAAAACTCGACAACAGCTGTTTGAAGGTGCGCACTCGCGCGTAATGTTGCTCACTGATCAACGCCGTCATTGCGCGGCTGATCGACGCTTCAATATCGATAGCCGGATAGTGCCCGGCTTCCGCCAGTCGGCGAGACAGCACAATGTGACCGTCGAGGATCGCCCGCGCGGAGTCTGCAATGGGGTCCTGCTGGTCATCGCCTTCAGTAAGCACGGTATAAAACGCGGTAATCGAGCCGCCGCCGCTAATGCCATTTCCGGCACGCTCGACCAGTGCCGGTAATTTGGCAAACACCGACGGTGGATAACCTTTGGTGGCGGGTGGTTCGCCAATCGCCAGCGCAATTTCACGCTGGGCCATCGCGTAGCGGGTGAGGGAGTCCATAATCAGCAACACATGCTGACCACGATCGCGAAAATCTTCGGCAATGCGCGTGGCATAGGCGGCACCTTGCATTCGCAGGAGCGGAGACACATCCGCCGGAGCGGCAATCACCACTGATCGTGCACGCCCTTCGGCACCGAGGATATTCTCAATAAAATCTTTTACTTCGCGCCCACGTTCACCAATCAAACCCACGACAATGACATCGGCGCGGGTGTAACGTGCCATCATCCCCAGCAGCACACTTTTACCAACGCCGGACCCGGCAAACAGCCCCATACGCTGCCCACGCCCAACGGTAAGCAGGGCATTGATTGGGCGCACGCCGGTGTCCAGCACATGTTCAATCGGTGTACGTTGCAACGGGTTAAATGGCGGGGGAATCAGCGCACCGGTTTCCGTCGTATCGGGGGAGGGCAGGCCATCGAGCGGTTTACCGCTGCCGTCCAGAACGCGACCTAATAACGCCGGACCGAGCGGCAACTGCTTGCCGCTTTGCAGTCCTTCAGCCGAAATGTTTTTGGCATAAACCCGCGCGCCGGGCAGGACACCTTCCACTTCCTCCAGCGGCATTAAAAACAGCCGTTGACCGTTAAAGCCAACGACTTCGCTTTCTACTTCGTGCGTTTCGCTGCCGTTCTGGCGTTCAATGACACAGGTTGCGCCGAGCGGCAATTGTAATCCGGTGGCTTCCAGCACCAGCCCGGTAGCGCGGGTTAATCGCCCGTAGCGACGTACCGCAGGCAACTGCGCCATTTTGGCTTCAAAGTTATCCAGCGTGGTTAGCCAGCGAGTCAGGCGCGTGGTCATTACACCACTCCTGGTGCTGCCAGACGGCAGAGTTCTTGCCAGCGAGTGGCGACACTGGCGTCGAGATCGCCTTCATCGGCGGAGACTTTACAGCCGCCAGGATGGAGTGTGGGATCGCCCCGCAAGCGCCAGCCATGCAAACTTAAGGTTGCGCCGAGCATATCATCCACACGTTGCAGATCATCCGGGTGCACGCGCAGCTGTGGTTTACCGCTGAATAACGGTTCTTGCTGCAACAACTGTTGGATCTGTTTGATCAGTGCCGAGTTATCCACCGTTGGCGTCTGACCGATGACCTGACGTGCCGCCTCCAGCGCCATCTGCATCAGGCGCGACGCTATCACACTATCAAGTGCATCAAGGGTAGTTTGAAATTCGCTGACCAGTTGCTGCATCCGGGCATGAATTGGCGCTTGTTGAGACTTCGCCTCTGCCAGACCTTGCTCCAGCCCCTGGGCCAGTCCTTCCTGATAGCCCTGCTTATGACCTTGCTGGCGACCTTCGGCAATACCCGCCTGATAACCTTGCTCATGGGCCTGCATTTGCAGTTGCGCCAGTTGCTGCTCAAGGCTGGGTTCAGCCTCTTCAATGATGGTTTCTTCCGACTCGACCATGGGCACAAACTCTGCCTGTGGTGGCGCGAGATCGTCCGGCGTCCAGGTTTTCCAGGGCAGATTATCAGACATAGGTATCCTCGCCGCTGCCAATTACCATCTCGCCAGTTTCGGCAAGGCGGCGCACAATCAGCAGAATCGCTTTCTGTTCGTTTTCCACCTGCGACAGACGCACCGGACCACGGTTGGCGAGATCGTCGCGCAGAATATCGGCGGCACGCTGCGACATATTGCGCAGGAATTTCTCGCGCAGTGGCTGCTCGGCCCCTTTCAGCGCGATCAACAGCGATTCGGAATCCACTTCCTGCAACAGACGCTGAATGCTGCGATCGTCGACATCCACCAGATTTTCGAACAGGAACATCTCGTCGATGATTTTCTGCGCCAGCTCGCCGTCGAATTCACGCACGGCGGTAATAACGGCTTCTTCCTGCTGAGTTTTCATCAGGTTGATAATTTCGGCTGCCGTTCTCACGCCGCCCATTTTGCTGCGCTTGAGATTCTGACCGTCGAGCAAGCCATTCAGTACTTCGGTCAGTTCCGCCAGCGCGGCTGGCTGCACGCCGCCAAAGGTGGCGATACGCAACATCACGTCGTGGCGCAGACGTTCATCGAACAACGCCAGAATATCGGCGGCCTGGGCGCGCTTCAGATGCACCAGAATGGTGGCGATAATTTGCGGATGCTCATCACGAATCAGATCGGCGGCGCTCTGCGGCTCCATAAAGTTGAGCGTTTCAATACCGCTGGCGGTATCGCGAGTTTCGAGAATATCTTCCAGCAGGCTGGCGGCACGTTCCTCACCCAGAGCTTTGACCAATACCGAACGCAGATAATCGTTGGCGTTGATATTCAGTGCGGCAAACTGTTCAGCTTCTTGCTCAAACTCCGCCAGCACATCGGTTAGCTGCTTGTTGGAGATCTGCGTGACGTTCGCCATTGCAGCGCTCAGAGTTTGCACTTCGCGCTGGGAGAGGTGCTTGAACACCTCTGCCGCCCGGT
>ERZ779880.2821-NODE-2821-length-11587-cov-3.250780_pt1 | contig 11587 bp, 8 predicted proteins | sample MGYA00511555_ERZ779880 | MGnify/ENA primary metagenome ERZ779880 (study PRJEB29588, sample SAMEA2145815) | human gut metagenome | biome: human gut; feature: human-associated habitat; material: faeces | place: Denmark | collected 2008/2010 ...
TGAATGTGTTATTACGCCCGGTGAGTGCGGAATCGCTGGATAACCTGGTGGCAACCTCCACCGCGCCGTTTATCACGCATGAAACGGCGCGAGCGGCACAATCACTAAACAGTCCGGCCCCCGGCGGATTCCTGATTGTCAGCGACGAAGGCAGCGATTTTGTTGATCAGCCCTGGCCTTCGGCATCACTTTACGACTACCCGCCGCAAGAACAGTGGAACGCTTTCCAGAAACTGGCACAAATGCTGATGCATACGCCGTTTAACGCCGAAGGTATCGTCACAAAAATCTTCACTGACGCCAATGGTACGCAGCATATAGGCCTTCATCCGATCCCGGATCGTTCCGGCCTGTGGCGCTATCTCAGCACCACGCTGCTGCTACTGACGATGCTGGGTAGCGCCATTTATAATGGCGTACAGGCCTGGCGGCGTTACCAGCGTCATCGCACTCGCATGATGAAGATTCAGGCCTATTATGAAAGCTGCCTGAACCCGCAACTGATCACCCCTTCAGAAAGCCTTATCGAATAACACGTTTGCGCGGCAGGTTATGCTACCCTGTCGCGCAAATTGCTTCACTCTGGAGATTTTCCTCATGCATATCAACATTGCCTGGCAGGACGTAGATACCGTTCTGCTGGATATGGACGGCACGTTGCTCGACCTCGCCTTCGATAACTATTTCTGGCAAAAGCTGGTGCCTGAAACATGGGGCGCGAAAAACGGGGTTACGCCACAGGAAGCGATGGAATATATGCGCCAGCAATATCACGACGTACAGCATACGCTAAACTGGTACTGTCTTGATTACTGGAGTGAGCAACTGGGTCTGGATATCTGTGCGATGACCACCGAGATGGGACCGCGTGCCGTACTGCGTGAAGATACCATTCCGTTTCTTGAGGCACTGAAAGCCAGCGGTAAGCAGCGAATTTTGCTCACCAATGCGCATCCGCACAACCTGGCGGTAAAACTTGAGCATACCGGTCTGGACGCACACCTTGATTTATTACTTTCCACCCACACATTTGGTTATCCGAAAGAGGATCAGCGGTTATGGCATGCGGTGGCCGAAGCTACGGGTCTGAAAGCTGAAAGAACGCTGTTTATTGATGACAGCGAAGCGATTCTCGATGCTGCCGCGCAATTTGGTATTCGTTACTGCCTCGGCGTGACTAATCCTGACTCAGGGATTGCCGAGAAACAGTATCAACGCCATCCGTCACTGAATGACTACCGCCGCCTGATCCCCTCGCTAATGTGAAGGAGACGCCATGAAAGAAAAACCTGCTGTTGAGGTTCGACTGGATAAATGGCTATGGGCTGCCCGTTTTTATAAAACCCGCGCGCTGGCCCGTGAAATGATTGAAGGCGGTAAGGTGCATTACAACGGGCAGCGCAGCAAGCCGAGCAAAATCGTCGAGCTGAATGCCACGCTCACTCTGCGCCAGGGAAATGACGAACGCACGGTGATTGTAAAGGCGATTACTGAACAGCGTCGCCCCGCCAGCGAGGCAGCCTTGCTGTATGAAGAGACTGCGGAAAGTGTAGAGAAACGCGAAAAAATGGCGCTGGCACGTAAACTTAATGCCTTAACCATGCCGCACCCGGACCGACGCCCGGACAAAAAAGAGCGCCGCGACCTGTTACGATTTAAACACGGCGACAGTGAATAACTGTCACCTGCAAGAGAGATGATTATGCCGCAACATGACCAATTACATCGCTATCTGTTTGAAAACTTTGCCGTGCGCGGCGAACTGGTAACCGTTTCGGAAACCCTGCAACAGATCCTTGAGAATCACGATTATCCGCAGCCCGTTAAAAACGTGCTGGCAGAACTGCTGGTTGCGACCAGCCTGTTAACCGCTACGCTGAAGTTTGATGGTGATATCACCGTACAGCTGCAAGGCGACGGTCCGATGAATCTGGCGGTTATTAACGGTAACAACAACCAGCAGATGCGCGGTGTGGCGCGCGTGCAGGGCGAAATTCCAGAAAATGCCGACCTGAAAACGCTGGTCGGCAATGGTTACGTGGTGATCACCATTACCCCGAGCGAAGGTGAACGCTATCAGGGCGTGGTGGGTCTGGAAGGTGATACCCTGGCGGCCTGCCTGGAAGATTACTTTATGCGTTCTGAACAGCTGCCGACGCGCCTGTTTATTCGCACCGGCGACGTAGACGGCAAACCGGCTGCAGGCGGTATGTTGTTGCAGGTAATGCCTGCGCAAAATGCCCAGCAGGACGACTTTGACCACCTGGCGACGCTAACCGAAACCATCAAAACCGAAGAACTGCTGACCTTACCGGCAAACGAAGTGTTGTGGCGTTTGTATCACGAAGAAGAGGTGACGGTTTACGATCCGCAGGATGTGGAGTTCAAATGCACCTGCTCGCGTGAACGTTGCGCCGATGCGCTGAAAACGCTGCCTGATGAAGAAGTCGATAGCATCCTGGCGGAAGATGGCGAAATTGACATGCATTGTGATTACTGCGGTAACCACTATCTGTTCAATGCGATGGATATTGCTGAAATCCGCAACAACGCGTCTCCGGCAGATCCGCAAGTTCATTAATGAGTATGTCCGGCAGAGAGAGCTCTGCCGGATTTTACGACTAATACACCTGATGCGCTTTGTCACTCATTCAGATTCACATCCAGCCTTTCACCATCCACTACAAGATCGCGCCACGCTTTAGGCTTCGTTCCCAGTTTTCCATCCTTCGCAGCTGTGAGTAATTTTTCTTTCGTTATATCACGCGGAAGTAAACTCATCGTAAGCTCTTGCCATTCTTTCTTGTCAGGATCAAAGCCATAGACAATGTATCTTTCATCATCAAAGGCAAAGAGGATCCGCTCTGCCCTGCCATCACTATTCAGATCTTGCTCGACCAGTACGCAGGCGTCTTTTTCAATACAGGTCATCACGTTATAGCGATCCTGGATTAAGGCCGACCAGAATGTCGCATCCGGTTTACCAGAACCAGGGGCAATTAACACATTTTCGGCTAATACTTTTTCCGATATCTGTTGCTGAAGATGTTGCTCTCCATCTAACGCCATCAGTAGATCCCGCGCGCGTTTCGGGTCTTTCATATACTCGGCATCGCTTTTCAGCGACTCAAGCGCCGCACGTCCATAGCGACCGCTGTGTTCGAGCATGTAGATAGTTACCTGGTCTGGCGTGTTTTTGCCGCTCTGATAACGCGCCATATGACTGTTCACACTAATGCGCATACTGTCCAGCACCGGCGAATTAAGAAGCACCAGTATTACCAACACCAATAACGAAACCGCAAGGTTCACTTTGCCCTGAAGAACAAGGGGATTTTGCCCTTTACGCCAGACGATACTGACAAAATACCCCAGCGACCATACCAGTAACACCAGCACCGCCAGCGCGCCCTGCAAGCGGTCGACAGTCCAGCCGTACTGAGCGACCCGCAGCCATAACGCCCAGGCGGCGATGAACACATACAGCGGAGCAACCAGCAGAGCGGTTTTAATCAGGCAACGCAACGGCCCCGTCCAGGGAAGTGACGCTTTTTGCGGATCGCGGACAATAGCCATTAAGATCAATTGCAAAAAGGCCAGCGTTAACAGCAACCCGGCGGCGGAGATGTGGCGAGAAATCGCACTCAGGCCTGTAAACGGCAGGGTGATGATAAACATCAGGGTTAGCAATGATACTAACGGCAGCAACCCCGTGGCGATTAACGTGAACAACTTTTGAATAGAGTCGATTAAACGTGACTGTGTTCGCGCGAGGATCACCGCCAGCGCGGTAACCAGACCTAACGTGAGATAAATAAACCAGTCGGTTGCAAAAAAGAGCGTTTTGAAAAACGTGATGCCAACAAGTTTAAACAACTCACTCCACAGTAAAAGCACCAGCCACGTCAGACCATTGGCGAGAAAAATCACCAGTAATATAAGTACGTTATGCCATACTGACTGGTAAAAATAGCGATAGCGGCTACTGTCATTGCGGATGCGAAGGCTTTGTTGTATCCACGGTAGCAACAACATTGCCATCAGCAGCAGATAGCAACCAAAATCCCAAAGCGCCTTTTCAGCTCTCCAGGGGGTCATGCCATCAGTTTGCCACTTCAGCCAGCCGCTCATCCCCAGCGTGGCAATAAACACCAGCGCCAGCCATCCCCAAAGGCGCTTCTGTTTAAAAGAGATCACGGAGAAGAGTAAAACGGATGAAAACGCGACGGTCGCAGGCACGCCATAAACAATCCAACTGTGATTTTTTCCGGAAAGCCAGGCGATCAGCAGGTAGCAAACCAGACCCTGAAGTAATCCGGTAGCAATCATCCCCCAGCGTGTTGCGGGTGAAAGTTCAACGTTATCCATGTTGGTTATCCAGAATCAAAAGGTGGGTTAATTATCGCATCCGGGCAGTAGTATTTTGCTTTTTTCAGAAAATAATCAAAAAAAGTTAGCGTGGTGAATCGATACTTTACCGGTTGAATTTGCATCAATTTCATTCAGGAATGCGATTCCACTCACAATATTCCCGCCATATAAACCAAGATTTAACCTTTTGAGAACATTTTCCACACCTAAAATGCTATTTCTGCGATAATAGCAACCGTTTCGTGACAGGAATCACGGAGTTTTTTGTCAAATATGAATTTCTCCAGATACGTAAATCTATGAGCCTTGTCGCGGTTAACACCCCCAAAAAGACTTTACTATTCAGGCAATACATATTGGCTAAGGAGCAGTGAAATGCGCGTTAACAATGGTTTGACCCCGCAAGAACTCGAGGCTTATGGTATCAGTGACGTACATGATATCGTTTACAACCCAAGCTACGACCTGCTGTATCAGGAAGAGCTCGATCCGAGCCTGACAGGTTATGAGCGCGGGGTGTTAACTAATCTGGGTGCCGTTGCCGTCGATACCGGGATCTTCACCGGTCGTTCACCAAAAGATAAGTATATCGTCCGTGACGATACCACTCGCGATACTTTCTGGTGGGCAGACAAAGGCAAAGGTAAGAACGATAACAAACCTCTCTCTCCGGAAACCTGGCAACATCTGAAAGGCCTGGTGACCAAACAGCTTTCCGGCAAACGTCTGTTCGTTGTCGACGCCTTCTGTGGTGCGAACCCGGATACTCGTCTTTCCGTCCGTTTCATCACCGAAGTGGCCTGGCAGGCGCATTTTGTCAAAAACATGTTTATTCGCCCGAGCGATGAAGAGTTGGCAGGTTTCAAACCAGACTTTATCGTTATGAACGGCGCGAAGTGCACTAACCCGCAGTGGAAAGAACAGGGTCTGAATTCCGAAAACTTCGTGGCTTTTAACCTGACCGAGCGCATGCAGCTGATTGGCGGCACCTGGTATGGCGGCGAAATGAAGAAAGGGATGTTCTCGATGATGAACTACCTGCTGCCGCTGAAAGGTATCGCTTCTATGCACTGCTCCGCCAACGTTAGCGAGAAAGGCGATGTTGCGGTGTTCTTCGGCCTTTCCGGCACCGGTAAAACCACCCTTTCCACCGACCCGAAACGTCGCCTGATTGGCGATGACGAACACGGCTGGGACGATGACGGCGTGTTTAACTTCGAAGGCGGCTGCTACGCAAAAACTATCAAGCTGTCGAAAGAAGCGGAACCTGAAATCTACAACGCTATCCGTCGCGATGCGCTGCTGGAAAACGTCACCGTGCGTGAAGATGGCACTATCGACTTTGATGATGGTTCAAAAACCGAGAACACCCGCGTTTCTTATCCGATCTATCACATCGAGAACATCGTTAAGCCGGTTTCAAAAGCGGGTCACGCAACGAAAGTTATCTTCCTGACCGCAGACGCCTTTGGTGTGCTGCCACCGGTTTCTCGTCTGACTGCCGATCAAACCCAGTACCACTTCCTCTCTGGCTTCACCGCCAAACTGGCCGGTACTGAGCGTGGCATCACCGAACCGACGCCAACCTTCTCCGCTTGCTTCGGCGCGGCATTCCTGTCGCTGCACCCGACTCAGTACGCAGAAGTGCTGGTGAAACGTATGCAGGCGGCGGGCGCGCAGGCTTATCTGGTTAACACTGGCTGGAACGGCACTGGCAAACGTATCTCGATTAAAGATACCCGCGCCATTATCGACGCCATCCTCAACGGTTCGCTGGATAATGCAGAAACCTTCACTCTGCCGATGTTTAACCTGGCGATCCCAACCGAACTGCCGGGCGTAGACACGAAGATTCTCGATCCGCGTAACACCTACGCTTCCCCGGAACAGTGGCAGGAAAAAGCCGAAACCCTGGCGAAACTGTTTATCGACAACTTTGATAAATACACCGACACCCCTGCGGGTGCCGCGCTGGTAGCGGCTGGTCCGAAACTGTAATGATTTGAAGCTGGAGAATATCTATCCAGTATCTTATAGAAAGCAAAACGGGAGGCACCTTCGCCTCCCGTTTATTTACCCTTCTTTTGTCGTGCTCTGCGCCCGCGTTACCGGCACAGGCAGCCAGGCGCGAATGGAAAGCCCGCCCCGCTCGCTGGTGCCAAGCTCCAGCATCCCGTTATGGTTATCCACGATACGCTGCACAATCGCCAGCCCTAATCCCGTGCCGCTAATGGTGCGCGCACTGTCGCCGCGAACAAACGGCTGGAACAGGTGCTTACGTTGTTCCGGCGCAATTCCCGGACCGTCATCTTCCACCTGGAACCAGGCGCGATTCGGCTCCGTCCCGCTGCTGACTTTGATCCAGCCATTGCCGTAACGGGCGGCGTTGACCACCATATTCGCCACCGCGCGTTTGATCGACAGCGGGTGCATTTTCACTTCAATGCTGCCGGGGTAAAGCGCGGTTTCAATTTCCCGCTCATAGCCACTTTCGGCAGCAATAACCTCACCGAGTACTGCGTTGAGATCCGCCATTTCCATCGGCATCTCCTGTCCGGTGCGCAGGTAGTCGATAAACTGCTCAATGATGGCATTGCACTCCTCGATATCTTTATTGATCGATTCTGCCAGGTAGCCATCCTGCTCGCTCATCATCTCGGTCGCCAGGCGAATACGCGTCAGCGGTGTACGCAAGTCGTGACTTACCCCCGCCATCAGCAGCGTGCGGTCATCCGCCAGTTGCTTAACACCAGCCGCCATATGGTTAAAGGCGCGGGTAACGGAACGCACCTCGGACGCGCCATACTCACGCAGCGGCGGCGGAATAATCCCTTTACCAACCTGCAAGGCTGCGTGTTCGAGATCGACCAACGGTCGATTCTGGATACGAATAAACAGCCACGCCCCGCCTATCGCCAATAGCATAATCGCCAACGTATAGCGGAACAGCGGAGAGAAATCGCCCTGATGAATTTCGGTCAGCGGCACGCGTACCCAGATATTGGGCGACAGCCAGGTTTTCAGCCAGACGACAGGCGAACTTTTGTTGACCTCAACGCGCACTTCCGTCGGGCCGCCCAGTTGCTGTGCCATCTGATGGCTTAAGAATTCATAGTGTTGCGCCCAACGCAGACCTGCCTCTTCGGCAGCCTCGTTGGAGTAGAGAGAGATCCCCAGCTCACGGTAGATCTCCCGACGGAAAGCGGGAGGCACAACCAACTGCGTGCCGTCCTCCAGTTGCAGTTTGTCGGTCATCAACATACGCACTTCGTACGCGAGGACTTTATTAAACTGCTGGAGGCTCGGCAAAATCGCGAAGTTCAGCACCACCAGATAAGTCGTCACCAGGCTGGCGAACAGCAAGGTGACGATGAGCAATAACGTACGGGCAAATGAACTTCGTGGCGAGAAGCGCAATCGCCTCATGCTTTAGAGCCGTCCGGTACAAAGACGTAGCCCAGGCCCCAAACGGTCTGAATGTAACGCGGATGCGCTGGATCTTCTTCCACCATGCGGCGCAGACGAGAAATCTGCACGTCGATGGAGCGTTCCATTGCGGAATATTCACGACCACGGGCAAGGTTCATCAGCTTATCGCGGGAGAGCGGCTCACGCGGATGGCTGACCAGTGCCTTCAGTACCGCAAACTCACCGCTGGTGAGCGGCATCGGCTCGTCTTCGCGGAACATTTCGCGCGTACCGAGGTTAAGTTTGAACTTACCGAAAGCAATTACCGCCTCTTCCTGTGACGGTGCGCCTGGTAGCTCGTTCGCCTGACGACGCAGCACCGCACGGATACGGGCCAGCAGTTCACGCGGGTTAAACGGTTTTGGAATGTAATCGTCAGCGCCAATCTCCAGGCCAACGATACGGTCCACTTCTTCCCCTTTCGCCGTCACCATAATGATCGGCATCGGGTTGCTCTGACTACGAAGACGTCGGCAAATCGACAAGCCATCTTCACCAGGTAACATTAAATCCAGTACCATAAGATGGAAAGATTCACGAGTCAGCAGGCGATCCATCTGTTCTGCATTAGCGACGCTTCGAACCTGGAAGCCTTGTTCGGTGAGATAACGTTCCAGCAGCGCACGCAGGCGCATGTCGTCATCGACCACCAGAATCTTGTAGTTCTCTTGCATTGTTTGTACTCCCAAAGGTTCGCAACAATTTGTAAGCGTGTATTCTTAAAAAAGCTCACGTTCGTCACCAGCTAAATCTGGTATGAATTTCAGCCTAAATTGTTACAAAGCATATTAAACAGCAGCTTAAGTATACAATTTATTCGGCGAAACATTATTGATTCTGTTGATATGATCACGTTATACCCAATGTGCGCATTATCAAACAGACAAAGGGAATCAACGAGATGAAAACGCCCCTGGTTACCCGGGAAGGGTATGAAAAACTCAAACAAGAGCTTAATTATCTCTGGCGTGAAGAACGCCCGGAGGTCACAAAAAAGGTGACCTGGGCCGCAAGTCTGGGCGACCGCAGCGAAAATGCTGACTATCAGTATAATAAAAAGCGCCTGCGTGAAATCGACCGTCGCGTGCGCTATCTCACTAAATGCATGGAAAATCTCAAAATCGTCGATTACTCCCCGCAGCAGGAAGGCAAAGTCTTTTTTGGCGCGTGGGTGGAGATTGAAAACGACGATGGCGTGACTCACCGTTTCCGTATTGTCGGCTACGATGAAATTTTTGGCCGTAAAGATTACATCTCTATCGATTCCCCGATGGCCCGCGCATTGCTGAAAAAAGAAGTCGGCGATCTGGCTGTGGTGAATACTCCTGCCGGGGAAGCGAGCTGGTATGTTAATGCTATCGAGTACGTGAAACCGTAAGGAAGAGTCTTAACCTCCTGCCGATGGCTGGCATTTTTGCCAGCCAGTCCGTATAACTATCCCCTGATTTTTGATCCGAAAAGATGAACTCAAACCATGATGAATGATTCGTTCTGCCGCATTATTGCGGGTGAAATTCAGGCGCGCCCGGAACAGGTTGACGCTGCCGTTCGCCTGCTTGACGAAGGGAATACCGTGCCTTTTATTGCACGTTATCGTAAGGAAATCACCGGCGGTCTGGATGACACGCAGCTGCGTAATCTGGAAACGCGTCTGGGATACCTGCGCGAGCTGGAAGAGAGACGTCAGGCGATCCTCAAGTCCATTTCCGAGCAAGGCAAACTCACCGATGATCTGGCGAATGCCATCAACGCCACCCTAAGCAAAACCGAACTCGAAGACCTCTACCTGCCCTACAAACCTAAACGCCGCACCCGCGGGCAAATCGCCATTGAAGCAGGGCTTGAGCCGTTGGCTGACCTGCTGTGGAGCGATCCGTCACACACGCCAGAAGTCGCCGCTGCGCAATATATTGATGCCGATAAAGGCGTGGCAGATACCAAAGCCGCGCTGGACGGCGCGCGCTATATCCTGATGGAACGGTTTGCCGAAGATGCCGCGCTGCTGGCGAAAGTGCGTGATTATCTGTGGAAGAACGCGCATTTGGTTTCTACGGTGGTGAGCGGTAAAGAAGAGGAAGGGGCGAAATTCCGCGACTATTTCGATCATCACGAACCGTTGTCCACGGTGCCTTCTCACCGCGCGCTGGCGATGTTCCGTGGGCGTAACGAAGGCGTACTTCAGCTTTCGCTGAATGCCGATCCACAGTTCGATGAGCCGCCCAAAGAGAGCTATTGCGAGCAAATCATCATGGATCACCTTGGCCTGCGCCTGAACAATGCCCCGGCGGATAGCTGGCGCAAAGGCGTGGTGAGCTGGACGTGGCGCATCAAGGTGCTGATGCATCTGGAAACCGAACTGATGGGCACCGTGCGCGAACGTGCGGAAAATGAAGCAATCAACGTCTTTGCCCGTAACCTGCACGATCTGCTGATGGCTGCCCCTGCCGGACTGCGTGCAACGATGGGCCTCGATCCGGGTCTGCGTACCGGGGTAAAAGTAGCGGTGGTCGATGCAACTGGCAAACTGGTGGCGACCGATACCATTTACCCGCACACCGGACAAGCCGCAAAAGCAGCGATGACTGTTGCTGCGCTGTGTGAAAAGCATAACGTTGAACTGGTGGCGATCGGCAACGGTACAGCTTCCCGCGAAACCGAACGTTTCTATCTCGACGTGCAGAAGCAGTTCCCGAAAGTGACCGCACAGAAAGTGATCGTCAGCGAAGCTGGCGCGTCGGTTTACTCGGCTTCCGAGCTGGCAGCGCAGGAGTTCCCGGATCTCGACGTTTCGCTGCGTGGCGCGGTTTCTATCGCCCGCCGTTTGCAGGATCCGCTGGCGGAGCTGGTAAAAATTGATCCGAAATCCATTGGAGTCGGTCAGTACCAGCATGATATGAACCAGAAAAATTTAAGCGAGGCGCTGCAGGGCGTGGTGGAAACGTGCGTAAATAAGGTCGGCGTGGATCTGAATACGGCATCGGCGCCGCTGCTTGCCTATATTTCCGGCATTAACAAGACGATTGCGAAAAATATCGTGGCATATCGGGAGGAGAATGGCGCATTTTCAACGCGCCGTGAGCTTTTGAAGGTGGCGAAGCTTGGCCCGAAAGCATTTGAGCAGTGTGCGGGATTTGCACGTATCACAGGCGGCAAAAATCCGCTGGATGCAACGAGTGTACATCCGGAGAGCTATGAAGCGGCACAGAAGCTTCTGGAGAAGCTGGGCTATGCACCGGAGGATATCGCAGGAGGCAAACTCAGTGGTGTTTCAAAGCAGATCAGGAATTACAAGAAGCTGGCAGAGGAACTTGGTGTAGGAGAGCTTACACTTCGTGATATTGTAAAAGAGCTGGAAAAACCGGCACGTGATCCGCGAGATGAAATGCCGAAGCCGGTTCTTCGTACAGATGTACTTGATATGAAGGACCTGAAAGAAGGCATGATCCTTAAAGGAACCGTACGTAATGTAATTGACTTTGGGGCGTTTGTCGATATCGGTGTACATCAGGATGGCCTGGTCCACATTTCACAGATGAGTGATAAATTCATTAAACATCCACTCGAAGTCGTCAGCGTCGGTGATATCGTGGAAGTGAAAGTCATGAGTGTCGATCTGAAAAAACAGCGTATCCAGCTTACGATGAAATTGTAATTGTTTAAAATGGAATTATAATTGTTTTAAAATTGATATTGACAAGTGACAGACATATGCATAGAATAGACATGTAAAACAAATAAGGAATTCTTC
>ERZ779880.2824-NODE-2824-length-11575-cov-3.294444_pt1 | contig 11575 bp, 7 predicted proteins | sample MGYA00511555_ERZ779880 | MGnify/ENA primary metagenome ERZ779880 (study PRJEB29588, sample SAMEA2145815) | human gut metagenome | biome: human gut; feature: human-associated habitat; material: faeces | place: Denmark | collected 2008/2010 ...
CGCAAAGTCCCTTTCAAAAATGATGAATACCTTGCTTCCGGGACTTCGAGTTCTCTGTAAGGCATGTAAATCATTCATCAGAGGCAACAAAATTTAGAAATCACTGTGAAAACTAATTGCGGCAAGGCAATTACTATAGTTCACTGATGGCAGAAACCACTATGTTGTGGCTGCAAAATACTTCGTACTCTCAGACGTAATAAGCAATATGTGACGATATACTGATTTTGGTTGTGTGAAGTTTAAGCAGGAAATAGAAAGAAGCGTAGGACGAACATGAATACTAAGACAAGCAAATATGAAATAGATATGTGTAATGGCTCAATATTGGATAAACTGGTTTCCTTTTCAATTCCGTTGATGCTGTCAGGAATTTTACAGTTATTATTTAATGCGGTAGATATTATCGTGGTTGGACAGTTTACGGGCAATGAAGCACTGGCGGCTGTTGGATCAACGACTGCGCTGATCAATGTATTTGTCAATCTTTTTATCGGAATTTCCTTGGGCGCAAGTGTATTAGCTGCAAGATTTTATGCGACCGGACAAGAGAAGGAAATGTCAGAAACCGTACATACATCCATTACGTTGGCTCTGATCAGTGGAATCGCAATGGGAATTATCGGAGTGATCGCTGCCAAAGGTGCGTTAGAACTGATGGACACTCCGGATAATGTATTAAACCTGTCCACACTTTATATGCGCATATATTTTATGGGAATGCCATTTTTTATGTTATACAATTACGGAGCGGCCATTTTAAGAGCGGTGGGTGATACCAAACGCCCTCTATTATTCTTGATTATTTCAGGTGCGACAAATGTGGTGTTAAATCTTCTTTTGGTGATTCAGTTTCATTTGGGTGTTGCCGGTGTTGCTATCGCAACGGTAATTTCTCAATGTATATCGTGCATTTTGGTATTACGCTGTCTATACCTTTCCGATGGAAGTTATCAGCTCCGCTTCAATAAATTAGGTATGAAAACGCGCTATGTAAAGCAAATATTCCAAATCGGTATTCCAGCCGGAATCCAAAGCACGATCATTAATTTTTCGAATGTTCTGCTTCAGTCCTCTGTCAACTCTTTTGGTTCTGTTGCAATGGCTGGCTACACTGCCGCCAATAATATTTTGGGATTTTTGTATGTATCTGTGAATTCCATTACACAGGCCTGCATGAGTTTTACAAGCCAAAATTATGGTGTACGTAAATTTAAGAGAATGGATAAAGTGTTATTAGAATGCTTAGGACTGACGGTAATTGTTGCTCTCGTTTTGGGTGGTGGATCCTATCTTTTCGGTGCGGAACTAATGCACATTTACACTAAGAGCACCAAGGTCATAGAGTGCGGTGTGGATATTATGTTATATACAACCGTCACATATTTCTTATGCGGTATCATGGACCTGCTGCCGGGGGCATTGCGAGGCATGGGGCATTCCACCGTGCCAATGATCCTTTCGGTGATTGGCACGGTAGGCACCAGAATTGTATGGATCTATGTCATTTTCCCATGCCATAGATCATTAGACTTTTTATTTATTTCCTACCCGGTGTCGTGGCTCCTAACCATTGTCATGCAGGTGATCTGTTTTTATTTCGTACGCAAAAAGGTGCACAATAGCTAGCTGCTCCACCCAGCTCCTGTTCAATCCTGAGAAGCCGGTTGTACTTTGCAACTCGTTCACTTCGGCTCGGTGCACCGGTTTTAATCTGTCCGCAATTCAAGGCAACTGCCAGATCTGCTATCGTCGTATCCTCTGTCTCTCCGGAGCGGTGGGACATAATACTCGTATAACCAAACTGTTTGGCAAGCTTGATCGCTTCCATCGTTTCCGATAAGGTTCCGATCTGATTAAGCTTAATTAGGATTGAATTACCACAGCCTTCTGCAATTCCCTTTGCCAGCCGTTTCGTATTCGTGACAAACAGATCGTCCCCCACCAACTGTACTCGATCGCCGAGTTCCTGTGTCAATTTCTCCCAGCCAAGCCAATCCTCTTCATCCAGTGGATCTTCAATAGAAATGATAGGGTATCGTTCCACTAATGACTTCCAATGCGCGATCAACTCCTCGGAGGAATATCTCACCCCGGATTTTGGAAGCAGATACATCCCCTTTTGATCACTTTTCCATTCACTTGCCGCTACATCAATAGCAATCCGGAAGTCTTTTTCCGGTTCGTACCCCGCCTCTTTGATCGCATCGAGAATACATTCTATTGCCTCTTCATCACTCTGCAAATTTGGCGCAAATCCACCCTCGTCACCAACAGAGGTTGCCAAACCTTTTCGTTTTAATAAGGCAGCCAATGCATGAAACACTTCTGCGCTCCAACGCAGCGCCTCGCGGAATGAGTCCGCTCCCACCGGCATGATCATAAACTCCTGTACATCTACTGTATTGGCCGCATGCGCACCACCGTTCAAAATGTTCATCATCGGCACAGGCAGTTTTGTACCGGATACGCCACCCACAAAACGGTAAAGTGGCGTCTTTAACGATTGTGCGGCTGCTTTTGCCGTTGCAATAGAAACCGCCAAGATCGCATTCGCTCCAAGCACGGATTTGTCTGCTGTGCCATCTTTACGCAGCATTACTTGATCGACCGCATACGTATCAGACGCGTCCATCCCGCGCAAAATACCATTGATAACGTGATTAATATTATCAACCGCCTGCAGCACACCTTTCCCACCATACCGTGTATGATCTCCATCCCGAAGTTCCAATGCCTCAAATTCTCCGGTAGATGCACCACTCGGCGCAGCCGCCCGTCCTATCGTTCCATCCTGCAGAGTCACTTCTGCCTCTACGGTTGGATTTCCTCTAGAATCCAAAATTTCTCTGCCTGTAACACGTTCAATCTGCAATTGTTTAAGCACACTGATCACCATACCTTTCTTACATTCTATTTTTGATCAGTGTTTCCATTATTTATCATTCTATACAGATTCTCATCAAAAAGCCGCCTTATAGATCTCCAGCAACTGCTCCTCGCTTAATGGAATATAATTGTTTTTCAAAAGTCGCAGCTGCGTATTTGCAACATCTTTCGCAAATACCGGAAGATCTTCTTCTTTTACACCAAAGTTCTTTAATGGCTCGCTCTGCAGCACATCATCCATCAGCGCATATAACTTGTCTAGTGCTTCCGTCTGGTCTACGCCCAAAGTCTCTGCGATAACCGCCTCGAGATCATTAATTCGCCCTGTCGGTTTGATCTCTTTATATTTTTTCATAACAGAGGCAAACATAAGCTGGTTCGACTGACCATGCGGAATATGATAGACCGAACCAAGTGGATATGCACACGCATGCACTGCAGCACATCCGGCGTATCCAAACCCAAGGCCTGCCCAGTTGGATGCTTTCAAGAATTCTGCTGCGTATTCTTTCCACGCATCTCCACCTCCTGCTGCAACTGCTTTCGACCAACAGAAAAGAATTGTCTTTAATGCTTCTGTCGAAAAAACTCTGGAAATGCTGCATCCGTTTGGACTAAGGAACGACTCTACGCTATGTACCATTGCATCGATCGAAGATGTTGCAAAAATCTTGTACGGAAGGGACGTAAGCAGATTTGTGATCAATACTGCTTTGTCCGGCAGCATCGCATTCGAGGCAAGTCCCATTTTTACGCCTTTGCTAACACGATTGATGACAGATATATTCGTAACTTCACTTCCGGTTCCGCAGGTTGTTGGAATGATAATAAGTGGATGTATTTGTTTCAAGGTGTCCACATTATCGTACAGATCATCTACGGTATCGTCCGGGCCGGCAACTGCGATCACTTTCGCAATATCAATTACTGTGCCACCACCGACTGCAATGATCCGATCATATTTTTTGTCTCGAAGGGCATTGAGAATTGCGTCGACATCTCCATCGGTCGGTTCCCCCTTGCTGTATTTTTCACGAAATAATGTCTGTACCCCGGTGTTTAACTCTGCAATATAATCCTGATATGTATGCTCACCGCACAACACCAGATCATCCGATCCCAAATCGGCATCAGCCGCAAACTCAGCAAATGTATCAAATTCCTCAATTTCTGTTTTTATCGAAAATCCTTTCATCGTAATCCTCCATTTCTATCTGCGCCTACATACAAAAGGTATTTTAGCACTGTCTGCGCCTCATACTGCAGCATCTACAATATCTTCCGCCGCTACATATTTCTGCTCGACAATATCAATGATCAGCTCCGCTGTCTTTTCCCAGCCAAGAAGACTGCTGTCGATCAATATATTTCTTGTGTGACGATCGCCACGTTTCTTGCCGGTAATGTAAGCATGACGAGCGTGCTGTGCCTTCTCAACCTCTTCCCACTTCGCAGTTGCTTTTCGTTCATTCATCCCCTCTTTCGCCATAACAGCAGCAACTTCTGCTTTTTCCGGCGCATAGACAAAGACATTTAAGACGTCATCTCTATCCCGCAAAATATAATCACTGCTTCGACCAACGATAACGCAGGAAGATTTCTCCGCAAAATCATGAATTGCCTGAAACTGTGCATCAATGACTCGATTTGACAAGTTCGCATAGCGAACACCATAAGAAGTATCAAAGCCATAACGAACGCCTATCTTGGCATCTGCCTCCTCGACCAATCCTTTGGCAACACCAATCCTCTCTCCGACCTTATCCACCAAGTCTCTATCATAGTACTCTATTCCAAAATGATCGGCAACCATTTTGGCGATTTCCGGACCGCCACTTCCATATTCACAGCCAACTGTTACAACAAAATGTTTGCCCGTATATTTCTTGGTCTGCTGTTCTGCTGTCTTATCTGCAGCATCTGCGGTACTCGTTTCACTTACAATAAAAATGTCACGGCCAAATTCGGCACCGTACTTGCTCTTAGAATAAAAGTAAAAGAACACACCAAGTGCAAGCCAAGCTCCTACAACGATCCATTCCTGCCATACAAGTGCGGCTGAAAAAGATGCCGGAATGATGTACAACAACGTCATAAAGGCTGCCATGGCAACTGCCATTACGCCAACAAATTTGCCCGCTTTTGCCTTGTACGGTCTATCCATGTCCGGCTTGGTCTTTCGCAAAATGCAAAACGAAATGGATACGAACATATACGCAATAACACAGCCAAACGATGCAGCATCGACAAGCCATACAAGAACACCTCTACCAAAGAATGGTGCAATACAGCAGGCAATTCCGCAAAGAATAATTGCTGCTTCCGGTGTTTTATTTTTGCCAAGTTTACCAAACATTTTTGGGATCATCAGCGACTCACCCATGGAATACAGTGCACGGCTTCCACCCATCAAGAATGAGTTCCAAGAAGTAATGATACCGCACAGACCACCAATAATGAGAACCTTTCCCATGAGTGGTGTATGAAATGCAGTCTCGATCGCTTTGGCAGAAACAAGCCCATTCTGTGAAGCCATCTCCTTTGCAATGGCACTGCTCGGCATGATATAGCACACAGCAAAAATGATAAGCAGATACCAGGCAACTGCCAAAAAGATGGACAATAACATGATCTTTCCAATCTTTTTGTATGGAACATTAATTTCTTCTGCCGCCTGCGGAATAACATCAAAACCAATAAAAAGAAACGGTGTCATACATGCGACCTTGAATACACTTCCCAGTGTGTTACCGGTAGATGCCTGCCACATCTGACCGGTCACGTTTCCACTATCGCCATTGATTGCAGAGCCAACAACCAAGAGGATTCCGGCAATTGCAATGATCGCCGTAAGAATCGTCTGCAAAATAGCTGCTGTCTTGGCACCTTTAATATTGATCAATGTGATCAATATTGCAACACCTACACCTAACAAAATCGTTGTAAGATAAATGTCTTTACCAGCGATGGTGTATAAATATACCTGATTAAATTTTGGAAATAAGTATGTAATTACGGTTGGGAGCGCTGTTGCCTCAAAGGCTGCTGTCGCAACATAGCCCAATATGATCATCCACGTACATACGAACGATCCTGTCGGTCCCATCGCACGATAACTAAATACATGCTCGCCACCACACTGCGGCATTGCTGAGGTCAATTCTGCATAAGTAAGTCCGACAAAAAATACCATCAGACCACCAATCAACATTGCGATGATCGATCCCATAAATCCCGATGTTGTGATCCAATCGCCTGAGTTAATGACCCAGCCCCAGCCTATCATGGCGCCGAAGGCGATAACGAGGATGTCCCACGATCCCATTACCTTATCAAATTTTGAATTCTGCTCCATAACGTTTCCTCCAATTATTTCTTAAGACGAATACGTTATCATTTTTTGTGATAACCTGTTCATCTGTAATGTGATTTACCTGTTCAAAAAAGATGTCAGGGCACAGTTGTTGTGCGTTCCCTGACATCTTCGTCAAGTTTAGGTTATGTAACCGGCTTTATGCAATTGCTTCTTTAATAGCTTCCTCAAAGATCTCAAGACCTTTTTCCATCTGCTCATCTGTCATTGTAAGCGGTGCTAAGAAGCGGATTGTATTACTTGCAAATCCACAGCTTTCCAGCAGCAGACCTTTCTGCATTGCATTTCTGACAATGTCTGCAACCAGCTTTGTTGCCGGCTCTTTTGTCTCTCTATCGGTAACGAACTCGATGCCGATCATTGCGCCAAGACCTCTGACATCACCAATTACATCGTATTTATCTTTCAATGCATTGTATCTGTTCATAACTACATCACCAATATGTCTTGCCTTAGCTGCATAATCGTCTCTCTGCATAATATCCATGACTGCCAATGCAGAAGCACACGCAAGTGGGTTACCACAAAAAGTACCACCAATCGTGCCTGCCGGTGCTGCATCCATTACCTCCGCTCTCGCTGTGATCGCAGAAATCGGAAGTCCGCCGCCTAATGATTTGGCAGTAGCGATAATATCCGGTGCTGCACCAGCCTCCTTCCAATATTCAGAAGCATAATACTTACCGGTTCTGCAGTTACCGCACTGCACTTCATCTGCGATCAGTAAAATGCCATTCTCATCACAGATTTTACGAATTGCTTTGACCCAAGCGATCGGAGCCGGAATAAATCCGCCCTCACCCTGTAACGGCTCAACAAGCATACATGCAATTTCATTGGCAGGTGCGCCCTCATCAAAAATCTTATTCAGCTCATCAATATAATACTGAATTGCCTCTTCCTCAGTGTATCCTTTCGGCGCACGGTATAAATAAGGATATGGTGCACGGTAAATGCTTGATGGGAAAGGTCCCATGCCAACTGCATAGGTTTTCTTGGCAGTCAGTGCCATTGTAAGATTGGTTCTTCCGTGGAATGCACCGGTAAAGCAGATCACGCCGTTTCTCTTTGTATATGCCTTGGCGATCTTGATCGCATTCTCGTCACACTCTGCACCAGAGTTGGCAAAATAGGTTTTCATCGTATCACCTTTACAAGGCATGATCTTATTTAATCTCTCGGCAAGTGCTACATATCCGTCATGCACATACACATTAAAAATTGTATGGAAATATTTATCTGCCTGTGCTTTGACTGCATCGATTACTTCCTGATTTGAATAACCAATATTTAACACACCAACACCGCCGACCCAGTCGAGAATCTTGTTGCCATCCAAATCTTCAAACATAGCGCCTGCGCCCTGCTTGATGCAGATTGGATAAGTGTTTCCACAAAGCGCCTGTGGAATTGCTGCATTTCTACGATCAAGGAGTTCCTTGGACTTTGGTCCCGGTACCTGCTCTGTTACAATTTCCGGTAATGCCTTTGATAAATCTTTTGTTGTCATATGTTTGTCCTCCTATGCCATAAATTTGAAACACAGGCTTCCTCGCATCATCACTTGGATGCCTGTTCCGCAAACAAAAAGACGCCAAAAAAGTAAAATACTTTTTTGACGCCTTTGTCATTGCTTTATTTTTTATTCTGCAAACATTATAACAACTTTGGCATGCAATACAATGTACTTGCTGTACCAAATATTTTGTGCATGGTACACAATTGCCGCTCACTACCTCTGCATATTACGATAATTTCTTATCATAAAGGCGAGCTTAAGTAATAGACACGTGTCAATATCGTTGATCTGGCGGCCGAGGATCTCCTGAATCTTCCTCAGACGATAGTTCAAAGTGTTACGGTGGATATACATTGCTTCTGCCGTATCCTTCGCATTACAGTTATGGTTGATATACTTTTCAAGTGTCTCGCATAGATTACCCTGATTAACTTCATCTGCACGAAGCAGCTTTCCAATATTTTTTTCAACAAACTCATCCAAAAATCGACTGTCCGTAATCTTAGATATCATCGTGTAAATACCCTGATCTTTATAAAAAAAGACCGATTCTTCCCGTCCGGACATATTCGCAAGTTTAATCGCGGTAGCCGCTTCATTTCGGCTCACCCTAACATCTTCCAAATATCCTGTACTGTTTCCTACGCCGACAACCAGCCTGGTCGCACAGTCTTTCTCGGTAAGCTGCGTAATCTTTGCGAGAATTTTCTTTAACAGCTTATCACTCACATCATACGCCGGCACAAGTGCCAAGACCGTACCGGCCTGCAACTGCGTCAATATATTTTGAGGCAGATAATGTGAAAACTCTGTACGAATGATCCCACGTATCGCTTGTCCGATCGTAAACGAATCGTCTTTATCCCGTTCCTTAAAAAAAGCAAATTCGATCACTCGAAATTCTCCGGACAGATCCACATTCAAATATCTTGCCTGCGCAAAAACATCTTCTTTGTTCAGATGCTCTGCGTCCAAAATAGAGGTGAATAATTGTTCCTCTGCATTTTTGTTATTTTCTTCCAGCACTAACCTCTTGCATATGATCTGACTCAGATCCACCAAAGGGAAACGCATTGGCAGCTCAAACAATGGTAATCGATGTTCGTCGCAATATTGTACCAACTCTTCCGAAATCTGTCCTTCGTTAATTCCCACTGCTGCAATATCATATTCCTGCATTTTTGCAATGAGTTCTTTCAATTTAAGGCTATCATCCGTAAGATCCCGATTGGTTAGCACGACAAATTCACTGCCATGAATATAGCTCTCCATACGATACTCACTCTTTACACATTGCAAACAATCCGCAAAGTATATCCAACGGATCGGATGCATCAGGCCTTCTTCACCCGCCCGTAAGTTTAATGTTTCCCTTAACTCCGGAATCTCCATCATGTCTATACAGTTCATTATGCTGTCCCCTTTTTTGACCAAGTCAGCAAATAGCTGCTCGCTGTCCCTTGGCATCCAAGGCAGTAAACAGCTGCTTTTCTCTTATTTCACCTTACTCAGTGAACATCTGCACCCAGTAATAAGAATACATATCGTTTGGAACGATCACCAGACCAACACCGATCTTCTTAAACCTGTTATTCATGATGTTTTCTTTGTGCCCCGGAGAATTCATCCAAGAATCCATAACAGCTGCCGCACTTCTCTGACCGGCTGCAATATTTTCCCCGCTGGCCGTTGGTGTTATCTTGTACTTTTCAAAAATCGTAAAACAAGATGTGCCATTCGGACGAGTATGCGAAAATGACTTTGTAAGTTCCTTTGCTCTGTCCTGTGCCGCTTTCATAAGTTTCTCATCCATTGTCAATGCTTCAAGCCCTTTTTTCTTGCGGTTTTTATTGACAATAGAAATCACCTTCTTTTGAAGAGAAATATCTGAAGTTGTGTTCTTTTTGCCCGCTGTCTTCGCGTTTTTCTTCGCTGCCTGCTTTTTCGTGACGATCACTTTACATTTTAGCGTTTTCCCTTTTACTTTAGCAGTCACCACTGCTTTCCCAGCCTTTTTGCCGGTTACTTTACCCTTCGCATTGACCGTTGCAACAGATTTTTTTGAAGATTTCCATTTTACCTTCTTCTTCGTTCCGCGCACTTTTAACGTGACAGACTTTCCTACTGCGATCTTCGCTGTCTTCTTATTTAGCTTGATCGCGGATGCTGCGTCTGCCACCCCACTATACAACGCACTGCCTGCTAATACTGCTGCCATCAATAATGCCATGGCTTTCTTATTCTTATACTGTTTCATAATAATCCTCCATTCTGCGATTCTTTCCCTGCTTACTGTCAACTCACCTCGCTGACAGGATATCTATGTATTGATACAATTATGACATAGATATAACGTAAATTTTAATGGTGTCCGTACATAAAGTCAACCATAATCCCCTGTTGGGAATCATTTTCCTGAAAGGATCGACCGGTTGCAAGAAATTCATCGGACATTTATAATGACTATATGTACGAGATTCTTATATACTATACTGTATAGTATAATATCGCAGGAGTTACTCATTGTAATTACGATGTCAAACACCAGATTCAAACCTTTTGACACCGTAATCTCATTGTACAAATAAGCTGAAACACCGGCTTTTCTGTGCAAAACAAATAAGAAAGTGTAGAGGAAATTATGCATTACCACAATCCATTTCATCAAAAAAGACATACCACGAAAGCATCTCATGGTATAAAGTTTGTTACTTCAATCACTACGACCATTGCGCTGATCTTGGTCTGTGCGCTGGCAGTTTCGCAGATCATTCCGACAGACCGAACGGATCGATCTGCCAAGGTCGCACAGGGTAAAACAACCAGATCAAAAAAGCCTGTGAAAACGACATTTACGCCGGCTTCCGGTGAATTTCGCGGTGTATGGATCTCTTTTCAGGATATTGGAGAAAAGCGCTACACCAAAAAGCAGTTTGAGAATTTCATCAACAAGACGTTTGATAACTGCAAAAAAAATGGATTTAACGCTGTGATCGTTCATGTTCGTCCATTTGCCGATGCCTTGTATCCGTCCAGCTATTTTCCATGGTCTCGCTATGTATCCGGAAAAGCCGGGAAACATCCGGGATTCGATCCGCTCTCCTATGCGGTCAGCGCGGCACATAAGCGGGGCTTAGCTTTCCATGCATGGATCAACCCTTATCGCATTGCCAGCAATACGACCAACGTATATAAACTCCCGAAAAAATCCATTGCCAGAAAATGGGCTGTTTCCAAGAAAGCTTCCAAACGCCGCAATGTATTAAAATGGGATGGGAAACTGTACTTTAACCCGGCTTCCAAAGATGTTCAAAATCTTGTTTGCAATGGTGTCCGTGAGATCGTGCGCGATTATGCTGTAGACGGCATTCATTTTGACGATTATTTTTATCCGAATCTGGGTGCGAAATACAAAAAAGTATTTGACTACAAAGAATACAAAGCATACGCAAAACGCTGCAAAAAGAAACACAAGAAAAAAGTTTCGATCGTAACTTGGCGCAGAAACAACGTATCCAACATGTTAAAACGCGTTCGAACCATCGTACATAGATTGGATAATAATTGCGTATTTGGCATCAGCCCGGCAGGCAATATCCGTAATTTATATGCGAAAAATAATTATTACGCAGATGTCAAAAAATGGATGCGTTCTTCCAAATATATTGATTATATCTGCCCACAGATTTACTGGACATTCAGTCAAAAGACTTGTCCTTTCCGCGAAACCACAAACAAATGGCTCGCGATACCACGCGCAAAATCCGTAAAAGTATATGTCGGTCTGGGCGGTT
>ERZ779880.2827-NODE-2827-length-11553-cov-7.916420_pt1 | contig 11553 bp, 9 predicted proteins | sample MGYA00511555_ERZ779880 | MGnify/ENA primary metagenome ERZ779880 (study PRJEB29588, sample SAMEA2145815) | human gut metagenome | biome: human gut; feature: human-associated habitat; material: faeces | place: Denmark | collected 2008/2010 ...
CGGCGTCCGAGCCCAGCGCACCCATGGCGATGCCGAGGTCGGCGCGGGACAGGACGGGCGCGTCGTTGATGCCGTCGCCCACGAAGGCGAGGTTTTCTTTCGGGCCTTTGGCGGCGAGGAGCGTTTCGATCTGGTCCACCTTGTCGCCGGGCAGCAGACCGGCATGGTATTCGTCCAGACCCAGCTGATTGGCGACCGCTCAGGCTCGGCGTCGCCGGTCAGCATCACGGTCTTGCGGACGCCTGCGGACTTCAGGCTCCGGATGGCCTGCGCGCTGTGGGGCTTGACCACGTCCGCGATGAGCAGATAACCGGCGTACTGCCCCTCGATGGCCACATGCACGAGGGTGCCCGGCTCGGTCACTTCGGGGGCGGTGAGGCCCAGTTTTGCCATCAGGCGGGCATTGCCGGCGGCAACGGTTTTGCCGTCCACCTTTGCTGTCACGCCGTGGCCGCCCAGCTCCTGGACATCGGTGACGCGGCTGGCGTCGATGTCCCTGCCGTAAGCGGCCTTGATGCTCAGGGAGATGGGGTGTTTGGACCAGCTCTCGGCCAGGGCGGCGGCCTCCACGAGGGCGTCTTCGGTGACACCGTGTTCGGGGTGGACGCCCACGACCTTGAAGGTGCCCTGGGTCAGGGTGCCGGTCTTATCAAAGACCACGATCCCGGTGCGGGCCAGCTCTTCCAGATAGGTGGAGCCTTTGACGAGGATGCCGCAGGCGCTGGCACCGCCGATGCCGCCGAAGAAGCTCAGCGGGATGGAGATGACCAGAGCGCAGGGGCAGCTGATGACGAGGAAGGTGAGGGCACGGTAGACCCAGTCCCCGAAGCGGGCCGGCTGGCCCATGAGAAGCAGGACGATGGGGGGGATGAAGGCCAGCGCCAGAGCGCCGTAGCAGACCGCCGGAGTGTAGACCCGGGCAAAGCGGGTGATGAAGTTTTCAGCCCGGGCCTTCTTCATGCTGGAATTTTCCACAAGGTCGAGGATCTTGGAGACGGTGGATTCGCCGAACTCCTTGGTGGTCCTGACCCGGAGCAGGCCGCTCATATTGACACAGCCGCTGATGACCTCATCCCCGGACTGGACATCGCGGGGCAGGCTCTCGCCGGTGAGGGCGGCAGTGTTCAGGGTGGAAGCGCCCTCGACGATGACGCCGTCGATGGGCACACGCTCACCGGGCTGGACCACAATGACCGTGCCCACCTCGACTTCGTCGGGGTCCACCTGTTCCAGCTTGCCGTCCTCGCCCTCGATGTTGGCATAGTCGGGCCGGATGTCCATCAGGGCCGAGATGCTGCGGCGGCTCTTGCCGACGGCCACGCTCTGGAACAGCTCGCCGATCTGATAGAAGATGATAACGGCGCAGCCCTCGACGTAGTCGCCCAGCGCGAATGCGCCCACGGTGGCGACTGCCATCAGGAAGCACTCATCGAAGGCCTGACGGTTCTTGATGCCCAACAGGGCCTTGCGGAGCACGTCCCAGCCCACCACGAGGTAGGGGATGCAGTAGAGCAGCAGCTCTGCCGCCATGGGCAGGGGCGGCAGCAGCTTGAGCACCAGCACCAGCGCCAGAGCGGCGAGGATGCGGTAGAGCATTTTCTTTTGTTTTTTCGTCATGGGTCTCAGGCCTCCTTTGGGGCACTTTTCTCAGATTCAACAGGTTTTCCCCACAAGGGGCTTGTTTTCCACCCTTTCCCCCGGCTTTTCCACGATGTTTTCCCGCAAAAAGCCTCAAATGCGCGTTTATTTTTCCACTTTTGCGCAAAGGATGTTGAAAACACGGTGGAAATTGTTGAAAACCGATTCATTTTTCCACAGTTTCCACCCGCATCTCGTCCGCTGCGGCAGACGCTCAGATGCCGAAGATCTCGCAGTCGTCCTCCACCTTCTTGCAGGCGGCGAGGACGTTCTGCATGGTGGCCTTGGGGTCAGCGCCCTCGGCAAACTCGACGTTCATCTTCTGGGTCATGAAGCTGACGGTAGCCTTTGCCACGCCGGAAACGGTGTTGGCGGCATCCTCCATCTTCTGAGCGCAGTTTGCGCAGTCCACTTCGATCTTGTAGCTCTTTTTCATAATAAGTACCAGCCTTTCTTTCTATATAGCCGCTCCGCCGCAGGGTGCAGCAAAGCTTGCAGCATTTCAGGGGGCATCACTCTTCGATATGGTCCATGCCCATCGAGAGGATGCTGCGCACATGGTCGTCGTCCAGCGCATAGTAGACGGTCTTGCCGTCGCGGCGGAAGCGGACGAGCTTTGTGTCCTTCAGCACCCGCAGCTGGTGGCTCACCGCCGACTGGCTGAGCTGGACGGCGTTTGCGATGTCCTGCACGCAAAGCTCGTCGTCGTGGAGGGCATAGAGGATCTTGATGCGGGTGGAGTCGCCGAACACCCGGAACAGGTCAGCCAGCTCATAAAGCACCTCATCGTCCGGCAGCACCGGCGGGGCCTTGGGCAGTTTTTCGGGGGAAGTGACTTCTTCAGCCATCGTTGTCACCCTTTCGTTTTTACATATGAACATCTGTTCATGTATTCATGATAGCACGCAGACGCCCCCCTGTCAAGCGTTTTGGCACAAAAACTTATCATGCCTCCCAAATTGACAAAATAAACCGTAAAACGCCGGAAATTTGCAATCAGCTTGCGGTTTCATTAAAACATCCCTGCTGTGTTTTATGTCCTCCCTCTGCTCCGCCACTCCTTCAAGGCCCACGGCAGATACATAACGGCCAGCGCCAGCGCGATGGCAGGCAGAAAGCCCAGAATATAATATTTTTCGCCCAGCAGGGCCGTGAAGGTGCTGGTGATGATGTTCCCGTAGGGATTATTGAGGAAATAGAAGTTGGTGCCAAGCGGCTTATTCAAAAAGTAGATGGGCAGGGCGGATCCAAACAAAAACGCCAGCACCTGTGGGATTCGCCGAGGGCTGGGACGATAGCCACCCACCACCAGCAGGGTAGGATAGAGTACCAGCAGGGCATGGATGCTGACCGAGTGCAGATTGATGAATGTCCACCAGAAAGGAACGTCCAGCCAGCTGGGACAGAGCAGAGCCAGCGCCGCGCCCCGGGATGCAGAGGGCATAAAGCTCCTCTTTGCACCAATTCCTGTCCGTGAGGGTGTTATATAGGCAGACAAAGACATTGATGCTGCACAGGTGCAGGGGCAGATAACTCCAGTTCCACTGGCCGGTCAGGGCCATCCCCAGCAGGAGGGCAGCTTCGTCCAGCACAAGTAGGAGAGTGACTCCTATTAAAATACGCCGCCGGGTGCGGGCAGAGCTGCGGCGATACCACCAAGCCATTCCTGCAATGAATGCAAGCGAAAGAGCCAATTCTGTGAGGTGGATGCCGCCATACAGCGGATAACACCGGTAATCGGCTCCAAATTCAGCGTGGGTGATGTCGTAGGATTTCCAGAAATCATTCATCTTCTCTCACTCCTTGTCCAGCTTATGATACCGCTTTTGGCTTCAGGCGGAAAGAGTTTTGGAGAAAAAATCCCGAAAACAGATGCAATGACCGATATTTTGTGGTATCCTTACGAATGTGAAATTATCTGCCGCAAACTGCGGCAGGACGAAGATTTGAGAAAGAAGGCATTTTTATGTTAGAGACTGGCATCTGCGGCAGACAGAGCGTCGCCGTCACCCCTGAAAACACCGCCAAGACGATGGGCAGCGGCACGCTGAACGTCTTCGCCACCCCCGCACTGGTGGCGCTGGCCGAAAAGACCTGCTGGATGAGCGTCGCCGACGCACTGGACGAGGGCTGCGGCTCTGTGGGCACCAAGCTGGAGCTGGAGCACACCGCCCCCACCCCCGTGGGCATGACCGTCACCTGCGAGAGTGAGCTGGTGGCCGTGGAAGGCCGCAAGCTGACCTTCAAGGTCACCCTGCACGACGAAAAAGGCCCGGTGGGCGGCGGCACCCACGAGCGCTTTGTCATCTTTGAGGAAAAGTTTGCTGCTAAGGCAGAAGCCAAAAAGGGCTAAGAGTCGCTTTTGTCTGTTTCGTCCAGCCGCAGCGGCGGCAAGTCTGCAGCCAGCAGCTGCTGCTCGGCGCGGGTCTGCGCGTCCTGCAAAAGCTGCACAGCCTGCACACTGGCGCGGAACAGCTCAAAGTACATGGCCTTGTAATCCGGCACGGTGCACACCCCCTTTGCGTTTCTGTGGGTAGTCTGCCCCGCAGCCTGCGCCCCGATACGCCGGACGAACCCCGCAGACAATGATTGACACCTGATATGAGGAGCTTATGAAAAACAAAAACCTTTCTTGGGTGGGGGCGCTGTTCGTCTTTGCCCTGCTGCTGTGGTGCACGGCGGTGACCCCCGGCAAGGTGGCCGACCCCGCCACCTACACCTGTGCGGTGTACAGCACCTTCTTTTCTCTGCTGCCGCCGGTCATTGCCATCGTGCTGGCGCTGAACACCAAGGAGGTGTACACCTCGCTGCTGGTGGGCATTGCTTCCGGTGCGCTGCTGTATGCCAACGGCAACCTTGAGCTGGCGCTGAACACCCTGTTCTTCAACGAGGACGGCGGCATGATCACCAAGCTGTCGGACTCCGGCAACGTGGGCATTCTGGCCTTTCTGGTGATGCTGGGCATTCTGGTGGCGCTGATGAACAAGGCGGGCGGCTCGGCAGCCTTCGGGCGCTGGGCGTCCACCCACATCCACAGCCGGGCGGGCGCACAGTTTGCCACCCTGCTGCTGGGCGTGATGATCTTTGTGGACGACTACTTCAACTGCCTGACCGTGGGCTCCGTCATGCGCCCGGTCACCGACCGGCAGAAGGTGTCCCGCGCAAAGCTGGCCTACCTCATCGACGCCACCGCTGCGCCGGTGTGCATCATTGCGCCGGTGTCCAGCTGGGCGGCTGCCGTTACTTCCAGCGTGCCCGAAGGCTCCGGCATCAACGGCTTTACCATGTTCCTGCGCACCATTCCGTATAACTACTACGCCCTGCTGACCATCATCATGATCCTCTTCCTCATCTTCACGGGCACCGACTACGGCCCCATGAAGCTCAACGAGGACAACGCGCTGAAGGGCGACCTCTTCACCACCGAAGACCGCCCCTACGGCGACGATGTGGACGACGGCACCGCAGCCTGCGGCCACGTCATCGACCTGATTTTGCCGGTGCTGGTGCTCATTGCGGCCTGCATCTTCGGCCTCATCTACACCGGCGGCTTCTTTGAAGGCGTGGACTTCATCACCGCCTTCTCCGACTGCAATGCCTCGGCGGGCCTGGTGCTGGGCAGCAGCATCGCGCTGCTGTTCACCTTCGTGTTCTACCGGGTGCGCGGCGTGATGACCTTTCAGGACTTCGCGGCCTGCATCCCGGAGGGCTTCAAGGCCATGGTCAGCCCCATGCTCATCCTGACGCTGGCGTGGACCCTTTCCGGCATGACCAACCTGCTGGGTGCCAAGTATTACGTGGCCAACCTGCTCAACGGCTCGGCGGCTGCGCTGCAATATCTGCTGCCGACCATCATCTTTCTGGTGGCGGTGTTTCTGGCCTTTGCCACCGGCACGTCCTGGGGCACCTTCTCCATCCTCATCCCCATCGTCTGCCATGCGTTCCCGCAGGGGGAGATGCTGGTCATCTCCATTGCGGCCTGCCTGTCCGGCGCGGTGTGCGGCGACCACTGCTCCCCCATCTCGGACACCTCCATCATGGCGTCCGCCGGTGCTCATTGCAGCCATGTGAACCATGTGTCCACCCAGCTGCCCTATGCCATCACGGCGGCGGCCATCTCGGCGGTGTGCTATGTCGTCACCGGCCTGAGCCAGATGTTCCTGGGCGCCAGCGCCAGCCTGCTCACCTCGCTGGTGCTGCTGGCCGTGGCCATCGTGCTGGAGCTGGTGGTGCTGAACGTCATCCGGCTGCGAACGTCCAAAGCAGACTGACCCAACCGGCGTTTTGGGCCCTGTCAAGGGGGCAAAAATCGTCATTCACGCAGTTTTCAGGGTGTTTCACGCGGCTTTGCTTTCCTTCCGGTTGTTTCTATGGTATGATGGACCCAGAAACGAACGACCGTGCAGCCTTTGGCAGAAGAGGAGGACGACCCCAATGAAAAAACGCATTCTCAGCCTGATCCTGGCATTGAGCATGGTGCTCTCCGTGCTCCCCCTGGGGGCCTTTGCAGAAGGCTCCAACCAGGGCCTCACCATCGGCTCGGATGGCTACCCGACGGCTTCCAACGGTAACGGCTGGAGTTACGATAGCAGCACCGAGAAACTGACTCTGCGGAGTGGAACGTATGATTTCAGCTCCACAGAGCCTGTGCAGTGTGCGATTAAATCGTCTGCGACAATTACCGGCGGCATCTTTGATGGAATAGTGACAAACAACGCCGGAACAGTGACAAACAACGCCGGAGGAACAATCTCTGGCGGCACCTTCAATGGAACAGTGACAAACAACGGTACCATCACTGGCAACGGCACCTTCTTGGAAAAAGTGACAAACAACCAAGGAGGAAACATCACGAACGGAACTTTTAACCACACGGTGGAAAACAACGTCGGCGGAACGATCTCCAACGGAACCTTTGAGCAAGAAGTGATAAACAACGCCGGAGGAGAAATCTCTGGTGGAACCTTTAAGGGAACAGTGTTAAACGGCAACGGAATAATCACCGGCGGCACCTTCGCGGCGGGCCTGTCTAGGAACGACGGCAGCGTGACTGGCGGTATCTTCAACGGCGATACGGGGCTGACCGATGCCCGCCACGTCACCGTAACGAATGGCAGTCTGCTCAAGGTGAACGGCGTAGACCCGCGGAACGCGGATGGAACGACCGGCACGGCATGGAACCTCTACACCTACAAAGGTACCACCGTGACCATCACCGCCAGCACCGAAATTTTCAGCCTGAACGGCAAGTCCATCGGCGATGGCAACTGCAACAGCAGCTACGGCAGCGGCAATAATATCGTGACCTTCACCATGCCGGACGACAAGGACGTGGTGCTGAACAAAGCGATCACCAGCACCGACCTCGTCATGGAGAACGGCTGGCCGAAGGATTCCAACGGCGGCAAAACCCCCTGCAAGGGCGACGGCTGGGAGTACATCCCCAATGACCCGACCTATGGCAACATGCTGCTTCTGACGGGCAGCAACCAGACTGGCGGGCTGTTCGATTTCAGCACCATCGGAGATGGTTTGGCGGTGGAGTGCAACGTCTTTGTGGGCAAGCCGACGGCCATCACGGGCGGCGAGTTCAACGGCAAAGTGTTCAACAACAGCGGCATTCTGGGCGGCACCTTCCACGGCGAGGTCGAGAATATGGGACCGGGCCGCATCATGAATGGCACGTTCAAGAACTCGGTCGAGAACAAGGGCATGATCGAAAACGGTGCGTTCCACGACGAAGTCAAGAACAACGGCACCATCAACGACGGCACCTTCCACGGCAAGGTCGAGAATAACAGCGTCATCAACAGCGGCACCTTCAACAGCCTGGTCGACAATACGACCATGGGCCGCATCGAGAATGGTACGTTCAACGATGCAGTCGAGAATAATGGCACCATCGAGAAGGGCACCTTCCACGACGAAGTCAAGAACAACGGCACCATCAACGGCGGTGCGTTCAACGGCGCTGTGACCGGCAGCGGCACAGTCAGCGAGAGCATCACCGGCAGCGGTACGCTGAACGGCGAGCCCATCACCAAGACGCCGGAGCCGGAACCTGAACCGGAACCCAAGCCGGAACCTCAGCCGGAACCGAAACCCGAACCGGAACCGAAACCGGAACCTGAACCGACACCGGAACCGAAACCCAATCCGGAGCCTCAACCGGAACCGGAGCCGGAACCCACCACCTACACCGTGACCGTCATCGGCGGCACGATCGACGGCAAGACGTCCGTTTCCGCCAAGGAGAACGAAACCCTGACCGTGGTGCTGGACCAGAACGACATTCCGGACGGCATGACGTTTGACCTGTGGAGCATTTCGTCGGACAAGCTCAGCGGCGATATCAACGTCGATTACCGGGCCGAGGCCATGACCTTCCAGATGCCTGCCGAGGATGTGACCATCCGGGCGCAGTACCGCTCGGCGGAGATCATCGAGGACGCAGCGCCCTCTCCGCTGGCAACGGCGGCGACCATCGCGGTGGGCGGCGCAGCCGCAGGCATCGTGGTGTGGCAGGGCGTGAGCCTGGGTGTAGACCTCTACCTCGCCAATGCGCTGCCCCAGGGTGTGCCGGTGCCGACCGACCGCCGTGCGCTGGCGCTGCTCCTGTGGGAGACCGCAGGCAAACCGGAGGTGGCTCTGCCCACCCTTTACGGCGATATCCCCGCCGAAGAGATCGAGCTGCAAAAGGCCACCCGCTGGGCGGTCCAGAACGGCCTGATGGACGCGGCCGACAAGAAGGATGCGTCCTTCTTTGACCCGGACCATTATGTCACCAAGATGGACGTCTTCGGCGCATGGCTCCGGCTCAAAAAGCTCCTCGGTACCACCTGAACATCCCCGACGCAGTGAGCGTCCCCCTTAACGCAAAGGACCTCCCGGCCTGCATGGGCTGGGGGGCCCTTTGTTTCAAAACGGAAAAATTCCGTTGCTTCTGGGGAAAAACATGGTATACTAAAGGAAATTGAGCGATCGGAAGGAGCCGCACCATGCTGGAAAAAGCATTCAACGACGTTTACACAAAATTCAAGCTGCACTTCTATCAGAACGTGTTTCAGCGCTTTGCCACCCGCGAGGCGACCCTGACCACGGTGGAGTCCTTCTGCATGGAGGGCATCATGGCCATGGGCGAGCCCACCATTGCGGAGTTCTCGCGGATGATGAAGATCTCTACCCCCAACGCGGCGTATAAGATCGGCAGCCTGATGCGCAAGGGCTACGTGGAAAAGATCCAGTCCGCCAAGGACCGGCGCGAGTACCACCTGCGCCCCACCCAGAAGTATTTCGAGTATTACAACATCAGCTATTCCTACCTGCACACCGTGGTCGAGCGTGTGCGGGAGCGCTTCCCCGCCGAGGACGTGGACAAAATGGAACAGATGCTCACCATCATCAGCGAGGAGCTGATGCCGGAGCTGGATCTGAAATCAAAGACGGAGGACGAATAAGCGCCGTTTCACCTCGTTGGAGTAAAACGGCCGGGGCAATTGCAATCCGTGCGCCGGAATGATACAATAGGAGCCAGCGAGAACCGCCGCCGGACGTTTTTCCGGCAAGTGCAAGTGTAAGAAAGAAGGCTTTTATCATGAGCATGAATACAGTCCCTGAGCGTCTGGCTGCGCTGCGCGCCGCCATGGACGCCAATGGCGTGGACCTCTACCTCATCCCGGTGGGCGACCCGCACTCCAGCGAGTATCTGCCCGACCACTACACCTCTCTGACCTATTTCTCCGGCTTCCACGGCGAGAACTCGAACTTCGTCGTGACCAGAGACAAGAGCGCCCTGTGGGCCGACGGCCGCTATTTTGTGCAGGCCGAAAAGGAGATCGCGGGCACCGAGATCGAGCTGGAACGGATGGGCGAGCCGGGTGTGCCCACCGTGGAGCAGTACTGCGCCGATGCCCTGCCGGAAGGCGGTGTGCTGGGTCTGTGCGGCCTGACCGCTTCCTGCCAGCTGGTGCGCAGCGTACAGAAAGCGCTGGACGCCAAGCACGGCACCATCAAGACCCTGAATCTGGAAGATGAGCTGTGGACCGAGGGCCGCCCTGCCCTGCCGGAGACCCCGGCCTGGCTCCTGAGCAAGGAGTATGCAGGCTTTGCCCCCGCCGAGAAGCTGGAGCAGCTGCGGGCCAAGCTCAAGGAGCTGGGCTGCACGGCCCAGCTGGTGGGCAAGCTGGACAACCTGGCCTGGCTGCTGAACCTCCGCGCGATGGACATCCAGTGCACCCCCTATGCCATGGCCTACTGCTATGTGACCGGGGACCGTGCCGTCCTCTTCATCAACACCCGTCGTCTGGGCGCGGAGGCCGCTGCCGAGCTGAAGGAGAACGGCGTCGAGATCGCCGAATATGACGACATCCTCACCTTCCTGGCCGCAGAGACCGAGGCCCAGACCGTTCTGGCCGACCCGGCTTCCGTCAACTATGCGGTCTATGAGACCCTGTGCAACAACCCGGCCCTGACCGTCAAGGACGAGGCCGACCCCCTGCTGCCGATGAAGGGCGTCAAGAACGAGACCGAGCTGAACCACAACCGTGAGACCCATCTGCGCGATGCCGTGGCTATGGTGCGGTTCCAGAAGGAGCTGGAAGAGCGTCTGGCCGCAGGCGAGGAGCTGACGGAACTGACCGTGGACGAGATCCTCCACAAGTACCGCTCGGCACAGGACAAGTTCATCGTGGAGAGCTTCGGCACCATTGCAGCCTACGGCGGCAACGCGGCCATGATGCACTACCACGCCACCGAGGAAGACCACGCCAAGCTCGAAAAGAAGGGCTTTTTGCTGGTGGACAGCGGCGCGACCTACATGGACGGCACCACCGACATCACCCGCACCTATCCGCTGGGCGAGCTGACCGAGGACGAAAAGCGGTTCTACACCTGGACGCTGCAGTGCCACATCGACATTGCCAAGGCCGTCTGGCTGAACTACTGCGACGGCCACATGCTGGATACCATCGCCCGTGAGCCGCTGTGGCAGCACCTCATCAATTACCGCTGCGGCACCGGCCACAGCGTCAGCTTCGTGGGCAATGTCCACGAAGGCCCCCACGCTCTGAACGGCCGCAACACCACCGTGTTCCAGCCGGGCATGATCGTCACCGACGAGCCGGGCGTCTACGAGAGCGGCGTCGTCGGCATCCGCATCGAGAACGAGCTGGAGTGCTACCACAAGGCCGACAACCAGTACGGCACCTTCCTGGCCTTCCGCCCGCTGACCTTTGTGCCCATCGCCACCTCGCCTGTGGTGCCCGGCATCCTGACCAAGGACGAGATCGAGTGGCTGAACGCCTACCACCGCGAGGTCTTCACCAAGCTCGCTCCCCGCCTGACCGAGGAGGAGCGCGACTGGCTGGCCAAGAAGTGCGCCGCCATCGGAGCGTAACCTCTCATAATGAAAATCGAGAGGCCATCGGCCTCTCGATTTTTGTTATCATTCCTGTTCCGGTTTGTGCTCTTTCCAGTAGGCTTTTGCCTCATCAATGGCCTTTTTGAACGGGCCGGAGGGGTAGGTGCTCTCGGCGATGTCCACCAGAAACTTGTACAGCTGGGGGCGCACCTCCTCATACATGCCCAGGCGGGTGTAGAGGTCTTTGTAATAGCGGAACACCTGCAGCTTGTTCTGCACCACGGTGGATACGTGGACCTGGGTGTGGCAGATGCTCTGCGGATTCTGGACGTAGTAATAACCGGCCTTGCCGATGGAAACGAAGGTCTCGGCGTACTGGATATACCGCAGGTTGAAGACGAGGTCTTCGGCCCAGTGCATCTCACTGACGAACTGGATGTCGTTCCGGGTCAGGAGGTCGCGGCGGTAGAGCTTGTTCCAGAGCACGCTGTAAAAATAGGAGGCGGGCTTGTCCATCAGGCGGAGGGCGAAGGTGTCCTTGTCGTAGATGCCTGCGG